>Ga0207433_10009433_pt1:7500-15522 | contig 15522 bp, 11 predicted proteins | sample YelNatPaOPGAMG01_FD_187559 | JGI IMG/M metagenome (GOLD analysis project Ga0207433, IMG submission 187559) | Hot spring thermophilic microbial communities from Obsidian Pool, Yellowstone National Park, USA - OP-RAMG-01 (SPAdes) (version 3) | ecosystem: Environmental > Aquatic >... | reverse complement strand
TATTAATTTTTTAAAAAATCATTAAAATCATTAAAAAGATATTTACAATCTAAATTTATAATAAAAAAATTAAAATTTAAAATTTAAAATGATTTCATATTAAATTTCTTAAAAAGTAAATTTATTTTCATATATCAACAAAAATACTCAAAGATTTCATTATTGAATAGAATTTTTTAATTTAAATCAAAAATATTAAAATGAAAAAATCAATATTAAGTAAAAAAGCTATTTTCATTTAAATCAATGTTTTATTTGATATTAAATAAAAATAATTATTTATTTGTGAATAAATTACAATTTTTTTTGAAATAATATTTTATTTTATTAAAAAAAATACTTTTTTAATAAAAAATCAATTTTGGACAGAAAATAAATATATTATAAAATCAATATAATTGAAATTATTTTAAAAATTAATATTAAAATAATTTTTCTTGAAATTTTTTTTTTAATTTTTATTTAATTTTTAATCAATTTTACTATTTTTTAATATCTTTTTAATGAATTATAATTAATTTAAATTAATATATTCATTTAATAGAACTTGTAAAATATAGTATATGTACAATTTTTCCCCCCTTATTTCGGATAATTTATTCGGAAATTATGAGAAATATATTTTTTAAATATTTATGGTAATTTTTTATTTTATAAGCAGAATAAATTTTTTTAAAAAAAAAACAACTAAAATTGATAATAATATTTTATAATATATATAAATTATAAAATTGGTGGAAAAATATCAATGCGTTAAGGCGCTACACATACAATGACTTTGGAGTTTTATTAAAATAATGGAATATTTTAATATATAATGATTATATGTTTTACACAAAAGGTGAAAACGCTTATATAAGGAGAGTGAGTTTGTGAAAACTTTTTGCCTATGATTTGATAGTGCTCCTGTTTAAAAGTACCATGAATGTATCTAAAGTACCACAAGTGCCTATTCACAAACTACTTTCCCGATTGTTGTAATGTACTATGGTTTTAGTAGGGTGTTGCGGATGGAATTGTTGCGAAAAAGGGAGGGAGATTACCACCTTTGGTTGAAAAATAGTTTTTCTGGTGGTTCTTTTGGTTTAATGCCTTGCCATGAATCGGGCACCTTCCACTACAAGCTACAAACCAACTTTGAAGGGGTATCTTATTACCGCTTTATTGAGGGTGGAAGCTTAGTGGATCAAGGTATTTGTTTACCAAAGGACGTACCTCCGCGGTCAATTTTGTGGTGTGTTCCCGCTGTTCCTTGCCCGGTCCCTGCCTAAAATTGGGAAGACACCTCCAGAGAAGACAGTGTTGGTTTTACATATGGTAAAAAATACAGAAAAGTATGTCCGCTTAATTGCGGATAATGCTCACTATGTGAAGTTTGATATTACTACCATACTTAATGGTACTTTTACTATGGCTCCTGTTTTCCATCTTTGTTGATGGAAGTAGAAAAAGTCCGTGCATGGATTTTTTTCGAGAATTAAAGGAATAGCGTATTCATTAGTTGGTAAAGGAAAAAAACGTTTGAAGTAGCATCTTCATGTTTTTGTAACTACGAGTTGCTTACAAAGCGGCCGCTTGATTCCAGGAAGTTGCGGTCTGTTGAGCTGTTTTCTTGCGTCGAAGACGGGAAAGTCTATCGGAGGACGAAAAATCCCCCCAACTAGGTAGGGGTTAGAAGATGGAGCAGAGTCTATCCCTATTGTAGGGATTTGTAAGAAATAGTTCAACAATCAGGAGTCGCATCCGGACCACAAATGCAATGGAAACCACCACAGCAGTTTGTAGTTCTTTTTCTTGCCCTAATGAAAGTATTTCGTTGTGGTATCTAACCGTGATACCTGGTTGATCCTGCCAGTAATCATATGCTTGTCTTAAAGATTAAGCCATGCATGTCTAAGTATAAGCGATTATACAGCGAGACTGCGGATGGCTCATTAAATCAGTTATAGTTTCTTAGATCTTCAAATTACTTGGATAACTGTAGTAATTCTAGAGCTAATACATGCGAAACAGGGCTTCTGTCCTGGCATTTACGGGTTGACAAACCAACCTGGGCAACCAGTATTTGGTGAATCACCGTAACTTTTAGTTCTACTAATGTGGATCGCATGGCTTTACGCCGGCGACAGATCTTTCAAATTTCTGCCCTATCAACTTTCGATGAAGATGTAGTGAATCTTCATGGTCGCAACGGGTAACGGGGAACTAGGGTTCGGTTCCGGAGAGGGAGCCTGAGAGATGGCTACCACTTCTAAGGAAGGCAGCAGGCGCGCAAATTACCCAATAGCAACACGCTGAGGTAGTGACAATAAATAACAGTGCGGGTATTGAAAAAATACTCGTAATTGGAATGAGTACAATTTAAATCCCTTAACGAGTAACAATTGGAGGACAAGTCTGGTTGCAACATGAGTAGCCAGTTGTCGATTTGCTATGGAAGGTGAAGATTTAGAGATTGTAAAGAAACCAAGGTTGCATAATAAATCTAATTTATCAACCCTCTCCCTTCTTCACTATGGGGACCAAGAGTTGACTGAATCTTTTGAACGGATGAAACTCTCTCTAGAGAAAGTAGAAGATCCCTTATTTTTACACTTTAACTCTCCTTGTTTTTTGTTGAAAAATAAACAAGGGAGATGGACTGATAAGGTATTGAAACCATCTACCAGAGTAGGAGGAGAAACCGATCAACTATGTTTTGGATATCAACTCTCTGCATTTGTTTCCTTTGGAAGAAATCAGCTGGAAGGGGTTTCAACAAACAAAACTAGAGATTGTTTGACGATTTCTCATCTTTGTCTTGTCAAATTTTGTTGTACACCAGGGCATACGATTCTTGAATCAAAGTATATCAATGATGAAAGAACCCATTGTCAATGGTCTATGAAAAACATTTTGAAGAAACAAGGAGTTGAAGGGATTGTCAAATTCTGGGAATTGGGTGCTTGTCCACACAATCCTGTATGTGGAAAGTTAAATAAATAAATCTTTGATCACTTTACACCTTTCACATTATTTCGGCAGAAAGTCAGAGATGAGCACTGACTGTACAACTGTAAATTGCGGGAAAGACCTAAAGTCTGAATTTACCAAGTGTGGGCACTGTTGCTAAAATACATCAACTGGAAGTTTAATAAAGTGTGATGTACCACATGGCAAAGAGTAACTATCTTTGGCAGGTAAAAAGAATTCAGAATGACAACCTCCATGTCGCAATGGTCAATCCGCAGCCAAGCTCCAAAATGGGTAAACCTGTTTGGGAGAAGGTTCAGAGACTATAATCAGTTGGGGAGGGTAATCCCTTCTTAAGGTATAGTCCACACCCATCTGAGAAGATGCTCTATCTTTATTAAGTCTGCTCAAGACCTAGGGGGATAGAGAGATCAACCAAGTTGATCTGGTATCATGGGCCAGCACCCGCGAAAACCAAAGGAATCCGCGGGGAATGTACTAATTTAGTGCAAGCGAACCATAGTTTGTTATGGGAAGAACTATGGGGAACGACACCATCAAATTGCGGGAAACTCCTAAAGCCTGGGATACGACATAGGACCGAAAGGTAATAACAGAGTGGTAACCAGGAAGGAACTGGTTTTTAGTTTAATCACACCCTGACCTAGGGTTTTATACCCCGTAAAAATTCTCAGGATGCATTGGCACAAAATGCGCAATGGACAATCCGCAGCCAAGTTCGTCTTACTGGAGCATTGTTTTAATGCCCAGTAACGAATGCAGTTCATCGACTAAATGTTGGTGGGGTATAGTTGAAAATTGAACAAATAAGATTTTCAATAATATATCCTAAGATATAGTCAGACCCTCACGAAAGTGAGCCCAAAGAGGAGGATTTACCCAATCCAAGTTTTTGGGAGCCAAAATATTTCTAACAGAATATGAAAATATCCTGGAATCTGGGAGTATTTTGGTGGGGTGGGTGAATTTTTTATTGTTAGAACAAATTCACTCTCGGTAATTCCAGCTCCAATAGCGTATATTAAAGTTGTTGCAGTTAAAACGCTCGTAGTCGAACTTCGAGGTTTGAGCAGAATTGGTCCGCCCGGGAAGGGTGGTACTGTTCTGCTTGCCTCCAATCTCGAATCAATCCGCTGTTCTTAACTGGATGGTGGGGCGGTTCGAGGATTTTACTGTGAAAAAATTAGAGTGTTTAAAGCAGGCGCTTAGCCTTGAATACATTAGCATGGGATAATGAAATAGGGCGGAAGTCCCTTTTCGTTGGTTTGAGGGTCTTTTGCAATGATTAATAGAAATAGTTGGGGTTATTCATATTTAGTTGTCAGAGGTGAAATTCTTGGATTGAAGAAAGATGAACTGCAGCGAAAGCGTTTAACATGGACGTTTTCATTGATCAAGAACGAAAGTCGGGGGATCGAAGACGATCAGATACCGTCGTAGTCTCGACTATAAACGTTGCCGACCAAGGATTGAATGAAGTTACTTGGATGACTCCTCCAGAACTTTGTGAGAAATCATAAGTTTTTGGGTTCCGGGGGGAGTATGGTCGCAAGGCTGAAACTTAAAGGAATTGACGGAAGGGCACACCAGGAGTGGAGCCTGCGGCTTAATTTGACTCAACACGGGAAAACTCACCGAGTCCAGACACAATAAGGATTGACAGATTGAAGCTCTTTCTTGATTTTGTGGGTGGTGGTGCATGGTCGTTCTTAGTTGGTGGAGTGATTTGTCTGGTTAATTCCGTTAACGAACGAGACGCCGACCTATTAAATAGTTGTGCTTAACGTCTATATGCGTGAAGCTGGAAATGCGGTGAGGTCACTTTGTGGCTTAACTCTTTCCAGTGGATCGTTGATGCTTAGGTTGCAACTTCTTAAAGGGACTATTTGGGCTACCAAATGGAAGCGGCGCAATAACAGGTCTGTGATGCCCTTAGATGTCTCGGGCTGCACGCGCGCTACAATGGAGGGATCCAACGAGTTTGACTGGACCCAGTGGTCTGGTTAATCTTGTAATTCCCTTCGTGATGGGGATAGATCATTGTAATTATTGATCTTCAACGAGGAATTCCTAGTAAGCGCAGGTCATCAGCCTGCGCTGATTACGTCCCTGCCCTTTGTACACACCGCCCGTCGCTCCTACCGATTGAATGTTCCGGTGAAACCTCCGGACTGGGATAGTTTGGAGCTGGGCAACCAGTTTCAGCTATTTCGGAAAGTTGGGTAAACCTTAACATTTAGAGGAAGGAGAAGTCGTAACAAGGTCTCCGTAGGTGAACCTGCGGAGGGATCATTAAAACAACCAATAATGAAGGAAATGGATCAGTAAAATGATCCTTTTCTTCAACAATATTTGTGCATTGGCTTAAATGCTTCCTTTCTGATGGAAGTGGCTCAGATTACTGTTATCTGAGTGCCACGAATAAAAAAAACATCATTTTCTTTCCTGATTTGATAAACAGAACTTACTGTTTTAAAAATCATATCAACCATCAGCGATGGATGACTCGGCTCAAACTTCGATGAAGAACGCAGCTAGCCGCGATAGTTAATACGAATTGCAGGTTTCTGTGAGTCATCAAGTTTTCGAACGCACTGTGCCTGGATTAACACTCAGGTACATTCGGTTGAGTGACATTTTATCATAAAACCCATTCAACCAAAATGGGTGTAAGTCTACAGTTTGAGTTTCAATCTGTACAGAAAGTGCCTCTAGTATGAAAATTTTGAACGGATATCAATAGTTTTTGAATATAAAACTATTCCTGTTCAAAAATCTACAAAGGGCTTGAAAGAGTTACAATTTTTTTAAATTTGTCCTCAACTCGAGTGAGATTACCCGCTGAACTTAAGCATATCAATAAGCGGAGGAAAAGAAAACAACTGTGATTCCCTTAGTAGCTGCGAGCGAAAAGGGAAAAGTGCAAAACTAAATCGGGCATCTCTGGTGTTCGAAATGTAGTTTATGGACTGATTCTAGATGGATCATTCAGATTAAATCTTGTTGGAACACAGTGCCCTAGAGGGTGATAGCCCCGTAAATCTGAGGAAGATCTGTTTTAAAGAATTAGTTCCGCGAGTCGCACTGTTTGAGAGTACAGTGCAAAGATGGGAGGTGAGTATCTCCTAACACTAAATATGAGTTTGAGACCGATAGCAAACAAGTACCGTGAGGGACAGTTGCAAAGAACTTTGAAAAGAGAGTTAAAAGACCCTGAAATCGCTGATGGGGAAGGGTTCGGAAAACTGCGTACCAAAGTCTCACTTGTTTCAAGGTGTATTTGCGTATTCTTGTTGAACTGCTTTTTTGTGGTCGGCAGGGATACAATGATGCATCTTGAACCAATATGTGACCTGGTCGGCTGGAACTGATTGTGATTGACTGAGACAGGTTTTGGATTGGTAACTTCGGAGTAGGTTCTCTTACTTTTGGAGGACAAAGTCCAAGATTTATCAGTTGATGATGATTAGGAACCAATTACCAGCGCTTGCAAGATCCTATACTGTTGCATACTTTGCGATCAGGAATACAAGTTTTTGTGTTTCTGAACAATAGGTGGTGTAAATGGTTTAGTCTTTGCTGGTATTTCCGGCTTAGTCAGGGTATTCGAACCTCCCGTCTTGAAACACGGACCAAGGAGTCTAACTAACTTGCAAGTGGTAGGGTGGAAAACCTCACCGCGTAGCAAAAGCAATTTGTGTGATACCGCAAGGTTGCAACACAGGCCGAAGAGCTCCATTGCGGTGCTCTCCGAGTTGAAGCAAGTTGATTAGGACCCGAAAGATTGCGAACTATACCTGCAGAGGACGAAGCCAGGCGAAAGTCTGGTGGAGGTTCGAAGCAATGCTGACGTGCAAATCGCTTGTCAGATGTGGGTATAGCGGCGAAAGACTAATCGAGCAGTCTAGTAGCTGGTTCCTGCCGAAGTCTCCCTCAGGATAGCTGAAAATCGTAAAGCAGTTGCGTCCGGTAGAGCGAATGATTGGCGGCCTCGGGGGTGCAATATCCTCGACCGACTCTCAAACTCCAAATGGGCGCGATTGAAAGAATACTTAATTGATTCTTTCATCGAATGAAGGTTTTTTAGTGGGCCGTTTCTGGTAAGCAGAACTGGCGATGTGGGATGAACCAAACGTTAGGTTAAAGCGCCAAAATTACGGTTATAAAACCCAGAAAGGGTGTTGATTCATGAAGACAGCAGGACGGTGGCCATGGAAGTCGGAACCCGCTCAGGAGTGTGTAACAACTCACCTGCCGAATGAATCAGCCCCGAAAATGGATGGCGTTCAACCGTGATGCTTATACCTGACCGTTTTGGCATTTAAGTCAGAACGAGTAGGCAGGCGCGTCGGTTGCGTAGAAGTTTCAGGGTGACTTGAAATGAAGCAGCCGATGGTGCAGATCTTGGTGGTAGTAGCAAGTATTCAAATGTGAACTTTGAAGACTGAAGTGGAGAATGGTTCCATGTCAACAGTGATTGGGCATGGGTTAGTCGGTCCTAAGGAAAAGCTTAACTGCGAAAAATTCGAGTTTGTGCTGCAAAGTGCTGTAAGTCTCGAAATGATTCCGAAAGGGAAAACGGTTAATATTCCGTTACCTCGTTGGGGTTCTTTGTGGTAACACTTGTGAACTTCCAGACGTCTCTCAATCCCCTAGGGAGAGTTCTCTTTTCTCTTTTACGATCTGACGTCCCTGGAATGAGATCACCTCGAGATAGGGATGAAGGTTCGGTAAGAGCCGCTCAGTTTCTGGGCGGTCTGGAGCGGATTGAAGGGCCCTTGAAAATGGAAGGGAAAGAAACACCTCCAGCGAGCCCGTACAAATCACCGCATCAGGTCTCCAAGGTTAGAAGCCTCTAGTTTTTAGAATAATGTAGTTAAGGGAAGTCGGCAAATTAGATCCGTAACTTCGGGAAATGGATTGGCTCTCTAGAACATGTGGAGGGGTCTGGTTGCCAAATCTGACTGTGAAGTGAGGACTACGGCTGGCTGCGCCGCAAGGCTGCGGCTGGCTGCGGACCTTGTGGATTGGTCAGAGGCGGCGGTCGGG
>Ga0207433_10009433_pt1:0-5000 | contig 15522 bp, 11 predicted proteins | sample YelNatPaOPGAMG01_FD_187559 | JGI IMG/M metagenome (GOLD analysis project Ga0207433, IMG submission 187559) | Hot spring thermophilic microbial communities from Obsidian Pool, Yellowstone National Park, USA - OP-RAMG-01 (SPAdes) (version 3) | ecosystem: Environmental > Aquatic > Thermal... | reverse complement strand
GTATTACCAAGTAAAAATATGACAAAACACTTTGAAGCCTTGAAAAATAAATCTACAATAGTTACTTTATGACCTAAACTTTGATATTATATATAAATATACAAATAATAATTTATTATTGTAAAAAAAAAAATTATTAAAAAATATTCATTTATTAAAGAAATATTTACATTTTATTTACATTTCATTTAATCAATAAATTTTGAAATATTTCATAATTTTTAATGATCTAAACCTTGATATTATATATGAATATACACATAGTGATATATTATTGTAGAAAAAAAATTTATTAAAAAATATTCATTTATTAAAAATTCCGCATTCAAATTAATTTTGATCATATCTTTGTAACTATTTATTTCTGTTTTTTGGGAAAAAAATAAATATATATAAAATATAATGTAAATTATATGTTTTTTAAAAAAATTCATAATATTAATTATTTTAAAAAATATTATTAAAATACATTTTTTTAAAAATTCAATATATTTATTTTATGAATAAATATTTTTAAAAAAATTTAAATGTAAAAATATACTACTATATGTGTACAATATGTAACATTTTTTAGAATTCAAATATCTCAATTAGTTAAAAAGATATTAAGGTTTTAATTTTATGATTGGCATACGATCTACTCGGCTACAAGTTTTTACAGCTATGTTCCTATACATATTCTGAATCTACATCATTAAAGGAACAAAAAAGTATGATTTAATAAATTTTTATTTTTTTAATATTTTTCATCCAAAATGTATATAACTGTCAATATACTTTTCATAATATAATAATATATTTTGTTTTTTTTATTTTGATTATCTGTTAATGAAATTTTAATATTTTATTGGTTTTTTTTAACAAAAATACAAATATTTAAAAAAATTGAATCAATAAAATGGAAATAATGAATCAATTATTTATAAAAACAAAATAAATATTTGTGTGTAATTTAAATCATTTAAAATGGAAAAAAAATGAATAAATTGTATGAAAAATATTTAATTTTTATTATTTTTTTTAAAGATTAAAGAAAGAACAATTATTATTTCTTTAATGATTAAATTAAATAAAAAATAATTACTTACAAAAATAAAGAAAATATTATGTATAATATAATGATTTAAATTGAAAAAATATTGAATAAATTTTTGGAGAAATATTCAATTTTTATTGTAATATGAAAAAAAACTTAATATTTCGCCAACAGTTTGTTTTTAATCATTCATTTATTTGAAGGTAAATTGTACTTTTTAAGGACTTTAATATGAAATTATTTTCATTTTTAAATTTTAATTTTTTATTATAAATTTAGATTGTAAATATCTTTTTAATGATTTATTTTATTTTTTTAAAATTGATATCATTATATTACAAATATTATGTACTTTATTTTTGTAAATAATTGTTTTTTATTTAATTTATTTTTTGAAGAAATAAAAATTATTTTTTCTTTAATTGTATAATAAAAATTGAATATTTCTCCAAAAAAAAATATGAATTGTTTTGTAATTTAAATCATTATATTAAAAATAATATCTAATTTATTTTCATAAATAATTATTTTTTATTTAATTAAACTATTAAAAAAATAATGATTATTTTTTGTTTAATTATATAATAAAAATTGAATATTTCTCAAAGAAATTAATTAAATTAAAAATAATTACTTATGAAAATAAATTAGATATTATTTTTAATATAATGATATAATTTTTAAAAAAATTGAATAAAACATCAAAAATATATTAACAATTTAAAGTTAAAATAAGAGATTGGAATTTAAAAATGAAAATAATTTCATATTAAAGCCCTTAAATAGTACAATCTATTTTTGAAAAAATAAATAATTACAAACGAACCGTTGGCGAGATATTCAAGTTTTTTCGATTTGAACCCAAGTTTGCTAGTGCCATTTTCAGCCAATCAAAAAAATTTTTTTTATATATTCTGATGTAAAATAACTAATAGATCCTATTTTTAATTAGTTTCATAATGTTCTGATCATTTTTTAAAGAGATATTTATATTTTATTAAAAATTATAAAATTACAAATATTTACATAATTTTAATTATCTAAACTTTGATATTATATACATATATATCCATAATAATATATTATTGTGAAAAAAAATTTTATTAAAAAATATTCATTTATTAAATAAATATTTACATTTCATTTACATTTCATTTAAATCAATAAATTTATAAATATTTATATAATTTTATTTATCTAAACTTTGATATTATATATAGATATATGGATAATAATGTATTGTTTGTGAAAAATATTTTTATTAAAAAATATTCATTTATTAAAGAAATATTTGCATTTTATTTAAATTAGTAAAATTTTAAATATTAGATAATTTTAATGACCTAAACTTTGATATTATATATAAATATACAAATAATAATTTATTATTGTAAAAAAAAAAATTATTAAAAAATATTCATTTATTAAAGAAATATTTACATTTTATTTACATTTCATTTAATCAATAAATTTTGAAATATTTCATAATTTTTAATGATCTAAACCTTGATATTATATATGAATATACACATAGTGATATATTATTGTAGAAAAAAAATTTATTAAAAAATATTCATTTATTAAAAATTCCGCATTCAAATTAATTTTGATCATATCTTTGTAACTATTTATTTCTGTTTTTTGGGAAAAAAATAAATATATATAAAATATAATGTAAATTATATGTTTTTTAAAAAAATTCATAATATTAATTATTTTAAAAAATATTATTAAAATACATTTTTTTAAAAATTCAATATATTTATTTTATGAATAAATATTTTTAAAAAAATTTAAATGTAAAAATATACTACTATATGTGTACAATATGTAACATTTTTTAGAATTCAAATATCTCAATTAGTTAAAAAGATATTAAGGTTTTAATTTTATGATTGGCATACGATCTACTCGGCTACAAGTTTTTACAGCTATGTTCCTATACATATTCTGAATCTACATCATTAAAGGAACAAAAAAGTATGATTTAATAAATTTTTATTTTTTTAATATTTTTCATCCAAAATGTATATAACTGTCAATATACTTTTCATAATATAATAATATATTTTGTTTTTTTTATTTTGATTATCTGTTAATGAAAAAAATGATTTTTATTTAAAATAATACCTGAAAAATTCAAAATATTACATATTATCAATAAAATAAAAAATAAAAAATAAAAAAATATATGTTAAATTTATTATTAAATATATTTGAATATCATTTAGTTTGAAAAAACCAAGTTTTGTGGTTAATTTGAACCCTTTCCAGTATTTGGCAAACTCTCTGTTGGAAAGTTACTAAGGAAATAAGGATTTCATGGTCATTTTGAACCATGGCCGGTACTCGGAAAAGTTTTTGTTGGAAAGTTACTAAGAAAATAAGGTTTTCATGGTCATTTTGAACCATGGCCGGTACTCGGGAAAGTTTTTGTTGGAAAGTTACTAAGAAAACAAAGTTTTATGGTCATCTTGAACCATGGCCGGAACTCGGAAAAGTTTTTGTTGGAAAGCTACTAAGGAAATAAGGGTTTTATGGTCATTTTGAACCACGGCCGGTACTCGGGAAAGTTTTTGTTGGAAAGTTACTAAGGAAATAAGGGTTTCATGGTCATTTTGAACCATGGCCGGTACTCGGGAAAGTTTTTGTTGGAAAGTTACTAAGAAAACAAAGTTTTATGGTCATCTTGAACCATGGCCGGTACTCGGGAAAGTTTTTGTTGGAAAGTTACTAAGAAAATAAGGGTTTCATGGTCATTTTGAACCATGGCCGGTACTCGGGAAAGTTTTTGTTGGAAAGTTACTAAGAAAATAAGGGTTTCATGGTCATCTTGAACCATGGCCGGTACTCGGGAAAGTTTTTGTTGGAAAGTTACTAAGAAAATAAGATTTCATGGTCATCTTGAACCATGGGGAATTTTTTCGGGAAGCTTCATGGTTCAAAGTTACCGAGAAAATAAGATTTTACAGTCATCTCTTGGAAAACTTGCCAAGAACCGCCTTAGTTCAAGAGAACCGTGAAATTTTATTGGGATCGGAAGAGTTGAACCGGGAAGTACGGTTAAAACATTTTTTTGCCTGGTACCCTTACCGGGAGGGCTTTATACTGGCATATCTCGCTAACGCCTTGTCTGATTTTCTTCATTTTTGAAAATTCTAATAGAACATAAAAAAATCTATCTTTATGGTAAATATGGCATCCTTTCATGCATCCAGCAGTATTTTGAAGCCATTTTACTGAAAAAAAATATTTGCTTATATCTCCTCAACTATTTGGAATTGTTAAAAATAAAAAAATTCCGTTACTCAGTTTGTATTCTGAATTTTCTAAATTTTAAATTTCAAGACTGAATTCCCGTTAGTTAGCCCGTTGCTAGGTCGAGAATTATTTCGAGCAAAAAAAAGTGATTTGAGATAACAACATTTTTGGCTGGTAACTAAGGACTTTAATTTCAAATCCAAAAGATTTTTTTATTTGGAACGCTCTACCTCACTTAAAACCTCCGTAACCATAGGGGGAATTATTTCGAAAAAATATATGTCAAAAACTGACAACAGATTTAAGTGGTAATCATATATGCTGATTCTGAAAATCATATTTTTAAAAAAATCCCCTCATTCAATTTTTTTATATCGCAAAATAAGAAAAATCGCCTCTCAAAAATAGTAAATTTCATGAATATTAAGGAAAAATAACCCCAAAATCAGATGCGCAGACCATTATTACCACTGAAATATGTTATTTATTTTTGTCATATTTTTCGGAATTGTCCCTAGCAACAGAGCAGTGTAGGGCTAACGGATAGTCGGATTTTAAATTTTTTTTAAAAATCTTAATTAACATATTCATTTTTATATATAAATTTTAAATTTGAAAAACTTAAATTGAAATGTGTTTTTTTAATAAGAAAAATGAATTTAAGGAATAGTGTATTTAGCTAACTAATGGTCAGATTGAAAAA
>Ga0207433_10009428_pt1 | contig 15527 bp, 13 predicted proteins | sample YelNatPaOPGAMG01_FD_187559 | JGI IMG/M metagenome (GOLD analysis project Ga0207433, IMG submission 187559) | Hot spring thermophilic microbial communities from Obsidian Pool, Yellowstone National Park, USA - OP-RAMG-01 (SPAdes) (version 3) | ecosystem: Environmental > Aquatic > Thermal springs... | reverse complement strand
TGCGCTTGCACCCACAGGAAAATCCTACCCGCCATTACGCCAAGAAATGCAGGAGGCATTTCGCCCCGAGCACATGAGGCAGGAGGCCGAATGTGCGAGGGTAGATTTTCCGTGCCTTTCCCTTAAGCAAGACCTGAGGAAAGGAAAGATGATGACAATGACCCTCTACCCTCCACAGCGGAGTTTTTGTATTGTAGCACTGGCGCAGCCAGTGCTACTTTTACATTTTGCCCCGCAATGACGCTGGAGTTATCCAATTTCCCAAAATGGGAAATTGCTGTAATCTGCAGTAATTCAGAAAAGTAAAGAATCAAAACTCTCTTGAATAATCTACAAATCCATATATAATGAAATGGGGTTAAACTAGAGGTCTTTGATGCTATCGCGGAAAAGTTCGGATTCGGAAAAGAAACGTCTCAATATAGGTGTATTAATAAATAACTTGCACGATGAGTATTCTCGTCTCTTGTGGAACGGCGTGAATGATAGGGCTCGAGAATTCGATGTTAATGTAATTTTTTTTCAATGTGAGTCCTTGAAGGTTCCGTATGCTTATAATTATCAGTATAATGTTATTTGGTCTTTAATTCATAAAAACTACATTGATGCCTTGATTATAGCAACAGGAGCAGTATGTAACTTTTTAAATAAAGAAGAAGTTTATAGTTTTATAAAACAGTTTGAACCAATTCCAATTGTAAGCATTTCCATTTCAATTAAAGGAATACCTAGTGTTCTTTCAGATAATAAAAATGGAGTTAGAGAAGCCATAAAACATTTAGCAGAAAAACACTCGCGAAAGAAAATAGCTTTCATTAAAGGTAGTGAAGTAAATTCAGAAGCACAATTACGTTACGAGGCTTATTGTGAAACTCTCGAAATGTTGGGGATTCCTTTTGAGAAAGAACTGGTCGTTTCGGGAGACTTTACAGAAGTTTCTGGAATTAGAGCAATAAAGGAACTTCTTGATAATAGAAAGATAACCTTTGATTCTATAATGTGCAGCAACGATAATATGGCAATAGGAGTAATGAATGAGCTTTCAAACAGGGGAATAAGTATTCCAGAGGATGTTTCTATAATAGGTTTCGACAATATTATCGATTGCGAATATGTAAAACCCCCACTTACAAGCGTTAAACAGTCTATATATCTTCAAGGAAAAATTGCACTGGAAACAGCTTTTAATATCTTAAATGGGAAAAAAGTTGATAATGAAATCTTTCTTCCAACCTCCCTGGCAATTCGATCTTCATGTGGGTGTTTAAACACCTCAGAACAAGTTGTTCAGATAAAGAAATACTCTAAAGCAGAGATTTTATCCCAGGCAGAAGAAATAATAGAGAATACCGATTACATAGGTGCCAATAGTTTTTTGTTAATTAAAGAAATAGAAGAATTTATAGATATACTCTCTTTATCCAATTCTAAGTCTTTTAATAAAGAGAGTTTTTTGAAAAATTTCTATAGCACTATTTTATCTCAAAAGAGCGATGGGATTAATATTTCTTTCTGGAAAAGCATCGTGCCTATATTAAAGCAGTATCTACTTTTTTTACCAGATTTAAGCAGGGAAAAAATTCATTCTTTATTTCAGGATATTTCTGAAATACTAGAAAAGGTTTACCAAGGTTTATTAATTTCAAGGAGCAGCGCCCGCGAAAGGTGGGAAATATCTGCTCATTTTACAATACAACAAATTTTTTCCTCCAGAAGTATAGAAGAATTTCTTAATAATCTTATGAACTTACTTCCAGAGATTCAGGTATATTGTTGCTATATTTTTTGCTATGAGAAGCCAATTTTTCACGAACCTCACAAAGAATGGGTATTGCCAGAAAATGTAAAACTTCTTTTAGCTTTTGATCAAAGAGTAGGAATTCACTCTGCATTTCCTGAGGGGTATAGTCTTTCACCGTATCAATTTATTCCAAAGGAATTTTATAATTCAGAAAAGCGACACACATTTCTTGTAACTCCTATCTTCTTTCTTAAAGAACAATATGGATACATTATTTATGAGATAAACATTAAGGAGAATTATGTTTATAGAACTATCACAGACGAGATAGTTAATACATACAGAGGACTGCTTCTTATGGAACAGTTAAAAGAGGAACAGAAAAAAGTTTTTAAAAGAAACCAGGAATTGGAAGCAGATATATTGATAGCAAAGAAAATTCAAAATCAGTTAATCCCCTCAAAAAGCCCCCGGCCATATATAGCCTTTATGTATAAAACAATGGACAAAGTCGGAGGAGATTTTTTTGATTTTGTAGAGTTTGAACAAAAGAATTGGATAGGAATTTTTTTAAGCGATGTGTCAGGTCATGGGATTCCTGCTGCTTTTGTAACCTCCATGATTAAAACCACTATCCAACAGATGCGTCCATATCATGATAATCCTTCTTTTCTTCTATTTGCCCTTAATGAAGCCCTTTTCCAGCAAACAGGGGATAATTTTATAACCGCCTTCTATGGAATATATAAACCTGAAAAATCGGAATTTATCTTTGCAAATGCAGGACATAATCCACCTTATATAATCGCAGAAGATCGTGTTTATCCTATTCCAGATAAAGGTGGTGGAATTCCACTTGCTATATTAAGCAATAAAGAATTGCTTGAAAAGAAAAGAGAATATGTAAACCAGACTGTAAAATTAAAAGAAGGCTCAAAACTAATTCTTTATACAGATGGATTAACAGAAGCCACCAGAAAAGACAATCCTTCACAGTCTTTTGAAACAAGTCTTTTAAAAACAACCTTTTTGCAGCTACAGAATATTCCCGCAGAGCTTTTTGTTTCTGAAATCTATCTAAGGCTTGTTGAATTTCATGGTGATGATCAATTTAGCGATGATGTATGCATGATTTGTCTTGATGTATCAAGATAAAAAGCACAAAGGCGACATTTGCGAATGTCGCCTTTGTGAATCCATAATTTTATTTAAACCTAAGATAATCGATTCCTGATTCTAAAACCACAATTCAACACGGATTTCCACTTTCTTTTTCCCCTTTTTCGTGTTAATTCGTTTAATTCATGGTTTCTGACCGGATTAACCACGAATACCACGAATATTCACAAATGATATTTTATCGTGTGAATCCGTTTAATCCGTAGAATCTGTGCGAAACCTGTGGTGAGCCCAGTCGAACCATTGGGGTCGGAATAAAAAAAGAATCGCTCAAATTAGGTTAAATTAAAAGCTATATCCGATTCTTATGCCAAATAGAAATCCGCCAGGAGTATATGTGCCTGCCGGGATTGTCCCACTTTCTGGCTGTTCTGCTCCATTTATCTTGTAAGTCCACTTATAGCTTCCAAACAGAAGTGTAAATCCAACGCATGGTTCAAAGAAGAAATCCTTTAAAGCACCATCGTCAAAAATATACTTATAACCAAATTCGATAGAAGGACCTATGAAGAAAGCTGTTCCCGACCATTCATATTTTACACCCAATGTTTCAGTGCTATAAGAAACCGTTGAACTATAAAAGCCAATTCCAGCAGCACCATACCATCCAGAAATTCCTCCAAGCTTTGGTTCCCACAGTTTTATATACTGATTAAGATAATACCTGCCTTTCACATTAAGACCAACGGCAGAATTATTCCATCCCGCTGATGGAAAGGTTAAAAAATCAACATCAGCCTGAATGCTAATGGGAGAAGAAATCATAGCTTCAAACCCACCGGAAATCCATAGCCCGCCCCAGGCAAAACCAAAAATTAGAGCAAAAGGGTTAAAAGTTACTGCATAGTCCTTTGTCGAACTACCCGTTTTTTCAACCTTATCAGATTTAGCCTTTGTTTCTGCCTTAGCAGCAAATGACGCAGAAACAATACCCAACACAAGCCCAAAAATTGTCATTAATGTCAAAAACTTTTTCATACTATTTTCCTCCTGATAATATTAAAACAAACGAAATTAATAGTTTATTATTATAACTTTATAAAAGATTTTTGGTCAAGAAAGTTCTTACTGAAACACAGGAGTGTTATTTCGTATATGCGGGGCTTATTCATTGGACAGACCCCGCATATACATTATCTTTCCCCTATTTTATCTCGAGATGACTATAAGCATATGAACCTTTATAGCGTATGTACCAGTATCCATCTGAAGATGCAGGTATGGTAAATGTGGCAACCCATTTATTCGCATAGCTTGTTCCGTTTATCTCAAGAATATCTAGATTCCAGGAATTTACATAGTGGCTATAATCATTTGGTGTAGTTGAAAAGCCTTTAGTCTTCCAGTAGAACTCTCCAGAACCATCCTTTGTAAATGGTATAGTTATTTCGGTATATTGCACACTCGATGCAACGCTTGAACTTATTGATGACATTGCACTTGACCTGCTGGAGCTAATGGAGGAAATTGTACTCGAGCGGCTTGAGCTAACAGAAGATGCTACGCTTGAGCGACTGGAGCTGATAGAAGATACTACACTGGAACGACTGGAACTAATAGAGGATACTGCGCTTGATCTGCTGGAACTTACCACACTACTGGCTGAACTTGATCCTCCAGAGGGCTCTTTACCCCACAAAAGTTTACCATCATCATATACAGGAATATTTTCGTCAATACCCGTGAATGTTTTACAATCATAATCGGGATTCTTATTTATTTTCTGATACGACCAGTCATTTGAAAATCCACCTGATACAGGACTTGTAATCCTTACCACAGCTTCTTTTTCACAAATATCCCAGCCTCCGGGGTGTATTTTTGTTCCGGTCCAATCAAGAACGAAATAGTAAATATTCCCCGACCATTGTTTTAATCCGGAAACAGATGCCCCGGCATCGCTCGACTGTATTTTTACTTTTACATCACTAACCGTATATCCAGCGTTAAAAACCTCTGTTAAATCCAGGAAGTAACGAGCGGAAAGCTTATCCTTTACAGTCGCAGGACATGCAGATCGATTATTAACCTGGAAGAGAACATCAAGATCATTCGGCCCTTCCCATGATATCCATCCCCTGACGAAGTACTCTGGAAGTACTCCATTTGTTGGATGCAGATCTTCTGGTTTGGGCCAATTAGCTAGAGGTTCTCCTCCATAAAGTGAGTACATCTTGACAAGACTTCCAACAAACCCTGCGTTATAGTCATTTGCCACCTCATTCCTTGTGTAATCTTTAATGTCATCTACATAGCTACCATCTGAACTTGGCCCTCCAACAAGGGCGCCGTAAAGAATATGCCTGTGAAACGGTGGTACATCAAGCATGCTGAGCCAGGAACCATGAGTTGTTCTATGATGAGGATGTATTGGAGCATTGCTACCAAATCCAACCACATAGCTTCCATTTCTTTCATTATCACCCAGTGCATAATTGATCTGTCTTTCAGCAAAGGTTCTATAAGATTCTTTTTTAGACAAAGTTCCTACATTTGTATCATCTGCCCATACAAAAGCAAGGAAAGCTGCTGTTGTGGCATAGCGAAGAGAACCCCAGTTATCCAGCCATGCAAGACCTCCAGGAGTATAGGTTAAGCCTCCTCCAGGAAGCCACCAGTCAAGATTAACTTCAACCACATGTGCATAATTCGTATCCCTGGTAATCTGAGCAAGTTTTAATGCGGCCCCATAACTTACATCGTCCCAGCAGTGTGTCCAGTGGCCACCAAGTGTTGTAATTGGTATATAGGATTTAGCCTTGTCCAGATAAGCAGAATCCTTTGTCTTTAGATATAGCCATACCGCGGCCCATGTAAGATCATCAAGGTAACCTCCAGACTGGTAGAAATTATCAAGAGGATTCTTACCCCTGTAAGTATCAGCAAAGGTAAAGAGCTCTTTAGCATGACTCAAACACTTAGCGGCATATGAGGAATCCGTCTGTTCAAATATAATAGAACCTATAGCAAGAGCTGCAGCTGCCATTCCCGCAACATCAGAGCCTGGAGTTGAAGTATCAACCTTAAAGGATTTTCGGTCGGTAAAGAGGGCAACTACTTCGGGCGGGCACCAGATACTATGATCGGATTCACCATAGCCACAATTATAATAATAAATGTTAGGGCTGGGATGACATTTCATAAAGTAATCTAAAGCCCATTTGATTTCATCCAGAATATCATCAAGCTGTCCGGCTTTTTCAAAAGCACTTCTGTATTCGTACACAGCCCAACCAAGTTGTGATGCCGCATAAGCCATAGGATGACCAAATTTTACATGGTCACCCGCATCATACCATCCTCCCGTAAGATCCAGACCAACATCAGCACCATCATTCGTACAGGAATCTCCTCTGTAGTGAAGGATATAATTGGTGGGAAGACGCCCGGATCGTTGAGCCTTATAGAAAAGTATGGCCTTCTGAAGAGCTTCTCCATAGTTATAATATGGACCACCTGCCCTTGGGGTTGACTTACTTACCGTCGGGTTGTTTTTCCCGGATAGATCACTACCAGGCATTACACTGCATGAAACTCCTAAAAACATGGCAAGAATCAAGAACAGTAAGAAGATTAAAGATTTTTTTCTCTTCATAAATTTTCCTCCTTTAATAAATTTTAAGATTTATAAATCTTACTTTATTTCGAGATGGCTATAAGTATATGCACCTTTATAGTGTATGTACCAGTATCCGTCTGAAGAAGCAGGAATAGTAAATGTTGCCACCCATTTGTTTGCGTAGCTCGTTCCGTTTATCTCTAGAATATCCAGGTTCCAGGAATTTACATAGTGACTATAGTCATTTGGTGTAGTTGAAAAGCCTTTAGTCTTCCAGTAGAACTCTCCAGAACCATCCTTTGTAAATGGTATAGTTATTTCGGTATATTGTACACTCGATGTAACGCTTGAACTTATCGATGACATTATACTTGATCTACTGGAGCTAATAGAAGAAATTGTGCTCGAGCGGCTTGAGCTAACAGAAGATACTACGCTTGAGCGACTGGAGCTGATAGAAGATACTACACTGGAACGACTGGAACTAATAGAGGATACAATACTTGAACGGCTTGAGCTTACTGAAGAAATGCTAGAAGAACTGCTAATACTTCCAGCATTATCATAGGCATACTTAACTGCCCAAACTGCATTGGCTCTCATATAATAATAAGCCCTGATTGAAGAAACTCCGGATTGCCATGCTTCTGGTGTCCTGAAATATAGCTGGTTGTTTTGATAGATCGTGTTGTAAAGGCTATTTCCAATTTCAGAAGCCTGCGAAGTTAATCCCTCCTGAACCATACAAGCAGTAACCCCCCAGGCTGTTCCAACCCACATTTCTCTTGTCTGAATACTTGTATTATCCACTGTACCACTGCTGGTCATAACATTTACAACTCCATGCTGGCCGCTATCAAACTTTTTGAAGTTATTTTGATATATAACATTCAGCGCACTCGCCACATGACTTTTATCCAGTATATCTCCCAACCCGATAGCCTTAGAATACCACTGCCCACATATCTGGTCACTCATAATTCTGGATGTCGATGAACTACCCGTATCTATATTGTAGTAACTACCGTTCCATAGTTTTGATTCAAAGCTTGCTTTTCCCTGGTCATACCATGATTGATAGGTGTTTGCAGTTGCAGAATCACCCATAGCTATAGCTATCTGTTTTGCAGCAAGACAGGCAGCAAGAAACAAACTTCCACAATATGCCGAATTACCTGTTAAACTCATATCATCATAGGTTTGATCTATGCCTGTGGAATTGGGCAATCCATCTCCATCAGTATCCTGACTTTTAACCTTATTCATCGCTGTTTTTACAGAGTTCCAGCAGTAATTTAAAAATGATGTATCGCTTTTTCCTGTCAATACATAATCACGATAAACCATAAGAACAAACTTTGAATTAAGATCCTTCCAGGTAGTTGAATCCCTGTAAGTATATGCATTCCATTTTGTAAATACATTGTTTGTACTTCCAAAATCATGGGCACAGGTACCGAGAGCTGCTGGTCTATCGCTTCGATTGTTGTAAATACTATCGCTGAATTGCTTTACAGCCTGTTTATCCAGTTCGGGCCAGAGTAAAATAAGCGGCCAGGAACCATAGAAGCGTACATCTGAAGTTCCATAGAATACATAGTCAAAACATTCAAGATGACTGAACATATCTTCACCTGCGTCATCAGCCTGTCCGGAAGCTGCTCCTGCTTCCCAGACTGTACCTCCTGCAAAATAATAATAAAGCTCGTTAAATAAAGTTGTCTTTAACCAGTCAGGATATTTTGAATTATTGATAATTTCATTTTGCCATGAGTTTATAGAAGATTCCCAGGCTTCATAATTATTAAGAGCCTCCTCAGCAATTTTTGAAGAATTTAATCCAGATCTTCCAAAATAACGCGTATATCTACGATACCATTTATTACCCAATTGCACAATTGGAATATCCCAGGACAATACTATAGGGATTTTTACTGCCTGATTAGGTGATAGTGTTACCTTAAAGGCAACCGCCCCTATTGTGTGATTCCCCGTTACATTTCTCAATGTACCATTCGTTGAAAACTCAGATTCAAGCGAAGAAACAGTAGAAGCAGACCCATAGGTTACAGTTACCCCAGAAATCTCTTTTGAAGCCAGTGTAAATTCCCCTTGATTCTTTTCGGTAGCATTTGCCGTTCCACTACGCCTTAATATAATTCCCTTGTTGTTATTGCTAACATAGGCCTCTGTAAAGCTACCGCTAAAGTTATTATTCCAGGTAAGCATTATTGCCACTTCGCAAGAAGTTCCCGCGGTGTTTGATATCTGCCACACATAAATACCAACAGGATAGCTTGTTCGCTGATAGTCACCCGGAATAATCGGGCTGAATTGCTTTACTATCATTTTAGAAGGAAAAGTACTGCCATAATAATCAACCCATGCAACAGGAAAAAGAGAATAATAGTTTGCCTGGCCTGACCCAAGAGAAGAAGCGTTTAGCTTCTTAAATACGGCACTCTGACCTGAAGGTTTTTGATATACATAAAAGTTACAAGAGTTATCCACAGTAAGATTATTTTCCCCAATATTTAATCTTCCTTTATAAAAGTTACCATCATACCGCATGGTTATTGTTCCAGCTCCAAATCCTCCAATGGGAGCTCCATCGATATAACCACTGGAATTAATGTCCTTAACCCATGCTATGGATGGTATTCCATTCTGTAAAACTGCTCTATTTATTGCGTGTTTACCGGAAGCTTCTGCAGTGCCATTAAACTGAAGCTGACATCCCGTAATCATCAAACAAAAAAGAACAGTCCCAAAAACCAAAGCTGTTTTTTCCATAAAATCCTCCTTTCTTTTCTTTGTCTCCAGCAACAAAGAAAAAGTAACCAAAAAAGCATGCCCCAAGCAGGGTCAAGGGGAAACCTTCTTACTTTCTTTCTCAGCGATGAGAAAGAAAGTAAGCAAAGAAAGAATCGCCGACACCGCTTTATTGGCCAATTCTTCCTCTATACCGATAGTGTTAACCTTAATAGTTTAAAAACAACTTTTCCTTATCGTAATATGGATTTTTCATCTGGACTTCCTGTCCAGATTCAAAATCCCCGCTGGAATCCATTCCAGCGCTGTAAAACTTTTTTTTATGTAATAGCGGTTAACACACTTTATCTATAATCAATGCTTCCTCTAAACACAAATTACTATAACCATGTCGCGGTGTCGGATTTTTTTTCTTTTTTATTTTTTTATTTCCTTTACCTACATAACCCACGCTGTGGTTTTTACTTCTGGTCATTGTCATCATCTTTCCGTCGAATGGCTTGCGATTTGCACTCACAGGAAAATCCCACCCGCCATTACGCCAAGAAATGCAGGATGCATTTCGCCCCGAGCACATGAGGCAGGAGGCCGAATGTGCGAGGGTAGATTTTCCGTGCTATTACTTCTGAGCAAGACCTGAAAGACGGAAAGATGATGACAATGACCCTCTACCCTCCACAGCGGGGTTTTTGCATTGTAGCACTGGCGCAGCCAGTGCTACTTTTATCTCCATCCCCGCTACGGTTTATGTCTATATGAGTCGTTTTCCCTAAAATTACTCTACTTTAAATGTTGTTTCTCCTTTATAAGCCGGTCTTGATGTAAGGATCCCAATCAGATTGTAAACCCCTGCAGGCTTTTCTGCCTTATACTCCGCCACCTTATATTCAAGGGACTGCCCGGGTTTAAGATACTCATATCCTATAACCTGCAAGAAGGCTTTATCTGCTGACCATCTCCATACTTCCCTTCCGTTATATATCACAACAAAGTCAAAGCGTTGCGAAGTAGGAAACATAAGTTGTACCGGTGTACTCCCAACATTTTTAGCCTCCAGTTTCATTCCAACAATCTCTCCCGGTGAATAGACCTGCTTATCTGTAAGTACCTTAATCTCAATCTGAGCTGAACTGGCATCATTACTTTGAGATGTAACAAGAGCAGGAAAAAACATAAGGATAGCTCCTAATAACAGGATTATCTTCTTCATACAAAACCTCCTATTATAAGCTTTCTAGCATATATTATAAACATTTACTTACACTCAGTTTTAATACCTTGAGTACTGTTTTATACATACTGATAGTACGGTTTAATATTTAAATAATTAGCACTATCTCTTGAAAAAAGGATTCTTTGCAATTATAATAGTGCACCTTATTTTTTAAGGAGAGATGTCCGAGTGGTTTAAGGAGCGCGCTTGGAAGGCGCGTGTGCCCCAGAAGGGTACCGGGGGTTCGAATCCCCCTCTCTCCGGATGAAGAAGTAGTGGTAAAAATAAATTAAAGGATGATTTTATGTACAGACCCGAATTAAAAGTTCTTGATTGTTCAATCCGTGATGGAGGATTAATCAACAAATGGCAGTTTTCCGATGAGTTTGTGCGCGCTACATACAAAGCGTTAAGCGAGTCTGGAATTGATTACATAGAAATGGGATATAAAGCCTCTAAAGAAAAGTTTGACCCAAAGGAATTTGGAAAGTGGCGTTTTTGTGATGATGATGATACAAAAAGAATTATTGATGGTATTGAATCAAAAATTAAACTTGCCTGTATGGTGGATATAGGACGTGTGGAGGAAAAGGATATAAAACCAAAAACAGAGTCTCCTTTTGATATGATACGCGTCGCGTGTTACATAAAAGATATAGATAAGGCTATAGACCTTTGTAATATGATAATGGACAAGGGATATGAAACAACCGTTAATATTATGGCTGTTTCAACAAACCTTGAAAGGGAGATAGACGAGGCTTTAAATGATCTCAGTAAAACAGACATACCCGTTGTATATGTTGTGGATTCGTATGGAGCAATGTATTGTGAGGATGTAACATTCCTTGTAAAAAAATACTTAAATGCCCTGCCAGGCAAGACTATTGGTATTCATACACACAATAATCGTCAGCTTGCTTTTGGAAATACAATACAGGCAATTATTGATGGTGCAAATCATCTCGATGCATCGGTCTATGGAATAGGTAGAGGGCCCGGTAACTGCTGCCTGGAATTACTTATAAGCTTTCTTCAAAATCCAAAGTTCAAACTTCGTCCTGTTCTTAAGCTCATTCAGGATTATTATCTTCCCCTCCGTGAAAAGATTGAATGGGGCTATATTATTCCGTATATGATTACAGGAATACTCAATGAACATCCACGCACAGCAATAGCCTTTCGGGACTCTCCGGATAAAGACAATTTTGCAAAATTTTATGACATGCTTACAACCCCGGAAACTGAAGAGGATATAAAGAAGAAAGAGAGGATATAAAACACGAAAGAATGAAAGAATTGCTTAAAATTGGTATAGCAAGAGGCATTTCTGAAAAAGATATAATTCCAGCTTTTGAAGCTGCATTGAATGGTGGATTCATCCACCTTGAAGTCACAATGAATACAGAAGGAGCATCTTCTTTAATAAGCAAAGCAGTAAAGGAGTTTAAAAATAGAGCCATTATTGGTGCTGGTACTGTTACTAAAATGGATGAATTGAAATCTGCTATTGAAGCAGGAGCAGAGTTTATTGTTTCCCCTGTTGCACACAGAGATATAATTCAATTCTGTAAACAAAGTAAAATCCCTGTTTATCCTGGCGCCTTTACTCCCACAGAAGTGCTTGATGCTTGGGATGCAGGCGCAGATATGGTAAAGGTTTTTCCAGTCTCCTGCGCCGGAGGGCCTATGTATGTTAGAGAACTGAAAGGGCCATTTCCCTATATAAAAATTCTTGCCTGTGGAGGAGTTACTCCAGAAAACTTTTCTGAATACATTAAGAATGGTATAGACGGTATTGCTATTGGCGCAAGCCTCTTTAATAAAGAATGGATTGCACAAAAGCAGTTTGAAAAAATAACAGAAATGGCTTTAAGATTTAGCTAAACCATTAATAATAGGATTATTCATTTTTTTAATTCTGTAAAATCTCTTCTTAAAATAAGAAAGTCCATTTATAAAATTCTCTGCAGCTGCATAACCCGATTTATAAAGTTTCCAGTATGTTTCATCTCCATAAGAAATTCCAAAATTCTTAAAAGATACTCCTAAATCATCAATAAAAATCACTCTATTCCGATGCCGCTCTTCATGGAAATAAAGATGTTCCTGTACAAGAAGCAATGAATCAAAGACAGAATTTACATAGTCAATCAGGTTGTTAATTGCATCATAAACCTTTTTTTCAGGAGAAGTGTAGAGAAATAGACCAAGGGTTTCTTTGTTGATTCCATGTTTAATTTTCTTCGTATATTTAGGAGTGTCAAAAATACCTATTGGAAAATCCCACATAATTCCACCATCTGCCCAGAAATGATCTTCTTTATCAGAAGGATATCTGTAAGGTATAGACTCAAAGAAAAATGGAATTGACATTGAAATCCTTATAGCATAAGCCACCTCCATATCGGGGGTAGTTTCATACGAGAAAACCCTGCCACATCTTTTTGAAACATCTGTTCCTGTAATATAGAGTTCCTTAAACTTTTGCTTATCTTTATGAATGGAAGAGTTTATAAAATCTGCAAAAGTGTAGAGGGGCTTTTTCACTGCAAACTGGCTGGCTATAACCTTTCTAAGCCAGTGATAAATATAATCGCTTGAATACCATCCATAATTTAACAAAAGCCTCTTCACGCTTTGTAAGTTTACCTTTAAAGGTCTTATATTACTTAGAAATTGTTTAACCTGTTTTTTATTTTCTTCTTTGATCTCCTTTTTTAATCCCTCAGAAGGAATCTTACGATACTCTAAAGTATCTGCGACAGCTTTAATTTCTTTGAAAGAAGGAAACAATGAAATTATCAGTGCCGATATAGCTCCAACCGAAGTTCCCGCAACCCTTTCAATAGAAGCAAGAATCCCGTGTTTATCAAGAACCTCAAGAGCACCAAGATAAGCAATTCCTCTAACACCACCGCCCTTTAGTACAAGATTTTTGAATACACGCACAAATTTTCTCCATAATAAAAACCATTCAGATTAGAAATTATAATTAATGGAAGAAGAAAAAGCAAAAGGGTTTGGATTACAGAACTTCTGAGGAATTTTTTATCATTTGCATCAATAAAAAGCGAAAATCCATGTTCTGCTAAAAGCCCTTCTTGATATACTAAATTTTCAGCCAGAGTATAGATTCTCATATTCAAATCTTACCATCAAAGCCCAATTTTCTTAAAACAAAATCCTGTAATATTCTTGCTATTCCCATGCATTCCCTGGCTTCTTCAAGTGAAGGAATGTAAAAATCTTCAGGATATCTTACTTCTATCGCATAGAAAGTAATCTTTTCAATTTCTTCCCTATCAAGTTTTTCAAAATCACTGTCACTTTTTATACACTGCTCCATAAGATATGCCAGATCATGAGTTTTACCTGCTCTAATATTTTTTGAGGTTAAAAATGCTTTTAAAAACTTTTCAATGGCTTGCTGACAATGAAAACAGACTGCACTTGTTATGATATCATCGCTTTCAAGGTTCATCTCATGTTCAGCAACCTTTAAGTCTTCACTTGCTTTTTTTACCCAGTTTAAAACTTCCTGATTCATAATTTAATACCTTCTACCAGCACTTCATTGCTGATAGTATTAGCAATTTTTTTTCTATTTTCAAATTCTTTTTCAGTTTTTACTATTATATCAAAAGGAGTGTCGGTAAAATCCTTATGAATTTTACTATACAATAACCACCATATCTGCTTCTTTGTACATCCTTCATTCAATTCTTTTATAACCACAAAAATATCATAGTCACTCTGGTTACAAAAATCACCCCTCGCTCTGGAACCAAAAATATATATATCTTTTAGCTCTATATGCAATTCTTCTAAGATAGTCTTAATCAAAAATTTGATTTTTTCTTCCTGTGACATTTTTAAATCTCCTTTAACTCTTTAGAATAATACTACTACACAAAAGGAAATGTGTCAATCTAAATTTTAAAATCTTCCAGTATTAATTGATAATCCTATTTCATTTTTGTTTTGTATAAGATTCTCCGTTTATCCATCCTCCAGAAATTTATAATGCATAATAAGTATCCTCCCCAAAATTTCTTAGATAACTTAAGTTACTCTTCATCAAGATTTTTTTTCTTAATGATGATGTCCCCCGCATCCATCTTTAATGGTTAATTCCTTTAGCTGGTTTTCTTTCCATTTCTGAATTACATCACTTACCGTTATAGAGTCGCCGCAAAAATAAACCTTTATGCTCATTTCACCAAGCCTGCCTATAGCTCTCACACCCATTCCTCCACAAACAATTGCATTTACCCCTTTAATGCTCAATAAAGAAATGGGCTGGCAATTTCCATGTACCCTGTGGTCGTTTTCACTTTTCAGGATTTCAAAATTTCCACTATCAGCATCGTAGATTGCATAATACGGTGCGCTACCAAAATGCCCATAGACCTTCGAATTTAGCTCTTCACTACTTTCAACTGGTATAGCTAACCTCATAAAATATTACCTCCATTTTTAGCATATGCTAATTATAATAAAAAATAAGGGTATTGTCAATAGCAATTCTCTCCTTTTTCTGTCATTCCAATTCCTTCTTCCTGCCTCTGGGGCTGTCCAAAAGTTGTTATAACTGGGACAGCCCCCTGGTGGTGGGTTCTCCTGAGAAATCTTTTCCTCCGCTGTTTTTGGGGAAAAACAGGTGGAAAAACCTTCACACTTTCTTTCTGAACGACCAGAAAGAAAATAAAACCTCATGTTCACTTTCTTTTGAACGGCCAAAAGAAATAGTTTACTGCTTTTCAAGGGAAAGCAGTTACAAACCAACTGTTACCTTTCTTTTGTCCGGGCAAAAGAAAGGTAACCGAAAGAAAACCCGCCCGCCCACGCTACGCAAAGCTTGCAATGCAACTGCTCAGGCTCGGGAGCGGTGAACTCACCCTCACCTTGAAAGCTATTTAATTTACAAACCCTTTTCCTTGTTTAAAAACATCCCTTCACTTTTTATACAAGGTGAGGGTTCAAACAACACCGCTCTCACACCTCGCCTTCGCAGGCATTGCTTACACTTTGCTCCGCTATGGCGGGTTTATTTAGTTATA
>Ga0207433_10009427_pt1 | contig 15528 bp, 21 predicted proteins | sample YelNatPaOPGAMG01_FD_187559 | JGI IMG/M metagenome (GOLD analysis project Ga0207433, IMG submission 187559) | Hot spring thermophilic microbial communities from Obsidian Pool, Yellowstone National Park, USA - OP-RAMG-01 (SPAdes) (version 3) | ecosystem: Environmental > Aquatic > Thermal springs... | reverse complement strand
TCGTCCGGCCCCCGCAAGGCCGACAGGATAGCCCAGCTCTGGACGCCTGAAAGCAACTCCCAGCGGCCCGCCACGCGGGCCTCGACGCCGTCCCTGGTCAGCCGGAGCCAGGGGCCCAGCGACCGACACTCTTTTTTCATCTCAATCACCTTTTTTTGCCTTCACCTGATGAATAAGAACACCGCAAAATTCGCGATATCCACGGCCATCTCTTTAACCCTCAGGAAATCACGATGCCGGATTCCATTCCTTTCCATGGGTCTCCACCCAATTTTTTGTATTTTCGCAACTTTGCCCCCATCCCCTCTGCGAATTCTCGTATTTCTTTTCTTACTTTCATTTCAATTACCCCTCCACTGCCTCTCCATGACATACGGTCCCGGCCAATTATATGCCGCCTTGTACGGTTCCAGAAACTCCAAACCGCAATATCTGCACTTCCATTTCCGCATATTCAACCACATTACTATCACTGCAATAAATCCGATGCCTGCCGTGAACAGGCAGATGATGATTGCAAAGAGCCAGAAGAAAGGCGGCAACCCACCCTCTATATTCATCGAATAGCATCTCGGGCAGACAGCGGCGGCGTTTAAATCATTCATGAGTATCTCTCCGCACAGAACCTGCAAAGGTATAATACTTTATCCTCTTCCACCCAGACGTATCGTTCCGCGGGCCTCCGGTGGCACATATCACAAGGAACGTGGTTGTTGTCGCTCATCCCCACTCTCCTTTCTCTTTCGCCGAATATGTCTCCACATTAGTATCGAGATGTATCACCTGAATATTGTCGAGCGGAACCACGATACTTTTTTCGCCATGCAGAGCGAGCGAGTTGTCCTTTTCTATATCAATTCTGCGGCACTTGAAGTATTCGATTGGCCAGTCCTTCCAGACGACCTTCACCGGTTTTTTGAAGTACACAACTATTGCGAACTCAATCTCCATCTTTCTCACGCTACCACCTCTTTATAGTTGCATCTCGAACACTTGCGGTTCTCGCCTTTTACAGTCAATCGGTTTCTGCACACCGGACAGGTTATCTTTCTCTTCTTTCTATGCCCCGTCACCTGCCACACCCCCTTCCGTTTTCCCTTCCGCCGGTTTTCCGAACCAGCAATACCTATAGCGCATAAGTTTTATTTATATTCTTTTATATCGGCAAGAAAAAACCTTAAATATAGGTTCCGATATATAGGAAACGACAGGTGGTCCAAATGGGACGGCCAAAATCGTATGTGGTGGTCGGCAAGGACACAGTAGTCCCTATCTGCATGAAGTGCAAGAGACCAACGGCTTTGCCGGGTGTTGATGCAACTATATTAGGCAGGCCTGTATGTGACTGCCCTGTGCCGAAGATAGGTATCAACGCGTTCAGGCTGTGGAGAAAGATGCCGGCGGTTGAGGGTCCGAAACCAAAGAAAGACAAGATAGAGAAAGAGCTCGACAAACTGATTGAGGAGGACGAGGGAGATGAGGAGGAAGGCGAAGGCAGGGATACCGATAATGAAACTGCGCCGGATGGCACGTGAGTGTTGCAAGGATTGCAAATGGAAAGAACCCGGGTGTTACAAAAAAGGGGCGCTCTATCTGGTTCATGTCGTGGACGGCGATTCACATGACGGAAAAGCCACAATTCGGACAAGTGAAGCCAAAATTCCGGAAAGTGAAAAAGACTGACCAGTTCTTCGGCACCGTCATATGGTACGTGTGTAGCGAGTGTCCGGGGAAGCCGGGAAGGCATGAACCCCAGTGTTCCACAGTAAGAAACCCGCCGAGAGGGCAGTGCTACCGGATATTCCATCCCAGAAGAGGCAAACCCGCACAGGATTGATGGTATCATGGAAATAGACCGGGTATATCTTGCGGATTGTAAGGAGTTTCTTTCCTCCATGCCCAGCGACAGCGTGGACCTCGTTTTCACCTCCCCGCCATATGCAGAAGTTAAAAAGAGAGTAAGAAAGATGGATGCGGCGGACAAATACGGTCATGTGAACCTTGATAGTTACGCGGATTGGTTCATCGATACTGCGTTCACGGAACCGGGCGGTTTGGTCTGCGACCCGTTTGCAGGTTCCGGAACCGCTCTTGCTGTTGCCAAAGCGATGGGAAGGCATTATATCGGTTGCGACATAGTCCCCGAGTTCGTTAAAGCGGCCGAACTACGCATAAAACATATGACAATTAACAAATACGCAGATGCGGGAGGCACAGCACCACCGACAGCGTTCATAGAGGGGGACGAAGATGGGACTGGCGAAACGGATAGCGGAAGTTGAGCGCGAAATTGCAGAAATCGAAGAAGAGTTAGTAATGGAAGTAAAGAGGGTCAACTGGTTGCTCAGAAGGGTAACAATACATGAAAAGACAATAAGATATCTAAGGAAAAAGGTGAAAGAACTTGAAAAAAAGAGGGATGACGAAGAAAGAGGCGAAGAAAATCCTACGGGCGATGTGTTCAAAGTGTCCCGTACAAAACCCACGCGTGTGTTTTGAACTCAAAAAAAGCGGGCATTGCCCGATTAAAACTTACCTGAACCGCTTTCTGTGTCCCTTGGGTCCTTCAGGCGGCCCTCTTTTCTAAGTTTGATAAGCATCTCGCCAATTCTCCGCCTGTCCCGTTTCAGATACTCAGCTAATATGGTCAGCTGTACTCGGAGGCCGTAATGTATTAATATCTGTATTTCTCTCTCCGACCACGGCCTTTGCGGAAGCCTTCTCGGTTTCTTCTGCGCAAGTTCTTCGAGTTCTGGTATAACCAGCGTTTCCCGGTTTTTCAAGCCGCATCCCTCCCCACAACCGCACACGGTTTTATGAGATGCGCAATACCGGTTCGGTCTATTCTGATTTCTTTTTCGTCGGTTTCTATAATAATCCATCCTATGTTCGGCAAAGATAGAATCCCTCTTTCTACTGAATAGACCGATTTCACTTTCCACGATGGAGTACAGATGCCCATACTGTCCGCAAAAGAAACCGCACAGAATCTGTGTCTGTGCGACCTTATCGCAACATCCACTTTTCCATATTTATCGTTTTGTAAGGAGAGAAGAACCAAGTCTCTGGCAAGTGCGGTCGGTTCATAGACCCACACAGATAGAGACGAGGACAGATAGTGCTGGCAATGGAACTTTATACCACACTCTTTTACAATCAATTCGGGGCCGTATATACCACCAAGTTCTTTTGCTATGCACTCGTCCATCGGTCTGTTGTTTTCGATATGATATGCGGTACCTCTTGTGTAATATGTCGGAACGTCCGGCAACTGTTTCAGCATCATTATTGCGGCCGCAATCTGCGCATTAAGGTCGGTTGTTATTGTATATAAACCATCTTCTTTTTTCTGGTTCCCCTCGCAGATATCGCCGTTGATTATTATAGCGTCCACATCCTGCACGCATTTGACCATCTTTCCCCAATATTTATAAAGAGTGCGGTTTGCTTCGCTCATCTGGTCAATCACCATACCGTCGTACTTAAATCGCGGCGGCCACGGTGAATAGAGGCTCCCGACATGTATGTCGCTTAGCACCAAGACCTTTCGTTTCGTCATCGTCTCCCCCCCAATAATATCTGAAGTGCTATTTCAAGTCGTTGGTCGTCCGCATCCCACATTTCTTTCGGAGTGAAGATTACGCTTCTCAACAGTTCCGAAAAACTCATGTATGGATACATCTTCCAGACTTTTCTTATCATTCCGACAATCCGGTCTATTCGTCTTTCCATCACTTCACGAACCCCCTTTCGTCATATCCACAGTTTGCCTTTTTATTTTTACATCTCGCAAAACAACAGCGCGAGAATCTTTTACAATACTTTTTCAATAGATACCTCCCTCCACATTCATTCTCAACGAAGTATGTCAGTTTCCCCCCTTCTAACAATTTAAGCACCAAATCCCTCACCTTCCTCTTCGTCGAACTTCTCAAGCGCAACAACGCCGCGATTTGCTTCACTATTATCGTCCTCAGTTCTTACCCTAATTCCGGACCAGTACCTCACATTTTTTCTGGTGATATCATCGTGTTTAATGAACTCATCCACATTCGGAACCGCCTGTTGAAGTACTTTCGCAAATGTTATCTTCGGGAATGAGAACAGTTTCTTTTCTTTACAATATTCCAGAAAAACCCGATATAACTCGCTTTTCGATATTTCTGCGGTTGCGTCTATTACACAACGGTTTGTTATGAAACTCAGAACGGGATTTGATAGTTTCTGGTATAAGTCCCTCGTTTCCTCTGCGGTTCTGTGAACGGAAAGGCTTTTTTTCTCCAACAACCTTTTCAAACCTTCATAACACCAATTGAAGATGCCCGGCGCCTCTTCCTCAATAAGAATCCTATCGAGATTTGGTATTGCATTCACTCCGATTTTAAACGTGTTTGGGAATGTTACAACAACCATCCGTTCATAAAAAGCGTCGCTTTCATCGTATATGATGGGCGGATTATTACATGCGAAAATGAACTTGGCGGTATTTGTGAATGTGAACGGGTCTTTAAACTTCTTTTCGGCTTGTATCTGTGTGTCCCCGCCTGTCAGTATTTTTATCTGCGAACTGTCGCGCAAAGAGACTTTACTTATGTCCGAATTGATATTAGCGAGTTTATTAAGAAGGTCAGCTCTTGCAAAGCGGTTTTCAGCGATATCGAGCAATGAAAAATTAGAGACGTTTTCTTTCCCGAGGAGCGATATCAGCACATTGGAGAAAACGGTTTTTCCATTGTCGCCGCCACCGATAAGCATGAGCCATTTCTTAATGATGTATCCTCGATAAAGACAATACCCGGCGAACTCTTGCAGAATAAGGGCATCTTCTGGAGAGACGACTTCCGAAATAAATCTTTTCCACTTTTCACACTGAGCGTTTTTATCGTATTTGACAGGAACCACAATGGTATGTATTTCTTCCAGATTGAACGGTTCGAGGACGCCGGTTTCTATGTTCAACACGCCGTTTTCTAACGCAATTTTATTTGGGTCTCCGTCGAACTCCTCGGGGTCGTGATGTGTTTCCGCTTTCACCCTCGCGAGCGTTTCTGTGATGAATGACATTCTTTTCTTCGGGTGCCTTTGATACAGATAGTCGGTGATTATGTTGTCGGGAATGGGCTCATAATATTGCCCGTTGAAACGATACATCTGTTCAGTAAAGCGATGCGTTATGATGCCGAAATCAAACTCAAAAAGAACCTCGTTCGCCGCTTCCGCCGGCGTTATTTTCTCACTTTCGTCGGTTATTCTGGGTTCTGGTATGTTGATTTCTTTTTGTCCTGTGCGGACAAGGTTCAGAAGTTTGAGCAACATCTTATCGTTTAGTTCGGATATGGGCGCGTCGTTTATAACGCTATACCATCGCCCGTCGCCTGTTATACAGTTCGGACCCACAACCTGACCGCCTTCGCCTCGAAGTTCTCCGAGATTTAATCTGTCTTTATTAATGAGCGGAACAACCCTGATTTTTTTCATATGTTCCGCTTTTACCCGATAATAATAATGTTTCCCGCCGTTTGGAGTGGAAACGGTAAATGTTTGCGGGAAACTAAGCGCTTTCATATATTCACCGAGCAACGACATATCTTCGTCAATGATAACAAGATTGCCGAACCCGCCGAGAACACCATAGTTTCCGCCGTCGTCAATCCATTTAAGTAAACTCTCATCGTTATAACAGTAATTTGAATTAGAGGTCCAATCCTTTTCGATTGGTATCTTCCAGTATTCGGCGTGTCCGTTGTTCCATTTTTCATCCGCTCCGCGGAGCTTGACGAATCTGAAATCTGGATTGGCAAGCGCAGACGGAATGGAAACGCTCATATTATCTCCCATCCGTACATTATGACAAATTGGGTGGCGATTTCCATCAATCTGTCATCGCTGTCATCCGGTTTCGACATGAAAAACATTCTGGCACCCGGCGTGACTTTCAGATACCGGAACAACCACAGTTTGAATTTTTCCGCATCTTCTTTTTTCCACGAATACCTAGTCATCCAGTCCGGTTCCCTTATATCAATATTTCTAAGTTTTGCGCCGACCATTTCGCACATCGTCTCCAGTATCTGTCTAAGATATGGGTTATAGATTTTGCGCCTCAACCCGCCCCCTCCTCATATACGAAGATGATTTGGCACTTCTCGCAATACTTAAGTTCCCGTCGGGTTAATGCCGGGCGAAGGAACATAAGAAAGGTTCTAAATTCACCGGACGGTATATACAACCGCCCTCCGCAATGAGGGCAGAGGCCGAACAGGTTCCGGAACCACAACCGTACCCGCCCCATCCTTTCTGTTTTCATTCCGTCGCCTCGCCATCCTATATCTATTTTCTTGTATTTATAGATTTTCAATCCGAACCGAAAAGCTTAAATAGTAGAAAAAACAGTAATGGTCTGTATGCGGTTCCCAAGCTTCGGGCGCAAGCGGCGAGTGGCAGAAGTCAAACTTAACGGCCGCAACGGCACAATCCCGGACCTCATTTCTCCGACAACTTGGAACAACCTTCCCTACGAGGGTCCGGTAATAGCTCCGTATCCTATGGATGTGATGGGCATCCAGACGCTCGTAATGCACAACCCCATCGCTCTTGCTATTAAACTCAACATAAGGAATGAGGTTTTCAGAAGGGAAATCAAGCTCGTCCCGCTATGGGGCGCAAAGTGCACTAAATGCGGCAAGGAGTTTGAGGAAGGCATAGAACAGTTGCTTCAGGGAAAGAAAAGGAGAGAAGAGGAACCCGAACTCGGCGGGGGAAGGAAAGGAAAACCTGCAACCGGTAGCGATACCGGAGAAGATAAAAGAACGAAGATGTGCCCTAGATGCGGGCATCGGTGGGTGCCGATAGTCGGCAGCCCCCAAAAATGCCCCAATTGTAGTTACATTCTTACGAAAGCGTACGAAGAAGAGAGATGGCCGGGCGACGAATCTCTTTTTCCCGAACCGCAAACCGCTATCTGCGACGAGTGCGGCGGTACCGTCATCGCGCCGGACAAATCTCAGAAACGTATATGGAACGAATTTATAAGAAAAATCAATTTGCAAGGAATGGATTTCAATCAGGTTCTTGAGACGCTTGAAGATGACCTGAATATGTATGATGATGCCTACCTCATATTCAGGTTCGAATATTCTCTCGATTCTCAAACGGGTGAGGTTTTAGATAAGAACCTTGTTGAAATCAAGCGCGGCGACCCTATGGTAATGCGTATAATCGTTGATGAGAAAGGGCGCAGGGGTAAATATGCGATGTTCGCAACGCCCGGCATGACTGGGTATTATACATGTATAGTTCACAGAAGGGGAAATGTCAGCGGCGAGAAAAAGCCGTGTCCGATTTGCGGGAGAGAGATGCAACCCTGTGAGTATGTTGCGCTTGATAAAAACGGACAACCAGAGATAGGCTTTATAGAAGATGAGGTCTTTCACTGGTCCAAATATAATCCAACGGAGTGCTATGGTTTCAGCCCGATACTGAGTTGCTGGACGGAACTTGTTACTATAACCAATGTGATGCGGTTAGCACATTCTATATATCAGCAATACAGACCGCCTAAAGGATATCTTGTGTTCAGAACAAGAAACGTAGAAGCCCTCCAGACACAGTTCCAGCTCTGGGACGAGGAAATGAAAAAGAACCCGGTTTCTATTCCCAGAATTGCGGTGGATAGCGAGGCTGGCGAGAAGTTTGTCGAATGGATACCGCTGACACAGGACTGGCAGGAGCTCCAGACAATACCGTTCCTGAAAGAAATGAGAGAGCGCATAGAAGCCGTTTTTGGTGTTAGCAATATTCTGATGATGGACACGACCACATCCGGCGGTCTCAATAACGAGGGCTTGCAGGTTACCGTCACGCTAAGAACCATATCGAGGGCTCAGTATCTATGGGAGTATAAGGTTTTCCCAGTCATATTGAAATATCTCGGTATTACGGATTGGCGCGTGAAATTCCCGCCGCCCATCGAAGAGGACAGAATGAATGTCCTGCTTAGACGGAGACTGAACCTCGAACTCATGCGAACCATCTTTGAGATGGGCGGGAAGATACAGATTGTGGATGAGGAGGACTTTGCGTTCAGATTAACCTCGCCTCCCAAAGCGCTACCGCCGGGTGCGCCGGGGACAAGCCCGGTTCCCAACGAACCCGAGAACCCAAACGCCGGCGGAAAGAACATCGAAGAGTTCCAGCAGGAGAAACCGAGGGGCGAAGTAACCGGGGATTTTGGCGAAGAAATCTCCGAGGAGGAGACCGCTGAAAAAGGCGGCGGCCTCCCTTTTCTCGACGCGCTCATAAACGCCTTCGATGAACAACTCAGACAACTCAAACTCCCGGCCAAACCGCTTCCTAATGACATAAAAAAGGAAATAGATGCTTTCGTGAAAAGAGTAAGACAGGAATGGTGGAACCTGACTTATGAGGAATATCTGCACCGCCTGAACGAAGGCATATTATCTATAACCGAAAACGAATACCCGCAGGATAGCAACGCTGTCGCCGCCTTATCTCTCAGGACAAGTCCTTTGTGGGACGCGTATAGTGGCGTCTTGGCCGATGTGACAGAACAATTAAACCGCAGAATAGCAGAAGCATTCGTTAAACCGGAAGGGTTCTCCGTAGATGCGCTGGTATCTGAGATGAAGGAAGTGGCCGGAGAACTTGCAAAGAGCAGACTTGAGACAATCGCCAGAACGGAAATGATTCTAATGGTAAATACCGGCAGGGAACTTGCATACAGACAGGAATACGAAGGGGAAGGGTTATATATATTCCAGCACACAGGAGACTTCCGCGAGTGCAAAGAATGTTCAGAAATAGTGGACTGGATTGGCGAAGGTAAAAAACTTGATGAAATCAAAGCGAAAATACAAGAACTTGCATTAAGACGGAACGGACCCAGTTGGGTTACCCGCGGCTGGGCTCTACATCCCAATTGCAGAGGCGTCATTGTAAAGGTGAGGTAATGTTTTTCAGTTGTGAAGGATGCCCGAAAAAAATGCTTCGGTCTTATTGCCTGAGAATGCCCAATGAGAAATGCCGCTGGGGTTTTTCGTTTGAAGATATATATGGAAAAGATACAGAAGAGGAAATCGAAGCGGTTGAGGATTTATATGACGTTATTTTCCCCGACCGAAAAGTTTATATAGGAGGAGCGTTTATAAGAGGAAGGTAATATGAGCCTCGATACGAATGGCTGGGTAGAGGTCAGGCCCCCTCACACCGACAGGATTATAGAGGGCGCGTTCTTATGCGAAATCAGGGACACGCAGGGCGACCTGATACCGACTTCAGTGTTCTTAAAGCGCATAGAGGACATAACCAACAACGTCCCTCTCGTGTATAGACACGGGAGGGACCCCACAAGGGGCGTTGTTGTCCTTTCGCCTTATATGTCTGCTTATAAGATAGAGAACGGAAAAGCTCACGCCCGCTTCGCAATCAATAAAGGAAACCCGGTCGTGGACAAAATCTGGGACAACGAAATAAAAGTATTAGCAGACAGGGCCGGGTTCAGTATAGGCGGCGTGGTTCCCCCCGGAGGGGCGAACTGCGAGCGCAAGGGAGGCATCAAACAGTGCGACATCAGTGATTGTTATATTTGCGAAATATCTTGGACGCCGCATCCGGTGAACCCGCAGGCCAAGATATCTTATGTTAATACAATTGCCAAAGGTGATTATAATATGTCCGAAGAGGAGAAAATCGAGAAACAGGCCGGGCTTGCCTCGGCGGTGCTTTCTGCCGCTATGCAGGGCGCTCAAGTGATAGCATCAACGCCGCCTGCAAAACCGGCTGGTGGCGCCGGCCAGACAACCACAATAGAAGAAAAAGAAGATGAAAAGAAAAAGAAAGACGCTCTTGTCCAGAAAGTGGACAAGGGTTGCGATAAAGTTAAAGAATGTGTTAAGGCCGTTCTCAGAGACAATCCCGAATATAGTGAAGAGAGGGCTTGGGCAATCTGTAACGCTAAATTCGGTAAGGGGAACGAAGATGAGTTGGAGAACCGCATATACGAAATCTATAAATCGCTCCCCGGACCGTTCAACGTTCTTGACGCTATCTCTGGATGCGGAACCTGCGACGATTATGTCCGCCTTCAGATAGAGAAGGGAACAAGTGTCGCGCAGGCGTTCCTGAAGCTCCAGAACATCTTCTCCAGAATTGAGAAGGAGAAGAAAAGCGACAAGAAAGACGATGAAAAAGACGATGAAGATGAGGACAAGAAAGACGAAAAAAGAGGTGATAAAGTGAGCGACGAGAAAGTGCCTCCGGAGAAACCCTTCGATGTGAAGAAGGCCTTTGAGGACCTCAAGGCCGAACTTCTGGGGGTTATCCGGAAGGAGATTGAGGCGGCAGTGGCAAAAGCCACCGTTGGTACTGGTACGCCTCCGCTCGAAGGTGTTCCGACGAGCACCCCAGAGACAGTGGACCAGACAACGATGACAACTACCAAGGAGGACGAACTGAAGAAGTACATCGAGACCTTGGTAGCCGCAGGCTATGTTGTGAAAAAGGCTGAGAAGGCTGTGCCTGACAACGTGCCCGGCGGAAGAACATCACCCTCCGGAATACAGAAGGAGGGCCTTGCGAACAAACAGCCAGACCACCCCGCGTATCAGCGCGTGATGAAATTCCTCGGAAAGAGGTGAACTAAATGATAACAGCAGAAGCCTTAAAACGCGGAGAGCGCACAGTACCCTGCATGGTTGATACCGGAGAGTACACGCCTTTCCGGAACCTGCCGACCGAGCCTCTCGACAGGTTCGTCGAGCTGGGGAAAGAGGGGCTGTATATGGCCCTCCAGAAAGGCCTTGCTGAGCTTTATGCAGACGGAAGAATCATCTTTAACAGAGACTTCTTCCCCTTCTGGGGCGACCCGATAAGCCATGTCAGGTCGTATATGACTGCGCCCAGAGTGCTTATCGGAGACACTGACGGGACGACCCACATCGTTCCGGCGCAGCACCCGATGGAGTACCTGATGCAGAAGGCAACGGTCACGTCCGGCGATACCGGTGCGTTCAACGCAATCTACGGCGCGATGGCGACCATACAGGTTGCCCAGCAGCAGAACTTCTTTTCTGCGCTTCCGAAGCGCCCCTACAACAGGTATGGTTTCCGTGCGGTGAGTACGGCGGCCAAATCCAGCAGTGTCGGAATCGCAGAAGGAGCGTCTGTCCCAACCGCAGTCGAACCAATCTACGTTGAGATAGGCGTTGGTCTTAAGGAAGTTTCGGTTGTTACCGAGATGTCCACGAGGCTCGAACTGTACAGCACTCGTGACGACACGATAACATTCGGCGGGAACGCTCAGGTCGTTTTCACGAACTTCCTGAACGCTCTTGACACCGACCTCCTTCAGGACTACGACACGCTTCCCGGCTACAACACTGAGACAATTGACCGGGTTACCGCAAGCACGGCGGCAACGACTGCGCTTGGCTATACTACAGGAGACGAGGACCTTTACGGAATAGACCGGAGCGCAAATAGCTGGTTCGATAGCAACATCTATTACGACGCGTCCGCTGACAGGGACATAACAATTTCCCTGCTTGACGGCATGTATGCGGCTTGCTATCCGTACTGGGGCGCTGACCTCGGCAATAAGATATGGGTGACCAAACCGAACACCTATATCAACTGGTCTCTCCTTGAAGGCACCAAGCAGAGGTTCGGGCAGGAGACGGTTCAGTTCACCTATACACAGGGCGTCCAGCCCGTGATAGGTCAGGCGGGCGGGTTCAAGGTCAGCCATTACAACACGTGGCCGATAATTCTGGATGCAAACGTTTATTCGGACACTGTTGGCCGTGTGTATCTGCTTGACCTGAACCATACCGGAATGCTTGTTGGAAGGCCAATCGAGGCAATACAGGGCAACCACCCCCTGTACCTGCAGGCCTATGTGAATAGGCTTGCCTTCTACGGCATAATGGAACTGTTCTGCGACCTGCCGAAGGCCGACGCGCAGTTGAGGGACCTGAAGTAAGGAGGAGTGCCCGATGCCTCAGTATCATGTCTGGTTGGTCGGGGGGAAAGAATACAATCCGGGCGACCTCAAGAACAGACTTGATGCACAGGAGGCAGAACGGGCGTTCTCTTTACTTCATCGCCTCTATCCGGACGTAATTCGGTGCCGTGAGGAAGAGCCTTACGGCACCGAACTTTTTCTTTTTAAGCCGGGAGCGGGGAGAAGCTATATTATCAGTTTCCCGTGCGGGCACGAATACGTCGCCTCCGACGGGAACTGGCACCACCCAAGATGCAAGATTTGTTATGAGGCGATGAAAGATAGAATTGATAGAAAAGAACCGGGCTGGGAAATGAAAAGTCTCGAAAAGCCCAAATCACTTTTATCCTTTTCAAGAAAAGTAAAAGTTGGTGATAAAGATGGCACTAACAAAAGTCCAACTGGGCCGGAACACGCGTGAGTATCACGACACGGACGGCGTGTCCACTACAAGTTCTTCAGAAACCAATCTGTTCGTTAATGCGACCGGCGAAAGTCATGTAAACAGTGCTGGTTATATTGATGTCGGCGAGTACGCAGGCGGGGAAGGGCATCTGCAATGGACCGAGACCGCTGGTGCTGCCGGAACCCTGAAAGTCTATGGAAGCATCAACGGAACCGCCACGGCACAGGGACAGATTGGAAGCGACCAGACAATTACCGCCGGCGGAGGCGACAAGCCGATAGTTATATCTTCCTTACCGCGTTATATACGCATCACAATCACGCGTTCCGGCGCAAACAACATAACTGTAAAATATATATTGGTACTAAACAAGAGAGGTACATTGTAAAGAGGTGAACGAAAATGAAGAGACCGGCAGACAAATATTGTCCGATATTCGGGGATACGGACGGAACAACTTTCGCCAACCCCATCGACTTTGGAGCGGGCTTGAAATTGCCCGTGGCTTCCAAGACCGCGGCCTATACCGTGACCGACAGCGACTTTTGCGTCCTTTGTAATGCAACGGGCGCGGCTTTCACGGTGACGCTACCGACCGCGGCCGGAAGAACCGGAAGGGTTTATGCCTTCGTGAAGATAGACAGCACCACGAATGCTGTGACCATTGGTGGCTATGGAAGCGAGACCATCAACGGTTCGGCAAACACGTCTCTGTCGTCTCAGTGGGCAAAAACCGTAATCATCAGCGACGGCTCCAACTGGGTCAAGCTGGTGTAAGTAAGCACCAGCTAAACGGGGTGTGTGCGAATGCAATCGGCATTCAAGTCCACGATGGAGGTAGCTTTGGTAGCGACTATGTCCGTCGCGGCTATTGAGGTAGCCAATCTATGCACGGTAAAGTATGATGGCTATACTCTGATAGCGAGCATCTCTGCAATAGTCGGCATCGTCGGCTATGCGGTGGGGTGCCTGAAGCGGGAAATAAAAAGAAAAGGAAGTGAAAAGAAATGACCGAAGAACTGAGGCAGATACTATTGCTTCTGGTGGCTGTTGCTTCAGCTTCGCTCGGCTCGTTGATTAACTACGGCTACCATAAGTACACCCGCCGGAAAATAGTGACATGGAAGGGAACATGGAAGAGTATCTTCATCGGTTTCGCGGTCGGCTTTATAACATGGCTGACCTCTGGGGGCGGCGAAGGGCTCGCTCATATGACCTTCATCGGGATATGTTTTGCGGCGGGCATAAGCGCAGAGAGCATCATAGGCAAGACCATAGGAGCGATAAATGGTGAGTGATGTGGGTAAAACTAAAGGAACTGGAGGCAGAAAACGGCGAGGTTCGGGCCGTGGTGGAGAGTCCAATCTGCAAGAACATGCGGATAACTCTCCGCGAGGAGGACTTAAAGAGGCTCATACCACACGGTTTGCATCTGGAAGCTGGACAGCAGGCGGCCATACTACAGAGGTTTATAGGCAAGTGGATTTACACCGGTTCAATACAGGGGAGAGAAAAGGAAGGAGGGGGGAAGAGAAAGATGAAACTGACCATAAACCTGAAGGACAGTGAGAGCCTTGATGTTCTGAGCGTGACAGAAGCTTTAGCCGCAAAGGAAGGAGTTATCGGGCTTCCCAAGAAGGTTGAAGAGGGAAGCATCGAGGTTGAGTTAAGCGATATAACCTACGGGCGCGGGAAGAGCACCAAAAAGAACGAGCTTCTTGAGTTTATCAAATGGGTAAAGGAATTGCTGGATAAGAACGGCGGAAACATGAAAGGATATTCGCTGAGTGATAAATAATGAGGACGGAGTGGGTTGGCCGGGACGGGCGGGCTTCGGACCCGCGCAACTGGTCGGATGGTGTGCCGAGCAGTGGAGACGAGGCAGTCATAACCGGCGGATGGACCATAATTTGGGATTTGGACCAGACCGATATAGTTATCAATCTTGACAATTTTGATGGCGTGATATTAATAGACAGTAGTTGCTTCTGGCAGGGCACATACTGGGGTCCAGAGGCAATAAGGAAATACCAGCGGAAGCAGGTGGACAGATGGCTTGAGAGCAAAGAAGAACCACCGCCCTCGTGGAGCGAATATGTCATAGGCGATGGGGTCTATGACCGGCAGTGGGTTAAAGAGCACGGGGCGGAGGGGTTAAAAGAGGCGTTAAATATCGAGGCTGGAGCGACAAAGACGTGGGCCGCTACAGCCGCGGGCAACTGGAACACTTCCGGCAACTGGTCTCCGAGCGGGGTACCTGCGGCAGGGGATGCGGTCATTTTTAATAATACGAGCACTTACAATTGCACCGTGAACGTGGCGACCAACAGTCTGGCCTCGTTCACGATAACAAGTGGATATACTGGCATATTAACAATAAACTATACCATCAATGTCGCTGGGAATGTGTCGGTATCCGGCGGGACTTATGCCGGTTCGGAAGGCTTCAATGTAACTGCCACGAGCACATTTTCATCCACAGGAACCGTTCCGAAGCTGACTGTGAACGGCTCGGGGATTACGGTTTCTCTGGGGGCGAATCTAACTGCTACAACACTCACGATTACTGCGGGCACTTTAACTACAACGGCGAGCAACTACTCGCTGACTATATCAGGCACTTCCAGCATCACAGGCACCCTCACCCCCAACACTTCTACATGCACTTTCAACGGTGCGGTCACGGTCAATTCCGGCGGAACGCTGGGCGGGAATACGGCGTGGACTTGCGACTGCAATGCCAACCTTACTATAAACTCGGGAGGGACATTCAGCGCGCCGAATGCAAGCGGGATATTTACGTTGGCGGGACAACTCTGGAATGGGGGTACCCTGAACCATAATAGTGGTTTATTAAAAGTGGATGGTGGGGGAGGAATATATGGTTCATCAACACTTTATAATCTGACATTCGATAGTGGAGGTTCTTCCACTTATCTTTATACTGGAATATCAGCCGTTGTAGAAAATAGCTTGACTATTGCATCGGGAACTCCAACTTGGATAGGTCACAATACAACTTTAACTCTCGGAACAGCAAGCGCCTCCGCAACAATGGTAATTGCAGGAACCTTCCGGTGTACGAGGACAGGTAATGTTCCAA
>Ga0207433_10009425_pt1 | contig 15534 bp, 8 predicted proteins | sample YelNatPaOPGAMG01_FD_187559 | JGI IMG/M metagenome (GOLD analysis project Ga0207433, IMG submission 187559) | Hot spring thermophilic microbial communities from Obsidian Pool, Yellowstone National Park, USA - OP-RAMG-01 (SPAdes) (version 3) | ecosystem: Environmental > Aquatic > Thermal springs >... | reverse complement strand
GCTGTAACCTTCAACAACTTTGCTAATAATAATGGTGCTTTCCAACTTGCTCCAGGTACAACAGTTTATATGAACGGCAACTTCACCCAAACAGGTGGCACCATCAGCTTCGACTGCGCTTCGAACTTCCATTATTCTGGTGGTGCTCAAACAATCTTGGGCAATGGTGCTAACTTTGCAAGCTATGGTAATTTGTTCCTTGACGGAACTGGGGCAAAGACAGCCGGTGGTAATGTAAATGTTTGCAACAACTTGAGTGTGTCGCAAGAAGTTGATATGGCTTCCGGCTCAAGTGATTATATACTTACTATGCAGAATAGTGGCGGTAGTGCCACAGCTTCATATTCAGGCAATGTAGAAGTTCGAGGTAAATTCCGCTGGCAGAATTTGTCAACAGGAACCAATTACACATTTAATAACGCCTACACACAAGTTACTTTCTCGGCTGTTCCAACTTGGTTCCAATTGGATGTTCGCCAGCAAACAACCCCAACTAATTTGAACAACTTCCAGAATACCACCGACATTAAGCGTTCCATTACAGCAAACTTTAACGGAACGGGTACTATTAGCTCTCTCAAATTGTATTATGAAGATTCAGACAAAGATAATTCATTTAATGGGGACGAAACTAAGATGCGATTTGCCGAAGGATATAGCAGTGCAGCTAACCATCAGAAACTTGTTCGCTATGGTGCTACCTACACAAGAAACGTTTCCGCTGCTCCGAAATATGTTACCTATTCTGGTGGTAGCGGTCCGGGTATTAACCTAATTGCTTCCTCTGGTGGTGGTACTGTTTACGAACTTTCTGATGGTTCCAACATACTTTTGACAACTACACCAATGACTATCATTTCGGTTACAAATGGACGCTGGACTAATCCCGGGACTTGGGATGTTGGTTTAGTTCCTACTGCTGACGATGATGTGGAGATTCGCCACGTCGTTTGGACTGGTATCGACCAAGCTGTGTTTGGTGGTTCTGCTTGGGCTGATGACGAAGTGGATGGAAGTGCTTCTGGTGATGCTGGTGCAGCTGCAAACAGAATTACCATTGCTAATACAAGTGGTGCAGCGCTCGTTATTGGTAACCAAGACCCAACAATGGGTACTGGGGAAAGAATCTTCCGAACCCGCCTTGTTGCTGTATCGGGATATTCGGCTCCTGGTATCTTTAACGAGAACACCAACGCTAACACAGGCGATGGAGATGGTTCAAGTGCCACTGGTTTGAATGGTATTTGGGTGCGACCATCTGGACAATTCACGCCAGTTCTTGGAACACTCCAGCTGGTCAACAATGGTTCAATTATGAACAAGAGCATTATCGAAATTGGCATATGCCAATAATCAACCTGCCCGGGGGTTCGCCCTCCGCCCCCGGGTTCCTTTTTATTACTTAATTCGAAGGAATTATGACTGAACAAAGGTTTAAAAAAGTTAGCGTAAAAGTGATGAGGAGATACCTAATAGTCTTTCTTGCATTTCTGGCTTCTGTATATTTACTTGATGCCCAAGGCATAAGTTTGGATAACACTGGTGGGCGAATTAATAATCTGGGGACAATCCGGGTAAGAGCAGGTCAAGTGAAAAATCTTAACGATACAATAGATGGCAGATTTGAGTTTACTGCTTCGTGTCCTGCTTTTACCCAGGAGGTTCCAAACATTGTTTATAATCAATTGGTTATTAGTGGTGCGGGATTAAAGATTATCGATACGGTGCGAAAAGTTGGGAATCAGCCGGTTCCTTTAATTGCTCGGGATAGTTTGCTTCTCGTAGATTCAGCTAGGATCAACTTGTTTCGAGGGGATGTCTGGGCGCTGGGTCCCGTTGCAAATGCTAGTTCAGTCTTTGGAAATAAAGAAATTCGACTTGCTGGAAATAACTGGCAGGAGCTGTGGGGCACGGGGAACTTCCCAATCCTCCATTTGGATAATCCTTTCGGTGCAGTTGTTATTCGTGGTGGTGGTTTTAAAATCGACTATCAATTGATACTTTCCCGTGGTGAGTTCAGGAATTCTCTTGGCAATAACTTTTCGCTGGGCGATTCGGCTAAAATCATCCGCTATGTTGGTTCATCGATTTCAGAAACGCCTTTGTTTGGAAAACGCGTTGATGTGGAGTATCGTGGTTCAGGAAAAATTGCTAGCGGACCCGAAATACCTTCCGATAGTTCAACCTTAGGAAATTTAGAAGTTAACACAACAGCCGGACTCGAATTACGGAAAAATGTTGTTGTTAACGATACTCTTAGGCTACGCTCCACGATTTATACCGAGCCCAATGATAGCGCACGCTATACTTTAACATTGACTTCTTCGAACAATCCGGAATTTCAAAATCCTACTGCAGAAATCGATGGCAGTTTCCGAAGAACCAATTTAAAAGCTGATTCCAGCAAGATTCTTTTCAATAACATTTATACTTATTTGATTTTCCCAAATGAGCAGTCGAAAAATGGTGCATCGGAGGTAACATTCCGTGTTAAACCAAGAACTTTCCCGCTCCACCAGCCTATTGCGAACAAAGTTCGTAGGTTGATTTCTATTGATGCACGAGATATTTATGGCTCAACAATTTCGGAATTTTATCCTATCGTTGGCTATGGGTGGCGGCATAGTTCCGATACATCCATTGACGAAACTAACGGATTGGATGCGTATAAGTTAAAATTGCAATGGTGGAATGGTTCGAATTGGGTCAATGTTGGCGAAGATGACGTTGTTCAATTCGACACGGTCAATGGTTGGGCTTATAATATAGTAAAATCTGGTGCTCAAGTCAAGACGGGAGATTTTGCCATCGGTAGTTCGATTTATTACCCATTGGCGTTTTCGGGCAAAGTGCTTTTGGAAGGGGCGTGGCGAGGCGGTACAATGGCAAATGATTTGCAAAAAAGAAATCTTATTCCTAAAACTCCCCCCGATGTTTTCCCATATAATCGAGACCCGAATAGAGCAAAAATTAATGTTAAAACAATTCCCGATTCCGTCGTCGATTGGATAGTCGTTGAGTTCCGTCGAACATTGAACGACCCGCAGCCTATCGTTTACACTGGCTTTCTGAAGACCGATGGCAGAATTGTTGGGCAGAATGGAGAATATCCTTTGACAGACTCAATGATTAATTTTGACTCGACTACGGTTTCTTATTATATTGCTATATTACATCGAAATCATCTTGCAGTCGTCACCGAAGAAAAAGTTGATATTAGAAAGACTGTCGCTGCATATCTGGATTTCACCAAGCCGGAACTTGTGATGGGACGCGAAAATGCTTTGAAACCGTTAGCAAGGACGCCGCAGGGGCTTCTTTTCGGTATGCCCGCTGGGGACATCAATGGCGATGGTGTTATCGATTTGCTTGACCAAATTGGAATTTGGATAGAACGAGATTTCGAAGGCTATTTTGTTTGGGATACAAACCTCGATGGAATAATTACAACACGAGACCTGAACTTTTCAATTAACAATAGGAATAGAAAGACTTTCGTTCCATGATGAGAAAATTTTTACTTATCATATTGTTTTGGTTGTTAATAAATTTCCCATTGTTTGCACAAGTTGCCACGTTTGCAAAAGTAACGATTGATAGTGTGATGCTTGTGCGGGGAAATGAACTGGAATTTGTGTTAACGCTTACGAGAACTTCGGATAATTGGCAGTATTTTGTTAATGCTACTTTTGCATTTGCTTTCGATAGTGCTAATTATAATGTTTCGCCCGATAGACACACGATTGAACTTGTTCCCAACTCGAGCGATTTGAAAATTATTGGTATTCCTGGCGTTCTTCCTTCTGTGAGCTATCTTGTAACCCCGAATGTTCTGCCGGGTCGTTTCAGCATTACAATTGCAGGACCGGAGGATTTTAGTAATTGTATACCTACCCAAAAGGATTCTCCAATTAGGATTGGCAGGTTTATTATTAAAACGAAGGACGGCACAATCCCTCCGCAAAAACTTAAATGGCTTGAACCATTTTTGTACTATCAGGCTTGTGCTTATAAACTTGACCACGATAGCCTTTTCGTTCCGAATTTATTTTATGCACAGGTGAATGACAATATCGAAATGGACGACGGGCTTCGGAGCTTTGTGGAGTATTTAAGCATCGATAGACCCCGACCTCAAACCGTTTTGAAATATTTCGATGTCGAGTATGTTGGATTGAAGAGGCTGAGATTATCTTGGGAAACGCTTTCCGAAGCTTATGTCGATGGTTTTATTGTTGTTCGCGGGCTTCGAACCCCCGAGAATCCCAATCCACAAAGTGTTTACTATGCGGATACCGTTGCCGATTATCGCCGTGGCGACCCTCAAAACCAAGGTTTGATTGGGCTTGGAACCTCTTCGGTGGGGAAGCAATATTCCTTTGAGTTCGATACTGTTGCCTATCGTGGCTTTGAGTATTGCTACAAGTTGCTTTATAAAGACTTCTATGGGAATCTTATCCCTTTGGCATACGATTGCGAGCGGATACCAAACTCTATCATCACCAAAGCCACTCCTTCCCCAAATCCTTTTAGTGTTTCTACTCGAATTGAGTATATCGTCGAAGATGATGTAATTCTCGATGCATTTGTTAATGACCTTACTGGACGCGAAGTTACGAAATTGCTTAAAGGCGTTTACACTACCAAAGGAACACACACACTCGATTTCATCGCTTCCTATAATGCACAGGAAGGACTTTACAACGTCGTGTTTATTGCTTATCCAATAGATGACCCGACGGTCGAAATTTCTCGTGCAATTGTTAAATTGCAGTTGATTAGATAGTGAAAATGTGAATTCGATATTCAAAATCTTATGTTTGCTTTTCGTTTTAGTTTTTTTGTCTAATTTTTTATCTGCTCAAATTCTTTCGCCTGCTCCTTTGGATTCTGTCATCGCAGGGAAGGAAATTAGTTTTAAATTTCAGATTAGTTCAAACACTCTTCAAGAACTCCATTTCTCTGTGGATAAAAAATTTTGGCAAGAAATCGGAGTTTTTGCCAATCGGGAAATATTAAAATGGTTTCCCCCATACGACGATATTGATTCCCTGTTCTTTCGCTACAATGCTTTTAGTTTTACTGAACCTGTGAAATTGAAGGAGATAAATTCTGCCCACGCTGCGGAGATTTCTTCGCTCGATTATGAACCGCTGGACTCTGTGTTCCTTTCCGCCAGTCTCGATGGTAAAATTTATCTTTGGAGTTTACAGTCATTCGAAAAAGTTGATTCGATAGATGTAAAAAAGAAAATTTACTCTGCAAAGTTTTTCGGCAGTTCCGAGCGAATAGTCTTTGCCAGCGAAAATTCTATTTTCTTGTTCGAGCCAAAGGGAAAAACTCGATTGAAACTGCTCGATACTTGTCAAAATCTTGTTCGAACACTTGCTGTTGCGGAAAGAACAAAGAATTTAGCCTGTGGCTCCTATTCGGGTGAAGTTTTTGTCTTCGATTCGACTTTGTCAAAAATTTATTCCCTCCAAACGGGCAAACAAATCTATTCCCTTGCTTTTTCGAGCGATGGGGAATGGCTTGCATTAGGCGATTACAATGGCTTTGTAACAATTTTCGATTTAAAAACGCAAAAAGTTGTTGCCGAAATTTCAACGAATCGGGATAGCACTTTCAAAAATGTTGTCTGGTCGATTGCATTTTCTTTGGACGACTCATTGCTGGCTTGTGGCGGGATTGATGGGAAAGTGCGTGTGTATTCGCTTTCAAATTTTGCACTTGAATATGTTTTACCATCCCATACTTTCCACATTCGGGGAGTGGGCTTCCCCCGTTATGCCCCAGTAGTTACATCGGTGTCGCTCGATAGCACTTTTTCCCAAATCTTTTTCGCAAGGAATTTCGCAGTTCATCAACCAATCAAACAAAAGTCCGCTATCACAAGTTTAATATTTCTCGATGGCGGAAGATTTCTTCTTTTAGGTTTGCGTAATGGAGATATTGTTTTTTACAAGAATTTTGATTTTCAGGAGATAGAGCAAAACCTTGCTTTGCCATATTTTATTCCTGTTGCTGTTAAGTGCAGGTCATTTCAAGCATTCGCAGGGAGATTGGAGCCTGTTCCTATCGTGTTCGAAAATATTTACGAAATTCCACTTCGTCGGTTTAATTCCGATACATCCTTTGCTGTGCTTCATTTACCAAAAGAGCATTTTGGTGTTTACCATTCCGAGACATCGAGATTGGTTTTGGGCGATTTCGACACGGTTTTTTCCGATTTGCAGACAATTGGCAAAAAGGACACTTTTGCAGTGATTTCTGTGTATACTTTGCATCCTTGGTCTGAAAGAAAAGCAACCTTTGGCATTCAATCTATTAGTTTTCGAGGCAAAAGGAATATTCAATGGTTGATTGAAACCGACACGGTGGAAATCGTCGAAAAATGTAAGCCAATCAGCGATTTGGTTCGTTTCGAACTAATTCCACAAGTGGATTTCGATATTGTCGAAGATACCAAAAGCGACGAAGTTTATATTAAATTTTTGTCCAATGAAAGGATATTTTGTAATTTAGTTATGTTTAACCTTTTGGGCGAAAAAGTAGAACAAATATTTTCGGGTGAAGTGGAAAAAGGTGAACATTTGATTTCGACCGACTTAAAGGGAATTCCGAGCGGAACCTATGTGGTGATTTTACAAACCAAGTATCAGAGTTTGGCAAAGAAATTGATATTGTCCAGATGAACAAATTGGAAAATATGAGAAAGCTAGCTGGTAAAGTTGTAATTTGGCTATGTTTTATTGTCACTTTCGAAGCCAATGGACAGGCTCCTTATGGTTCGTTCATCGATTATAAAGTTTTGCCTAATCTCGATACTTTGGTTCTAAATCGAAGTTATGGGGATTGGTGGTTCGGAATTTATACGAATGGGCTTTTTAGTTTGAATTTTGGAGATTTGTTAATCCCCGAACGACCTTATCTTCCAATTAGTGATACATTGAATAGACTGCTCTTGCACAAAAGCAAGAATAGTTACAATGTTACTTTCGGTTTGATAGGGGAGTATGTACCGAAAGGTTCTCATTGGGGCGGGACTGTTAAGCTTGCCCTTTTGGATAAAAGATGGATTGAATCGAATGCAGAGTTATCGCCCGAACATACATATTCTTTGGTTCTCGATTTTCGGTCGATAGTTTTTTCGCCCTCCGTTCGATATAATTTTTCTATCGAGGGTTTGCATACTTTTGCAGGATTCGATTTAGAATATTTTTTTAGTGATAAATCGAAACTTCAAGAAGTTGAAATCAAGAAAGAAGGCGAAAGGTTGGTAACCGATTGGGTACTTCCAGCCTCGCCAAAGCAATTTCGCTTCGGAATGCATATCGGTGCGGGTTGGGATTTGTTATTCCTCAATGTAGCAAAGATAGCAAGGATACACTGGAAGCCATTTATTAGCTTGCACTATGGAACTGTTGTCTTCGATGGGTACAATTCCAAGTTGAATTCGTTTGGTATTCGCGGTGGAGTTGCCCTTGCTTTCTCTTTCGACGATATAACTTCCGAACTTCGTAAATACGATTCAACTTATGTCAAGCCACCGGAAGCAATAGTTCAAGCACCACCAACGGTTCGCCGTGGTGTGAATTTTTCTGGTTTCGAGCGCACTCCATTGTTTGCCTCCATTGAATTGAGTATGGTGCCTTTATCGCAGGTTTCAGGTGAGGTAACAATGAGCGAAGAGGAAAAAGTACAAGGTGAAGTTAAAGTAGTTGAAACGCCCGAAAAGCCTACTGTCAAACCTAATCAAAAAATTGTTCTACAAGGTTACACTCGTGCAGATTTAACGGCTTTGACCCCTACGATGAAAAACACATTGGATGCTATTGCCGAGTTCCTTCTGGTTAATCCCGAATATATTGTTGTAATCGAAGGACATTCGGACAACCAAGGTACTTTGGAACAAAACACTGAGCGTGGTCGGCTGAGAGCCCAAGCCGCTGCAAACTATTTGATAGCGCGAAAAGTAAGCCCTTCGAGAATTCGTACTGCTTCCCGTTCATCATTCTATCCAATTGCCGATAACTCCACCGAAGAAGGGCGACGCAAAAATCGTCGGGTTGAAATTTTGATTGTTAAATAAATTTGTTTAATTTTATTTTTTTCGTTATGGAAATGATGGAAAACAAGGGTTTGATTTGCATCGTCGAGGACAATAAGTCGATTGCAAAGCTTTTTGCAACAATTTTGAAGAAAAATAATTATTTAACTGCTGAATTTAACGATGGAAATAGTGCTCTAAATTGGCTTGCCGAAAATGTTCCAGTTTGTGTTATCACAGATATTCTTTTGCCCGATATGAATGGTACTGAGCTTCTTTCTAAAATTCGTTCTATCGAAAGTTTGCAACAAGTTCCTGTGATTGCAATCACTGGTTTGGCTCAACCCGGAGACGAGCAGAAACTCCTTTCTGCTGGTTTCGATGGTTATATGTCCAAACCAATTAATGTTGCTACTTTTGTTCAGGATATTGAAAAAGTCATCGAGAACAAAAAGTCAAAGTATTGATTATGAAAGATAAAGACAAGGATATTTTGAGTTACGAAGCCATACTCCGGGATATTTCCCGAAAGAGGAAGGGGGTTTTTTCGCTATCCCGGTCGTTGCCAGCCTACTTAATTTTGGTTGTTATGCTTGCTTTGAGTTTGTTCATCTATTACAATTTTGAACAGCAAATTAAAAATGAACGAAGGATTGCATTCGAAAAGGCTGTTAATTCCGTTGTTACTCGCTTTCAAATTGGTTATAATTCGCATTTACAAATTGCAATGTCGATTCGCGGTCTTTATGACAATTTAGTCCAAGTAGTCCGCGATTATTTATTGCTTTACGCTTCGGTTCCTGCCAAAACTTATAAATCGATTTTGGGTTTTATGTCGGTTCAAAAGGTTCCTCGAAGTCGAGTTACGGAATTTGTTTATTATGTTCAAGGGCAAGGTTATTACGATTATAAAATTTATCCAGCTGTCGATAAAAGTGTTTACTATCCAATTGAATTTATTATACCAGAAGCAGAAAACAAAAGATTTCGAGGTTTGGACATCAGCACCGTTGAAGGGCTAAATGGTTGGTTTCAGTTATCCATAGAAAGCGGGAACCCCACTGCAACTCGGGTGTTTAATTTTCGAGGTGGCGATACATTAAGTATGTTCCTGATTTTTCCAGTGTACGATAAAACTTTTCCAATTTCAAATAGCCGTCAAAGACGCGAGGCATTTAAAAGTGCAGTCTTGATGGAGATCAATATACCTGTATTTTTCAAGCAGTCTCTTGGTGCTGGGGTTCCAAGCGACACAAGTATAATTTTCTACTGCTATCAAAAAGACAACGATATACTCGAAACCCGACTCTTTAATTCGTATAACATAAATTTGTTGCAGCAAGGTTTTAAGCCTTTGCTTGCACAGACCGTGGAGTTTAAATTTTTGGACAAGCCAATATATATTTACTTTGCAACGATTCCCAATTTTGGTGGAACATTTCAAAAGTATCTTCCTCTGATTGCCTTGGGGGTTTCGGTGCTACTTTCTTTTGTTTTCTTTGGGTTTGTAATTTCGATTACAACCAGTCGTGCCCGGGCTATCGACCTTGCCGAACGGATGACTCGTTCTCAACGCCGAATCTTGGAATCGACGAAAGATATTATTGCTGTGCTTGGTTTCGATGGTGTATGGAAAACTATGAACCCTGCCTCGAAACAAGTTCTTGGCTACGAGCCGATTGAACTTATCGGCAACAAGATTGATATTTTGTTTTTAAATTCCCGAGACTTGAAAGATTTTTATTCTGGATTGGAGACTGTTGGTTCCGAGACCACTCGCAAGGTCGATTATCAAATGAAAACAAAAGCGGGGGAGGAGCGTTGGATTAACTGGTCGTTTACAATTTCGCCTGCCGATAACCTGATTTATGCAATTGGAAGGGACATTACGCTCGAAAAGCGTGCCGAAATCGAAGAACGAATCAAAGCCAAGCAAACAATTCTCGCCGAACAAATTTCTCGCGAAGCAAGTGAGTTTAAATCTTACTTTATGACCAAGTTTAGTCATCAACTTCGTAATGCTTTGACCACAATTTCTGGTTACCATCAGATACTTGCCGAAAAGAAATACGACAATGAAGAAGAAATGCAAATGTATCTTGAACTTGCGATGAACGAAACGCAGGAGCTTTTGAGTTCGAGTTCCGACTTATTCGATGTTGCTGGTTTCAAATCCGAAGGTTCGAAAATATTAAGCACTTTGAATGTTTTGAATGTTATTAATGAGTCTTTGGTTAATTTCCAGAAGAAGTACCCATACAAGAATCTGACGTTGAATGTTGACGAAGAAAGTAAAAATGTTACTGTTGCAAGTAATAGGGATGAGTTGAGAAATGCCTTCGAAAAATTATATCATGCGTTGATGGACGATGTCGAAACTTTGGAACTCCAAGCTCAAATTATCGAGAGCAAATCCGAAGGGATTGTTGAAATTCAACTTCTTGCCTCGCCAAACGAGAAAGTGGGAAAGATGATTCATTTGTACAATGAAAATATTTCCAACCTAATCGAGGCTGTTCGATACGATGTTGACGATATTTTGTTGAATCTTGCTCTTTTTGCCTCGATGGTGCGAATATTAAATGGACAGGTGAAGTACGAATCTCTTGGTGCGGATGGGAACTTGGTAAGTATCATTCTTCCTAAGAATCAATAATCAATCTTTTTAGATGAAACCATTAAGGGTTTGTTTTCTTTGGCATCAACATCAGCCTTACTATCGAAAAGGTGATTATTTTATACTTCCTTGGGTGCGTTTTCACGCAGTTAAGGATTATTTGGACTTGGCTCTGCTTTTGGATGAATTTCCGGGGATGAAGCAAACTTTCAACATTGTTCCATCGTTGCTACTTCAATTAAATCAATACATTTCCGAAGGTGTTCTCGACCGCGTTCAGGTTCTTTCGGCAAAGGAACCAAACGAATTGACCGAAAGCGAAAAGGAGGAAATTCTTCGCCAGTTCTTTGTTTGCAATTTCCAAAATATGGTAAATCCTTATCCACGCTATCTTGAGTTGTATCAAAAAGCACAAAATAATGATAAATTCAGCGAACAGGACTGGTTGGATTTGCAAGTTTGGTATAATTTGACTTGGCTGGGACCCATTACTCGAAATCAAACCTTTTTCCGACGATTATTTCAAAAAGGCTCTGGATTTACTCGAAAAGAAAGGGACACCTTGCTGAGTTTGCATCTCGATGTTATTCGAGAGATTGTTCCAACTTTGAAACGGCTTGTTGAGTTCGAGCAAATCGAACTTAGCGTTTCGCCTTTTTACCACCCAATTTTGCCTTTGCTTTGTGATGTTGATATTGCTAAGGTCGGGCTTCCGGGTTTATACATTCCCGAGCCGAAGTTCCGTTTTCCCCAAGATGCTCAAATGCAAATTTCCAAAGGGAAGCAGTATTTTTCGGAAAATTTTGGTTTTGAACCTAATGGGCTTTGGCCCTCGGAAGGTTCTTTATCTACCGAAGTTTTGGATTTGATTGCCAATTCTGGTTTCCATTGGACTGCGACCGACTCGAAACTTCTATTCAATTCGATTGGCTCCGATAATATTTTGTTGCAATACTTTCCATATACATATTCTAAAAATGGCAAGAATTTGATTTTGTTTTTCCGTGATAGTCGACTTTCCGATGCAATTGGATTCACTTATCACCGCTGGGGGATTCACGATGCTGTCGAGGATTTCCTTTCGCAATTGAAATTGATTCGCTCGGCTCTTGTCGAAAAATTTGGTGAAGATTCGCTTGAACAGGCTTGCGTTCCAATTATTTTGGATGGGGAAAACTGCTGGGAGTTTTATCCCGAAAATGGGCTTCCTTTCTTGAAAGAACTTTATACCCGGCTTTTGTACGAAAATTTATTTGTTACTACGACTTTTGAAGAAATTGTTAAGAGTATTCCACCCGATAATAAATTCAGGCTCGAAAGTATTTATCCGGGTTCTTGGATTAATGCGAATTTCTACACCTGGATTGGACAGCCAGCAAAACAAGTTGCTTGGAACTGGCTTGCACGAGCAAGAACATCAATCGAAAACCATAAGTCGAACGAAGAGGTCTATAAGCGGGCGATGGAACTTGCTCTAATTGCCGAAGGGTCGGATTGGTTCTGGTGGTATGGCGATGACAACATTGCACCGAATAAGTCCGATTTCGATGAACTTTTCCGTTGGTATTTGCAGGAAATTTACCGAACTCTTGGACAAGCACCTCCCGACGAGCTTTTGAAACCGCTTTCGGAAAATATAGCCACTCCGCAGCTCATTACATCGTCGAGACGGCTGACTGAAAATAGCTTGCATATCCTTTCCATCGAGTTGGGGTGGGGTTGTTTCAATGCTCGCTCTACTTCCGGGACAATGCAAACAAGCGGTGCTTTCCTTTCGGAAGTCTTCTTTGGTAATACCCGAGAATTGTTCGCTGTTGGTTTGAGATTTTCCAAAAGCTTATCGCAAGACGATAAAGTTAAAATATATTTCATCAAGCCTGTTGAATTTGTTTGCGAGATAACTTCAAATGAACTTCGGATAAATTCAGCCGAAGCAAAGAAGTTTACTCGTATCTACTTCCGTTTCACCACAGAAATGGTTTTCGGAATTGGGTTAGATTCTTTATTTGGTAAAAAAGGAGATTACACTGGTTCAATAGTTGAATTCTTTGTCAAAACAACCAACGAAACTGGAGAAATAGATTACCCGTTCGACGGAACAATCATCCACGTCGTTGTTTAAGAGTTTTAAAACCTATAACAAAATTTTAATTTTTCTATCCCTCAAATCAATGATTTTTGTTTACTATCGTAAAAATTGTAACAATGAGAAAAAAATTTGGGTGTTATTGAGAAATTCAATAATTTTGTTAGTGAATTAGGACTTAGGGTGAATTATGAAAAAATTTTCTTTCCTAATCATTGCATTCTCCTTTGTTTTTAACATTGCTTTTTCTCAATCGCCAACCGTTTCAGCAGAAGCTCAAAATGCCCTCAATAAAGTTGGGCGTTATTTCTTCATCGAAAACAAAGGACAGTGGCACCCGGATGTCCTCTACTTAGCACGCTTGGGCGGCTTGGATGTATGGATAACGAAGTATGGTGTAAATTACACTTTTTTCAAGTTAGAAGAAGTTCCATCCCCAAAACAAAATGAGCGTCGTTCGCCTGACAAATTTGAATACAAAGATTACATTCTGCTCGGGCATCGTGTGTTAATGAAGTTACAGGGTCACAATGAAAGTCCTGTTCGTGAAGGCAAAGAGAAGCTGGAAGGTTATTATAACTATTTCATTGGAAATGACCCAAGCAAATATGCCTCTTTTGTAGGACTTTACAAAGAAGCCATAGTAAAGGATGTTTACAAAGGCATAGATATACGCTATTATTTTGACAAAGGCAGTTTGCGTTATGATTATATAGTACATCCGGGAGCGGACCCATCAAAAATTGTATTTAATTTAGAGGGAAGTGATAAGACTTACATAAACAGCCAAGGCAATTTGGTCTTTACAACAAGATTTGGCGAAGTTGCCATTGCAGAGTTGAAAACATATCAAGAGAAAGACAAAAAGGAAATAAAGAGCTGGTTTGTACGGAGGAACGGTCAATTGAGTATTGCCTTAGCAAACTACAATAGGACCCAAACATTAATTATAGACCCTCTAATATATTCTACCTACCTTGGTGGTGGAGATTACGATTATGGTTTTGGTATAGCCGTAGATGGTAGTGGATGTGCCTATGTGACGGGGAATACAACTTCCCTCGACTATGATGTTACCCCCGGGGCATTTCAAACGAGTTATGGTGGGAAAGGATTATATGGAGATGACGTCTTTGTCACGAAACTCAATGCAAATGGAAATGGCTTGGTTTATTCTACCTACCTTGGGGGGAGTGGACAAGATTTTGGTTATGGTATTGCTGTGGATGGCAGTGGGTGTGCCTATGTGACGGGGTTGGCAAATTCATCCGATTACCCTGTTACTCCGGGGGCATTTCAAACGAAATTTAGTGGACTTGGGTGTGTCTTTGTCACGAAGCTCAATGCGAGTGGAAGTGGCTTGGTTTATTCTACTTATCTTGGGGGGAAAGGGTTTGAACAAGGTCTTGGTATTGCGGTAGATGGTGATGGGAATGCCTATGTAACGGGGTCGACTCGGTCAATCGACTTCCCTGTTACTGCAGGGGCATTTAAAAAGACATATGAAGGAGGAACTTATGATGTTTTTGTCACGAAACTCAATGCGAGTGGGAGCGACTTGGTGTTTTCCACCTACCTTGGAGGAATGGATGAAGATTATGGCTCTGGTATAGCCGTAGATAGCAGTGGATGTGCCTATGTGACTGGGTATACAGCTTCGTTCGACTTTGATGTTACTCCGGGGGCATTTCAAACAACTTTTGGAGGTGGAAGTTATGATGTTTTTGTCACGAAGCTTAATCCGAGTGGAAGCGACTTGGTATATTCCACCTACATTGGGGGGACTGGTAATGATTTTGGTTATGGTATTGCAGTGGATAATAGTGGGAATGCGTATGTGACGGGAGGTACAACCTCAACCGACTATGATGTAACCGCAGGAGCATTTCAGACGGCTTATGAAGGAGGATATTATGGATATGATTGTTTTGTCACAAAGCTCGATTCGAGTGGAAGTGGTTTAGTGTATTCTACCTACCTTGGAGGGAGTGGTGATGATCAAGGTTTTGGTATAGCCTTAGATGTCAACGGGAATGCCTATGTGACTGGATATACAGGTTCAACCGACTTTGATGTTACCCCTGATGCATTTCAAATGACGCGTGGAATAAGTTATGATGCCTTTATCACGATGCTCAATGCGAATGGTAGTGGCTTGGTTTATTCTACCTACCTTGGGGGGAATGGTGATGATAATGGTCGTGAGATAGCCCTAGATGGTAGTGGGAATGTATATGTGGTGGGGTTAACAAAATCAGCAGACTTTGATGTTACATCGGGGGCATTTCAAACGACCTATGGTGGAGGAGATGATGATGTCTTTGTAACGAAGTTGCATCCTGGTGGAAATACAAGTGTAGAAGAACCTTCCACTAAAAAATCTTGGTACATTTTTCCTAATCCCACTACCACCGGTAGCTTTATTTTACAAACAGAACAAGGCGGTGTGTTCGAGTTAATAGACATATCTGGAAAGGTTATTCAAACTTATAATGTACAAAACACAACTGAACAAATTCAAGCGGATTTGCCTTGCGGAGTATATTTTATTCGTGAACGAAAAAGCGGATATACACAAAAATTGGTCATAGAATAATAGTTGAATTGCATTTTTAAATCAAAGGGAGCCGGTAAGTGCTCGGCTCTCTGCTTGTTTTTGAAAAATAATGGCATTTATTTTGAATTGGTTTTTCCCTGTGGTCTGGTCAAAATTAACAACACTTTCTACGATTAAGTGATTGACCTTAGGAACAAACAATTTATTGCCAATTCAAAGCATTG
>Ga0207433_10009420_pt1 | contig 15537 bp, 9 predicted proteins | sample YelNatPaOPGAMG01_FD_187559 | JGI IMG/M metagenome (GOLD analysis project Ga0207433, IMG submission 187559) | Hot spring thermophilic microbial communities from Obsidian Pool, Yellowstone National Park, USA - OP-RAMG-01 (SPAdes) (version 3) | ecosystem: Environmental > Aquatic > Thermal springs >... | reverse complement strand
TGAGGGATGGGAAAAGGTTGCGGATAACTTCTCTTTCACCTGAAACAGCGCGGAGTGAGCGTAACAGTGAAAGATATGTAGATTTCGACATCGCAAGTCTTCCCTCAACTGCGCGCTGCCATTTCAGTTTGACAGAAGAAAGTGGCAACTGGTCAACAAGCCGCTTGAACGCAATGGTGCGAATCGTCTCCACAACCATCTTTTCCTCGCAAGATTTCTTAAGCGCCTCAATCAATGGTTCTACTGGCTCGTTCTCGTCTGAAAGGCACTTATCAGCGGCGGCAAGAAGGGTAGCGCGCAACTCATCCGAATAACCGATATCGCTCGTAATCCAGTTAAAAAGCCCTGGAAGCGGGGGAACGGTTTTGTCGCTGCCCATAAGAAGGCATTTACGCTTGAGACTCGCGTCCTTCAGTTCAGAAATCCGTTTAAGAAGCGAAAATGCTTCAGAGGCGTAACCTGTAAACTTGTTCAAAGCCCCCGCCACAAAGACCGAATAAGGCAACTCAGAAGCGGATTGCTCATACGGAAAAACCGAGACTTTTTTCGCGTTTAAGTTCTTTATCAGTGCGGCGACATCAAACGGTTTCTTCTCTCCCAACTTGTTGATTTCAGGCTGAAGTTGCTTGTTCAGCGCCTCATAACCTTTTTCCTTAAACTCCTTGATTAGCCATTTTATATCAAACAACTCAGGATTGCCCAACTTGGAAAGTTCAGACTCAAGAACCTTATACATCGCCTCATCCTGCTTATCCTGAATACGCTTCAAAAGCGCCTCTATATCAAACGCCCCTGCTTTAGCGGCTCTCTCAACCTCTTCGAGTAGTTCCTTTCGCAAAACATCATCTTCGACTGCGTTAACCGCAGTTTTTATGTGTTCGAACATCCGTGCTTTGCGAGAATCGAACTCGTTTATCAACTCATTCAGAACGAATAGTGCCTCGTTGTAACGAAGCCTTGGAGAGATAAACTCCTCGAGCAGTTTTTCAACGCCAACCTTCTTCGCCTCGACCTCTTTAAGCAATTTCTCTATACGCTTCTTTCCGTAATCGGATTTCAAATTGCCCGACCAGCCAAGCAGAGACGGTAACAACTTGCTCTCAATCAGTTGTTCAACTGCCTTTTTGAACTTCAGTTCCATCCACACCGAAACCGCATCGAACCGTCCGCGTCTTTCCTCAGGTATAAGGTTTCTCACCACCTTAAAATCAGGAGGAGTGGTTTTAAGAAAGGATTCAAGCGCTTCAGGACTGGCACCGTATTCAAGCGCCTTCTCCTTGACACTGCCGATAAATCCGTTCTTTTGAGAAGTAACAACATTTGCAATGTTATCAATTATGCCCAGAGATGGTTTCGCTCTTTCGTCCTGCACTCCACTAAAACAGTCTTTAAGACCATTAAATAACTCTTCACAGGTGCAGACTCCATCGAGCCAGCCCGCACGCCACCGTTCAATAAGCCTTCTTACAGAAACCCGTTTTGCTTCGTCAGGGATATAGGAGATGAGCCCTTTTATATTGAAGAGCGCATCAGATTCCAACTCTTCGGCAGTCGCTTCAAACCGTTCAATAACCGTCTTTATGCTTTCACCTGGATATGTCTCAAAGAGAGCAAAATCGAACGGGTTTGTTTTGTCAAGTTTCAAGAGCAAATCAGCACAGCGGTTACGCAACCCTCCTGCTGCAGCCATTACAGACGGAACAGGCGGTGCAGGAGGACGAGGTCCTCCCCTTATACTTATTTCAATCTGGTTTTTTATTTCGCTCCCCGTCATTCTTTCTTCTATTGTCTTCTTCGTCCTCTCAACCATTTGCTTGCTGTTTATGAAACCCGATAGTATCCAGTGGTCATTCCTATAGCGGTCCTGTCTGTTAACCATAATCGCATCAAGCATACAGAGGTGCTTGTCGTCGCGAACAAATGAGAGTTCCCCCCAGATTGCCGTACGCGATTCGTTTAGAACCGTCGAAAACGACGGTTCAGCACCATTCAACTCACGAGCAAGGAGTGCGAACCTTGCGGTCGTCTCAAACAATGAATCAATCTCTCCAGCGTTCTCTCCGAAAGAACTCTCATCCTGCCATAAATTATCACCAACCGATGAATAAAGCAGGACATCAAGGAATTGTTGTCTTTTAAGAAGCCCATCCGCATCACCTTTTCTTGAAAGTTCGGTTAAGTCAGCAACCGTTCCAGAAGCGGTGCAACGTGCCTTGATGTCGAAAATTATGTTTCCAGCGAACCCAACCGCTGCACTCGCCGCGACCACAACGATGAATATCTTCAAAAATAATTTTTCCAACTCTTCTCTCCTCAACGGTTAGAATAATGCGATTTTATTCATATCTATTTCACAGTCAAGAAAAATAAAACCTACAAGGAAATAGCAGTGTAAAGAATGGAGATAGAAGTCAGCAATCGGCGCTCTTATTTATGAGTCCTCTTGCAGAATCTCGGTTTTCATCGTATAATCTTTGTAACTGAATAACTTATTTAGGGCAGTTAATGGACGAGATAGAAGCACTTTATCAGCGCTATTCAGATAGAATATACAATATGCTTCTGCGAATGTTAGGCAACGAAGAAGATGCTCTTGATGTTGCCCAGGAGACCTTCCTGCGCGCACATAAAAGCATCGGCTCCTTTCGAGGCTCGTCCAGCGAGTATACTTGGCTTTTCAGAATCGCGCTGAATTGCGCTTACTCACATCTAAAAGGACAAAAAAGAAGACAACTTGCGCGGCTCGATTCAGGTTCTGATGACACAGAAGAATCTTTCTCTGACACTGTTGATAACGGTTCTCCTGATGCTCATTCAACGCTTGTTAAATCTGAAACAGAATCGGTGGTGCAGAGTGCGATTCTGAAACTCCCTGATGAACTCCGTTCCGCAATCGTTATGCGCGATATCGAGGAACTCTCATACGAAGAGATTGCAGAGATTGAAGGTTGTCCCGAAGGAACGGTCAAGTCGAGAGTCCATCGAGCAAGAGAGATGCTAAAAGGGATGTTGAGAACGGTTCTCGGTTTTGAAAAGAAAATTTGAAAAATGTTAAAGAAAAATCGGAGGAGGCGAACCAGAATACGAATTAAGTAGTCTAATGGATTGGAAAGAGTAAAGGGTAATAGGATGCGCTGCGAAGAGGTCAGGGAAAAGTTGCAGGATTTACTTGATGGTCTGCTGAACGACGAGCAGAAGAGAGCAGTTGAATCTCACCTACGAGAATGCTCAAATTGTGCAAGTGAGTTTGACGGTTTGAAGCGCCTTGTTGCTTCTCTGCGTTCGTTACCGAAGTACCGTGCCCCGGACATCTTGAAAGCGCGTCTTGAGAGTGCAATAAGAGGCGAAAAACTTTCTCTGTGGCGAAGTGTCGCTACTCTATCAAGCGCCGCTGCCGCTCTTCTACTCGTCCTCCTTTTGATATCGCTTCAGTGGCAACCTGTAAAGACCGAACCAACTTATGTGCCACCCGAGGCAGGAAGGGTACAGCCAGATTTTGTGACTATGAAAGACGAGAAAGTCGCTCGAAGGGAGAAGGTTGTCGGCAAAGGACAGGGAGAAAGCCTATCCCACGATAAGACAGAGATGAAAGCCCCTTCGCCAGAGGAAGAAAAGAAGCAGATGGAAGAAACCTTGGTTGAAGGTGCTCCAAAGAAGGAAAGAGAAAAACAGGACGAGATGGCGAGAAAGGAACCATTGGAAGAACTTTCAGAAAAGCCGAAAACCGCTACAGGAAGGGGTTTTTCACAGAAAGCAGAGCCTCCTGCGCCGGGCGCATCGCCTGTACTCGATGGTAACAGGGACAAAGGATTCCTTCCACCATCACAAACTCCTTCTTCTTTACCTGCGCAGGGGCAGAAAGAAGAAAAGGAAAGTAGAAAAAAATTAGAAGACAGAGACCGTCTATCGTTAGATGAAGAGGCAAGAAAAGAGCAGGGTCTTGGTATTGGTGGAGCCTCTCGCGTGGCTGCTAAAAAAGGAGCGGCGGATAAATATCTCAAAGAAATAGAAGAGGCGATGAAGTCGTCACAAACCGAGCGGAAAGAAGTCAGGTTAAAGCTAACCAAAGAAGAAGCGGAATACCTATTAAAACAGTTGTCAAGCATGGCGGAAGAGGACGAAAAAATCGCAAAGCGTTCCGAGGTGCGTCAAGACGATACCATCACAATTAGTTTCAGCACAGATGAGCGAGGATATCGCGTCTTGCTGGCGGTGCTTAAGCCAGAGAAGAATCTCCTCGAAGACAGCGGAGCAGACGAAAGAGCAGGTGGTGGCAAGGAAGCAGATAAAGATGCAATTGAAAAGATGGACAAAAAAGCGAAGGAAACGGTTTCTTCAGAAGTTGAAGGCAAAGAGTTGAAAAAAATAGAGGTGCACATCATCCTCGAAATAGTGAAAGGAACTCAGTTAGGCAAGTAATTTTTATTACCTTTTTGATTACCTTCTTATTCTCGCAAGTATCAGAAAGCCTGCAAGGATTCGCGTTACATCGGAAATGTTTTGACATATTATAATCTCTTAATTAAAATGGTTCTTTGATATCTTCGAGGCATAGTTATGTGGCCAATAATCGTAAAAGAAGCGAGACAACAATTCAGAATAGAGCGTTCCAGCAGTCTAATAGTCGCTGTGGTATATCTTATCCTCTGCGTCGTTCTATTCTTCATCAACTACGCCCTAATTGGAACATATTATGTTGACTTAAAGGGTGCTTTTTCCGCCTTCTGGTTACACATTCTCGCCTTACAGTATTTCGTCGTCCACATTGTCGGCTCGCTTAAACTCTCCTTAAGCATCGTCAGAGACCGCTCGGCAAAACGGTATGATTTCGAGGTAATGAGCGGGATAAGCGAATGGTCGAGTATTCTCGGAAGGCTTATCGGCTTACCACTTTTCTGCTATTTCCTCGTCGCACTCACAGTAGTCTTCACCCTCTTCTGCCGTTTCGCAGGAGGAATCAGTAGTCACACCATTCTGACGGATTATGTTATCCTCCTCTCCTCCACATTCCTGTTCTTCTCGTTCGCAATACTCGCAAGCGTCGTCTCACGAAATCCGTTCAGTGCTATGTCGAGTACTCTCTTTTTCATACTTTTAATCTACGCAATAGGGCTATCATCGAAATTCAGATTAGGAGAACTTGCGATATTCAGTCCGCTTCTTCCGTTCACATCCGTTTTTCAGGCAACTGCACCTGAAACCGTCAACTTCGCTGGCGCCGAGTTTCCGTCGTGGGCAGTATGTTCATCGTTGTACATTTTTTGCGCTTACTGGCTGCTCGTCTCTGCCGCAAGAACGCTTCGTATTCCTAAAACTTCCGCCCTTTCCAAACCTCACGCTTTCGTTCTCCTCTCTCTCGTCCAACTCATCATCGTCGCATTCTCGAGCACCGCTTCGAGAAACTCCAACTTCACTACTCCTTTTTTGTTCGTTTACCTTGCCTTTTCGTTCATCCTTATCCTGCTGTTTTCCTTTCTCCTAATCAAGCCCCCGTCCTCGTCAGAAAAGTCCCCTTATGGACGCATCGTGAGTGGAGTCCTCTACTCTAACGGTCCTTTTATCCCGTTCTTCTTCCTCATACTTATAACAACACTCCTCATTCTTGTTTTCGGGCTCTATAAGGGTCACATTGAAGGACTACCGAATCTTTCAAGAGGAGATTTCCTGTGTTCCATTGTGATGTTTCTTTTAATGGTTTTGTTTTACACTTTGTTAGTAAAATTTTCCATCACTGTTGCAGGAGAGAAAGGCAGACTCATAGCCGCTTTCGTGTTCCTAATCCTCGTCACCATACCTCCTGCTCTTGAAGTATTCAACAAAGAAAGCGGCTACGGTCTCATTCAAATTCTCAATCCTTTGATAGTATTCGCTTCACCGATTCGAGAGACGATTTCACTTAATCTCGCAGTTCCGAAGTCAACGATGATTGCAACAGCATTAGTGCTATACGGCGCACTCTCGCTTATCCTCGCCGCAATCCTCAAAATGTGGTGGGGAATACGCACTCCAAGTGAACAGTCTCGCTGAACTACAGAAACAATTACTATCCCATATGAGTTTCTCGTAAAAAGAAAAAGGTTGTAAATTGCTTGCAGAACGGTTTAATATTATCAGTGTCTCGTTTAGAGGATTGGAAGATGAATCTACTTTTCATCGTATCTCTATCCGCACTTGTTCTTCTTTTGGGTTACAAGTCTTACGGAGCGCTTCTTAAACATCTGTTCAAACTCGACCCGAATTTCCGAACTCCTGCTGTCGAATACTGCGACGATGTAGATTACATACCGACCGATCCAAAATTCTTATTTGGACAGCATTTCTCTGCGATTGCCGCAGCAGGACCGATTGTCGGACCAATCTTGGCAGGGTATATGTTCGGCTGGATACCTGCTCTTTTATGGATATTGCTCGGCTCAATCTTTGTCGGTGGTGTCCACGATTTCAGCGCGATAATAGCCTCTGTGCGCCATAAGGCTTGTAGTATCGCTGAATTAGTCAAACAATATATGACAAAACGCGCATATTTTCTGTTCCTCGCTTTCGTCTGGATAGCCATTGTTTACATCGTCGTCGCATTCACGGATATAGTGGCAAAGTCATTCGTCGGCATCCAGAAACTCGAAAGCGGTGCCGAAATCCGCGGTGGCGCAACAGCGACATCTTCAATGCTCTACCTTTCTCTTCCCATCATTATGGCACTCCTTATGCGTTTTTTAAAACTCCGTCTTTGGCTCGCAACGGCTATATTTCTACCCCTTGTCGGAGTCTCAATTTGGGTCGGACCATATATCCCTCTTGACATCGCAACTATATTCGGAATTTCAGACGACACAGCGGCGAAAGTTTGGATTGTCTTCCTGTTAGTCTATTGTGGTGTCGCATCCGTTATCCCGATGTGGCTTCTTCTTCAACCACGAGGCCATTTAGGTGGATTTTTCCTCATCTTCGCGCTCATCGGCGGGCTCCTCGGTGTCGTTTTGGGAGGCAAACCCATCTCATATCCCGCTTTTCTCGGCTTCTCAACCGCAAAAGGAGAACCGATGTTTCCACTCCTAATCATAACGGTCGCCTGCGGTGCTTGCTCAGGTTTCCACGCACTCGTCGCCTCAGGCACAACATCGAAACAACTTCGCAAAGAGACCGACGCCATACCAGTCGGTTATGGCGGTATGCTTATGGAAGGAATGGTCGCTGTTGTATCTCTTGCGTGCGTTATGATGTTTGCCCAGAACGCGAGCGTCTTCCAAGGCGAGATAAAGGCGAATCTAATCTACGGTATCGGAATGGGCAACTTCCTTGAAGTAATTGGCATCCCGGCGGCGTTCGGTATCTCATTCGGACTTTTGGCGTTTGCTACTTTCGTATACGATACGCTTGATGTCTCGACCCGTCTCGGACGGTATGTCTTTCAAGAACTGATAGGATGGAAGAACAATATAGGGAAAATAGTCGCTACTTTCATTACGGTCGCCACTCCCTTCGTGTTCGTTATGCAGACTACCACTGACGCGAAAGGGAATGTCATTCCAGCGTGGAAAGTTTTTTGGAGCCTTTTCGGCACAAGCAACCAACTCCTCGCTGCACTGACCTTCATCGGAATAACCGTCTGGCTATGGCGCAAATACAGAAAACGCTGGGTCTGGTTCGTAACAGGAATCCCCACCGCGTTTATGTATACTTTCAGTATGTGGTCGCTTCTTAAGTTCCTAATAGATGGCTCCATCAAGAATGTGGTCACTTGGGTAGCAGCCGTATTGGTCGGTCTCGCTATCCTTCTCTTGATTGAAGCGGTAACGGTAATCTTTCGAACAATGCATGCACCACCAATTAAGGAACAAGAATCAGGAACCAGTAAGTAAGCGCACCTCTACCCAGTGTATAAGCCTTCCTATCAGAAAAGAATTAGGAGGATAAGACTTCAAATATATAGGCGAGATTGCAGGGCTTGGTGGGAGTTGTTGCTGGGCGACTTGTTCAGTATTCTTCACAGAGGCGGTGAAACATCTCGGCGCTTGGACACTGAACTTCATCCGCCTTTTCTTCGCAGTATTTTTTCTTTCAGTGGCACTCTGGATTTTCAATGGTACACCCTTCGTCGCAAACGTGGGATACAATCCCTGGCTCTGGCTCGGCCTCTCAGCGATTGTCGGACTCTCCATCGGAGACCTTTGCTATTTTAAGGCACTCCATCTTTTAGGACCGCGCCTCGGACTGCTTATTATGTCGCTTGCACCGCCTATCGCCGCAATTGAAGGATTCCTTTTCCTCAACGAAAAAATGAGCATCATCGCTATCTGCGGGATGCTCCTCACGGTCTTCGGAATCGGATGGGTCGTCACAGAACGAAAAGAATCTGGTACTCCTTCCCGCTTCAAAGTCTCCACAAAAGGAGTGCTCTTCGGATTAGCAGGCACAACCTGTCAGGCAACAGGGCTCGTTCTCTCAAAACTCGGACTCAGATATGTTGACGCACTGCCAGGAACCTTTATAAGAATGACGACCGCAGTCCTTGTCTTCGCTTTAATAGTGCTCTTATCAGGTAGATGGAAGACGGTAATAAACAATCTTAAAAACATTAAGGGACTAAAATTCGCTTTTGGCGGTGCCTTCTTCGGACCGTTCATCGGTGTAACTCTCTCACTCGTCGCCGCAAAATATACGCAAGTCGGCGTCGCTATGACCTTGCTCTCAACAATGCCTGTTACAGTGCTGCCCTACTCTATCCTCATCTATAAAGAAAAACTCTCACCCCGAGCTGTTCTCGGAGCGGTTCTCGCAGTCGTCGGCGTGGCGCTTTTGTGCCCTGATATCGTTGAGAAACTGATACCTCATTAAAGCCAAATGAACAGCGGAGAGAAAATTATCGTTGCCAGCGATTGAAAAAACACTATGATTTTACGATGTATCAAATATGTTCTATCGGAAGTGTTCTGTAACGAAGAAGGGGGAGAGTAATGTGTCCCTTCCAACAGCCGACCGAACCAGAAGAACCGGCTGATAAGCGGAAAATCTTGTGTCCCTTCTGCCACTCACATAAAGTGCTACCTTTGCCAACAGAAGTCACAACAAAGGCTATTGTAGGCATCGTAGTTGGTTTGGCTATCTTCTCAATGATACTCTATATGTAACAGCGCCTATAGGTATAGCAATTATCAAATGGGTTCTAGTGTCCTGGAGAGAAGGTGAACCTGCTAACTCTACGATAATCTTTGCGATTATGGTGTTAGTCTTTGGACTCTTTTTGATTTTCGGACCTGCAATTCCTATTGCTCTTGTTATTTTGTCTCTTCTTGCAAGGTCTTAGGAAAAATTCAGATTTTTTTCTGCATAAATTGCAGACGAAGATTTAAGGTCAAAAGAGAACTCGTGAAGGAAGAAGAACAAGAAGAGGAAAAGGAGAAGGAGAACGAAATTTGAAACCAGGAGTAATCGAGTCTTTTTCTTAAAAAGAGAGGCTCAAATAGTTCACTTCGCCTAATCCCTTTCAACAGAATAGATGAAGAGAATCATCCTTGACAGCGTTTAACAAACCGCTAATATCCTATTAAAGAGATTCTGTGATGATGAGTAAAATATTCTGTTACCTTTTTATCATCTTTATCATCCCTTTAATTCTTTTTGGCTGTAAAACTCAAACTTCTGTTCCTTCTCCCTCTGCGGAACCTTCAATACAACACCTTCGCAAGAACAAACCTCCGCCTTAAAAAGCGGCTTGAAACTTCTGAAAACGCAGAAGTCGTCTCCGTCTCGAACGGATGTTAGACCTATAAGGCATTGGGTGCATTCTGATGAGTTACGCACTTTAAGCGGACACAACGAGTCAGTCCGTTCCATCAGTTTCAGTCCTGATGGCAAGATAGTTGTATCAAGCAGCGGTGACAAGACGGTCAAACTCTGAGGCATTCCCAAAAGATAATCTTTCTACTTCAATAGCGGAAGAGGTAACTTTTTTTACCTCTGCTGGATGAACTGAACTATCTCTTCAGTCGTTCTATCGCCTTTTTTGCCGATTGATGTTATAACGGTAATATGGGTCTTGTCCGCAATCTCAAGCAGACGAAACTCATTCTTCTTCGCTTTCAGTGCGTCTGCGAAACTCTTTGCCATTGACGATAGCCCTGGTATATCAGAGGAAGCATAGAGCAGAAGAAAAGGTGGCAGATTTTCTTTGACATTGTCAATCGGGGAGGCGTCCTTCCAGTTTTCCTTGTCGTTCCCGAATGCGCCGAGAAGGTTCGATTCTATCTTAAAAACTCCGCTTATCGGAATTACTCCTGCAAGTGCCTTGAAATCGAGTTCCTGCTCCTTTAGATATTTTTCGTTTGTTCCAAGAAGCGCTACCAAATGGCCCCCTGCGGAATGCCCACAGACGAACAGTCTCTCCTTGTTGCCTCCTTCCTTCTCAATGTTTTTATAAATCCAAGCGAACGCTCGAGCAACATCCTTGATATGCCCAGGATGAACAACTTGCGGAGTAAGCCGATAATTGATGACGACTGTTCCGATACCTCGTTGTGCAAAAGCCTTCCCTACATAATCGTATGGCAACAAGAACTGGTCCTTGTCTCCCATACACCAAGCGCCGCCGTGCACGAACATTACCACCTTGAAACTTTTAGCCCCTTTCGGAATGTAAATATCGAGTTTATGCTTAACCGCATCTGCGTCTTCTCCCTCATAATAGGCTATGTTTTTCTTCGTCTCCACTTCATATCGGATGCCAAAATCATAGTAATATCGCGTCAGCATTTTGTCTTTCCTAGAAAGAACATCATCCGCTTTTGGTTCGTTATTCAGATATTTGAGGAGGAACGCTGTGGTATATTCTTTAATAAGGCGCACCTGCTCTTTCGCTATTTCAGGAGTGTTCTCCTTGAACACGCGCTCGCAGAATGTCATATGGGTTCCGTGTTTCACTTCGAGACAAAACCTCGGTCCGTCGCACCATAGATAAGCGCCTATCGTCTTCACTGAAAGGTCGCTCAAACCCAATATTCCTCTTCCATAGGTCTCAGTCTCTCCATACATAAACATCGCAGGAATCTTTATCTTTGAGAACTCTTTCTCGTCCCAGAATAGTCCGCCTGAGAAATAGACAGCGGCTTTGAACCTTTCATCTTTTTCCCTCATACCAGTTACGCCGAGCGCGGTATAACTGCCAAGCGAATGACCTGCAATCGCGATTCTCTTCTCGTCAATCATTCCTGAAAACGGCGAATTTTCTTCCTTCGAAAGTTCAAGAATCTTATCACAAGCAAATCGTATCTCTTTCAGGCGATACTCGAATTTTTTGTGGTCAAAACTCTTTTCCGAGCGAGCAATCTTCAAGGCGTTTTCCCAGATTTTAGGCAGATTAGCGTCCGCGCCGCCTCTTATTCGCACCGCGCTCAAGTCATCGTTATGGTCAGGTGCTACAACTACAAAACCCGACCTTGCAAGATACTCCGTCAAAAATACCGCAGCAACACCGCTGCCACTATATCCGTGCGAGTAGAGAACAAGCGGATACGGCACTCCTTTTTTCGATACCGGCGCATCAAGCGCGACTTTACCTTTCGCATATCCGCCACCGTATTCGTAATCCTTTTCCTCCGCATCCGTCGGATACCAGACCGCAGTCGTCAGAGTCTTCTCCTGGCTGCTTTCGTCTTTGTATTTGAAATCGAGAATCCTGTAACCAACATTATAGGAAGTTACCGCAGGTGGCTCTTTCTTCTTTTCTTCCTGCGCAAAGGTCGAAATACAGGACGCAAAAATCGCAACCGCCAAAGATGCCCAAAGATTCCATCTTCTCATTTTTAAATCTCCTTCCGCTTTCATCCCATTCTCTAAAAAGGCTTATACAAACCTGCCCTCTTCGGACAGACTACTCTCTTGCATCACAGTTCGAGACGACTCGGCAGTCAATAAATACTATTACCGTGGAGGTAAAACTATGGCTGTTCCTTCAATGACAACCTTGCCTTCGGCATTCTTGCAGACCGTGTTGAGTTTTACTCTTCCTTTGGGTTGTTTCTCCTCAACGGTTACTTCCGCAGTGATTTCGTCGCCAGGGAAAACAGGCGCTTTGAAACGCAACTCCTGCGAAAGATAGACCGTGCCAACACCAGGAAGAATAGTTCCGAGCACCGCTGAAATAAGTCCAGAAACAAGCATTCCGTGCGCGATGCGCTTCCCCGCAAACGATTTCGCAGCAAACTCGTCATCAATATGGATAGGATTTTTGTCTCCACTTATTTCAGCGAAACTCCTAATGTCCTCATCTGTGATTCGCTTCGTGAATGTTGCCTTCTCTCCAACAACCAATTCATCGTATGTTTTCCCCTTTTTCATATCCTACCTCCTTTCTCGTCTGAAAAACGACGCCTTCAATGGTATTAACAGGAAACCGTTATGTCAAGCGATAACCTGTCAGCAACATCGCCATATTCTTCCGCTTCCTCGGAATTTTTCTCATACAAAAAACTGGAAAGAAAAATAAAGCAGGTTTTGTTGATAACGGCTCGCAAAAGCGGAGAATCTTATTTGTCGTGTAGTGTTGTAATGGGGGATTTTCGTATGGTAGACAAGAAGGATGAGTATCTTGCGAAGGCGAAGAAGCCTGCCGAATTGGCGATGAAACTCCATCCGTTTTTCAAAGGCAAATTCGAGATTGTGCCGAAGTGCATAGTCCGCGATTTTTCGGATTTCGCAATCTGGTATACGCCAGGTGTAGCACAACCTTGTAAGGACATCCAGCAGAATCCTGAAATGGTATGGGAGCACACGAACAGAGCGAATTATATTGCGGTCGTCTCGGATGGAACGCGCGTTTTGGGATTAGGGAATATAGGTCCTGAAGCGGCGATGCCTGTTATGGAAGGCAAGGCGCTTTTGTTCAAATACCTCGGTGGCGTCGATGCTGTTCCTATATGCCTCTCGGCGAAGAACCCTGATGACTTCATCAACTGCGTAAAATGGCTGGAACCGTCATTCGGAGGTATCAATCTCGAGGATATCGAGCAACCGAAATGTTTCAAGATTCTCACGACGCTTCGCAAAGAAATGAACATACCTGTCTGGCACGATGACCAGCAAGGCACAGCAGCGGTTACTGCCGCGGGTCTTATCAACGCACTTAAACTCGTAGGCAAAAGGATAGACAAAATAAAATTAGCTATGGTCGGCGCAGGTGCCGCAAATATCTGCATTTTGCAGGTACTTATCAAGGCAGGCGTCAATCCTGAACTCGTCGTTATGTGCGATACGAAAGGCACCCTTCATAAGGGGCGGACTGACCTTAAGAAAGACTATCCTGAAAAGTGGCATTTCTGTCAGACGACGAACAAAGAGAATATCATCGGCGGTATCCCTGACGCTATGAAAGGTGCTGATGTCTTGATTGCTCTTTCCAAACCAGGACCTGACACAATCAAAAAAGACTGGATTAAACTGATGAAAAAAGAGCCTGTGGTCTTCGTCTGCGCAAATCCGATTCCCGAAATCTGGCCCTGGGAAGCGAAAGAAGCAGGCGCACGAATCGTCGCAACAGGCAGAAGCGATTTCCCCAATCAGGTGAACAATTCGCTTGGTTTCCCAGGTATCTTCCGCGGTGCGCTTGATGTGAGAGCAAAAACAATCACCGATGAGATGTGCATTGCAGCCGCCTACGAATTGGCAAAATGCGCAGAAGACAAGGGAATCAACGAAGACTATCTTATTCCAACAATGGATGAGTGGGAAGTCTTTCCGCGCGAGGCGGTGGCAGTCGGAATGAAAGCGATTGAACAAGGTGTTGCAAGACTGAAGATGAGCCGTGAAGAGTTATTCAAAAAGGCAGAAGAAACTATTCGTCACGCAAGAGAAGAGACTAAACAACTAATGGAAGCAGGAATAATCCCGACTCCTCCCGCGGAGTGGCACTTGTAACCAGACAACGCCTGCACGATTTTGAAGCCGTTATATCGCTTTAAGTTATAACAGGGCTTTTTACCTTCTGCTTGATTACAGATTAAGGAGCAATGGCAGATTTACCATTGTTCCGCAGTTATGTTCTCGGAGAGCGCCTATCATACCGCCGAAGCAAGAAGCAGATTTCTGACTAATGCATCAAAAATAGCAGAGACTCATCCGCGCTACATATCTTTTTTACTTCTTTGGCTCGTCTGAAGGAGTTTGAGGTTTCTCCTCTTTGGTTTCTTCTTTTTTGCTCTCTTCTTTCTTGGTCTCGCTCTCCTCGGAGGGCTCAGGCACCTTGCCGCCGGGGAAGACTTCAGGATTCGGCGTTATGCTCGTCTCTTCCTCTTCAATCGGGTCAACGGGCTCACCATTCTTTAACTTTTTCACTCGCTCAGCCACTTTCGGGTCAGAAGTCTTTTTCAGGTATTTCTCATAGTATATAATTGCTTTGTCAACCTCTATAAGGAACACCTCATAAATTTCTGCAATTCGTTTAAGAGCGAACGGTGCATAGAGCGAGTTACGGTTCTCAAACCACTTGTATTCTTCTATTGCGTCCTTGTATTGAGTAGATTTCTCATAGACTCGTGCGAGAATCAACCTAACTTCCTCGAACTTCGAATCCATTGAGAGCACCTTTTTGAGACTGCTCGCCGCATCTTCCCAAGATTTCACTTCTGCGTAAGCCATTCCGAGCCAATAGTAAGCGCTCAATGGCTTTGGCGAAAGCTTCACCGCTTTTTTGAGTTCTTCTACTGCGCCCTTAAAATCTTTTTTGTTATATAGTGCGATTCCGAGTCCGAGTCTCGCCTCGTAAAGGTTGCCGTTCATCGCCAGTGCTTTGCGATATGCACCAGCTGCCTCATCCCACTTCTTCAACTGGATATAGCAGTCTCCAAGTCCAATGTGTGGTTCAGGAACTTTTGGGTTCAGTTTCGCTGCCTTATTGAAGCGCTCAACTGCGTCCTCGTAATATTCAAGCAGAAACAGCGCTTTGCCAAACATAAGATATGCGTCATAATAGTCTTTCTTTATATCACACGCTATTTCGAATTTTTCAGCCGCTTCCTCGTATTTCTTCTGTTGCATCAATGCAATCCCTTCCGCATAATACTGCTCAGCATCCTTCTTGTTCTGCTCCTTCTCCATTCTCTTTTTCCATCCTTCGCCTACCCACCTCCGTCTTGGTTCTGCGAAAACATCAGTGCACACAAAAGCGCAAAGAATCAAAACCGATACTACAACCAGAACTTTTCTCATCTCTTTGCCTCCTCGACAAAAAACTCCCTTTTAATTATTAAAAGATAATCGGTATGGCAAAGTTTCGCAAAATCTTTTCTCAAAATTTCTGGTTGCACTCTATCCTCATAATAAGTAGAATAAAAAGGACTAAAGCCGAATAGGAGAGACTAATATGAAACGGCTTTTTGTGTTATCCGTTTTCGTTACAGTAGCGATTCTGATTTGTGGATGCTCAATTTTCAGGAAAACAACACCCGAAGAGCGCGCATGGAACAGAATCGAGTATCTTCATAACCAGGAATATAAGCAGAAAAGAGCAGATTTGGATGCTCGACACAATTATGAGAAGCGCCAGTT
>Ga0207433_10009414_pt1 | contig 15541 bp, 10 predicted proteins | sample YelNatPaOPGAMG01_FD_187559 | JGI IMG/M metagenome (GOLD analysis project Ga0207433, IMG submission 187559) | Hot spring thermophilic microbial communities from Obsidian Pool, Yellowstone National Park, USA - OP-RAMG-01 (SPAdes) (version 3) | ecosystem: Environmental > Aquatic > Thermal springs... | reverse complement strand
AAGGGAATCGGTGCCAAATAGTTCAGCCTCAATTTCCCCCTTCTTTGGAAGTGGAAGCGGTCCGGTTGTCGATGTTCCTTTGCTCGGTGGGATAGGGATGTTTTTCGTGAGCAATACAGAGGAGGAGAATGTCGTTATCCAGGCGATATCTACTGCAAGCCCCCCACTCGAATCGAGTCCCGAGTTCTCGCTGGACTTTGTCCCGCCATCAGTTGGAACAGATATTATGCTTTTCTCGTTCACCGGATTTGCGACAAATGTCGGCTACGACAAAGGGATAATGGCTATGGCATTTACACGCGATGGTCCTGACATTACGAACAACACAACTGAGGTATTGCTTTCGCTTGTGGATATAACGGGACTAACGCCCTCATACTCACTTGAGCCACGAGGGTGGGTAAATTTTATTAATGGTGTTCGCGGGTTCACATTCAACGATGCAGAGCCCGACTCTTTTGGCCTGATCTCGGTAATTGACACCCGTGGCGAACCCACACTCAATAAGATCTCATTGGCGCCTGCCCTCACTGTTTATCCTGTTGGTCGTGCTGTCCGTGCTCATCTTTTGCCCCAGATTTCCGCCTGCGTAAACGATACGCTGAAGGTTTCCGTCCTCGCTATGGATGAGTTTGGCAACATTGATACAACCTATTACGGCTACATTCAGCTTGACATAACCGACCCCAATTCCCCTTCCGTTCGCGTCTTTGATTTCAATTCAGGTATGGCTCCTGTTCAAATTTCTTCTGTTATAAGGATGCTAAATGGAAGGGCAATAGCATATATTGTCGATTCCGAACCGGAGACGCTTTCTATTAAGGCGAGCGATGCCGAAAAAACTATGTTCTATGACCTCGGCTACCTTGGCGGTGAGGAATCGGTGTCTGCATATATACTGCCACAAGCAGGAACTCCGGCTATTGAGTATCGCCTTGTTATGCCGTCCGGGGATGCCCTTTTTAACAACGAACTTTATATTATGACTCTTATCGCGGTTGATAGAGCAGGCAACATTGATCGCTCGTATAATGGCAGCGCAACGCTCACTCCTTTGCTTGGGACACCAACTTTCTCGCCGTCGATTTTGAACTTCAACAGAGGAGTTACAACATTTACAATCTTTGACGATGAGGCTGAGGATGTCATATTGAGACTTTCTGGCGAACTTGGCGAACAGAATCTTAATTTTACATTTTATGATCAATCTGCGGGCGGGGCGATTTTTTCTGATCTGAGCGAAAAGTCAGTTCTTGTGAATGCCGAAAACCCTGCTGTTATTGCCATTATTAACAGGTCAGGAATAAATGCCGCTTACTCTGGCAATATAACGATTGCAGTTGATGACCCGAATGTCAACGGGTCTGTGCGGTGTCCATCGTTTGTGCGGGTGACAAACGGCGTCGGTTCTTTTACCATAATGGATAGCGAGCCCGAGGAGTTTGTCGTTAGATTTTCCGGGGATTCGGGCATTGCGGGTGCAAGAGTAGATGTTCGGGCGTGCCTTCAGCTTACCGCTAATCTTCCAGCCTATGGAAGCGTGAACAATGGCAATGACACATTGAGGTTTAGAGCGGTTGACGGGCTTGGGGCGCTGTTCCCGTATTCGCCGCTTTCAAGCCCAATTCACATTGAAATCCAGGAGCAGAACCCAAATGGCAGTGCAACTGTGAGCACGAACGACCCTGTGATGTTTAATGGTGTTGCTTATGCCCTTATTGAGGATTCCGAACCCGAAACTGTCCGGGTTTATGCGAATATTATCGACAGGTTCTTGTTGCCCACCTTTGAGATTTACACCTCCGAGTATGGCTATCTTGTAGGGACGATAGTTTTCAGATATGTCGGGGTGGATGAAAGCAAGCCGGTTTCGTTTAGGCTCTATGACCCTTATCCGAACCCGTTCAATAGTGCACTTCTATTCCCTGTTTCCCTTGACAAACCAGGCGAGGTTTCAATTGAAATTTATAATATTCTTGGAGAAAAAGTGAGAACGGTTTTCAATGGTACTCTTGAGCGTGGCGAGCACAGCTTTATTTGGAATGGTAGGTCTGATTCGGGAGCGGTGGTTTCTTCCGGGGTCTATTTGTATAGGGTTGTTAGTGCGGGGGTCTGCAAGGCAGGAAGTGTTGTGCTTATGAAATAGAGATTCTGCTTTTTGCTTTTTGTTGGGGGCGTTGCTTTTTAAATGAACATTAAAATTGGAATAACGATTGGTGATGTTGGCGGTGTTGGACCAGAGATTATTATAAAGGCGCTTGGGCAGGTGGCAAGAACGATTGAGGGCGTGAGGTTTCTGATATTCGCGCCGCGTGAGGTTTTTGAGCGATTCAGAGGCAAAAGCTGGGCGGCAAATTTTTTTAGTCTCATTGATGCTTTTGAGATTGTCCCAATTGAGTTTGAAGAGCCATTGCCTGTGCCGGGTGAGGAATCTGAATCCGGGGGGAAACTTTCTTATCTTTCTATTGAGCGTGCGGTGAGGTTTGCGCTTTCGGGAGAGATTCAGGGGGTTGTCACTGCGCCCGTAAGTAAATACGCGATAAATAAGGCTGGGCTAAAGTTTGTGGGGCAGACGGAATTGCTGGCGAATATGTGTGGGGTTGAGGAGGTGGTTATGTTTTTTGTCGGGGAGAATCTGAAAGTCGGGCTTCTTACAACGCATCTACCATTGCGTGAGGTTGCGGGGGCTTTGAGCAAAGAGGTGATTGTCAGAAAGATCTTGCTTGTGGATGATTTTCTTCGCAAGCGCTTCGGGATTAGGTGTGCGAGGTTTGCGCTTTTGGGACTCAATCCCCATTCGGGTGAGGGTGGGGTGATTGGTGATGAGGAGGAAAAAGTTTTTTTGCCTGCGCTTGAGCACCTTTCGACAAAAGGGGTTTGTATTGAGGGACCATTTCCCGCTGATAGTTTTTTTGCTCGTGAGCGGTATCGCGCCTATGACGCAATTATCTCGCCGTATCATGACCAGGGGCTTGTGGCCTTTAAAATTCTTGAGCGGTCAGGCGTTAATACGACTATTGGGCTTCCCTTTGTTCGTACCTCCCCTGACCATGGCACAGCGTTTGATATTGCACCCCAATTTATTGCCGACCCTGAAAGTATGATTTCCGCAATTGCTCTTGCCTGTGGACTTTGCAGGGCTCAACCATTTGAACCCGAAATAGTCTGATAAACCAATTTCTGGATTAATAATAGTACTGCAAGCGAGATTTTAGAATGCTCGTTGTATTCTATAATGCGAAGGCTTTGATCGTTTGTAGATTTATCCCGTCACTTGTCCTTGCGATGAATGGCATAAAATAATATATTTAACGCTTAAAAGGAAAAGCGATGAATCTCAAAGAGGTCTTTAGCCCGCTAAAATTGAGAAACTACAGGTTGTGGTTTTTCGGGCAGATGTTTTCGCTTGTTGGAACATGGATGCAGGCAATTGCTCAGAACTGGCTCATATATACCCTTACGAACTCCGCGAGAATCCTTGGACTTTTGAGCCTTTGCACATTTGTATCGTTTGTGCCCGCGAATCTGATCGGCGGTTCCTTAGCTGATAGATATTCAAAGCGAACAATAATTATTATAACCCAAACTATAATGATTTTCCCCCCGCTCGGCATCACGCTTCTTTTGTGGCTCAACGCAATTAGACCCTGGCATGTGATTCTGCTTGCAACAATTGCTGAGGCTTTGCAGGGCTTAACAATGCCAGTGATTCAATCTTTCATTATTGAACTCACAGGCAGGGAGGAACTTCCAAAGGCAATACCGTTGAATTCAATGATGTTTAACATTGCAAGGATGATAGGACCTGCGCTTTCGGGCGTGCTCATAGCAAAATACGGTAGCGCTGTGGCTTTTTTGCTGAACGCAATCTCGTTTCTCGTGGTGATTGCCGCACTTCTTATGATGAGGCTTCCAGCGCAGGAAGCTAAAAAGGCAAATGTTTTTTCTCATATGAAAGAGGGCTTTAAATACGCACAAAATGAGCGCCTTATTATAATTATTCTTTCTATGCTCGGGGTTTCCTCGATGTTTTGTCTTTCCTCAACAACACTGATGCCGGTTTTCGCAAGGGATATATTCAAAAGTGGATCAAAAGGGTATGGCTTTATAATGTCAATGTTGAGCACTGGCGCGATCCTTGGCGGCATAACGATTTCCCTACTTGCTGCAAGGTTCAACAGGGGTAAACTTATTATCTCGGGCGGACTATTATACCCGACCCTCCTCATATTCTTTGCCCTCACAAAATTTTACAGCCTTGCTCTTCTTTTTATCTTTTTTGCTGGGTTTTTCTATGTCGCCCAGTTCACTATGATGAATACAACGGTCCAGCTTGAGGTCAAGGATGACCTTCGCGGACGGGTTATGAGCCTTTATACGCTGATATTCAATTCCGCAATGCGGCTCGGCGGATTTATTGCCGGTTTCCTCGCACAATCAATCGGCGCACCGCTTACTGTTATTCTTATGGCGTTTGTCGCAATATCATACATAATCCTCATTTGTGAGCTCGCACCAAATTTAAAACGCCTGCCATAGCACAATATTGTTGCTTTTTTCATTAATATGTGTAAAATCATAATGTATAGGAAAAGGGAGGAATATATGCGAAAGGCGATATACCCGGGGAGTTTTGACCCTATCACGCTCGGGCATATTGACATAATAAAGAGGGCAACGAATATTTTTGACCAACTTATCGTCGCGATTGGCGTGAATCCTGAAAAGAGGGTATTGTTCACAATAGAAGAGAGGCTCGATTTAGCTCGTGAATCCTGCAGGGAATTTGAGAATGTTGAGGTTGTTTCGTTTTCCGGTCTTGTTTCGGAGTTTGCAAAAGCAGCGGGAGCCATAGCGATAATCCGCGGGCTTCGGGCTGTGTCCGATTTTGAGTATGAGTTCCAGATGGCGCTTGCGAACAGGAAGCTTGTCCCCAATATTGAGACAGTTTTTCTTATGCCAAGCCAGCGATACATCTATCTCAATTCAACCCTTGTCAAAACAATAGCCCGATTCGGCGGGTGCCTTGCAGATTTTGTACCGCCCTGTGTGGAAAAGAAACTCAAGGAGAAATTCTCACAATGAGCCGTCCGGTTGGAATAACGACAACACTCCCCGTTGAAATTATTTATGCGGCTGGCGCATACCCGGTTGATCTCAACAATATATTTATTTCCGACCCGAACCCCGAACACTTCTCCGAGATTGCCACTCTTGACGGCTATCCGAGGAATATATGCGAGTGGATAAAAGGGATATATGGGGTGATGGTGTCGCATCCGGAGATTAGGGAAGTTATTGCGGTTACGCAGGGCGATTGCTCAAACACGCATGCACTTATGGAGACGCTTGAGGTTCTTGGGAGGAAGGTTATTCCGTTTGCCTTCCCGTACGACCGAAACCAGAAACTTCTGCGCAATTCAATGGAGAGCCTCGCCGAATATTTCGATACCACGATGGAATCTGCCGAGGCAATGCGAGAATATCTTAGCTCAATTCGTGCGCTATTATGGAAGATTGACGAGCTTACCTGGAAGGAGAATAAGGTTAGAGGATTTGAGAACCACCTTTATCTTGTTTCAAGCTCGGATTTTGAGGGCGACCCCGAAAAATTCAGAAAAAAACTTGAGGATTTCATCATGCTTGCAAAGGAAAGACCCCCATTCGACAGGAACGAAATCAGGCTCGGTTATATTGGTGTTCCGCCGATTTTCCCTGCCATCTACGACTATCTTGAATCCCTGGGCGCGCGCGTTGTTTTTAATGAAATCCAGCGCCAGTTCTCTATGCCCTTTAATGCCTCTAATCTCGTTGAACAGTATATAAATTACACCTACCCCTATCCCGTTTTCGGGAGGATTGAGGATATCAAAAGGGAAGTTGCGCGGCGCAAGCTCGTCGGGTTAATTCATTATGTCCAATCGTTTTGTTTCAGGCAGATTGAGGACCTTATCATCAGGCGGATGATTTCTGAGATTCCCATTCTGACTATTGAAGGGGCTGAGGGGGTGAAGCTTGATGAACGGACGAAGATTCGGGTTCAGGCTTTTGTTGAGATGCTCCGGAGGATGCGATGATTCTCGTAGGGATTGACCTTGGAAGCCGTTTCGTTAAACTCGCGCTTCTTGAGGGCGAAAGCCTGAATTTCAAAATCTTTGATACTGTTGAGTTTTACAGGAAATACGGTACTGTTGAGGCTAACGGGTTTAATGTCAATCTGGGACTGCTCGGGATTGAGGGCGAGGTGTTGTTGTGCGCGACCGGCTACGGGCGGAACAATCTTAAAATTCACAGTGCCAGAATAATATCGGAGATAATAGCCCATGCAGAAGGTGCAAAGGCGCAGTCGGGTTTGCGCGATTTCATTTTGCTGGACCTTGGCGGACAGGATTCTAAGGTAATAGTTGTGCGTGATGGGGTGGTGCGGGATTTCGTCGCTAATGACAGATGCGCCGCTTCTACAGGGCGCTATCTTGAGAATATGGCTAAAATCCTCGGTTTGAGTGTGGAGGAGCTCGGAAACTATTGGGAAGACCCCATCCATTTGTCCTCAACCTGCGCTATATTTGGCGAATCCGAACTTATAAATCTTATCTCGGATGGCGCAAAAATTGAAAGACTTGCCGCGGGCGTGAACCACTCTATTGTGGGGCGTGTTAAAAACTTCTTGCTTCGCCACAAACAAAATCCCCTGATTCTTGCGGGCGGTGTGGCGTTAAATCGAGCAATCCGGCAAATCCTTAAGGAAATGGGCTTTGAAATTGTTGCGATAAAATATCCACAGTACAATGGTGCTATTGGTTGTCTTAGCGCCCTTGTGGATGGCAAATTAGAGTTTGACAAACCTCGCGCAGAAAAAACCATCAAACCTTGATGGTAGTGCGAGCACAAACCCTTCATCCGTTATAAGTTCAGGGGGGATGAGTTTGTGGGGAGGCTCTATTTTCATACCTAATCTGGCAATGTAATGTGCCACATCCTCGTTTTCTTCCCTTGTCAGCGTGCAGGTTGTATAGACAAGTATGCCCCCCTTTTTGAGCAGGCGATATGCCGAGCGAACAAGATTTTTCTGAAGCCCTGACAGTTTTTTCAAATCATTTTCCGTTTTTATATATCTTATTTCCGGATGCCTTCTCACAATCCCAAAACTTGAACAGGGCGCATCAACAAGGATCCTGTCAAATGTGCGGTCTTTGAATGGGGGTTTTGTGCCATCGCCAGCGACAACAAAAATGGTTTTATGCCCCAGTCTCTTCAGGTTTTCCACGAATTGTTTAATTCTTGATGGTAGGTCAAGTCCAACAATAATGCTTCCTTTCCCGGCGATTTCCGCTATATGGGTTGATTTTCCCCCCGGGCTTGCGCCAATCTCAAGGATTCTTTCGTTCTCACGCACCTCAAGAATCTGAATAGGTATAGAAAATGATGGGTCCTGGACTGTGAAATATCCCTCCTTGTACCCCACAATTTCGTTTATCTTTTGCTTTGGGTACCCGAGGCTAATATATGCCGGAAAACCCTCCACCGCTTTTGCGGAAATACCATTGTTGTTCAATAGTCCCAGTAATTTTTCCCTGCTGATCTTCGCGAGATTTACCCTTATAAATATTTCTGGCCTGAGATTTGAATATCTCAAAATCTCCTCTGCCCGTTTTTCCCCGAAGTTCTTTATAAAGGATCTAACAATCCAGACCGGGAACGAGTGCTTAATAGATAGTATTTCAACTTTATTACGAGCACAAATACTTATATTTTCTTTTTCCCCACAAATACCTCTCAATACCGCGTTAACAAATCCAGCCATCTTTTGCCCCGCTAATTTTTTTGTTATTTCAACGGATGTTGAGATTGAGGCGTAGTCCGGGATTTTTTCAAGGTAGAGGATCTGATAAGTCCCGATGCGGAGGATATTCATAATGGTTGGTGAGAGATGAGCGGTATTAGCGCGTTTTTTTATTATGTAATCTATGAGGTATAAATGTTTCAGCACGCCAATGATTATCTCCCAGGCAAGCGCCCTGTCTGGGGATGAGAGCCCACGAGCATACCGTTCAAAAGCCTGGTCGGAAAATTCCCCTTTGCAGAGAATTTTTCCGAGCGTTTTTACTGCTACCTCCCTTGCGTCAGGCATTACTAAATTTTGCCCCAGAACCTATTAAATGGCGTGTAAAGACCATCGGGCTTTTCTATAAGAAGCTCGATTCGCTCGAAGAGAAATTTTGCGAGTTCCTGCCTGGAGAAGCCCATAGCAAGCATTACCTCATCCGGGCGCGCAGTTCTTGCACCAGATATCCTCAAAAGAGCATCCACCGCGTGGTTTTTTTCATCTATGCTGAGCCTCAATATAAGCGGACGAATATTAATTTCCTTCTCCCGCCTTCTTATAATTATTGAATCCTTACAAATAAGCGAATTTACTCGTTCCCCATAATTACCATCAAATAACTCATCTGGGATGTGAATCCTGTAAAGAGCCACGCCGATTGAGGAAAAAAGCGAATCTATATTCCCCAGAATGGGCATAATCTCAATAATAGAGAGCCCATAAGGCAGGGTTTCCTTAAGACGCTCGATATTTTGCTGGGTAATGTTTGTTTTGAGTTCAAGATCAATATATTCGCTTTGGCTTATGTATCCAAGGGGGAGTGGAGGACCAAGGGCAATTTTTATCCTTTCGGTGAATCCCTGCGTATACGCGACAGGCAAATCTGCCCGTCTTATTGCTCTGTCAAGGGCTCGGTATGTATCAAGATGTGAGAGGAAACGAAGCGGGAGTCCCTTTGAAAACCTTATTCTGAACTTGCGACCAAGGATATTGCTTGTGGTTGGTGACTGTGCCTTTCGTTTCGTTCTGCCGAAATGAAGAACCTCAACATTTGGTGTTGACTCCGCGAGAACCATTTTTTGGGATCCGCAGAGTTTGCAATTTTCACACATAATGCTACGGCAATCAGGGGTTAGTTCCCCACGATATGCCCTGTGTCTTTCGTGGAGCAAAAAGGCTTTGGGCAAATTTTTTGAAATATGTTCCCACGGTAAAATATCGTCCTCGCTAAATCCCCACACATACCTATCAAGTTCTATGCCCAATTTTTTCGCCGAGTTCTCCCACAGGCTAAAGTTGAAATGATCCTGCCATCCCGCATATCTTCCGCCGGAGCGCCAGACATCCTCTATAAGCCTGAATAATCTTCTGTCCCCACGCGATAGTACCCCCTCAACGAAAGACAAAAGGGGGTCCCTTCTGTCAAAAGATATATATGGGGAGTGAAGCGCTTTCTTTATTTTTTCCATTTTATATCTCAGCGCTTCCACCGATTCCATCTTCTCCCACTGGAACGGCGTATGTGGTTTTGGCACAAACGGGGCAATCGTAATTTTGATGTTCCTTTTTGGTGCTGCCTCGCTTATTTTCCGAACAAGCCTCACTATTCCGTCAATATCCTCTTCCCTTTCCGTAGGAAGTCCAATCATAAAATAGAGTTTAATTGAGCGCCAACCAAACTCATAAGCCAATTTCACAATATCAAGAAAGCGAGCCTCATCAAGAGGTTTATTTATAACCGCCCTCAGTCTTTTGCTGCCAGCCTCGGGTGCGAATGTCAACCCGCTTTTCCTGACCTCTTTCAGCAAGTTAAGTTGCCATTTTTCAAGTGCGTCGGGCTTAAGGCTCGGAAACGCAATTGACACCTTCTTGCTCGCAACCAGCTTCTCGTTGAGTTGTTCAAAAAGGTAGTCGAGCTTGGAATAATCAACCGTGCATAACGATGATAAATTGATTTCCTCAAATCCGGTGGCGTTGAAATTTGCGAGAGCCTGCCTGATAATCTCATCGGGGTTGCGTTCGCGTGTGGGACGATAAATAAAGCCTGGCTCGCAGAATCTACAGCCACGCCCACATCCTCGCATTATCTCAACATTCATACGGTCGTGGACAAGTTCAATCCAGGGAACAATCGGTCGTGCCGGATAATTCTCGGGCTTAAGAACCTCAACGAACGCGGGCGTAACTTTTTCCGGAACCCCCTTCTCGCATTCTATTTTTACTATTTTTCCCCCCTCGTATACAGGATGGTAAAATCTGGGGACATATACGCCATCAAATTTCGCGAGCTTTTTAAGAAGATCAACTTTAGGTATTCGTGGGGAAGTGCGAATTAACTCTAACACTGGCACGATTATTTCCTCTGCATCCCCGACGATGATGAAATCGAAGATCTCGGACACAGGCTCTGGCTGGAACGAAAAGCTCCCGCCACCAATAACAAGTGGATAACTTTCGTTGCGCTCGCTCGCTTTGAACGGGATCCGTGCGAGGTCAAGAAATTCAAAGATGTTTGTATAACTTAGTTCGTAATGGACGGAAAATCCGACAACATCAAAGTCCTTAATCGGGCGCTTTGATTCGAGGGAAAAAAGTGGGATCCCCTTTTCACGCATAAGATCTGCCATATCAATCCACGGAAGATAAGAGCGCTCGCAGAGAAGGTTTTCCTCACGGTTTATGATGTGATAAAGTATTTGCCCGCCTATGTGCCCCGCGGAAAGCTCATAAGGCTCGGGATAGGCAAGCACAAATTTTAACCTCCCCGGGGACCACTCCTTCACCACACTTCCAACCTCGCCACCAATATAACGAGCGGGCTTCTCAACAAGAAGAAGTATTTCCTGAAGTTTCTTTTCAAGTTCCGTCATCTCGCAAAAATATAAAGATTATTGTTTTCAAGTCAAGCCAGCGAAATAAAAACTTGACATCCTCACTTCAATAACTATTTTTAATAAAAAAGAAAGGAGAGGTCTATGAAAAGGCTAAGTAATTTTGTAATTTTTGTAGCGGCTCTTTTTGTTTTTGGTGCTGTGCCGAGAATTTTAAACTACCAGGGCAAATTAATGGATTCTGATGGTGTTGCAATAAACGACACTGTTTCTATGCGATTCAGGTTGTACGCGAGTGAAGAGGGCGGGAGCCCTTTGTGGGAAGAGTATATCCCTGGAGTTGAGGTAAAAAACGGGCTATTTTCTTTGACACTTCAGGGGTTTCCTGATTCTGTTGATTTCAGTTCGCAGTACTGGCTTGAGGTGGAAATTGATGGTGCAACGCTTTCGCCACGCGAGAGGTTAACATCTGCCCCATATAGTATTCGTGCGCGCTCTGTAGAGCGGGCAATCCAGTCGTTGCGTCGGCGCGGGAGTTCAATCACGAGAACTGGAACGATAATACTCTCGGAGAGTTCCGGGGCAAGCATAACGGAATCGGGCGATTCGGTGTTCATATTTTTCGGGATGTCAGCCGGTCCATTTAACTATTCGCTCACGATAACACCGCCGGTGGACACAGTGAAAGCGGGATTTTCGGCATATCCGCAGTTGAAACTTGAGATTGCCGGTGGCGAGCCGGAGAGTGTAACATTGTCCATATCGGGCTTACCCACAGGAGCAAGCGCAACATTTTTGCCCCCAACATGCCTTCCGCCGTGCAACTCAACTCTACGAATAACCACATCCGAAAGCACACCCTCCGGAACATATTCGGTAACGATAACGGGCGTATCGCATGGCGGACTTACGAAGATCGCGACATATACGCTAACAATCACTCCGCCGTTCAACTATGCGCTCACGATTGACCCGGATTCACAGGTGCTTGACCAGGGAGATACAGCTCATGCGGTTGTTAGCGCCTCGCTCATCACCGGCTTTGCTGAAAATGTCGCTTTCTCGGTTTCTGGCTTACCAACAGGTGCCTTTGCTACTTTCTCGCCAACTTCATGCCTTCTATCCTGTGGGTCAAATATGATCATTTCCACCTCGACGACAACGCCGCCCGGTGTGTATCCGGTCACCATAAGCGGGATGACCTCGGGTGGGCTTGTTAGATCCACGACTTTCAGGCTCACCGTTGAGCCGTTCAAATTCAATCTCACAGTTTCCCCGCAATCTGACACCATTGCTCCCGGAAGCTCAACATCCGCCACACTCAACAATTCGCTTATATCTCTTGTAACGCAGAGGGTCGTTTTGCAAGCCCCAGACCTTCCAACGGGCATAAATGTCGTATTTAACCCGGATAGGTGTAATCCCACCTGCAGTTCAAATTTAACAATCAGTGCTGATACGACGGTTCCTACGAACAATTATACAATTCCGATTGTTGGCACAGCGATTGGTGGGGCAAGGGATACTGTGATGTACTATTTGCGGGTGACAAGGGTTCCGGATATGATAACAAACCTTACTGCGATATCGGGCCCTTCTCCTTCCTCAATTTCACTTTCCTGGTCAGCGCCCTTCCCCGGAGCATCGCCGATAATACGCTACAGGATCTACAGAGGAACAAGCCCGGGCGGCGAAGTCCTTGTGGATTCAACAACATCAACAACTTTCACATTTAGCGGGCTTACTCCCGGGACAACATATTACTTTAGGGTTGCCGCTGTGAACAGCTATGGAAGCGGTCCGCTTTCAAATGAGGCAAGCGCTGAGCCGTCGTATTATCCCTCCTGCAAACGGATTTACGATGCAGGCGGAAGCACTGGCGATGGTGTTTACTGGATTGACCCGGATTCGGGAAGCATATCAAATGCATTTCAGGCTTACTGTGATATGACTAATGGCGGGTTCACTCTCATTATGAAGACGGATAATTCCACAACATTTTACTATTCCTCGCCTTACTGGACAACGAACAACACATTGAACGCGACCGATCTGACATTGAATCCCGCAACTGTTAAATATCCGGCTTTCAATACTGTTCCGTTCACGACGATTCGGGGTTGTATTGGAAGCGCTACAAGCAATTGTTTGACCCATACATTCGGCAGTCAGATTAGTTCTGCTCTTTCTCTTTTCAGTGGCGGGTACAGGAATGAGGGTCCCGACAGGACAGCGTTTCAGAATACATTTAATATGCGGACGCAGTGTAATTGTGGGGCGCGAGGTTTTAATAATACCGCCTGTAGCAGCGGACAGGTTCGTGTGAGATGGGGCGCAGTGGGGAATCAGGAAAATGATTGTAATAGCTGCGACACTGCTATAGGTTGGGGGATAGAGTGGGCAGGAACTTCTTCCTATAATGGTAGCTGTGGCGGGGTTCAAAGTTGTTGCTGTGATGGCTGCTGCCAGAATTTACCCCTGGGTTATACTTATAAAAATTCCTGGCTCTGGGTAAAATAACTACCCGTTAATAGCGGTTCATTTCTTTTCGATATGCCGTGTTAGCGGGAACTCCCACAAACCTAAAAAATCGGTGAGCATTTTTGGTTTAGATATAAAATTCCACAGATCTGAAAAACTTGTGCCTATTGTGAAATAAAATTCGCGGTGCGGGTTTTTCCAGCTCGTGCGGTATGTTGAATAACCGAGCCCTAAATTCAATGGGATCTCTTTTTTGTGCGGGGTGTATGTTAGCCAGTATATGACATTGTCGTATTCGTTAATTGATTGGGCAATTATACTTTTTCGCTTGAATGGATTATCCTTAAAAGTGAGTTTGAAATCGAACGATTTAAGTTCAGGGTATTTTTCGCGAAAAAAAGCCGAAGCCACACCCGCTATATTGAATGCGAGATCGCTAAATCCGAAGCCCTGCTTAGGATTGTAGGCGTCAATCGGGTATTCCACCGAGAACATCCACAAAAAGGCAATTGATGACCCAGCATAAAGGGATACCTTTCTTGAGAACCCACAGAATCGCGCAAGCATATACGCCAGTTGTGTCATCTTGTATGCATAGAGAAGATGGCTTGCTTCATCAGTTTGCGCAAGATAGTCGCCGTTCCAGTCATCCTTAAAGTGGAATTTCCCGCGCGTTCTTCCCCAGGTTTCAAGTTCGTGGTTGACGGCGTATGCGGAAACCCCTACTACGAGGGTTGATGTTCCTGCAAGCCTTAGCCAGTTGATGTGCGTTGTATCGGGTTCGTTTGCTTGCGTGTGGTTTGAGCGAAAAAAAATAATTAAGGCGAGAATCCAGCTACTTTTGGAGTTCATCAATAAGCGCGTCAAGTTTCGTTTTGATCCCCTCAGCAAAGCCAATCATAGATTCCCTTATAATGCCACTTTTATCTATAATTATTGTTTGCGGGGTGACATCGGTATAATATGTATTCAAGAAGAGCGAGTCCCCTTTTGTTATGACGATTATCGGGTAATTCAGCCCTTTTTCGCTGATGAACTTTCGGACAATCTCTTCTTTTCCCTCATCAACCGAGATCCCTAAAACTGCTGTGTTTGGCTTTTCTGAGTTCTTTTTCAGCCAGCCCAATTCCTCCTCGCAAGCTTCGCAGTCCACACTGAAAAAGTGCACCACTAATACCTTGTTCCTGTATCTTGAAAGCGAAATGTTTTTCCCGTTGACATCTTTCAAGGCGAAATCCTTTGCCGCTTTGCCGATAAGCTCGCTCCGCTTTTTTGCCCACTTTGCCTGGATGCTTTGTATCGTTATCTCCTTCTCAATCTTCTCAATGTTAGAATATATTTCCGCAAATTCAAGTGGCACGGATTCGAGGAGTTCGTCTTTTCGCCCCTCAATTTTTCGCAGGATTGGGTGTGCAAAGTAGCTGTCAATGATAACGAGAAGGACCGTCGTTTTTTCGCTTGAGGATTGCAGAACCTGACCGGTAATTATATATCTGATCCCGAGTTTTTCGCCCCATTTTCTTATTATCTCGTCGCTTTGTTTTGTCTTGTATTCCTGGTCATTGATAATACTCTGGACGAGCTCATCGCCTCTAACCATCTTTAGCTGTGGAAATTCTCGTGCTTTTTTGGCTATAGCCTCCGCAATCTCGTAGCCATATTTTTTATCCTCGCACTGAAAAGCAAGCACGGTGAATGTGGATTCCATCGCGGAGGGGACGATGTTCGCGTAGATCGGCAGTTCTACAATTGGGTGCGCTTTGTCGGATGTCTCAATGTAGATAGTTTTCTTTGTTTGTTCAGGCTTTGTTGGAGCGATGAACGAAAATTTGAGGGTATCGGACTTATTTGCCTGGAGCGTTTTCGGATATTTGTTCACAAGAACGCACTCGCAATTTGATCTCACATTTTTTATTGTGAGTTCGCCCGTGCCGGTGTTTTTCACAATCGCTTGTGACTCAATCTGTTTGCCGGCAAATATTATGCCTAATTTTATTTCTTTCGGTTCAACAGTGATTGTGCCACTTTCGCTCTGGCTTTTACCACATGCTAATAAGAGGGATAAAAAAAAGACAAAAACCACTATTTTATTATTTCTCATATTTGTTGGGTTAGACATTATAAGCTGGCAGACGGATTCGAACCGCCGACCTGCTCATTACGAGTGAGCTGCTCTACCTGCTGAGCTATGCCAGCTTGTTGAAAGGTGACGATAAAAGTGAGAAGTTGATCATTGCCGGATATTGAATTCTCGCGGGGAGAACAGGAAAAGCGTTTTCAGTTTCTTTTGCCCCGGGAACGAGAGCTTTTTGATTATTATTAAATTATTGATTTAGCCTTAAATGTCAAGGTTGTTTTGAGGGGGTTGGCAAAATTTAAATTTTGGGTTTTTGGGTACACAAGC
>Ga0207433_10009413_pt1 | contig 15549 bp, 17 predicted proteins | sample YelNatPaOPGAMG01_FD_187559 | JGI IMG/M metagenome (GOLD analysis project Ga0207433, IMG submission 187559) | Hot spring thermophilic microbial communities from Obsidian Pool, Yellowstone National Park, USA - OP-RAMG-01 (SPAdes) (version 3) | ecosystem: Environmental > Aquatic > Thermal springs... | reverse complement strand
TGAGGAGGAGGCCCAGGTCCCTTGATAGGGGGGAATAGGTTCCGGAGAGGGGCCTATCCAGGAGGATGAGGCGCACCTTCCCATCCTCCACCGCCCTCAGGGCCAGGGAGAGCTCGGCCATCGTCATGAGAGAGAAGGGAACCCTCTCCGCCACCCTCTCCAGATCATCCTCCATCGAGGATGAGGCGCCGGCCACCTGGAATAGGTCCTCAGCCCAGAGGGGGACGGAGGCGGATGCGGCTAGATGCCTATCCCTCTCCACTCCCTCCAGGTGGAAGGATACATCCTCTCCGACGGTGAAGCCGCATCTAAAACCGGTTGCGCAGACATAGAAGAGGAGCATCTCCAGAAGCTCATCATAATCCATGGACCCATCTATCCCGACAGCGGCATGTTCACCCGGCTCGAGGCCGATGATGGCTGGCCTCCCCCCTCCTCCGCATCTTATGCAGGATTTGAACCCCTCCCTCCCCGCGAGCTCCCTTATCCTCCTGGTGAGAAGGTCTGTGAGGATGGAGGTCTGCCTCCTAAGCCTCTCAGCGACGAGACCCAACCCAGTTCAGAATAACCGGCCATCTTGATAAACATTTTAGATGAAGGCCCCAAGGGGGTTGAACGAAAAATGGGGCGGTTTTAAGAGCATTTTTTTGTTAAGTCGATGGGATAAAGATGCGGAGAGGCTGATGAGCCTTTGAGGAATCATCTCTTTCTGAGGGCTGGGAGAGCCCTCTCCACCCCCCTTGTCAAGATGAGGCCCAGGATTATTGAGACTAGGGACTGGCCGAAGAGGTCTCTGAAATAGGAGACGAGGGCCACTGGATAGCCCTTGATGAAGATGTTTACGAAGAAGTATATGGTAGACATGGTGAATCCCGCCGCCGCGAGGATGGCCGCCTGGAGGATTATCCCCCTCTTACGGCCAAGGCCCGCGATGAGCCCCTGGAGGCCGTGGGCTAGGACCGTCACAAACCACCTGGGATAACCGACGAAGAGGTCGGCGACAACCGGGCCTATCACCCCGACAAGGCCACCGACCTTTACGCCGAATAGGAGGGCCGATATGTAGATGGCCGTGTCGCCTATGTGGGTGTAGCCCCCCGTCGGGGAGGGGAGCATGATGCCCGTTGTTCCGGTGAGGACGGCGGTCAAGGCGGAGAAGAGGGCTGTGAAGGCGGCCTCCAGCGGGGTCATGAAGGGCCCACCCTTAACCTCAACCCCCCTGACCCTGAAGCTCACGTAGGCGCAGGATGCGACGATCAACAGGGCCAGAACCTGCACGGTCAAGCCCGGAATGGAGGAGGGGTAGCCGAGGAGGAGTGGGAGAGCGAGGGTGGATAGGGCTAGGAGGGCTGAGAGAGAGGCTAGGAGGCCCCCTCTCCTCGTATATCCCCTAAGCGCCTCGACCCCCGCCCATATCATTGCGGCGGAGCATGCTGAGGAGATGGTGAGATAGAGGGCCACCTTCACCCTATCCGGGTCCGAGAGCCTGATGGAGGTGAGGGGGCTTCCAGCCCCGAGGTAGCTCAGGACCAGGCCGACCTGCACTATGGCTCCGGCGAACACGAGCAAGCCCGACGCCAGCCCTAAGGAGGCTAATCCCCTATAGACCCGCTTATCGGCAGACACGAGATATTATAGTTTAAACTAATATATTAAACTTGCCCGCGGCCCGGAAAACCCAGAACCACCCCCTCATGAGGTGGATGGAACCCTCAGTATTAAATATCCAGATTTCAATTCTCAACGATCCTAATGGTGCAGCTCGCTGAGATCAGCTGGACGGATGCCGGGGAGCTCTTCAGGCGGACCGATGTGGCCCTAATCCCCGTGGGGAGCACGGAGCAGCATGGGCCCCACAACCCCCTGGGGACAGACCACCTCGTGGCCGGAGCCCTGGCAAGGGTTGTCGGAGATAGGACCGGCGTGGCAGTTCTGCCGACCATACCAGTCGGGGTCTCAGAGCACCACAGGCATTTTCCGGGAACCCTCTGGGTTCCACCATCCACCTTCAGGGAGTATGTCAGGGCCGTGGCCCTCTCAGCGGCCAGCCATGGAGCCAAGAAGATCATCTTCATAAACGGCCACGGCGGAAACACCGCCTCCCTCCTCGAGGTCGCGGGGGAGCTCAGGAGGGAGCATGGGGTCTTCTCAGCGGTGATAATGGCCTTCCCCCCGGGGATGGCTGGCCACGCCGGAGCCGGAGAGACCAGCGTGAACCTATACTTCCACAGATGGCTTGTGAGGATGGACAGGGCCGTGGACACGAGGCAGAAGGAGAGGCTGGGCCCCCTGAGGATGGTGGGGCTGGGCAGGGTTGGACCAGCCCAGTTCCCATGGGACACCATAGACCTCTCGGAGACAGGCGTACTCGGTGCAGCCGGAGAGGCTATAGCCTCTAAGACGGCATCAGAGGAGGAGGGGAGGAGGCTCATGGAGCCTTACATAGAGGAGATCTGCAGATTCATCGAGGAGCTGAAGATGGCGAAGGCGGAAGAACTCCTCAGTAGACCCTAACGGTAGAGGAAAGATATAGAGAAGGCCAACCTCATTCACCAGGAGATTCGACGGCGGCGACCAGAATAGAAGCTATTTAAAACAATGCTAGAAACATGTAGAGTTTTCTCCTATTTGCGGTGTTCATCGGTTGTTTAGTGATGGCTTTTCTGGATGTTGGGTTAAAATTTAATCTTCACCCTTCGTGGGGTAGGCAAATAAGAATGAAAAATAGGTGGTAACATGGGTAGATATATAACGGTGTCTGTTAAATTGCCCTTGGAGGTTAACGAGAAGCTGGGCCTGAAGCCATCGAAGCTTCTGAGGAGGATCGAGGTGGACGAGGTGAAGAGGGAGGTGGAGGAGATACAGGACCTGTTCCGTAGATTCTCTAGAGAGTTTGTGGTGAAGAGCATAAGGGAGGATAGGGAGGGGCGGTGAAGGTACCCTTTCGATGCCTTCTCCATCTTCGAGGCGATGGCGAGCAACAGGGTTGAGGTTTTGGAAGGCTACACCTTGGACTTGCTAGATATGAGCTACTCAGCGTTGTCTGGAAAATACTCTTCCACGATGTGAGTGAAGAGAAGTATTCTCGCTTGATGGGGGTATAAGGGGTTCTCGGGTTACTGCAAATCGTCACCATCAAATTGTAGCGAGTTGAAGATTCTGAAGGGTGCACGGCACCTCGGGATAACGGTCTATGACGCCTCCTACGTGCTCTATGCGAAAAAGCTCGATGCAGCTCTTGTGACAGAGGACCAGAGGCTTAGGAGGGCGACCGACGGGCGCATAAAGGATATACAGCATAGATCCTTCGGATATAGCCGATGGAGATGTGATCTTACGGCCTGGATATCAGGATAGGGCTCCAGACCGAAGACAGGAGGATGTCAAGAGATGCCATTCCATATATCATCCTTTAGGAGGATGAGAAACAGCCAAGTTTTTTGTTAACTAGGATAACCGATTGTCCTGATGCCCGTGAAACCCTACATGATTGGTAAGGTTGCGAGGAACCTGGGGCATCCTATTGGGCTCTCAAGGGTCAGGCATCTTTGGGAAAAAATCAAATATATCTGATTTTATAAAATGATGGATAATGAGCTTTGGAGGGTTTTAAGCGGATTAGAGACCCTTATAGACGTAGGTATATAGCTTTGGCTCTTGACAGGGTTAGGGGGGAGTTCGGCCGCTCACTGGTAAGTTTTGTTCTCTATGGCAGTGTGGCTAGGGGTGATGACGATAAGAAGAGCGATATAGATGTTTTATCCATATTAGATACTGATAAGAGTTATGGTGAACGATGCGGCATTCTTGGAAAGATTCTAGTTGAGCTGTATAAGACTGATTTAGCCCAGATGATGATGGATTTGGGTTATAACATATTTATAGAGTTCTATCCATTAAATGTGCATGAAGCTCTAACATTTAGACCATTATATTTAGATATGGTTAATGATGCAGTGATATTATATGATAAAGATGATTTCTTCAAGAAGATATTAATTAAAGTATCTGGAACTCTATCGAAATTTGGATCTAGAAGGATTTGGTTGAATGAAAGGGAGTGGATTTGGATAATTAAGCCTGACATAAAGTTTGGAGAGGAAGTATCCTATGAATTCGAATAGGGAGTTAGGAGAAACTTATTTAGATGATGCAGAATACTCCTTGAAGGAATGTGAGCAGGCATTGAAAAACGGTTATTATCATAGGGCTGTTAGGAGGGCTCAGGAATGCATCGAGCTTTGCCTAAAGGCCGCGCTACGTCTCTACGGCGTTTGAGTATCCGAGGACACATGAAGTCGGCAGCTCCCTTATAATAATAAAGGATATGCTACCGGAATGGTTCAGGAGGGAATTAAACTTCATGATAGAGGCAAGTGCTGGCCTAGCATTACAGAGAGCCCCATCCTTCTATGGCGATGAGTACAGGAAAACTCCTGCTAGAAAATTATTCAAAAAAGAAGATGCGGAGAGAGCATTAGATACAGCTAGGAAAGTTATTAATCTCGTACGTAAACTCTATCATGAATGGATCACATAAAATAAAATATTGATTCTCGTAGGGGCTCTACCCACTCCGAGCTGAGGCCGAGGCTATCTTGAGGAATAGAGGGGCCTCTGGCGGGGCTGGTAACTTTTGGCGTACTTCTCCTTGGGGAGGCCACCCTTAAATATGTCAATTTTTGATATATGTGTGGTGTCCCTGTGGGATCCGAGGAAATCGAAGACCTCATCTCCGACTTCGCAAGGTTCTATATACTCCTCATCCTCTATGAGGGGCCCGCACATGGCTACAGCATCCTCAGGAAGTTCAGGTCTAGGGTCGGAAGGTCTATAAGCCCAGGCCTTGTCTATCCATTCCTCCAGATGCTCCTTGATAGGGGCTTGCTCACCTATAAGGTCCAACCCGTTGGGAGGAAGGAGAGGAAGCTCTACGCCCTCACAGATGAGGGGGTGAGATTTTGCAACCAGCTCTTCAGGAGGTTCGCCGGCCTCGTGTCGACGGCCATAGAGCCCAGCCTCGACACCTGCGCCAACTGCGGCTGCAAGATCTACGAGGGGGGCTACACCGAGAACATCAACGGGGTGGAGACGACCTTCTGCTGTATTCATTGTGCAGAGGCCTATAAGAGGACGATTAAGATGCAGTGATGAGGGTCTAAAGGGGAGTGGAGGCCTAGGATCTCGGCGGCCTTTAGTGAAGCTCCTGCAATATTTCAGGATGCGACAGCCATTTTATTCTAAGGTTTCGAGATCAACGCAGAGTCGATCAAAAATTTTCATGGATATCTCTCCGGCTTTTCTTGCTTTACTTAAAGCCTCTCTGGCGTGATCCTCTCTGTATATCTCGCTCGGCACTAGTCCGGCGCTGGGTTCGCCATAGGTTGACCTCCCATGCTCGGGGGCCATCTCCCTCGCCAGTTCTGCCAGCTCCTCGGCATCTCCTATAACCTCTTCGGGTAACCTGCCAGCTAAGCCATTTAACTGGTTTGAGGGGTCGTGGCCCCATGTGGGGACCTCGAAGATGGCTATGACCGCCTTAGCGAAGTTCTCCACGGCCATCTGGGAAGACGATACTACTCCAACCCAGTCCCCCAGAGAGTAAAGCCTCTCAGCCCTCTCGAGATGCTCTGCGGCCAATCTATATCTATATCTAACCTCATTCAAGGGGTTGAAGCTCATAGGATTTCCACTTCCTTCATGGGCTCTGGTAGAATCCAGCGGTAGGCCCTCCCATCCCTAATCCTCCTCAATCCGCTTCCGGCGATCCTCTCCTTAACATACTTTAGGAATCCTTGAAGCATCCCTGTTTTATCATAGACTGGAACTGCATCCCAGTAGATGTTCAGGAGCAGCGAGCTGATCTCCTTCGGCCTCAGAAAATCTTCAAGCTCCATGTCGAGGATGGTTATGTCTTCAAATTCCCACCCTAGGACCCCCCGGATAAGCTTGTATAGGTGCCTCCTCCTCAGTATGGGATCCTCGATCCCGCACCCTTCATGTAGAATGAGTAGGTCAACGTCGCTCCTGTCCCGGGATTCTCCCCGTGCTCCGGAGCCGAACAACACGATGGCCTTTATGCGAGGGGCTTGGAGAGACCTCAGCCTATCCCTGAGCCGCTCTTCTAAATCTTCACCGGGCTGCAAGAGGACCATGGAGACCATTCTCCTAGCCACTTATAAATTCTCACATAATTGAGATCATCGAGATGGAAATGTTAAATCGATGAATTTTAAAAGATCATTATTTAGAGATAAGATAAGGGTTGACAAACTCTGAAGAGTGTTTGATTTATTTACGTTGTAAATGTGGGAAGACTATCTATCTAGGCATTATTGGTATCTGAAGGTATATGAGAGCGATGGCCAAGGCCAATGTGGGTATTGAGACCAGCGCCCCCTTCTTCATCCATTCGAGAAAGTTTATGCCCACATGTCTTTCCCTCTCGAGCATCCCAGCTGCAACGATGTTGGCCGTGCTCCCTATCAACGTCAGGTTTCCGAAGAAGGTCCCTGCGAAGAGTACAGCCCACCATAGGGGGAAGGTGTAAACTCCCTCTCCGCCGAGGCTCTGGATTATTGGGGCGAACATGGCTACTGCTAGGACATTATCCAAGAAGGCGCTTAGAACAGCTGCTATTGGGGTGAAGGAGATGAGCAGCCCTACTTCGCTTCCTCCAGAGAAGGATAGGAGGCCCTCCGCAAGGCGTTCTGTGACGCCAACATATTGTAGTGTGCCTACAGATGCGAATAATAGAGTGAAGAAGATCAGGGTTCTCCAGTCCACCCTCTTCTCTATAATCTCTCTTCCCCTCTCGAGGTCGATCAGTAGAGCCGCTGCGGCAGAGGCCATAGCGGTTCCAAGTAGCAGGGTGTTCCTCTCTAGGTGTAGCAGCTCCTCGAGGGGATGATGCAGAGCTAGGAGGAGTATCGTTCCGATGAAGAGAACCCAAGATGACATTTCGTGCTTCAAGTGTAAATCTTTCTCCTCACTTCTATCTGAGTATCCTTCCATAGAGTGAATTTTAGATGGAAATATTGATTCTTTTTCCTCTTCTAAAATCTCCGTGGGAACAAGTGACAGTGCTTTGTTCAACTCTTGAATATCTTTGGCGAAGATCCTTGTGGAGATAAATATTGTGATGATCAAAGCGATAATAGATATGGGTGTGGCCCATCTTAGAAAGTCTGTGAAGGACAGCCCACCTTTGAAGGCGATGAGTACGCCCACCGGGTTGCCTATTACAGTGGCGCTGCTGCCTATGTTTGTGGCGAATACAAGCATCATAACGAAGGGGGCTGGGTTAATCTTCCTCTTACCCGTTATCTGAAGCATCATGGCAGTCATGAATAGGATTGATGTAACCTCATCCACAAGAGCCGCGAAGAGAGCAGCAGCTAACATCATAACCAATATAAGCCTCTCAGCTTGAAAGCCAATGAGGTTAATGATCCTATTTATTAATCTCTCGAAGAAGCCTTCTTCCTCGAGAAAACCGATAACAGTCATCATGCTAATGAGGAAGAGTATAACGTCAAAAGATGCGAATTCTATGATGTGAGTTATATCTATAGCACCAAGTCCAAGAAGCGTTGCTATGGCGAAGAAAGCGAAGCCTAACCTATAACGCCAAAAGAGTATCGTAGCATATATTTCAAAACTGAATAAAGAGACTGCTATAATCTGTTTCATATTTAAACCTGCTATAAAAGAGGTGGTGGCGGTGGCTATTGTTAAGAGAGTGAGGGATATAATCCTCATCCTATTATCAAATACTACCATGGAGGTCAGCTCTCCGTCCTTTTACATTTCACCACATATCTCTCGTCAGCCTTCGAGATCCAGGTGTCGAACCCGAGGTTGGTCAGCAGCATCATCACTTCACCCCATGGAAAGGTAAGGGGCTCAAGAACGGTGATGTGATAACCACCATAAACAGGTGAGACCTCACCCTTCTCCCCCACCAACTCTTGAAGCTTGGAGTGTAGATCCTCCACGGGTCCTTTGAGTTCCTCCAACATCGCTGTCCTTACCCTGACAAGTTCCTCTATCCTCGCCTTATGTTCTGCTAAGCTTGCCTCCAGCTCCTTCACCCTATCCCTCAGAGCCTGGAGCTCCGCGACCTCCTCAACCCTTTCAGCCACTCCCTTCGCCCCGGCTACCCACCTCTCCGCGTTTCTGGCAACTATATCCTTGAAGCCCCACCCTAGGGCTATTCCCAGGCCCACACCAGCCCCCGCAGCTATGCCCCATGCCAAGGCATTTGCGAAGATGTACAGTATTGAGATGTCTATCTTCATGATGGAGAGGGCGACAACGGCGACGGCGAAGTAGAGGATGAGCCTAAAGCCAAGTATCACCACTCCAGCATATTCTATTCTAGCCTCAGAGCTCGCCGCCCTTGCCAGATCTGCGATGAAGTCCACAGCCACAAAGCCTATTATTAATATGAGGACCCCGCCGATGAGGCTGGGCAGATAGTTGATCGCAGCCGTCACGAAGGGCTCAAGAGCTTTAAATCCAAGTATGTCTATGGCCGCGAGGATGGAGCCTATGTATACAAGCCACCTCACAGCTAGGTCTAAGAATAGGCCCAAGGAGACCCCGGAGCGTTCCAGGGCCCTCCCCATGAGGGTCTTCCTGAAAGAGGCCTCGATCTTCAATCTCCTTACGAAGCCCGAAACCCCCTTTCCCAAGAGGCGGCCGAAGGCCCAACCGACCAATAGGACTATGAGGGCCCCCACAATCCTAGGCATAGCTTCCACTAGGGCTAGCCAGAAGCGCTCCAGGATCCCTCCAAGTTGCATAAAGTACTCTGGATCGATTCAGAGGTCGGCTAATAAACGTTTTGCTACGTTATTGACACCTTCTGAGAAGGCCGGGAGCCTTGTCACAGCATCTCATGTAACGACTGCGATCCCACAGCTCGCGATCACTTCCACAGCTCAAGGGGACTAAAATTCTTGGCCTTTACCAGCATCTAAATGTCATAGCTCCGAGTTTTATCATCGCTGAGGACTCTGCAGGTAAGTCCCTTTCACGGGTGACGGGATAATACTCAGCCTATGATAAAGACTGCTTGGGTGAAGGCGCTCCGTAATCCTGAGCATCAACAGTCAGAGAGGTGCGACTTGATAAAGGAGGTAAACCTTTTCGGCGAGAAGCCCTAAAAGTGGTCGAGATCCTAGCCTCAGAAGCGTGCTAAGCTCCTGAAGTTCGAGGAGTTAGATGTCTCAACCATCGCAAGGCGGCTAGGCTTCATTGAGGCGCACATAATTGAGGAAATAATCAGGCTGGAAAGGGAAGGGCTTATCAAAGTCGGTTATGAGCGGGGGAGAAGAGGAATAAGGAAGATGCCCAAGACGGCTTATGACAGGATAGTCATCGTCCTCTAGCTATGACCGGTGAGCCACTCCCGACTTTTCACTAAACCTTCCGGACAGCGGTATGAGGAATTAACACGCCTTCTCCAGCATTTACCACAGAGTTCAGGCTGGGATTGATTTTGGGTGCGATCGCATCAGCATCTGAGCTACCAATTCAAGAATCATTGAATGGTTTATTCCTTAAAGATTTTCTTGGCGTGGTTAAGTAGCCATTCGAGGTGTGGCACGTCGACCCTTACCATGTCCACGCCGTACTTCGCTTCGTGAAAGCCCCAAACGTGTAGATCGTAGGCTACCCCCCAGATGAACTCGATCTTCGGTTCACCCAGCTTCTCAGCCAGGGTTCTTGCTGCACGCCCTAGGAGCCAGGTCATCCATCTGCCTCGCCTGCGTGATTCTTCAAGCTCAGGCGCATTAAACTTAGTGGCAAGCGCCTTTACGCATTCCTCAGCCACCTTGTATAACTTCGCGCTAGCCTGTACTGCATCACCCCTCTCTACATAGCCCCTAGCTCCCTCCAAGAACCTCTCAGCAAGCTCAAGCCTAGCTTCAGCCTCCTCAACCGGGTCAAGCCTGGCCTCTGTGAACAGCTTCTCAATCACCTCGGACTCCACATCCAAGCCGAGCTCAGCAAGCTTCTCACGCAGCTTCTTAGGTATCCTCAAGGCCACCATTATGATGTCCAACTATACTGCGAGAACTTGTCAGCTAAAAAGGGTTTCTTCCCAGTCATTTACTTAGTAGCTTTCTGATGAGCCTTTTCATGTCATGGGCGTTCCAACCATCTCCGGTTGAAGCCCGTTCTCGTAGAAGTTTTAGCATGGCCTAGGGTCCCTTCCTCTACCTTATAATCCTTCTTCATCATCTTCATCGGCATAAGCGCTCCCTTCATGGCCTGCATTATGTTGCTCAGAAAGCGATGAGACCCCTCAGAAGCTATATCGCAGGGGATGCTACTTTATCGGTTGGCTTTCCCTCATATAAGAGGCTCTACTCGTTCTGAGACCTCTGAGAGTCAGGGGGCCTTCTCCTGAGGAACTCGTCGAAGTACTCGTGGAAGAAGAACCACACTGCGAAGACACCGATGGAGATCCCTACGCCGAGGGAGAGGCCTCCTATAAGCTCGTGTTTTACTTCTTCACCCAGGGCTGTGATGTCCACCAGCATTGCGGTGACTAGGAGGAGGAGTATGAACATGGCGTAGCTCTTTAGCCGTGCCTCAACCCTGATCCTCCCGATTATGGAGTTGAATATGGCCATTAGGATCAATCCGAGGCTCATGACGCTGATGACCTTCGCCCCGTAGGCCAACCCCTCATTCATCAGGTGTAAGTGTTGGGGTGGGAGGAAGAGGCCTGCCAAAGCGTAGAGGGAGATGAGGGATATGCCCAGATCGGCTAGGAAGATCACAAGGCTGTCTATGGAAAATGGGAGGGAGAAACCAGATAGCTGTTTGAACATCTCATCCAGCTTCACAAAGGCGAGGAGCTTTCTGAATAATATGTTCACTATCTTGACCCCCACGAAGGTGAGGGCTATTATAACCAGAGACCCCAACAATTTCGGAAGTAGCCTGACGACCTCACCCGCTATCTGGAGGAGGACCTCGCTTAGGACCCTGAACAGATCTTCGGCCAAGGGACACCCCCTCTAGACCCACGCAGCTCTTAATAAAAATGCTCTTGCCTCTCAAGTGAATTGAGGCGAATAAGTTCTTCTCTCTAAAGACTTCTCATGAATGTGTGGGTGGGAACTCTCGAGCTAAGTGGCGGCGGCAACCATTCACTTAGAAGGCTGGAATGAATAATTCTCCTAGAGCATCAGCATCCACAGGACTCTATATATGATGTATAATGCGATTATGATTGTTGAGAATAGGATTAGTTTAAGGGTGGTTAATATTGTCTCCCTGGAGACCTCGAAGGTGAACTTGTAGCCCATGAGGCTGCTGCTGTAGAGTATGCGGGAGTATGTTCTTGCAACATCCTCAGGTACGGCGGCGACCTCGGGGATGGTGAGGAGTGCTAGGAGGTTAGCCAACGCCTTCAGCGTGAACATGATGGTGAAGCCGAGGAGATAGTCCTCCCCCACCAGCATCCCGAGGGGTGAAGCCACCAACTGGGCGATGCTCCCTATCAACCCCAGCAGCACGCTCGACTTGACCGCTCCGAGCCATTTCTTATACCTGGCGAAGAGGAAGGAGCCTATGAAGTTCCCTGCAGTGTAGGTGAAAGAGGTGTATATGTTTATTGGGATGTGGAGGATGGGATGAGGGGTCAGCCAGATCATCGGGGGCCCAAGGGCGTTGAGGAGGAGGCCCACCCTTAGCGCGGTGAAGGACCTCTTCTTCCAGAAGAGTGAAGCGGTAATGCTTGATAGGGAGCCGAATAGGCTCATCAACGCCGGTATGAAGTCGGGACCCCCTAGGCGTTTAATCACGTAGGGAGACCAGATGATCCCCCCGAAGTTACCCGAGGCAAGGAAAACCACAAAGAATATTGAGGTTGAGAATATCCTCTCAGGCTGCTCGACCTCACTTGTAGGGCTCGCCTCCTCGAGGTGGGAGAGGTCTAGAAGCGAGACCAGGAGAGTTGAGACCAGCCCGATGAGAGACCCGAGGGGGAATATGACAGCGAATTTCTCATCGGGTGGGAGAAGACCCAGCAGGAAGGCCCCTAAGGCATATCCCAGGATGCTGGAGACCCCGCTGGCGGCGGATCTCTCCCCAGTGACATCCCGTATATCCTCTTCTTCGAGAGAGCCATATATAGCGAAGGCCATCAGGCTGCTGACGAGAAAGGAAGAGATCATATAAGCAGAATAGAGGACGGAGACGAACAGGATATTTCTCACGAGGGGGATCAGCATCCAGGTGATCCTTTCAAAGGCGTGGAAAAAGATCAGCTTAAGCTTAGACCTCGCCGTGATGAATGAGGGCCTCCTATAGAGAAGACCCCCCAGCAGAGCTGAAGAGGCGGAGGAGGCCATGACCACAAAGGAGATGCCCTCGACAGCGTAGCCCATCGAGACCAGGCAGACAACGAATAGCCCACTTGTTAGGGAGGTATAAAACCCCGAGAGGAGGGCCTCAGAGACAAGAATCCACTTGAACTTGGGCTCCAAGCATTATCACTGTCCAGAGGTGCGTGTCTCCGACCCAAAGACGGTCATAGTTGAAAAATCTATCCCATTACCCATATCCATGAAACCCCACAGATGAATATCCTTCCTACACCGTCGACATCCTAGCCATATATGAGACCTGTAGAGGCGGGTGAAACTAATTAAAATATAAGCCTATCGTCGATTCGACCACCCCTTTAATGGGTTCAGGAGACCCCCTGTAAATATAGATAGGTATTCTTATTTCCCTGGAATGGGGGAAACATCAGCGGAGGCCCCTTTTAAACCCGATAGAGAAGGTGAGAAGGGAGAGGAGGAAGAGGCATGAGGATATTAGGAACGCGGCCTCAAAGCCCAAGACCCCCGGCAACACGCCTCCTGACAACCCGCCTAGGGCGTCTCCGACCATAGAGAGGGCGTCGTAGATGCCGAGGCTCCCGGGATTGGCGAAGGATAGGGTCAACGTCTCAACGCCAACCGCGTATATAGACCAGGAGAAGGCGATGATGGATAGGATGAGGGCTGTGGCTATAGCCGAATAAGGATAAGTTAAAGAGGCTGTCAATGGAAGGAGACCTATCATGGCCGTTCTCACCAAAGACGCTATTTTAATGGCCTTCTCCCCTCCATCACCTACCAACCCTACGGCCATCAGATAGCTGAGGGACATGAAGAGATTGCGGACTAGGAAGACTGTTGAGATTATAGAGGGCTGGAGACCTGCTTTTGAGAGGAGGAATATGGGCAGAGACGTGAAGGCGTTGGATGCGGCGAAGGCGAAGAGGGCCCTCCCAATGCCGAAGAGCCGCATGTCTGGCTCCCGGCGCCACATCATCTCAAAACTCCTTGAGAGCTTCCCCTCACCCGTGAGGTTGAGGGAGAATGCTTCAACCCTATCTATCCACCGCTCATAACGGTCTAAGAATCGCTCTATATAGATAGGCGGATCTCGGATGGATATGAGGCTTATGAAGAAGGAGATGAGGAGGAAGAGGGACGAGATCCTAATGAGTCCCCTCATCTCAAGAAGACCGATCGTCAGGCTACAGATAGCCAAACCAGCGACATTGCCCAGGCTCTCTGAGAGGTTTCTCCTCGCCAAGACAGATGACCTACAGCCTCTCTCGGTGGACTCAGCGATCAAAATACCCATAGAGGGCCCTCTAAGGTAGCCCAGAAGCTGCAGGAGAATATAGGAGACCTGGAATGCTAGGACGCTGGACGCTAGGGAAAGAAAGAATGAGGCTACAGACATCCCGAAAAGGGATAGCAGAATGAAGGGCTTGGCCTTCCTATACCTATCCGGGAGGCCTCCAAGATAGGCCGAGGCTGGGATGAGAAGGGCTGTACCCAGGGATTCCATAATGCCCAGATCTACGAGTGTACCCCCAAGCTCCTTAACCAGATATATTGGGACCAAGATTGACAGGATGCCCAGGGCCACCCCGCACGGAAATATGACGATATAAAGCCTCGAACCCCCAACCTGGGACATATAAGACCGACCTCGACAGAAATTGTGGGTGGGGAGCTAGCCGCCGCGGATCACCCTAGAAGCGCCCTTAGCTTTAACCCTCTGAAAGCCGCCCCCATCAAACATGAGATGAATGATGGATTGGCGACATTTCGGGAGGGGGAAGCTAGTTTCCAAGGAGCAGCCGAAGGATATACTCTTATTCTTCCCTTTCACTCTGCTCGACGCTGGAATGCTCATCACCCCCCATGGGATCCGCCTTCATCTATGAAATCCTTCTAAGGGATGCTCCGGTTATATTGAAATATTCATCAGCCTAGTTTTATCGATTCACACTCCACTCATGGACCTTTCATCCATTCTTCAATCAAAAATCGTTTATGATACAGCCCGACTTTCCACCAGATGAATCCAAAGGGAGGGGCTATATATTAGAAAATTGTTAAACTCTTCTAGTTAATTTAAAAATATTAATTATTCGATTTAAAACCATTCATGGATCACCGGTCTTATTTATAAAGACAAAAACTATATGAGTATTAGGATCGATGCGAACATGCTCGCCCTATGAAGGGAAATGTGGCACACTGAAACCTTACGCTCGACTGAGGCCGGGAGATTCTAGGTTTGTTAGGCTTTCCATGGCCTTCATCCTACCGAGTTCTGGGCTCGTGTCAAGGCCGGGGCCAACGCCCCATCAGCCCCTGGATACGGCTTAAGCCCTATGCTCCTCCAAACCCTTTCCGGAAGCACCGAGTAGGTTACGCAGCCGCCCATTGGGAAGTGGCCCCCTCCCCTGAAGGGCCCTTAACCCTCCCCAAATGGTGTGCCATGCCCAAGCCTCACTCACCTAGACCTGTTAGGGGGACTCCCTAAGCTTAGCGTGCTATAAGCCTCATCTGCCTCCCTTCCTTTCCTCGTGTTTACTATTAGTAGACGTAATGTATATATTGTATAAAAATGTATATATTTTTTCGTTTTACAAAGATGAAAACAATGTCCATCGTAAGTGTTAGGATCGATGAGAGGGTCAAGGAGGTCCTCAAGAGATCCGGAATCAATATCAGCTCAGAGGTCAAGAGGTTCCTCGAGGAACTCGCCTGGAGGGTTGAGCTTAAGGAGAGGCTGGAGATGGTGAACAGAAGCCTAGAGAGGATCCCTCCGGCCGAGCCGGGGTTCTCCGTTGGAAGCGTGAGGGGAGACCGTGAACGTCCTTGACTCCTCAGCCCTCGCCAAGTTCGTGAACAGGGAGAGGGGCTGGGAGGAGGTTGAAAGGGCTTTGGAGGGGGGATGTGTCACCCTCGAGCTGGCCTTAGAGGAGGTGGCCAACTCCCTGTGGAGGAGGGTGATGAGGGGGGATGTCGAGGTCGAGGCTGCCAGAGCGATCATGAAGGACCTCATCGACCTCAAGCCCTTCAGGTTAGCCCTAGCATCTGAGGCGGGGATCCCGATATATGATTCGCTCTTCATCCAGCTAGCTAAACGCCTAGGCACCCTCCTCCTGACATCAGATAGAGTTCAGGCTAAGGCGGCGGAGGCGGCGGGAGTCAAGGCGATAATACTCTG
>Ga0207433_10009412_pt1 | contig 15550 bp, 11 predicted proteins | sample YelNatPaOPGAMG01_FD_187559 | JGI IMG/M metagenome (GOLD analysis project Ga0207433, IMG submission 187559) | Hot spring thermophilic microbial communities from Obsidian Pool, Yellowstone National Park, USA - OP-RAMG-01 (SPAdes) (version 3) | ecosystem: Environmental > Aquatic > Thermal springs... | reverse complement strand
CCCCCGGGAACGGGTGCGGGGGAAGGGGATGGGCCGATGAAGGGGTCCAGGCGCGCGTCCGGGCTTGAGGCGGAACTCTCCCGACTGAAGGGGCTCCTGGGCCTGAACGAGGACCTCAAGGTCTCCTGGCAACCTGGTGGCGACAGCACCAAGTTAGGAGAAGTCCGTGGCCGGACCATCTTCATCTACGCTGAAGATCTGGGCGAAGCGATCGACACCCTCGACCACGAGATGATCGATTACGTCGTCTCTAAGGCGGTGGAGCCCTATCGCCAGATCGTCAACTCCCTCATCCGGGCCCTGAACGACGAAGCCTACCACAAGAAGGAGGAGGCCGTGGAGATGCTCCGGAGGCTGGCCAGGACGGGAGGCGGAAGCTGAGGATTCACCTAATGTTTTGAGTGTCTACTCTTGCCGCACTCAACATGTGTTCGTACCAGTTTTCTTTCATAAATGGATCGACGTTATCCTGCGGAAGGGCAGCTCTGTTTTCCTACTATCTTGAAGAGCTTCTCCAGGTTTGCGTCGAAGATTTTTCGATCTCCGAATTTCCATTTTATTGGACGTCCATGGAATATATCATTACGAACTGCCGTGACTTGTCTGAGTGCCACCAAGGTTGCTTCCTTGCTATCGAATCCTACTGTCTTGTCAAGAAAACAGGTCTTCAAAGTGTCCCAGTTATCGTCGCGCTTGATGATTTCAGCGCAATCCCCCAGGCCCAGGAAACCTAAGAGGTCTGTTTCCCCCTTAGCCCTAGCCCTATCCCTTAGCTCCTGTAGGATGGCCCCAGGTACTCTCGTTCGCAGCCAATCACGATCTTTTTCTGAAAGGATCCTGTTCAGGAATTCACGTAACCCCTTCTCAAGAACCACTAGCTGTTTGTTCAGTTCCTCGTTCTTTCTTGCGCTCGTTGGCAATTGATTCCTTGTTAACTCGTTGATCATGTTGACGAAATCGTCCGTGACTTCGTCCCTACCGCCTTCGCTGTTACACCGAAGTCTTAACTCGTGAATCTCCTTGGAACCAGCGTATTGAGTGTTTAACTGTGCGATGAACGGTCCAAGCATACCTTCCAGTTCTCCTTCCGTCGGCACCCTTTCCAAGAAAGAGATAATGCGCTCGTAAAGGCTGATGAAGATGCTGACGCCTGTGTTCTGCATTAGGAATTCGCTTCCCAGAGGCTCAGGGATCCTTCGAATAAGGAACAAGAAGTAGTCGTTCAGAGCCCTAGCGGTTTTAGCTATCAATCTCTCGCTGTCCCTATCGTATAGAGGATTGTCTTGCTTTTGTGTCATGTTCTCTGTCTTACCCTTGACCAACCTTCTGCGCTTGATAGTGTTACAGATCCCGGAGAGCCGCAATTGTCTTGGGGATTTCATGCCATGGCTGGGGATGTATATTCTTCCTTTGAATGCTTCCAGCTCGTTCAGTTTCTTTGCCAGCCTAGAAATAATCCCTTCCTCCTGGTCTGGCCTGAGCGTACCTTGTAAGTCCCATACGAGGTCGGGTGGGACAGGTTTTTGCTTGCTGTTGATATCCAGAAAGTACTTCGCCTGTTCCTCAGGCGGTATCCTGCCTAGTGCTACGACTGGAAGTTTGAGGTCCGTCTCTTGAACCTTAGTGAAGGATAGTAGACGATGTTGGCCGTCCACAATCCAGCAGGCCCTAAAGGATTGTGGAAAGCGAAGTATCCCATAGTCAAGCCATTCAGGCCAGCTATCAGGCAACCTTTCGCGAGCTTCAGGTATGGAGGTATAGTTTGGTTCGTCATCGAAGGCCACGACAATGTTGTTTGGAAAAACCCCCCTTTCCTTCGTGACATAGTAGGCTATCTTCCTCAGCCTGTCTGTTTGCACCATTCTTTGATAATAGTCCTCGCGTGGAACCTCCCTTCTGGCAACGAAGGTTCGGCTCAAGAGCTTCTTTGGTTCGATGAAGAACTGATACATCTGCAGTCCGTTGAGTTCGATCTTAAAACATGGGACAATGAGGGACTCAGAGAACTGCGGCTTGATATCCAGTTCCGCAAGCAACCCGTTTCTGGAGAATTGATCCAGCCTCCGCCACAATTCACGGTAATAATCCATCGATTCTTTGCTCCAGAGGTAGACCTTGTCGCCGCCATAAGCAAAATCAAAGTCTCCTCGTTCTGGTGTGGAGTTCGTCGCCAAGACAAAACGAGAATCTGTACATCTCGAGAACTTAGGGTCCTCTGCCAAACCCTTCCTTATGGCTGGCATTTTCCCGCGTATGTTTGTTATCTCAGTCCTGAAATCTAGTTTTCTACGTCCAAAAGCGGTAACACACTCGACTATGATGGCGGTGTCTTCGTATCGGGCAGCCGCATCAACCTGATAGCCGCCTAGTCTAAATCCCTGACCTCCGCAGACATCGTGAAGTCCAAGTTCAGAAAGAAAGTCCCTTACGCCCTGTTCGAATTCAAGCCCGCGCCTAGCTTGCTCGGACTTGCCTTCCTTTGCGCCCGCCGAATATCCTTCCACAGATTCTCTGCTAGCGAGGGCCGTAACTCCCCCTCGACCCCTGATCTTGAGCAGCATGCCCGCTTCGATATACTTTTCCCTCCATCTCTTGTACTCATCCACAGTGGGCCACAACGGCAAAGAAGAAACGATTTCTCTGTTGGAAGCCTTCTTGCCCGGCTTCCCCTGCAAAAAAGCCTCTAGTTTGGAGAATCTGATATCTTCGTCCAAGCTATGTCTTATATCCTTTCTCGGATTGGTCGGTTAATAACTTTTCCTCTTTCATTGGGGCGCTGTCAAGTTAAGGGATTTGAGCAGGACGTCTAACCCATCTGCCTCGACCGGATAGGAGGGACGGAGCCCCTCAACGACTCATGAGCTATCCCAAGTTCATGAAGCGAGAGAGGACGTCCCTTTGGGTCATGGCCTACGGGGTCTATCTATGTCTATTACTCAGCACTGTCGTTGAGGAAGGCGTCAAGCATCCTAGAGCCGGTCCAGAAGAGGAGCCACGAAGCGATACGCCAGTGGGTCCAGAGGAACAGAGCGCTTGGGAGAACGGGGAAATAATTGGTACACTCTGGTCCGGATCCGATGTATGCTCTTGACCGAAGCGAAGTTTTATTAGTTTCAGGAATCACAGAGAACGGCATGCCGAACTATGAGCTTCTTGGGCTATACCAGAAGTATTGGAGTAAGATAAAAGACATCCGCAACGGTGAGGGAGCTCAGGACAAGGACCCCTCTCTCATGAAACTGTCCTGGCCGCTCCTGCTCAAGATACATCCTTGCTACCACAAGCAGAAGGTGAAATTGATGATAGTGGGACAACAGACGGGGCACTGGGGATATGAAAAGAAGATGACCCTGGAAGGTGTCCGAAACCGGTATGGGATAGACGAAGGGAGGGCCACAATACACTACGCTCACTTCTGGAAAGCGATTAAGATTCTAGCAGGACGGCTGAACATAAGTTGTGACTGTGGCATCAGCCCAGCCTATCATCCCATCGTTTGGAGCAACCTTGTCCGCATGGACTGCGCAGAAGGCGAAGGCTGCAGAAAAGGCCGTCCGAGGAGAGAGCTGGCAGCAAGGCTCGTGAAAGAAGTTCCCTTGCTCCCTGAAGAGATAAGGATTTGCAGACCTGACTTGGTGGTATTCTTCACGGGGCCGACTTCCTACTACAGAGAGATGCTTGAATTGACCTTTCCCGGAGTCTCCTACGAAGCCCTTGATTCAGAGTTCGATATCCGGCAGCTTGCCAAGCTAACCATACCGCAGATAAGCGCCGTAGCTTACAGGACCTGTCATCCGGGGGCACTGAGGAAAGGCTGGCCTGATATCTTCGAGAAGATGGCGTCAAAAATCATCTCGGACTTTCACAGGTGTGTTGCCGAATAGCCTGAAGAGAGATTGGGCCTATCGCCTGGCTGGCCGATATGTTGTGTTTCACTACAGAAATTGACTATGGTTCAATCTGTCGTCTTCTGGAAGGAGGCGATTCTTGCCGTGGATGCGGCTTAATGTACCAAGATATTTGAGATTCCGTTTGTTGGTTGAGGCCGAACTTCAAATGGCCAAAGAATCGCCGGATGCGGTGGAGAACAAAGCGAGCAAAGAAGTGAGAGAATCACCCGCCGAAGCTTCCAAGTTAAAGGAGCGAATTGAACCCACCACAAGCGAGTTCGCAGGAGCATTTTCGAGGGCAAGCAGGGACTCCCAGTCCAAAGAGCAGGAAATGAAGACTGGTATTGAAGATGTCAATCAATCATTCGTCCTCTTGTTCCGATATCGTGGGAGGAATTTTCCGGACCGTATGGTGCTATCGGCTAACAAATATGATCGGTCAGCTCTTCTTCACGCCTTGTCTATTATGATGCGGCAAGTTGAATCGCTTTAGGGGTGTCAGATGGGGTGACGCTAATGAGCAGCCAACCCAAAGATCGTAGCCAATCGGATGGAAGGAAGATTAACGACTAACGACGAAGTCACTTTAAATGATCGATTAACAGGTCCCGGGAGAGTCCTTCAGTCTCCGGGCGAAGTCAAACATTCTCCTGAATAAGCGGCTAGTATAAATGACTTCCAAGTAATCTTCGTAGCTGGGTTTGTTGACAAGCCTTCTGGCTATCTCAACCTCTTTTTGGTACACCCAAGCATTGTGTATTGCGCGTAAAGTGAAGCTAGACTTAAGCCCGGAGAACCCGTACTCCTTGCAGGCAGGGCAAGTGCACATCTCCAAAATAGTTTTCTCTTGAGCGGAAAGCTGCGGATATCGTTTATGTCTATGATGACCAGTGATCCATCTGTCTCCTGTCCCAAGCATCTGCACAGCCCCATAGGCAGCTTTCAAGCGCCACCCTGAACTGTCGACCATATCGGCCCCGCAATAGTACATCAGGTGCATGGTCAAGGTACTGCCAATTCCGAATACATGTATCCTCTTCGAGGACAATCTTTTTCTGACATGGGACACGATCCGGATCACATTCTTGATTCCCCCTGCGCCATTTGAGGAAAACACAGACGGAACCAAGCTGCCGATTCCATATATCCCGAATTCCTCTATACGTTCCAACTCGTTCAGGTACCAATCCACAGATTCAAGGTCAAACCCGTGAATCACAGGGATCAAAGTTGGATTGTCGGTTAACCTAAGCCTCACCATTCGTTCTGTATTTCTCAGACTGGTGACCTGACGCTTTCTGATTTCGGCTCTAGTATTCGTGACATCGAGAGGATGGTCCATCACCACACAGAAGTCTGGCTGCGCTTGTTCGTAGAGCTCAACAAGCCCAGCCAAATCAACGTGTAATTCTTTGCTTTTCATAAAAAGGTAACCGCCAGAATCAATCATCACTGGCCCTCTGAAGTTGAGGAACGCTTTAATCGTCTGCTCTCTGATAACAGACTCTACTCGTGAATTCTTGAGGATGTCAAAAGCGTTAACGACCAAGCCGTCAACGTTGAATCGCGTCCAAGGTTTGACCTTGTCTTTGACCGGGCTCCCCAGCCATAGAAAGGGATATTCAAACCTACGCACTTAATACCGACCTCACCTTCGCAAGAAGGTATTTCTGTGCTAGAGGATGCGTTACTCCATACATATCCCAAGCTAACCGGCCTCTTTCAGCAACTATCTTGTGAATCAGCTCCTTGCTTGGTGATAGTTCTATATCCACACCAGACTTCTCAGCGGCTCTTTCAAGCATGCGGCGATGTGTATGATCTTTCTCCAAGCTGAGACTTGATGAACGCGTTCTTACGAACCCGAGAATATAGTCGTAACTTTTGAGCTTTTGAACCTTCTTTAAGAAATTTGCTATGTAATCTGAAAGCAGTTCGATGCAGCGATCTAGATCCTCATAGGAGTAATCCAAACCGTATCGCCTGCACCACCACTCGAAAAGCCCCGGGCAGTCATACCAAGTTTCAAATTTACCATAGAACTGCTCAGGAACGAGACCAAACGGCTCAGATATCGTCATCAGCTGTATTTTTGACCTCCAGTTCGGAATCTGGCCCAAAGTCGAGTACAACTGCTTGTAGGAACGCGATATGTTGTAAGGTTTGTAACTAGAGCAAGGATAGATTAGAAGAAGTTTCCTTTTAGGGGGAACATAATGGTTGGAAATCCTGATCAGCCAGTCCTTCACTCTTCCCTCATCAGTCAAGGCCTTCAATACTTCAGTAGGCGAATAGAAGCACAGTTTAGGATCAATTATTACCCCCTTTCCTACCTTTCGAGAAATGTTCTGATAGAGAATGGCCCTATCCATCATATTGCAGCACCTAGGGAGGTTTTGTTATTTAAGAAGAATGCCTTACTGATGGCACTCGCCCAGCATCACATCTGCTAACTTGGGGCGTCTTCCGCGAGCGCTAGAGGTGATACGTGGAATGGTTCGAAGGTTATGTTTGCGATCCAACCGGAAAGACCAAGAAAGCTACGATGTAGAAGTATACAGGTGGTTAGCAAATACGTAACGTGACATACAGGACCTCGAGGTTTTTAGCCAAACAACACCTTAATAGTTTCTTTCAAAGAAAGCCCTGTTATCTGGATTGCCAAGTTCTATGACAGAGCCTTAAACTGCTAGCGAAACACCCTCTCTAAGTAACTTTTTTTGAATGAGACTTCGAATAGCTTCCTCAACCTGTGGCTCGCTCAGTTTTTGCTCTTCGGATACTGTACGAATTATCTGCTCCATTACAGACCAACCTCCGTTTCCTGTTCCGGACACTATAGAGTATAAAACTTTGAACTCTAGCGGAGAGAGTATCTTCTCGCTCTTACGGTAAAGCTGTTCTCTCAAATCCAAAAGGTTCGCTTGGATCTCACGCCATGTTATAGGTGATGATTTGCCATCAAAAACCAAATCAACTATAGCTATCGCATTGGATATGCTGTTTTTCGGCTGTTGTCGTAGGTCAGCCACAGGGGCTCCCGCAGTCATAAGGGCATCGACGAGCTTGATGGCGTTAGATGAATAACTATTTAGGTAATCTTTGCACTGTCCCCTTAAGTCTTCAAGCTTATCTCTGATCGAAGAGATTTTCTGGTCAACGCTATTCAACCATTTTGTTATCTTTTTACCACAATCAAGGAGTTGATCCACCCCTCCGATGGTCTTGATCGTATCAGCGTGAATTGTGCTCTCTTGCGTATAGCCGCCTATGGTCTCATTGACTAGTTGAACTAATCCGCTTGCCTTTTTTGTGAGATCATCCTCCCAATCGAAGAATTTCGTCGCGTAGGTCGATCTTCTCTTAAGCTCCTCCAGAGAAGACTCAATGCTTTTTTGGCTACTTAAGATAGTATCAAGGGAATCAAGAGTTTGGTCTATTTTTGAACCATACTTAGATAGCGTCTGGTAAGCACTCTCAAAGAACTGATCCAGTGCGGAAAGAAGGAGGCGATCAGAGGGTTGTGCTTTGAGCGGAACCGTATGCAATTCGCGAACTTTTGTCAAAAATGCAAGGGTCAATGCATATCTCTCGTCAACTTTGTAGGTTGCAAGTCTTCCTTTGCTTTTGTTTCTTATATCCTCTATGTTTTTTATTTTGGTTTCAATCCGGTCAACGGCTTGCGACGATTGTTTTGCTCTGTTCTCCAACTCGGTGTAAAGTTCTCCAAGCTGTTTCACTTTGAGGTTAAAGTAGTCTGCCTTATCAAGCTCATGCCCGAAGAAGAAGTGAGGCTTCTCGCCGGACTTGAGCGACCTGCGGAGAGTCTGTAGCTCTTCTTCTACTGTTTTTTTTGAAATGACGCTATCGTTAATAGTTGTCATCCTCTCTCTCAGTTGCTTGAGGTCTCTCAGGTCTTGGATATCGTCAGGATTGTAGGTGCATCCTTCACAATAGCGATTGTATTCTTGGAGTAGAAAAGATACCTTCTGAAGAATGTTTTCGAGTTCGTCGTTGGCGTGCTTTACGTACTTTTGCCCACTTGAGAATGCGTCATCGACTCTTCTCATCAAAGTTTGATCGAAGTGAGTCAGTAAAGCGGAAAGCATATAACATCTTTGAGGGACAAACTGCTGGGAGCCTGTTTTCTCCTCTTTCAGCAGCAAATCATAGAGCCTGCGAACGTACTCATCGAAATCTTCGATACGGATAATTCGATCTTCTCGCTCCTTACTCACGCACAGGATCGCATACATCCACCATTGTGTCTGTTTGCGGGCCGAAATCTTGGAATCGTATTTCTGAAATTCTTCTTTCGCCGATTGAAGCATAACTTTCGTGTCCTGAAGGGCAACTTCATCGCGCTCCACAGAAACAAAACCTTTACGTTCAAGTGTAGGCAGGTAAACCTGCTCGAGGATTTTGTCATTTGAGGAAAAGACTACGAATCGACTACGAAGAACATCTAGGGGGAGACGGCCTTCTCGTTCTTCTAGCATTTTGAGGATTCTTTTTTCCACAGGACTCTCTAAGACCGAAAATTTATTTCCTTCTCTTTTGAGAAAGCCGTTATCTTCCAAATCCTCAAGATATTTCTGAAGCTCCTCGGGAGTTTCGATATCAACAGGAGCAAACGGTGTGTTCTCTCTGTAGATGGTGAATGAGCGGAGTTTCGTTATCCGTTCAAAGAGCTCATGCGAAGAGAGTGACTCTCCCAAGTAATTAATACAGTAGGCAAGTACGTCGGCGAGAGCCTTATCTGACTTACCATATCTCGAAGTTAGCCCATCGACTAGGAGCCCGCTTTCTCGAAGCCTTTTCACCCACTGATCCAGAAGTCGCTCGAAATCGAATTCGTGGAAGATATCAAGTAGCCGGGCATCAAGGAATGACTCCTTCACCTCAATACTCTTCTCCCGAGCTAGACCGAGGACCAACAACTGAAGTGCAGTGACACGCTTTACTTGGAGGGTCAGAAGTTGAGGGTTGGAGATGATCTCTTGTCGGGCTGATGTATCAATATCTTCAGTGTGGATGAGAATTCCCAGATTCGCCTCCTTCGAGCGCATCTCTGAAATAGCTTGCTTCACCTCGTTCTTGGTAACACCTGAACTTACTGCAATGTGAGTTTTTATTGAGATGGTCCTCCCTCCAGCTGAGTTGTACAGCGTTTCGTAAATGGCCTGACCTTTTCCGGTAGGCCGAATTTGAACTTGCAAAGAAGAATGGTTTATCACTTCGACCACAAGGTCACGTAGCTTCAAAAGCCTAACCCCAAAGGATTTTGTAGCTTCTCTCCAAAGTTCCGCTCGCTTGCTTCGTTCCGCTACAAAATTAATGAGAAGCAATGTCGGCGACGGGAAGATCTGATCCGCAAGCTGTCGTGAAATGATGAAATGTCTATGGCGGGCCGAGTCTTCAAAATGACGACGCAATTTACTTGCTAGGATTGACGCATCAGACTCACTTATGTCAAACAGATCTTTGAGGTCCTCTTTGTCATAAGGAAAGTAGATGGTTTCTCTAAAGTCACCTTTTTCCTCGAATTCCAAGTGCACCAAGGCATCTCGGAACGATTGCACAGGCAAGCTTTTTTCGACAAGAAGAATGTCGCTGCTACCTGTGGCAACCTCGTCCATAATGGATGCTGGAGAAACGCCAGGTTTCGAGGGGTTCAAACGCATGATGGCTCGTGGAATCCCCAGCTTTGTCAATTCTACGTTGATGATTTCCACGACTTGGTGTACGTCGTCTTCCGAGAAGCTCAACCTTGACCTTATTTCTTCAATACTAAATGGTTTATATTCTCCAACAAGCAAGCGGAATAGAGCTATGCACTGCTGGCCTCTAACTCGGTTGGATCGCAACATTTCCTCGATACGCACAAGCAGGTCCCCATCGATACAGGGCCGGGGCTCGCCATAGACAGCGAGTTCTTTACTTACAAGAATATCTATGAGGCGATTTGCGTCTACGATCTTGACGCTATCGTCTTGGGCAGCGGCCGTCATAACATCCGCGTATAGCTGGACTAACGCACGAATATTTCGTTGAGAAATGACCGTTATGGTATTAAAAATCCCAGCGCTCTGGAAGGGCATCGGTTCGGGAAGAGAGCCGTTATAGCTGTAACGGATGAGATCTGTAAGGAAAGCGAAAGCTTCATCACGGCCGATTTGCGGAAGATCTATCATCGAAGGACGTGAGATGAAGGATCCGAAGACCTGAAGAAGTTCTCGGTCGTCATGCATTTTGGCATAGGCATAGGGGGTCACAGCGATGATGAGATGGAGGCGTCCGCCAAAGTTTCCACCGCTGTGAACCATGCCGAGCTGGCCGTTGACAAGCTCCTTTATTCCAGAAAGAATTAACCGTTGGATCGATTCCGGATGGTTCAGTATCTCCTCAAATTCGTCCACAAAAAGGAAAAGATTACCATCCGTGTTTTCGAAGTGTCTTTTTAGCGTCTCATGCACGAAATCAAGAGGATCGGAATACTCCTTATAGTCAGGCACCCTCGCATCATCTTGTCCACGGGAACGCAGTTCGTCTCTGAGCGCAGCGAACACAGCTGCAAGGAAGCTCACGGCAGTAGTACCCCCGTGAGGGAATGTCTGATCGATCTTCCCAAGATGCAACGCGATTGTAGAGGTGGAGACGAGGTAGCTGAACGATCCGGCCTCGTCGATTTTGGGCTCAAGATATCGCTCATAAGCGTCCGTCTTTCCCTCCCCCCACTCTGCTCTGATCAGGGCGACGTTAACCGAATCGCTACTAGCGCATTGGTTAAGAAAACTCTGTAGTTGCTGAGCCACTGGCAGGCGGCTCTTGATCTGTGCAAATTCAAAACCCTCAAACGGGATTCCAGTCCGAGGTGGCAGCCTTGCAAACTTCTGGGTTATCGCTGACATGCTCTTTACCTCTTAAGGCGACGCAAACCCTCAAGAACTTTTGTGGTACCATAACTGTGACCAATATCCGGCTGGCGTGAGGGTCCCTTGATTAGAAAGGGAATTGGAACTTTATTCATCTGACCGTGGACGATAAGTTCGCCCTGTTCTAGCCGGGTCAGCCTTCGCGAAAGCGAAGCTGGAAGGCCCCCCGTTACCTTTTCAACGAAAGAAACATCCTGTGGGCTGACTCGGTGGATGAAGAAAGAGTTGCACATAGACAATACTACAGGATCGACAAATGATGGCCGTTGGGAAACTAAGCACAATCCAAGGCCGAACTTTCGGCCTTGAGTAGCGATGATAGCTAGTTTCTCTTTAGCCAAACTGTAGCCGACGTCATATTCGGAGAGGTTTGGCACATAATTTTGAGCTTCTTCAATTATAAACAGAAGATAGCGCTCTTCACCTTGAATCTTGTACTGCGTAAAACGTGAGTAAAGTACAGCAGCTAAATAGGACATGATAAGCTGCTTAAGAGCGAGTGAGACACCTGGCGCTCCATCTGCAGAGAAGTCGATGATGGCAATCTCTCTGTTTTGTGTTAACTGGTCCACGGAGCCGAAGCCAAATTGAGGCTGAGTGGAAAAAAGCCTGTATTCAAGAGAATCGATATCATGGAATTTGTGCATAGCCGTTTCAACCGCTCTTTTCGTTGCCGGATGTAGTCCGTCGCGCTGCATCTGATCAAGTTCGTCTAGGACTCTCTCGAACATCTCCTCGCTCGTGAAGATGCGCTGGTAATCCGCTTCGTTATTCTGTGGTCTTGCGATTAAACCTTGATCCTCAAGACGGCCAATCAAGGACTCTATCGCTGAGACTTGTAGCTCTTCTCTGCTACCTCCATGATAATACGAAACAATAATCTCTGCTAGGTCCCTCCTCCCAAGAAAGTTAAGGTTGATGGCGAGCTGGCGTGTATGAGGTTTTCTAATCCGCGCCTCGCGTGAATTTGGAAAAACATAGCGAACGATGTCAGAAGCCGCTCCGAAACTTTCTTTCTTCTTGAAATACTCTGCATAATCAATGTAGTCTGCATTCGCATCAACGATCAGCATCGGCAATGAGAGGATGCTACTGTCGGTGTCATAGATATTAACCAACTGTTCTATAAACGCGCCAACGCCATACGACTTTCCGCTCCCTGTAGTGCCGAACACTGCAAGGTGCATCGGAATTCCTTCTATCGTTAAAGGGATTGGCGACTTCTCATAGCCAACAAGACTACCATACCAAATTACACCGGGCTCTTGCTTCTTAACTCCAAAGATCCGCTCAGGGTTTTGCGAAACGTCGATTTTTACCACTTGCTCTCCTGCGTATGGTGGAACGGATAGACTATGTAATTTAGGCACTTCGCCTAGAATCTCGAGCTCGCAGACTTCGTACTGCCTGGCTATCTGGTCGGGAATGGGAAGCCGCCTTCTTCTTGCCTCACTCCAAGCATCTCCCTTTGTGTAATATTCGTTTGAAGGAATCATCTTGGCTACTCGTACAAGTATCCCGCGCCCTTCATCACGAGGGATCAATAGGAACATTCCTTCACGAATCTTGCCGCGTTCCGCATAATCATAGAGCTGGCAATCAGCCGATTCGGTACTCGCTCCGCTGAGAATAACGCCAACAGCTTCTGGCTCGGCCACCTACATCACCTCCGTGCCTAGTTTCGTCCTTACGAGGTTGTCAAACGGATCGCTGCTTGCAGCCCTCGTTATTATTTCGCTGTATAGCACTTCAGCGCACCCCTTACGAATGTTACACTTGTCATGAGCAATAATGATCGGAATAGGTAGATCATAGCCCGGATAGGACCATGCCGCAAGAGTGGCTGCGGTTTCTTCACCGAGCTTTTCGTCATCAACCTTCGTACCAGCTTTGACAGGAATCTCAACTCGAAATGGCTTCGACCTCGGCTCCCGTTGGAAATACATGAAGTAAACAGTCAAACCCTCGTCTTTGTATTGCTTATAGGCCGGATTTTTGTCTGAGACTTCCAGAGGTTTCGTGTACAAGGTCATTCCGCCTTGCATGGAGGCCTTGGTAAAAACATGATAGATCAAGTATGCGTCTGAAGCGAATTGAGACAACCGTTTTTTCTCAGAGTCACGTAATATCCCCGCCAAGTGCTCCATCAGAAAGTTGCCCAAGAGTTTCTTGACACAGCCCAGAACGAAGATATTCTTATCCAAACACCACTTTATGGTCTCTGCGCGGTCAGCTATGTATCGCTTCTCCATCGGGCGTGGAGGGTCCATAACCGGCCCATCCATGAAATGAATGATGTCTTCAGGGCAATCGCGCGCCCACTCTCTCAAAATCTTGGCCTCGGCATAGAGCATCAATCTTTCCATAGTCGCTCCGAGGTTAGGGTGTTCACGCTCGTTAATTCTTTGGATATTGGCTCCCACTTTGACCTCTGGAGCGTTTCGTATCCCTCGTCGGAAGACAACCAGCGCGGCACTTATTGGAACGTACCAATAACCATCAACTCCTCCCACTGATTGGAAGCTGCCATCGGAGGCGGAAGCCGTTTTAGATGAAAGCCCCAAAAGTTCTCCGTAAACAAATTCTTTGGACTTAAGTAAGTCTTCACGCCTTAGTAGCTCCAAAGCTTCATCGGTCAGTTGTCGTAGCCGGACATAATCGCCCTTTATCTCGTCTCCAATTTTGATGGCGCTATCCACAAGTTGCCGGAGGGTCTCTGGCTCGGTCTTGTCGTAATCCGCTCTTCTCGCTCTTTCATAAATATCGTCTACAACCATGCGTTATGCACCGCCCTAACGAAATAAAAACATCCAACGCGCCTCCGGCTAGACACGAGATCACACAAAATCCTACTGAGGAACGTCGTATTTAACCATTAAATCTTTGGGGCCCGATGCCGTGAAGGCAAACGGGAGATGTTTTATCTTCGACGTAATTGGAGTAAGATGCGGTTCTATAGAAGAGCTGGGTGATTCGACGTATTGTCTAGAATCGAGGGACGGAGGTGTGTCGACGCCAGCACCTTATGAGGAAACCCGATTCACTCCTGTCTTGTGACAAGGCAAGCTGGCGATTTGGAAACTGGCAGGCTAAGCCCGGGCCCCAGCAAAAATGGTACGTCTTTCATTCACACTCCAGCTCGTCAAGGTACCCGCACGCTTCAAGGCCCCGATCCAGAACGCTTCATCGAACGATGTCGAGTTGAGAAAGGCCGGCAAAAGGTTGGCGCCCGCCTGCGCGCTCAGGCCACGACTTACTTCCTCACTGTATCCGCGCGGACGCTGGAACTTTTCGCAAGAAAGGAGAAGATATGCGTCAGTCAACTGCGGCCATCAGCAGGAGGAGACGCCTGCGAATGATTAACAGCTCAAGAGATTACCGACTGAGGAATTCAATACACACCATAGTATACCGAACAATCGGGGCTTCGCATCTGGCCCGCCCCCACCTCAAAGTGCTTGGTTATCTGTCTCCCGTGTACCAAATGCTCCAGGACGAATGATTTCTTTAAATTGATGATGACTGTCGGAAACAGGGTGGTCGGGTCGCTACGCAGAGGAGTTGGAATCTGCTCGGGAATCCTGAATTGTGATACAGTGGGATGGAGACCGTTTGAGGCGAATAGATCAAGAAAAACTTGAACAGAAAAATCAGCAGGTTTGGTCTAGACCAATAACTGGAAAGCAATGACTATAGGCAGAAACATGCCGAGCGACCCTGCTTTGTGGAGATGATAGCACTCACCGTCTTCGCCGTCGGCAATATCGCACCGGAAACTCCCCAGCTCCCGCGGGAGTACAGAACCAACATCAAGACGCCTCCAGGGTGTCAGTGCTTATCGGCAGAATTGGTCCTTGGCAGGAGATTAGCTTCACAGTTGACCCTATTCCATTCAATGCGTTCCTCGAAAGCATATACTTCAATGGCACGTCCCCTTTCTCGGTCAGTACAGACAACATAAACCTAACATCCGGTTCGAAGCGTAGATGTTTTGTAGATGAGTCCCAGTTTCGCTCTTCGCCCAGTAGCAGATGGCCATTCTGGGTGCCGTGGTGGGGAGGTCGTCCGCGCCCGCAGCGCTGCAGCCCGCCATGGCTGGCGGGCTGTTCACCTACGCTACCGTCGAGGCGACGGGACCGTCGTTGGTCTCTCGAACGGTCAGGGTGAGCCATTATAGTTGGGATAGCCTGTGAGATCAGAGATGCTCACGATCTACTAGCCTGCGCTTGCCTAGTGCTGGCTAGCGGATTTGGTGAGCGAAAAGTTAAGTTCCGTCGACGGTCTCCTGTAAGACGATGACCGAAGAAGACTTGGCCGAGCTCGACAGAGCTCTCAAAGACTTGGAAAACACTTCTCCTTTCCCCAGTGGTCAGGTAGTATATCCTTCCGAGGCTCCAGGGATTGTAGACGCCCTCAAGAAGCACGGGAAGGTCACCGCTCTATCCTCGAAGGTGATTTCCCAAGATGTGAGAAAGCTGAGCAGATCGTCAAAACGATTGGAATGGTTAACTGTATCTCTTATTCTTCTCACTCTCGTCCTGATCCTAATCACGCTGCTGGAAAGAGTTTAGCCTGCGGCCTTCCTTGCCTTCCTGTAGTAGTTCGGGTCGTTGCTCTTCACGGTCAGCTTCGGCCTCTTGTAGGTGAGGCCGAGGTCCTTCGGCATGTCATGGACGTAGGAGCGGCTGACCTTGATTCCCTCTTTCTAAAGGGCCTTGGCTATGT
>Ga0207433_10009411_pt1 | contig 15550 bp, 15 predicted proteins | sample YelNatPaOPGAMG01_FD_187559 | JGI IMG/M metagenome (GOLD analysis project Ga0207433, IMG submission 187559) | Hot spring thermophilic microbial communities from Obsidian Pool, Yellowstone National Park, USA - OP-RAMG-01 (SPAdes) (version 3) | ecosystem: Environmental > Aquatic > Thermal springs... | reverse complement strand
CGATGTTTTCGCAATTGACCATCCCCTTGACCCCTACGGTAAAATTCTCAACCACTACGGCATTGCCGGACCAGAAATGCGTTATATCTACGAAGGAAATGTAATCCTTGACGCCAATGGCAGAGCCGAAGTGAAACTGCCCGATTACTTTTCTGTGCTTCTCAGAAATCCACATATCCAGTTGACCGGTGTTGGAACAAGTGACGTCTATGTTTTAGAAGATATTAAAGGCAATACCTTCGTCATAGGTGGTAAACCCGGAACTAAGGTTTATTGGCAAGTGACTGGCGAAAGAACCGATGTCACCGCGGAAGTAACAAGGCGACTATTACCGGTTGAACAGCAAAAAACCGGCCCTTTAACCGGCACAATGCTTGATGACGAAGGTCTTGCCGGCTGTATGGAACAACTGGAAAGAGAAGGGAAAGCAAGTGGCATTAACTTCCGCACCCCAGAAGGTAGAAGGCGCTATGAAGAGATGAAAAATCCACAAAAACCAAAAATGGAAAGATAAGGAGAGAAGATGTCTCGCCGATTATTGACTCTTGCCATACTCTTGTTTGGTATATCCTTTTGCCAATACCACTGCGATTGGAATGTGTTTAGTGCCGGTGGCACAACATTAAGTTCTTCGGATTACAGAACCAATGTCTCGGTTGCTCAGACCACAATCGGTCATCTGGCCACAACCAATCTTCAAGCCTTCATCGGTTTTTGGCAGATTGAACCGCAAGTTGGAATTGAAGAACCAGAAGCGATGCCAAAAATGAACCAACTAATAACAAAACTTTATAACCCTTGTCCCAATCCTTTTACTCATAATACCAAAATCCTTTTTTCTTTAAAGAATAATGCCTTTACCAAACTCCTTGTCTATGATCTAACTGGCAGAGTTGTAAAAACATTAGTAAATGGTAATATACAATCAGGTATTTACACAATGAATTGGCGGGGTGAAGACGAAAGAGGCAAAAGACTTGCCTGTGGTATCTACTTCCTCAAATTCCAGTCCGCCTCAGGCGGAGATGATTACCGAACAATCAAAAAGGTTATATTGACGCGCTAATTCCGGCGCAAAGAACAGGAAAAATTGAAGGGGGCATCTTTTGCCCCCCTTATTATTTTATTTCCTTGAATAATTAGAAAGCGTTAAATAAAGCCAAAGGATGCAGGGAAACCCTTACTTCTCTCCATTCTTTAAGAAAGACGCCCGAATCGGGTTTCATATATAAAATCAAGGTTACCCAATCGGGTTGAGGATAAGACTATTGACAATTGGTAACTTCATAGGTATCTTAAGACCAATGCTTTTTAATTAACTGGAGGAAAGAATGAATGTCTTGGAATCAGGAGTCTCGGAACTTTTTGTCAAACCCGATATTTGGGGTTTTCGCGATTGGGTTCATAAGAAGAAAAACCAAGCGCTGACTGAGAAGTTAATGACTGAACAGGAGGCAGTAGCAAAATTTGTTGCTGATGGTGATAGTTTAGGCACCGAACTTTATGGCACGGTTCGGGCGCCGATGTCCTTGACCCGCGAAATTATCCGCCAGGGGAAAAAACACTTAAGGGTGGCGGGTCAAGGTATCACCGAGATTGATTTTTTATTAGCCGCCGATTTAGTTGATACCTTGGATATTACCTATGTTGCTTGGGAGGTCTACGGCATATCTCATATTTTAAGAAGAGCGGTGGAATCAGGCAGAGTGAAGACCGCGGATTGGTCAAATGGGGCAATGGCTTGGCGATTCAAGGCGGCAGCAATGGGTGTGCCATTTATCCCAGTCTTGTCAATGCTTGGTACCGATACCTTTAAATATAGTGCAGCCAAGATGGTGGAGTGCCCATTTACCGGACAAAAGGTCTGCTTATTGCCGGCGCTTTTTCTTGATGTCGGGTTAATCCATGTCCACCGTGCCGATAAATATGGCAATTGTCAAATTGAGGGTATCTCTGGTTTTGCCTTTGAACTTGCCCGTGCCAGCAAAAAATTGATTGTAAGCGCCGAAGAGATAATTGATACAGAAGAGATTAGAAAATATCCGGAGCAGACGATAATCCCTTATTATCTGGTTGATGCGGTTGTCCCTGCACCCTTTGGCTCGCACCCTGGTGAAATGTGTTATCGGTATTGGCGGGATGAAGAACACCTGAAAAAATTCCTTGAGGACTCCAAAGACCCGGCAAAAACCAAAGTTTATTTAGATAAATATATCTACGGTGTCAAAAATCATAACGAATATATTGAGTTAATCGGGATGGACCGGTTAAGGAAATTACAAGCGATGATTGGAGGTAGATGATGGCGGAGTATAATGAAACCGAATTTTTAATTTGTATCGCCTCGCGCCTAATGGCGGATAGAACTACTGCTTTTATCGGAACCGGAATTCCAATGCTTGCCGCTGCCTTGGCGAAGAAGATGCACGCACCAAATCTGGTGCCGGTATTTGAGTTTGGTGGTGTTGGGGCGAGTTTGGAAAGACTGCCGTTAGGAGTTGGCGATTCCCGAACCTTTCATAAAGCATTACAAGCGACCGGAATTTGTGATATGATGGAGACGGCAATACGGGGTTTTATTGAATATGGATTTTTGGGTGGCGCCCAGATTGATATGTATGGGAATCTGAATACAACTGTGATTGGTGAAAAATATTGGCCACCAAAGGTTAGATTACCCGGTTCGGGCGGAGCCAATGAGGTCGGTTCATTTTGCTGGAAGACGATTGTGATTATGCGTCAGCATGATAAGAAGCGATTTGTCAAAAAATTAGATTTCTTAACCACTCCGGGCTATCTTACTGGGCCAGGGGCAAGGGAAAAAGCCGGTTTACCGCCCAATACCGGACCATACCGAGTGGTCAGTAATCTGGGCTTGATGGGTTTTGATGAGAAGACAAAACGGATGATACTTTTAGCAACTAACCCTGGTGTAACCGTCCAACAAGTTTTGGACAATACCGAATTTGAGATGTTAGTTGCCAAAAATGTGCAAACGAACGAACCGCCCAGTCCTTGTGAATTGCGCATCTTACGCGAAGAAGTTGACCCAGACCGCCTTTATATTTAGCAGCGGATGTAACCCGCAAAGTTCATTGTGAGGGCAACGCAATGAAATTAGATAGGAAATACGAGGAATTTCGGCAAGAGGTTTTTGAATTTGCCCATCAAGAAGTTTTGCCGAAGGCAAAGGTGATTGACCAGACCGGCGAATTCCCTTTAGATACAATAAAGAAACTGGGCGAGAAGGGTTATCTTGGTATCCCTTACCCCAAAAAATATGGTGGCGCTGGCTTGGATTATTTGAGTTATGTGATTGCGGCAGAAGAGATTTCACGGGTCTGTGCCGCTACCGGCTTGACTCTCTGTGCTCATACCTCCTTGGGAACCTATCCAATCTTCCGTTTTGGCAATGAAGAGCAGAAGAAGAAGTATCTAACCAAGTTAGCCAGTGGAGTGTTCTTGGGCGCCTTTGGTTTAACTGAACCGAATGCTGGTTCGGATGCCGGCGCAATTGAGACCACCGCCCAAAAGACGAACGATGGCTATATCCTTAATGGCACAAAACGATTTATCACCTCAGCCGAATATGCCAAGACGATTATCATTGCGGCAACATTGGATAAGAGTTTAGGCACAAAAGGTATAACAACCTTTATTGTTGAGCAGGATTTTGCTGGTTTTTCAATTGGTCAACGGGAACATAAATTGGGGCTTTTGGGCTCCAATACCGTGGAATTGATAATGGAAGATTGTTTTGTGCCCAAAGAGAATCTTTTGGGCGAAGAGCATCAGGGTTTTGCGATTATGATGGAGACTTTGGATGGTGGTAGAATCAGTATCGGTGCCCATGCCTTAGGGATTGCCCAAGGCGCCTTAGATGTTGCCAAGGAATTTTTGCGCGCCAATCCGATTAAATCCCAGTTGGTATCCAAAATTCTGGCGGATATTGCAACTCATATCTATGCGGCGCGCCTGATGGTTTATGATGCAGCGATGCTCAAAGATTTTGGCATCCGTGCGGATAAGGAATGTGCAATGGCAAAACTCTATGCCTCTGAGGTTGGAACTTGGGCTTGTGGTGAAGTGATTAGACTATTAGGAATGATTGGTTTAACTAAAGAATATCCAGTGGAACGATTTTACCGGGATGCCAAACTTTCGGAGATTGGTGAAGGGACATCCGAAATTATGCGATTAATTATTGGGCGAGAAGTTTTGAAAGAAAATACCAATAACGCAACTTAAAAAGGAGTAAAAATGAATTTTGATTTAACCGAAAATCAAAAGATGATTCAAGATATGGTTCGGCAATTCGCTAAAGCCGAACTTGAACCAAAGGCAGCAGAAATTGACAAGACTGGTGAATTCCCAATGGCGAGTATCAAGAAATTGGCTGAATTAGGATTAATGGGAATGGTGATTCCGGAGAAGTATGGTGGGGCAGGTTTTGATTTTGTTAGTTTGGCGATTGCCATTGAAGAGATCTCGCGTGCCTGCGGCTCAACCGGGGTTATCGTAGCAGTAAATAATTCGTTAGCGGCTTATACTATCTATAATTTTGGCACCGAAGAACAACGGGAAAAATTTGTCCGACCATTAGCCACTGGTCAGAAATTGGGTGCTTTTGCCTTAACCGAGCCAAATGTTGGTTCTGACCCAGCGTCCTTGGAAACCACCGCGCGACTGGAAGGTGACTATTATATCCTAAACGGCACAAAACGGTTTATCACCAATGGTGGGGTTTCTGACATCTTTTTAGTCTTTGCCACAACCGATAAGACCAAAGGCTACAAAGGCATTATCGCCTTGATTGTTGAGAAAGGAACACCTGGTTTATCCTGTGGCAAGCATGAGGATTTATTAGGCTTAAGGGCTACGGCTAATTGCGAGATTATTTTTGAAGAATGCAAGGTGCCAAAAGCCAATCTCTTAGGTAAGGAAGGCGAAGGGTTTAAGATTGCACTAAGTGCCTTGGATGTCAGTCGGATTGATATCGGTGCCCAAGCGGTAGGTATTGCGCAAGCCGCCTTAGACAAATCAATCCAATATGCCAAGGAGCGTAAACAATTTGGACGCCCGATTGCCGAATTTGAGATGATACAGGCAAAATTAGCCGAGATGGCAACCAAGATTCAAGCCTCAAGACTACTTACTTATTATGCGGCTTATCAAAAAGATAAAGGTGTTGCAAGGTTTTCCCAAGAATCGTCAATGGCAAAACTTTTTGCCTCAACCACAGCGGTTTTTGTGACCAAAGAGGCGGTTCAGATTTTTGGCGGTTATGGTTACAGTAAAGACTATCCGGTTGAGCGTTATTACCGCGATGCGAAATGTATGGAGATTTACGAAGGGACTTCGGAGATTCAGCGGATTGTTATCGCCCGCAGTCTTTTGTCTGCCTAAATTGTCCGCCTCAGGCGGACCAACAATTTAAAACGAAAGGAGTGAAATGATTAGAGTAGCAATCAATGGTTTTGGCCGGATTGGTAGACTTGTGTTAAGAGCCGGCTATAAAAACCGAAATCTTGCTTTTGTCGCAGTCAACGATATAATGGATGCGAAAACTCTTGCCCATCTTCTGAAATACGATTCCGTCCATCGGCCCATCGATGCCAAGGTTTCTGCGAAAGAAAACGCAATCATACTTGATGGTAAAGAGATAAAAACATTTGCTTTTAAGGACCCCCAGGCGTTGCCCTGGCAAGAATTAAAAGTAGATGTGGTGATTGAATCAACTGGGTTATTCCGTTCTTATGATAAATTGGAACTTCACCTTAAGGCAGGGGCAAAAAAAGTAATTCTTTCAGCACCGAGTAAGGATAAAGCGAAGACGATTAAGACCCTGGTGATGGGGGTTAATGAACAGACCTATGACCCCAAGGCTGACCATATCGTTTCTAATGCATCCTGCACTACCAACTGCGTTGTGCCGGTTTGTAAGGTGTTACACGAAAATTTTAAGATTAAGAGTGGTTTTATGACCACAATCCACGCCTATACCAATGACCAAAGGATTCTTGATGCCCCACATAAAGATTTACGCCGGGCACGGGCTTGCGCAATGAGTATGATTCCAACCACGACCGGTGCAGCAAAACTGATTGGCGTTATCTTCCCAGAATTGAAAGGCAAAATTGACGGAATGGCGATCAGGGTCCCTACGGCTGATGTCTCAATCGTTGACCTTTCCTGTATCGTGGAAAAAACAACCGACAAGGAAGAAGTGAACCAAGCCTTCAAAAAAGCCAGTGAAGGTGCACTAAAGAAATACTTAATGTATTGCACCGAGCCTTTGGTTTCAATTGATTTTGTGACCAGCACCTATTCGGCAATTGTTGATGCGGAACTTACCCAAGTGATTGATAAGAACTTAGTCAAGGTCTTTGCTTGGTATGACAACGAATATGGTTATGCCTGCCGATTGATTGATTTGATTGAATATATTGGGGCAAGGTTATGAAAAAACTTTCGGTAAAAGACCTTTCGGTAAAAGACAAAAAGGTTTTTGTTCGGGTTGATTTCAATGTGCCGATGGACGAAACCGGCAAGATTAAAAGCGATGTTCGGATTCGCTCCGCACTGCCAACGATTGAGTATATCGTGAAAAATAAGGGAATAGCAATTCTTGGTTCTCATCTTGGCAAACCCAAAGGTAAAAAAGACGCAAAATACAGTTTAAGACCAGTTGCGCAAAGACTTTCCGAGTTGTTAAAAAAACCGGTTCTTTTTGCCGAAGATTGTGTCGGTGAAACCGCCGAAAAGGTTATAAGAGAGGCAGAGCCCGGTGATGTAATACTCTTAGAAAATCTGCGCTTCTACGCCGAAGAAGAAAAAAACGACCCGAATTTTGCGCGTGAACTTGCGCGCTTGGCTGATTTATATGTCAATGACGCCTTTGGTACTGCGCATCGTGCCCATGCGTCAACCGAAGGGATGGCAAAATTATTCCCAACACCCGCTGCTGGATTTTTGATGGAAAAAGAGATTAGCTATCTCAGCCGAGTGTTAGAATCGCCTAAATCACCCTTTATTGCGGTGATTGGTGGGGCAAAAATCTCTGACAAATTGGCGGTAATTAAAAATCTCCTCACTAAGGTTAGTGATGTTCTCTTGGGCGGTGGTTTAATCTTCAATTTCTACAAAGCCAAGGGCTATGAGATTGGTAAATCAATCTTTGAACCGGAATTGTTAAAAGCAGCAAAGAATCTTAGTCAGGAAAAAAAGATTTATCTACCCGAAGATGTGGTAATCGCCGATAGGACCGATGGGCAAGGAAGGATTGAAGTTGTTGCGCCGGATAAGATTCCAACTAACTACATCGGTTTGGATATTGGGCCAAAGACAATAACACGCTATAAGGAAATTCTTCATACTGCCAAGACAATTGTCTGGGCAGGACCAATGGGAATGTTTGAGGTTTTTGAATTTGCCCAAGGGACAAAGGCGATTGCTTTGGCGATTGCGCAAGCAACCGAGAATGGAGCAACTTCGGTGGTTGGAGGCGGGGATACCTTGTCAGCGTTAGAAAAATTCGGTTTAACGAATAAGGTTAGCCATGCCTCAACCGGCGGTGGTGCTTGCTTAGAATTCCTTGAAGGCAAAATATTGCCCGGAATTGCAGTATTAAAAGATCGGCAATAGGGAGTAAGACCGTGAACCGTGACCGTGGACCGTGACCGTGAATCCGCCTAAGGCGGAGTAAACGGACAACGGAAAACGGTCAAAGGGGCAAAGCCCCTTTGTGTTGATTGCCTTACTTGGGAAAGGGGTTTAATGCGAAGAAGATTGATTGCTGGCAATTGGAAGATGTATAAGACACCAAGAGAGGCAAAAGAGTTAGCCGAAGAATTAAAATTATCTTTAGGTGATGTGAAAGATGTTGATATTGTGATTTGTCCACCGTTCACGGCGTTACCGACTGTTGCTGAGGTTATAAAAGATTCCAATATCGGCTTGGGTGCCCAGAATATGCATTATGAACTAAAGGGCGCTTTCACCGGCGAAATTTCACCCGAATTCCTCTTGGAATTAGGTTGTAAATATGTAATCTTGGGTCATTCGGAGCGGAGACAGTTTTTCTTCGAGAGCGATGAGTTGATTAACAAAAAACTAAAAACTGCCTTAAAGATGAATCTCTTACCAATCTTTTGCCTTGGAGAAAAACTTACCGAGAGAGAGCAGGGTATGACCTTTGCGGTAATAGAAAAACAACTAACCAATGGCTTAACTTCGGTCAAGGAAGGCATTGAAAAAATAATTATCGCTTACGAACCGGTTTGGGCAATCGGCACCGGCAAAAATGCGACTCCAAAGCAAGCAGGCGCGGTGCACGCTTATATTCGCGAATGGCTGGCGAAAAATTACAACCAAACGATTGCTGACGAAAAACGAATTCTCTATGGTGGCAGTGTCAAACCGGATAATATTGATGAATTAATGCAGGAATCCGAACTGGATGGCGCTTTGGTCGGTGGTGCCAGTTTAGAAGCCAAATCCTTTTGCCGGATTGTAAAGTTTTCCGCTTAATCCGTTTTCCGTTATCCGTCCTCCGTTCACGGTTCTAACTCCCTCCTCTCTTCCTCCCTCAATCCGCCTCAGGCGGATTTTTCTGTTGACATTTTCAAAATTTTTGGTATTTATAATTGGTTTCCGGTATAGGTCAAAAGGGATATGAGACATTTATCAAAAAGATTGGTTGGTCGCAGGATTACAAGTGAACCAATAAAGGGCGATGAGACAACCGCCGAACTTTTGGAAAAGGCATTCACTGGTTATGTTGGACGAGAACTAAGAAATGCCTATCGGATTATTAAGCGAATGCTTGAGGAAGACCACACCATTGTTTTAACTATGTCCGGAGCGATGACACCAATTGATTTTGCCGTCTCCTGCATTATCCCTTTAATCAAGGCTGGTTATATTGATATCCTCACCACCACCAGCGCTAACCTCTATCACGATTTACAGCGATTGGAGAGCGACGACTGGTTTGAGGTTGACCCCAATCAGGGTGATATTAAATTAAGAGCCGCCGGTTGGACGAGAATTTATGACACCGCCTTTCCGGATACTGACCTTTGGACCGCTGACCGGTTAGTGGTTGATTTGGTGAAAAGACCGGATTTTAACCGTTCAATGACCACTACTCAATTCCATTACCTTTTAGGCAAACACCTGGCACGTTTTGGTAAACGTCGATTCAAGCGCGCTGACCTTAATCGTAGTCTTTTGGTCTGTGCGTATCGGCATAAACTACCTATTTTCTGCGGTGCCCCCCAAGACGGTTCAATTTTTTTAAATCTTGCCTTTATGAAACGTAAACTTGGGCACCGTTATAAATTTAGCATAGACTTAGAAGAGGACATTCATGAATTTGCTGCCTATCATTATTTAGCCAAAAACAAATGGAGTCGTAAACTTTCCATTATCATCTTAGGTGGCGGTGTGCCGAAAAATTACTCCCTGCAACCCGAACCCTATCTATCACAAATCTGTGGTATTGATGCTGGTGGTTATGATATGGATGTGCAAATTTGCGATGCCCATATCCAGAATGGCGCACTGTCCTCCTGCACCGCCAGCGAAGCCCATACCTGGGGTAAGACCTCAGCCGAATGTGTCAAAAAATCGCAATATGTCTTTGCTGATGTGACCGCAACATTTCCCTTTATCGTCCATGCCCTACTCCAAGAAGAAATAAAACGGCAACCAAGAAATTTACTTGATTATCGGGAAGAAGCCCTAACCTTGTTGGATAAGGCTTTAAGAAAAAAAAGGTTTACTGATTATAAAAAGTAGGGCAACCCCGTTTTCCGTTATCCGTTTTCCGTTGTCCGTTTACCGTTGTCCGTTTACCGTGTTCCGTTCACGGTCCACGGTCACGGCTCACGGTTGATCCGCCTCAGGCGGATTTTTCTGTGCCACTGAGTTATTATTTCGTCTTTCACCATAAAGGTAACTTAAATAAAATTCCTGCGCGAATTTGGGCAATTGCTGGTTTTATTGCATTCATCTTTTTCCCGATATTCTTATTCCGTAAGCATTGGGAAAAAGCAATGGTTTTTGCTAAGAATACCTTCTGGTTTGTGGCGGGAGTTGCCCAAATGGATAATAATTTCTGGGAGACCTTAGCAAAACTGCTGACATTGCTGGTCTTACTTGCACTTAACCATAAAAATAATCCAGAAATTTACAAAAGAAAGAGTAGTTCAACACAAAGGGGCTTTGCCCCTTTGAATCCCCGAAAAGATTTTTTCTTAAAACCCGGGGAGATGAGGGGTTTCCCCTCATCCATCTTGGGTTATTGGGTTGGGCTTGGTTATGGTATCGGTGAGGCGATAACCCTTTCCATTATTGGATTTTTTCCAGTGCTTAATCGCATTTTTGGCATCGCGCTCTTTATGTATTTTACTACCTGGCATACGGTATGGGAACGGGCCTATGCGGTCCAGATTCATGCTATCATCGGTGCATTGGTTGGAATTGGTTTCTATCACTGGTCTGGTTTGGGTAAAAAATTCTGGTTATTGTTCTTCTTTATTCTTGGCGTCTTGTATCACGAACTGGTTGACGGTCTGGTCTTGGTAATGATGTATTATCCAAACCTTAAGTTCGCCAAGTTTCTCGGTTCCCACTTCTTATCAATTACTCTACCCGTTTTATTAGTTATCGGCTATTTCATTCTCTTGATTAGTTATCGCGCCAGCCGAAGTATTTTAATAACTGTCCAAAATCAAGTAAACCCAATTCGGGTAACAACCCAAGAAGTTAAAATATAGGAGGTAGTTATGAAAAAACTCGCAATGGTAATCTTCAGTCTAATCCTGCTTTGCACTTTTTGTGCGAAAAAAGGTGGACCGGGTTTGAAATTGGTTATGCCCAATTGGCCGGATAATGAAATAAATCAATATCAGGTCTTGGTAGGCACTGAACCGGTTGGTAGTTACCTGCTCGGTATCCGATTAGGGGAGATTGAAGAAAAACCAACCATTGAATTAACCGCCTTAACTTATGTGAAGAGTATGGCGGGTGAAACCAAGGATTCTACTCACCTGGTCTTATACCAAAACAATCTTAAGCCAATAAAATCCGAAAAGATACTAACCACAATGGGTACTATGCTTAGTTCAACAATAAATTACACCAAGGATAAAGTCTTCATCAAAGCCAAGACACCGATGGGCGAAAAATCGGTAGACATTCCTTTTGGGATTAATCATTATGACAATGATGAAATCACTACTTTATTAAGAGCGGTTGAATTAAAACCAAACGAAGAGATGGAATTGGGGGCAGTGACCGGACTCGGTGGGACAAGTGTTCCGATTAAAGTAAAGGCGCTTGCGATGGAAAAATTAACCGTTCCGGCTGGTGAGTTTGAGTGTAATAAATATCAAATGTCTTTGGCGGGTAGGATGATTGAAGTCTTTTATGAAAAGACTGGAATGAAACGGATGGTTAAATATTCTGACCCTCAATCCAATATGACAATGGAACTCGTCCCTTCCAAAACTATTGAACAAAAGGAGCCGATAAGGAAATAACCGTTACCAACAAAGGGGCTTTGCCCCTTTGAATCCCCAAAAAGATTTTTTTCTAAAACCCGGGGAGATGAGGGGTTTCCCCTCATCTCAATTGACTTTTCGCCAATTTTGGCTAAATTGAAGTTATGCGTTCTCGGTTTACGGTAAACTTTTTTGACTTTTTATTAATCCTTGGTGGTTCGGTCATTATGGGGCTTGCCTACAACCTATTTCTGATACCCCATCGGATTGTTCCGGGTGGAGTAACTGGGTTATCAATCATAATCAACTATTTATTAAATACGCCGGTTGGGCTGATTGTGATAGTATTTAATATTCCGCTCTTTGTCTTAGGGATAAAGACCTTAGGCAAGACCTATGGAATAAAATCGCTCGTGGGGATTATTCTTTCTTCATTTTTTATTGATTTTTTCACCTATATTGTGCCGATACCAAAGGCGACCAATAACGAGATTTTAGCGGCGGTTTATGGCGGTGTTCTTTTAGGCGCTGGTTTGGGAGTTGTCTTTCGTGGTCAAGGTTCAACCGGCGGTACGGACATTATCGGTCAGGTGCTAAACCGTTTCACTAACTTATCAATTGGCAAGGGAATCCTTATCACTGATTTTATCATCATTTCTTTAGGCGCAATTGTCTTTCACAAATTAGAATCAGCATTATACGGTTATCTGACTTTATTCCTCTCCAGCAAGGCGATTGATTTAATATCCGAGGGTTGGAGTTTCATCCGGGCGGTGTACATAATTTCGGACCAATCAACAACAATTGCCCGAATAATAATTGAAAAAATGGGGCGGGGTGTTACAAGACTTTATGGAAAAGGAGAGTATACTGATGTGGAAAGGGATGTCCTGCTTTGTGTTGTAACCAAACGCGAAATTCCCAAATTGCGTTCTATTGTCAAAGAAATTGACCCTAAGGCATTTGTCATTATCTCGGATGTCTACGAGGTCTTAGGTAAAGGATTTAGACCGAGGGTTTAATAATGCGAGTCGGTTTTTATCAATTCCAACCAACCTTTGGTGAGAAAGAAAAAAATCTTAAAAAAGTCACTAACGAACTGAGTAAGGTCAAAGCCGATTTAATCGTCTTGCCCGAACTATTCGCTACTGGTTATTCTTTTCAAAATCGTAAAGAATTGATGAATATGGCAGAACCAGTCCCTTCGGGTCTTGTAACCAAGACGCTTTTAGCACTTGCCCAAACCAAGAAGATGTTCATTGTCGCTGGTCTAGCCGAGAAAGTTTACGCAAAGATTTATAATTCTTCAATTCTGGTTTGTCCCAATGGCGAGGTCTATACCTACCGCAAGGTCCATTTATTTATGCAGGAGAAGTTCTTATTTGCGCCGGGCAATAAACCATTTTCGGTCTATATCGTAGACAAGGTAAAAATCGGGATGCTTATTTGCTTTGACTGGATTTTTCCTGAGGCGAGTCGTATTTTGGCTCTAATGGGTGCTCAAATTATCTGCCAGCCAGCAAATCTAATATTACCTTATGCCCATTCCGCAACTTTGGTCAGGGCATTGGAAAATCGGGTCTTCTTAATCCTTTGTAACCGGATTGGTGAAGAAAAACGGGGGCACAAAAGATTAAAATTCAATGGGATGAGCCAGATTGTTGACCCATCGGGTCAGATTATCTTCCGTGCTCCCAAAAATCAGGAGGTATTAAAGATTGTTGAGATTGACCCAAGACAGGCACTCAACAAAAAGATAACAAAATATAATGATGTGATGACCGATCGGCGTCCAGAGTTTTATCGTAGGATAACTCAAATCGCGTTATCTTTCGGGAAAGAAACAAAACAAAAGATTTCTTAGAATAATACCCAGTAATTGCGGATACAGACGAGGGATAGGAAATTGCTTAAGCGAGATTAATATGCCAGAGAAGACCAACGATAAAATTACCCTGTGTAGTTTCCATAGCGTTTGAGACCAATGGGCGAGGATTTATAGGCTTTATAGTAGAATTACCAGGTGCTTTTATAAGAGGGAGAACGGAAAGAGAAGCCATTGCTAAAGTGGACCAGGAGGTCAATTTATATCTGAAATGGTTGGGGATTGAACAAAAACCGCAATATAAGATTAAAGTAATTCAAAGACATAGAAGCTCACTAATGGTTGAGGACGCGGATAACGAGATTTTATTAAAGGCAGATAAAGAAATTATGAATGAAGAAGAGTTCATAAATTGGACCAATATTGCTTTGTATTCCGGCAAAACATTTTCAAAGATTTATAGCGATGCGAAATTTAAAGATTTCGTGGATGAAACAAAAATCAGAAAGACTTTTTATGGTGAAAATCCTAAAACAATACAGGAAATATTTGACCATGTAAACCGATGTCAATATTATTATTTATCAAGAACCAAGATCGAATTTGAAGCAAAAGATGAAGATTTTATGAAAATCCGTGCGTTTTGTCTCCAAAAACTTAAAGAATTGTATCGTAAAAATAATAACTATACAATATTCGAGATAGATAATGAGTTATGGACGCTCAAAAAAATTTTGCGAAGATTTATATGGCACGATAGAATACACGGCAAAGCTGTAGCAAGAATTCTGAAAAAACAAAAACAGTTAGGAATGATTAATGAATATAATGACCCGTTCTATTTTACAAGGGCGACGACTTCATATAACAGCGAATAAAAGGGAGGGAAAAGATAAACGAATTATGCAGAAAATGATTGCTATGTGTGGTTTAATCTGTAATGACTGCCCGGCGTATATTGCAACTCAGAAAGACGATGATGAGGCAAGAAAAAAGGTTGCTGAAGAGTGGTCATCAGAACGATATCCGCTCAGCCCAGAAGATATAAACTGTGATGGCTGCCTGGCAATGGGAAAAAGATTATGCAAGTTCTGTATAGATTGCGAAACAAGACAATGCGGATTGGAGAAAGGAATCGACAACTGTGCCTATTGTGATGAATTTCCTTGTGAGAAACTTGAAAAGCATTGGAAGATGATGAACGCCTATGAAGCAAAAGCAAGGCTTGAAGATCTGAGAAAAACCTTTAGTATATAATATATGCCATAAATCTTCTAACATAGCGTATTTGACTTTGGTGCTTCGCCCCCGTCCAAATTCCTCGTTACGCTCCGCCGTTAGATTAAATTCTTTTTATAGAATAATTGCCCGCCAAAGATTGAAAAAAATTTTCGGGGATTGTCGTAAATTTTATAAATAGCCAGCCTCCGAACCTACTCCCCAAGTAGCCTACCAGACAACGCAAAAATTGGTATAAGTATCTGATGATAGTTGACTTAGAAGAAAAATTGGGTCAATTTTGAGTTGTATTATAAGTAAACTTTTTCAATGATTATTTCTTAGGCAGGTAGGGATAAAACTTGAAAAAAGAATTTTATTGACATAACCAAATTTTAATTTAGTCTATAATAATGACTAAAGAAGTAAAGGAAGAAATTGCGGACGAGATAATCTTTTTAGGTAGTGGTGGGGCAAGAATTGTGGTTTTTAAGCAAATTCGCGCCTCAGGCGGTATCTGGTTCTCAATCGGTAATACAAATCTTTTAATTGACCCAGGGCCTGGCTCATTGGTTAGGATTACGCAAAGTAAAGTAAAACTTGACCCAACAAAATTGGATGCGGTGCTTTTATCCCATCGCCATTTAGACCATGCCGGTGATGTAAATGTGATCATTGAAGCCATCACCACCGGCGGAACCGTTAAGCGGGGGATGCTTTTCTGTCCTTCCGATGCCCTTTTTGGCGATGACCCAATCGTCTATAAATATTTGCGAAACTTCCTTAACGAAATTGTCATTTTAAAAGAAAAGGGTAAATACGAAATTAAGGACATTAAATTTACCACACCAGTCCGCCACGACCATCGTTCCGAGACCTATGGATTTTTGTTTGATACCAAAAAGATTAAGATTTCCTATATCGCTGATACCAGATACTTCCCAGAATTGGCAAAGATTTATGCCTCAGATTTAGCAATTATTAATGTCGTGCGTGCCCA
>Ga0207433_10009407_pt1 | contig 15553 bp, 15 predicted proteins | sample YelNatPaOPGAMG01_FD_187559 | JGI IMG/M metagenome (GOLD analysis project Ga0207433, IMG submission 187559) | Hot spring thermophilic microbial communities from Obsidian Pool, Yellowstone National Park, USA - OP-RAMG-01 (SPAdes) (version 3) | ecosystem: Environmental > Aquatic > Thermal springs... | reverse complement strand
ATCGGGGATTAGCCCCAGTTTCCCGGGGTTGTCCCCGTCCCAAGGGTAGGTTAGCCACGTGTTACTGAGCTGTGCGCCGCGCCTCCACCGTGGCTTGGAGGCGCACGACTAGCATGTCTTAGTCCCATCCCGATAGCAGTGGGGTCCGGCAGGATCAACCGGAGTTAGCTCCCGGCTGATTGCCGGAGACGCTTATTGGCATACGGCCGCAAAGCCGACTGGATTTGGAGGGAGATCCACATGCCAAAGCCCATTTCAGACCTAACACGGTTATCGTCAGGTCCACATTTTTGTGCCCGCAAGTGGAGGCCAACCCTTTTCATCCCTTTTAGGCGTATAGACGCCTTTACAGTCTAGGTTGGGCCGCCGCCAGATAAATGCGGGCAGCTCAACTTCACCAAGATAGATGTGAAGGCTTCTCAGCGGATATAAATGTTTCTTTCCAGCCTAATATAGTTTCTTTATACCCTACCTTCGTTTTCTAAATATTTGAACTCTATCCATTGTGATTGCGTATTTGAAGTGCGCATAAACCATGTTTTACTTATGCCTTAGCTCATGCTACAATTTCATGACATCCCTAATTATTTTCCCCTTTCCTATCTATTAAAGGGGAAACTAAGGGGTGGGTGTTAATGTGAACTATGCCTTTTATACGTAGCCTTTTTTGGCGGCTAATTCCGCGCTTAAGAGACCTGCACCTGCAGCTCCTCTTATTGTGTTATGGCCTAAGCATAGATATTTAATCGTTAAAACGCTGTCTCCTCTAATTCTTCCGACGACTACGCTCATGCCTTTTCCCTCATCTCTGTCAAACCTTGGCTGGGGTCTGTCTATTTCATCTCTAACAATTATGGGGTTTTCTGGGGCTGATGGAAGCTTTAATTTTTGCGGTTCACCCTTAAAGTTTTTGAAGGCCTCTTTAACTTCCTCGATTGACGGTTTTCTTTCAAGCTCAACAAAGACGCATTCTAAATGGCCTTCTTTAACGTTGACGCGGTTGCAACTTGCACTAACTTGAATGTTAGCCGGAAGGACCTTTCCTTCATGCAGTTTGCCTAAAATTTTTAGGGTTTCCTGCTCGATTTTCTCCTCTTCTCCGAGGATATATGGCAAAACATTGTCGATGATATTTAAGGATGGCACTCCTGGAAAACCTGCCCCGCTAAGCGCTTGCATTGTTGATACTATGACTTTCTTTAGGCCAAACTGCATTAACGGCTTTAAAGTGATCGCTAACTGAATGGTTGAACAGTTTGGGTCTGTGGATATGAAACCTCTCCAACCTCTTTGTTTCCTCTGAATTTCCACCAGCTTCAAGTGTTCCGGGTTCACTTCCGGTATTAGGAGGGGCACGTCTTCTTCAAGCCTATGGGCGCTTGCCTTGCTGAAAACAGGATAAGTTTTAGCAAATTCCCCCTCCACTGGGCCAGCAACATCTGATGGCAGTGCTGAAAAAACCAAGTTAATGTTTCCGGCTTTTTCAACAGACTTAACATCAATGTTCACTACAGGCATATCGGCTATTTCGCTGGGCATTTCACATTCCAGTATCCAATTGCAAGCCTTGTTGTATGATTTTCCAGCCGACTTTTCCGAAGCCGCAAGCACTTCAATTTCAAACCATGGATGATTCTGAAGCAACTGAACAAACCTTTGACCTACAGCACCAGTTGCTCCTAGAATGGCTACTTTCCGCTTCACGTTAGACTCACCTCTTATAGATGGTTGGTTATACTCAATCCCTTAGCTTATTTCCACTATTTTAACCTTGACAGAACCATCTTTTCACCAGCTTCTCAAAATAATCATAGTGTTTGTTTTGGATGCGCCATTAAGCTTGTTGGATTAGTAGATGAAAAAAGACTGCTTGTAGAACCAATGCTCGTGCCATTCAACGACAAAATATGCGTCGACAACACACTAAATGCTGTAGAATTCAAAACGGATCTGGCGAAAGAAATCATCATCGGACATGGAGCAGGCCCCATTGAAACTGCAAGCAAAATGCTAAACGATATGATTGAAATATTCAAAAACCAAACAGATCATTAAACGCCCGGAGCACCCCTTCAGTTTTCCAAATAGAACTTAATACCAAAAAGTATAAATATGATGGGTGTTGTATTGTTCGATTCGATGGATATACCAATAGCCACGCAAAAATCATTCGGATTTACTTTTAGTGGCTATTGGTACCTATTTAGCTTTAGCTATTAGGAGAAACCGCGCCTCGGTGGGTTTCGGTTTCTCCTTTTTGGGGAGGATTATGAAGGAGAACCAAAACAATGTTCGCGGCTCCATTCTGGTTGTGAAGTTCGGAGGAAGCAGCTTAGCAAACGGTGAAAAGATATCTAACGCCGTTAAAGCCATCGTAAAAGAGTTGGGTAAGGGGTTAAGGATTGCAGTGGTTGTTTCTGCCATGGGTAAAACAACGGATTTTCTACTGGAAGCCATAAAAGAAGCAGTAAACTGCGAGAAAATGATGTGCAGCACAGATATCGACGATGTCTTAGCCATGGGTGAAAGGACAAGTGCAAGAATATTCTTGGCAGCTTTGAAAGCGAACGGCGTAAAGTGCCGCTACTTTGACCCATCGGATCCGGATTGGCCGATAATCACCAATGACGTGCCAATGAACGCTGATCCAGTATTGGAAATATGCAAAGAAAGAATATGCAAGCATGTTTTGCCCCTACTCAATGAGGGTATCGTGGTTGTTGCTCCGGGTTTTGTAGGTAAAACATTAGACGGAAAAATTACAACCATGGGAAGGGGTGGAAGTGACATAACAGCGTTTGTTTTGGCAAGGGCCCTTAGAGCGAAACAAGTCATACTTGTTACAGACGTGGATGGCATAATGACGGCGGATCCTAAACTTGTGAAATCGGCGAGAAAAATACCCCAGATAGACGTTAACTCCTTGATTGGGCTTGCGGGTCCTTCTCAAAAGTTCCTACAGAAAAAAGCGTTGAAATACAAGGAAGACTGGATGGATGTTAAAATTATAAATCACGCCCACTGCGACTTGAACGTGGAAGGAACGGTTATCAAAGGCTCTCTCACGAGAAATGTTGCCAGCGTTGATCCCCCCGAAGCAATAGCTTCCATAACCATCGTTGGAAAGGGACTTTCCCAATCCCCCGAGATCCTGCACCAAGTTATCCAGAAATTAAAGAGCGCGGAGGTTCAGCTTTTAGGGTTTTCAGCCAACTACGACTCCTTAATAATGTATGTTCCGGAAAGCGCGCTTGACAAAATCCTTGAACCTCTCCACTCGGTTGTCCAAGACAATCCTGAGGCTTTAGCCATGACCGTAAGGAAAAACCTTTCCCTCATTAAAGTTAAAAGGGCAGGGCTTGAAGAAACCCCTGGGGTGTTGGGCGGTTTGGCTAAGTCCCTAAGTCTGGATGGCGTAAACATTTATGGTCTGTTCACGGTGGCTTCTGGAATCCACGTTTTTGTTGATAAGGCACGTGTGGAGGAGGCTCTCATGGTTGTCAGAAAAGCTTTAGAGGAAATCATGGAGGCGTGTTGAAATGGCAACTGGAAAAAGTAGAAGGCTGCGGAGAATATTCGGCAATGACGGCAAAACAGTGATAATTCCAATGGATCACGGGGTTACAAGCGGTCCAATTCAAGGCCTCGTGAACATGCAAAGCGTCATTGACAAACTTGTCGCTGGCGGAGCTGACGCTGTCGTTTTACATAAGGGCGTAGCGAAAAATGTTGACACAAAAGGGCTTGGGCTCATTATACATGTTTCCGCAAGCACCAAAATAGGTCCGGACGCAAATTGGAAAGTGAACGTTTGCGGTGTCGAAGAGGCTATTCGTTTGGGGTGCGATGCCGTTTCAATTCATGTAAATCTAGGAGCAGATCATGAACATGAAATGTTGGCCGGGTTGGGCGAACTGGCTGATAAATGTGACGCATGGGGTGTTCCATTGCTTGCAATGATGTATCCGCGGGGAACCAGAGTCGGAAACGAGCACGATCCGCAGCTCGTCGCCCATGCAGCAAGGGTTGGCGCGGAGCTCGGAGCGGACGTTGTAAAGACAAATTACACGGGAGATCCAGAATCCTTTAGAAATGTTGTTGAAGGATGCCCCGTTCCCGTGGTAATTGCTGGCGGCCCGAAAGTTGACTCAACGAGAAGCTTACTGGAAATGGTTTACAACGCCATAAAAGCCGGATGTGCAGGGGTTTCCATTGGAAGAAACGTTTTCCAGCATGAAAACCCATCAGCCATTACCCAAGCGCTGGTTGGCATAGTTCATAAGGGCTTAAATGTTGAAGAAGCCATAGCCCTGTTAAACAAAGCATGCTTGTCCATGAAGCGATGAGAGGGTTGCAATGCAAAGCCATGCCTTCAGCAAAATGAATGAGTACCTTAAAGTTCTACGCTTAAAAATGGACTCAAAAAATTACATGAAGCTTCAAGCCATAAAAGTTCCAAGCGTTCATCAGTTTATCGCCGAAGCCGCTGAGCTATGCAATCCTGAAAAAATTTTTGTCGCAGACGACTCGCCCGAAGATATAGCCTACATCAAGCGGATGGCACTTGAAACCGGTGAAGAGAAACCCCTAGCCATTCCGGAGCACACGGTTCACTTTGATGGACCTTACGACCAGGGAAGGGACCGCGAAGCCACAAAATATCTCGTGCCAAAGGGCGAGTACTTGAGCAAGGCATTAAACCAAATTGATAGAGACGAGGGGCTGGCTGAAGAGCTTTTCACAATACTGAATCAGCAACGTGAACGTCTCCTCAAGGCGAGGGAAAAGTTCGGAACAGATTATGTTCCACCGGAATGATTTGACGAGGGTCAAATTTGAGGGAGCTTTGGCTCAAAATCGACAAAACAACCTCCAAAAACATTGTAAAGGGGCTACTCAGCTCCGCAAGCCAAACATGCGACGCTACATACGTTGCGGACGAACAGATGGCTAGCGACATTAGGAAAACTGGGATCAGGGTTGCCGCAAAAGGCAGCGAATGCGACGTCCAAGTGCTCGAACCTTTTAACGCAGAAGAATTAGCGAAAGTTAAAGAGACTGGAAAGCCTGTGGCTGTTAGAGTGGTTGTTAAAAGCGCGGAAAACGAGAAAGAAGCCATTAAAGCCGCGAACCTTTCAGCCGACTACATAATAATCCACTGTTTGGACTGGAAGGTTATACCATTGGAAAACTTGCTAGCCAACGCTAAAGGGAAGAGCAAACTTCTAGCAGAGGCTTCATCATTTGAAGAGGCAAAACTCGCCCTGAAAACCCTTGAACTTGGAGTTGATGGAGTTGTCCTAAAGACATCAGACCCGGGCGAACTCATGAAGGTTGCTTACTTGGTTAAAAAGCAACTTCCACGGGTCAAGCTTGTTAATGTTAAAATTGTCGAGGTTAAACAAATTGGAACTGGAGCCAGAGTCTGTGTTGACACATGTGATTTGATGAAAGAGGGTGAAGGTCTTCTTCTCGGGTGTCAGTCCGCATGCCTTTTCCTGGTGGAGGCGGAGGTCCACGAGAACCCTTTTGTTCAACCTAGACCCTTTAGGGTGAACGCTGGCCCAGTGTCCCTCTACGTGATGTGTTCTCCGGATAAGACGAGGTACCTTTCAGAGCTTAAAGCTGGAGAAGAGTTAATGATTGTGGACAGAAACGGCAACGCGAGATTCACAAACATTGGCAGGGTTAAAATTGAGTGGCGGCCGCTACTGCTTATTGAGGCGGAACACGAGGGAAAACATTTCAAAACAATATCACAGAATGCGGAAACAATTAGGCTTGTAACAGAGAAAGGTTCTACACCTGTGACGGCGCTTAAGCCAGGCGATGAAGTTTTGGCGTACGTACTTGAGGGCGGGAGACATTTCGGAATGCTGGTTAAGGAAGAGAGGATTGTAGAGCTTTGACCGTAAAAATATGCGTTTCCATCATGCCCAAAAGTCTCACAGAAGCGTTAAAGCTCATTGAAAAATGTGAAAAATATGGGGCGGATTTTATCGAGGTTAGGCTAGACTGCCTTACCAGTTTTAAAGGCTTAAAAGACGTAGCCGGATGCACGAGAACGCCACTCATTGCAACCGTTAGACAATCAAAATGTGGCAGAAAATTCTCTGGGAAAGAAGAGGAACGGGTGAAAATCCTCTTAGACGTCGCTTCAAAAGGGTTTGAATACGCCGACGTTGAGCTTAACCTCTCTGGGCTGAAAATCGTTGTCGAAAATCTTTGGGCTTTGGGCGTTAAACCCATAATATCCTTTCACGACTTCGAAAAAACACCGAAAAGCGGAGAGCTGCAGCGGATTCTCAAAAGTGAAATTGAAGCTGGAGCCGACGTCTGCAAAATAGTGACAACCGCTCAAAGTTTACAGGACAACTTAGCTCTGTTGCAATTCTTATACGACGAAGGCGGAAAAGCCAAGATTGTTTGTTTCGCCATGGGGCCTTTAGGTAAACCTTCTAGACTCTTATCGCCCATTTACGGCGGATACTTTACAATAGCTTCTTTGGAACGCGGTATGGAAACGGCTGCTGGACAAATAACAATTGAAGAAATGAAGGCAGCCTACAAGGCGTTGGGAGTTATGTAATGAAAGTTTCTGGAAAAACTAAAGTGTTCTGCGTTATAGGCCACCCAATCGAGCATTCGCTAAGTCCAATAATGCATAACGCAGCATTTAAACATCTGAACATTGATGCCGTGTATGTTGCCTTCAAAGTTGATGAAGAAGCACTTGAAGGAGCTGTTAGGGGGATGCGCAGCCTTGGTATATGCGGAATGAACGTTACAATGCCCCATAAAACAGCCATCGTCAAATATCTAGACGAAACCGATCCAGCGGCAAAATTTGTGGGTGCCGTTAACACAGTGCTCAACGCTAATGGAAGGCTTGTAGGCTTCAACACTGACGGCGTAGGCGCCCTAAGGGCTTTAGAAGAAAACCATGTGAAACCAAGGGGCAAAAAGTTTCTGCTTCTTGGTGCCGGAGGCGCTGGAAGGGCCATAGCCTTTCAATTGGCACAAGAGGCTGATGAACTTGTAATTCTAAACAGAGACGCGGACAAGGCTAGAGTTCTGGCGGCTGCTCTTAGAAAAAGGTTTAATAAAAAGGTTGTTGGGGAAATCCTTTCGTACAATGATTTAAAAGAATGGATTAAAAACGTGGACGTGCTTGTAAACGCCACTTCAGTGGGCATGCACCCGAACCAAAACGAGACCCTTGTCGAGAAAAGTTTACTTAGACCTGAGCTTACAGTGATGGACATAGTTTACGACCCGATTGAAACAAAGCTTCTAAAAGACGCAAAATCTGTTGGAGCCAAAGTGGTTTATGGCACTGAAATGCTTGTTTTTCAGGGAGCCGCCTCCTTTGAAATTTGGTTTAATAGGTCGGCTCCTGTAAACGTTATGAGAGAGGCCGTCATGGAAAAGCTTCAGGCGAGAGGTTTAAGCTTTGAGCGGTAAAGCAACAGCCATAAGCTATGGCAGCGCAACCATAATAAACGCCATTGCAACAGGAAAAGGGGCAGCCTTCGGAGTTAAACTATGGACAAAGGCGGAGGTTAAGTTAACAGATAACCCACATGTTATAAAGGGAGAAATCACCTCAGACCCGTCTGAAAATACAGTACTTATAGAGAAAGCTGTGAAGAAAGTTTTGGAACATTTTGGGCTTGCAGATAAATTTGGAGCCGAAGTTAAAACATGGTCCAACATACCCATCGCACGTGGGCTAAAAAGCAGCAGCGTAGCAGCAAACGCCATAGCCTTGGCCACGGTGGCTGCAATTCAAAGAGAGGTTGACGACTTAACTATCATTAATTTGGGCGTTGAAGGAGCCATCGAGGCACAAGTAACTATAACAGGAGCCTTCGATGACGCTTGCGCATCCTACTTCGGCGGCATAGTCATCACAGACAATTTCAAAAGAAGAATAGTCAAGAGTTTCAAGGTTTCAGAAAACCTTAAAGTTCTATTTCATGTTCCTAAAACAAAGGTTTACACAGGCAGCGTAAAAGTTGAAAAATTGAGAAACATATCGCCTTTGGTTGAAATAGCCTACAGAGAGGCTTTAAAAGGGAACTTTTGGCAAGCCTTAACGTTGAATGGGCTGATATACTCTTTTGCATTGGGCTACAATCCTTCAATAGCCTTAGACGCTTTAACGGCTGGAGCCGTGGCTGCTGGATTATGTGGAAAGGGGCCAGCTGTGACGGCGGTTGTCGCCGAAGACAAGGTTAACCAAGTTAAAGAGGCTTTAATGAAATATGAAGGCGAAGTCATAGAGACAGAAATAAATCATGAAAAAGCTAAAGTTTTGGAAGTTTCCCCATGAGGAATGTCATAGTTAAACCCGTAAAGGCTTTAAAAGGGGAGGTTGAGGCTCCACCATCCAAGTCTTATACGCATAGGATACTTGTTGCGGCGCTTTTATCAAACGGAAAAACCGTGATTGAGAAACCTTTAGTCTCTGATGACACACTGGCGACTTTGGAGGCCATAAAAGCCTTCGGAGCTTGCGTGGAGCAAAAAAACGGCTTTTGGAAAGTCGAAGGGCAACCCCTACTAAAGACGCCTGGAAAGCCTATAAACTGCCGTGAGTCTGGAACAACCTTACGCTTCATGGCGCCTGTAGCCGCACTTGCCCGGGGGAAAACAACATTTGTTATGGGGCCCTCGCTAAGTAAGAGACCTATAACGCCTCTGCTTCAAAGCTTAGGCGATCTTGGCGTTAAGACAGAATGTAACCCATCATCGGTAGTGGTTTACGGCGGCGGAATTAAAGGAGGAGAAACAGCCATACGTGGCGACATAAGCTCCCAGTTCATAACCGGCCTTTTGTTCGCGTGTCCCCGCGCCAAAAAGGACACGCGGATAACCCTCACAAAGCCTGTTGAGTCCAAGGGCTACATAGACATGACCATGGAAGTTTTGTGTAAGCATTCAGTAAAAGTTGAAGTTTCTAAAGATTATAGCAGCATACGAATTCCAAGCGGACAAAACTATAAGCCCTCCAAGCATATAGTCCCCGGAGACTTCTCCTCCGCAGCGTATCTGTTAGCGGCAGCCGCCATAACTTCGTCAAAAATAAGGGTTTACAACCTTGATTATACATCTAAACAGGGGGACAGGGCAATCCTTGAAATACTCAGACAAACAGGGGTTAACGTGCATGTGGGAGAAAACCATGTTGAGGCGCATGGCGCAATCAACAACCCTATAAATGTTGATGCTGGCAATATTCCCGACCTTGTGCCCGCGTGCACAGCCATCGCGTGCTACGCGGGGGATAAGTCTGAGATACGTAACGCTGGAAGGTTAAGGTATAAGGAGTCTGATAGGCTGGCAGCTCTCTACACGGAGTTTAAAAAGATGGGCGCCAACATAGCTGTGGAAGGGGACAGTCTAATAATAATGGGGCCGTGTGGGCTTCACGGCGCGGTAATAGACCCGCATAACGATCACAGAATAGCGATGGCTTGCGCCGTCGCTGCTCTGGGTGCTAAAGGCGCCTCGAAAATCATGAACGCTGAATGCGTAAGTAAGTCTTATCCCAATTTCTTTAGGGATTTAAGCTTGTTAGGAGCGAATATAATTGGCGGCAAACTCTATTGGTAAAGCCTTTGTTGTAACAACTTTCGGCGAAAGTCACGGACGATGCGTCGGCGCTGTTATAGATGGTTGTCCAGCAGGTCTACCCCTTTCCGAGAAGGACATACAGGCAGAACTGGATAGGAGAATTCCAAAAAAGCCGGAAATAACCTCCGAAAGAATTGAAAAAGACACAGTGAAATTTTTGTCCGGAACTTTTGAGGGGCACACTACAGGGGCGCCGATTTGCATGCTGGTCTGGAACAAGGAGGCAGCTCCATCGGAGTACGATATCATAAAAGACTTGCCAAGGCCTGGGCATGCAGACTACCCAGCCTACATTAGGTATGGAGGCTTCAGCGACTATAGGGGTAGCGGAAGATTTTCTGGAAGAATCACCGTATCGTTCGTTATGGCTGGGGCTGTCGCAAAGAAACTATTGCGGCTTTTCGGCGTTGAAGTTTTAGCGTACACTAAGGCTGTGGGTGGCATAGAAATGAAGGAAACGCCAACGCTAGAAAAGATTAGAGAGGAAACCTACAAAAACCCCGTAAGATGTCCAGATCCAGTTTATGCGGAGGCCATGGAGAAAGCAATAGTTGAGGCTAGAAAGGAAGGCGACAGCCTTGGAGGCATCGTGGAGTGCATAGCCCTAAACGTTCCGGCAGGCGTAGGCGAACCCATGTTCGATGCTTTAGACTCAGACATTGCAAAAGCCATCTTTGCAGTGCCGGCTGTGAAGGGGGTGGAGTTCGGCGCTGGATTTAAAGCCGCCGCCATGAAAGGGTCGGAGAATAACGATCCATATGTCATAAAGAATGGCAAAGTTTTAACATTAACAAATAATGCTGGCGGAGTGCTTGGCGGATTATCTAATGGAATGCCAATAGTTATTAGGGCAGCTATAAAGCCAACGCCTTCAATAGCCAAAGAACAGAAAACCATAAACCTAGCAGAACTCAAGGAGGCCACATTACAAGTCAAGGGAAGGCATGACCCATGCATAGTGCCAAAAGCTGTGCCAGCAATAGAATCCATGGTTGCGATAGTTCTGGCAGACCACATGATAAGGGCTGGAATAATACCCAGAGTTTTGGATGGGAAAAGGGATGTCAGAGAAAATAGCTGAATTAAGGCAGAAGATAGACGAGATAGACGAAAAAATTCTCCTTTTGTTAAAGGAAAGATTTGAAATAGCCAAAGAAATAGGCGTGGAAAAACGTAAACATGGAATGCCGCTAAGGGATTTTGAAAGGGAAAATGCGAAATACAAGGAGATAATGGAAAAAGCCCTAAAACTGAAGTTGGATCCAGAGGCGGTTAGAGAAGTTTACCGTAAAATAATAGACATGAGCGTGCATGCACAAGAAAGATAATCGTTAAATTTTAAATAATTGGCCTCTTTATTCAAGACTTGTTGTCTGCCATGTTGTACGAGATTAACGAGAAGACTATAAGACTTGAGAAGGAAGGACGTAAAATCATAAGGTTTAACCTTGGAGACCCTGACCTACTGACGCCTATGGAAATTATTGAAGCCGCCTTTGAAGCCATGAAGAAGGGCAAAACCAAGTATGCGTCTGCTGCTGGAGAAGCGAAGTTGAAGGAGGCTTTAGCGGAAATCCATGGGGTTGACGCGGACAATATTGTGATAACTCCGGGTTCTAAGTGGGCGGTTTTCGCTGTTATGTATCTTTTGCTTGAAAAGAGTGACAGTGTGATTATTCCAAGCCCTCACTGGACGACTTATGAGTTAACGGCTAAAAGCTTGGGTGCTAATGCTAAGCTGATAAAAACAAGGCTTGAATCAAACTGGGAAGTGAACGTTGAAGACCTTGAAACGCTTATTGACAATAAAACGAAACTAATAATATTGAACAATCCAAACAACCCAACAAGCAAGGTAATGAACGAAAAAGTTGTAGAGAAGATAGTTGACGTGGCAAACGAGAAGGGAGTAAGAATTTTATCTGACGAGGTCTATGCGGACTTAAGTTTTGTCAAGACGAAAAGCCTCCTCGAACATGAAGGCGAACACATAGTGGTTAACAGCTTTTCAAAAACCTTCGCCATGAGCGGGTGGAGGATAGGCTACATCATTGCAGATAAGGCTTTAACAAACAAGATCATCAAGCTAAACCAAATAACCTTTACAAATGTTCCCGTTTTCATACAGGAGGCAGCCTTAAAGGCTCTGGAGCTGAGAGACCAGATAATTAAAACCATGCGGGAAAACTATCGGAAAAGGGCAGAACTAGCCTGTAAAATACTCTCACACACAAAGTTGAAGTTTACAAAGCCTGAGGCGCCATTCTACGTTTTTCCAAAGTTTGACGGATTAAATTCTGAGGTCTTCACCTTTAATCTATTAGATAGGGGCGTAGCCGTTGTTCCAGGGACATCGTTTGGCGATTACCCCGAACACTTTAGGATTTCTTTGACGGCGCCGGACGGTGAGGTTGAGCTTGGTCTTAAGATAATTGCCGAGGTTTTTTAAATGAGAATTGCGGTGATAGGCGCCGGGCGAATGGGAAGGTGGTTTGCAAATTTCTTCCTGGAGCAAGGCTTCACGGTTGTCGCTTCGGATAAGGATTGGGAGAAATTGCAGAAGCTAAGAGACGAATTAGACATTGAAATTGCTGACAACGTGAAGGCCGTGGAAAGCGCAGATAGAATTTTGGTATGCGTGCCCATAGACAACTTTGAAGACGTGATTAAGGAGATAAGCACTCACATCAAACCTGGCCAAGAAGTGATGGACATTTGTTCTGTCAAGGAAAACCCCGTAAATATAATGCATAAATACATAAATGATGCCGTCACGTTGGGCACCCATCCAATGTTCGGGCCGGGTGCTAAAAGCGTAAAAGGCCAAAATTTCATATTAACGCCCACGAATACTAAAGAGCAAGCCTTAGCCAGAGATTTTGGAAAATGGCTTGAAAGCAAAGGTGCTAATGTTTTTTTTATGACGCCAAAGGAACATGACAAAATAATGTCAATTGTCATAGGATTGCCATGCTTTCTATGCCACGTTGTTTGCGACACATTGCTCAGCTCTGGAAAGTTTGAAAAGGCGAAAGATGTTTCCGGGGTCAGCTACAGGCTTCTATTGAAATTAACAGAAGCCGTCGTCTCAGAAGAAACGGAGCTTTCAGTAAGTGTGCAGATGAACTTTTTAGATTTAAATGATCTTGGGGAGCTTTTGTTAAAGAAAATCGGCGAGTGGTTGGATATTGTCAGGCGGAAGGATAAGACGGAGCTTGTTAAAAAAATAACAATTTTGAAAAGTGAACTAGCAAAAGTGGACCCGCATTATTCTAAGGCGTATAAGTACATGTATAAAATGCTTGAAGTTGTCAACGGCGAATGTTAAAAGGCACGGAGCCTTTCTTGCTCCCTCTTTGCCATTAGCAATCGGTAGCCACTTCCCCCGCGAGAATTTACACGTTAACGAAGTTTTGTGTGGCGGCGAGTTTACCATGCCAAAAGCTAAACATTAATTGAAATGCGTTTATTATAGGGATTAATTATGAACTATGAAAAAGTAAAGGTCTTATTGCAAACGCAAAGTTCCATTGGAAGATACTTTTGATTTCGAAGGAGATAGCGTACGTGAAGAATGTTATAATAGAAAACTACCCTCTAAAATGCATAGAAATAAACAAAGTTTTATTAGGCTTAACATTAAAATAGAAAAAGAGAGGAAGGTGTAGGAGAAATCTCCAGAATCCTTTTGAAATGTTTCTTTTCAGCCTAATATGTATCGTTATTTGTGAATCAGCAATCGCCAATTATTTTTGGTAGCTCTTTCAAGCTTTTCACCATCGCGTCCGGCTTGAGGATTGTGTTGGCTGGTTTAGCGGTATCTGTTGCTGATGTTCTTCTGAGGATTAAAATGGCTTTCATTCCAGCTCTCTTAGCGCCTTCAATATCCATGCTTGGCGTGTCGCCCACAAAAACAGCCTCTGAAGGAGCCGCGTCTAAGCTTTTTAGTGCCTTTTGAAATATTTCTGGACTTGGTTTGCGCTTGTTAACTTCTGCGGAAATGACAACAACGTCGAAGAACTTTTTTAAGTTGTATTGTCCGAGAAGTTTCCATATACATTCCGGAATGGCAAAGTTAGAGACTATGCCAAGCTTGTACTTGCCGTAAAGCCACTGTAAAACACTTACAGCATCCTTATCTGGTCTGACATAGTTCGTGAATTCTTCAGCGAAGCATTCAGTAGCTTTGACTATAGTAGTATCGGAAAGGCTGTAATCGTAGCCCAGTCTTTGGAGGGTTTTCCAAACGCGAATGTTGAAGTGGGGTTCCTCAAGATTCTTGTTAGCCTCTGCGTAGAGGGCGTCTCTAACCTCAAAATAGACTTTCCTAAACTCTTTAAAGGAAACGTCAACACAGCCATTTTCGGTTAAAAATTTGTGGAGCCTTTGGAGGCAAGGCGTATAAAAGGCTTCGCCGCCCTCAACTAGTAGCAGCGTGTCAAATAGGTCGAAGAGTACAGCTTTAACCTGCAAATAGTTCCCCTTGTGGTATTAATAATGTTTGGTAACTCCTATTTCTTCTCTTTCCTCTTCAACATGTTCTCCAATACTGGGCGTAGCTTCTCATTTTCCGCCTTTATGCGCTCTTTGCCAAGTGCCCGCATCTGCTCAGTCATCTCTCGAATAAGTTCAGCAAATTTTACGCCCTCTGCTGCCGAAATGTATTCTACACGGAATCTTTCTGGGCTTAAGCCCAGCTTGTGGAGCATAGGAGCTAAGGCGTCCATTCTTGCCTTCATCTTCCAGTTTCCACTTATATAGTGGCAGTCGTAGGGTAGGTGGCATGCAGCCACCAAGACCATGCCAGCCCCAAGCCTAAAGGCTTCAAGGACAAAGTCGCGGTCAACCCTTCCAGAGCACATAACCCTTATTGGGCGTATGGTTGGCGGATACTCAAAGCGGCTTGTTCCGGCAAGGTCCGCACCAGCATAGCTGCACCAGTTGCACAGGAAAGCCAAAATCTTGTCTTCTGGATTCTTTTCCAAGGCTGTTCGTAGCTGAGCCAGTATTTGAGCGTCTGTGAAGTGCATCTGTTGTATGGCGTCTGCTGGACACTCGGCTACGCATGTTCCGCAACCGTGGCACATAGCCGTTATAACTTGCGCTGGCTTCTTCTCCTCAGCTTTTATCGCTCCATATGGGCAACGTTCAGCACAAATTCCACATTTTGTCGTGACATTTCTGCACTTAGTTGGGTCTACAACAGCGATTATAGGTTCAATCTTCCAAGTCTTCTTTGAAAGAACCGTTGCTGCACGTGCCGCTGCACCACACCCTTGGGAAACGCTGTACGGGATGTCCTTTGGCCCTTGGCAAGCCCCAGCCAAGAATATGCCGTCTGTTGGCGCGTCTAAAGGCTTAAGCTTTGGGTGGCTCTCCATGAAGAAGCCGTCTGCACCCCTTGTTAGGTTTAGGATGCGGGCTATTTCCTCAGTTCCCTTCTTGGGAATAGCTGCCGTCGCCAAAACAACCATTTCAGCCTCAACTTCAATGGGCATGCCCAAGTTTGCATCCTCAGCATGGATGATGAGGTTCTTGGTTTTCGGGTCCTCGAATATGCGGCTCACCCTTCCGCGAATGAAGTTTACGCCCAGTTCGCGTGCCCGCTGATAAAACTCTTCGAAGCCCTTAAAGTTGGTGCGCATGTCCATGTAGAAAACGTAAACCTCAATGTCTTCCTTGTACTTCTCCTTAAGCTGGACAACATGCTTAAGCGTGTACATGCAGCAGAAATTCGAACAGTACGGGTACTTGTTCGTGTCCCGAGAGCCAACACATTGTATGAAAGCCACGCTATGGGGCTTCTGCCCATCAGAAGCCCGCACCACTTTTCCGCCCGTTGGACCAGCCGCGAGGATAAGCCTCTCAAACTCTAGGGATGTTATCACGTTTGTGTATTTGCCATAACCATAAA
>Ga0207433_10009403_pt1 | contig 15559 bp, 9 predicted proteins | sample YelNatPaOPGAMG01_FD_187559 | JGI IMG/M metagenome (GOLD analysis project Ga0207433, IMG submission 187559) | Hot spring thermophilic microbial communities from Obsidian Pool, Yellowstone National Park, USA - OP-RAMG-01 (SPAdes) (version 3) | ecosystem: Environmental > Aquatic > Thermal springs >... | reverse complement strand
TATATATAATTCTGACCTGAAAATTTTGGCCAATAACAGCAGTCTCCAACCTTGCCATAGTTAGTGATGTAAAACTCAATATTATTTACATTGTGCACCTTTCTATCAAAATACCGGGTATAACCATTGCCCTGCCCATTCTGGATAGTAAAGAAAAATAGGATTAAAGCCATAATACCTCCTATTACAATTATATTTAATTTTGTGAAATTTTTGTGAAATTATTAGTGAGGTTTATATTTTATCCATTCCATTATCTGCTCGTATTTATCAGATTGTTCAATTGCCCAGTTATCAAACCAGTTTCGGGCAAAGCCATTCTTATAAATTTCAAAAAGCCTTTCGTATCTTAGTTTATCAACCCCTCTTTTCTTATATTCGGCTAAAAGACCTTCAAATTCATCAACATCCGAGATGATATATAAATCAGGAGATATTTGATATGAGCCAGTGTGGACCAGAATTGGTTCATCGATCCCATAATCACACAGGGCCTTACGAATATGGTGGATTGCCTTGCGCAGACTTGCATAACCCTGTTTCAAAACAGATTTAGGCCAGAAGATTTCAATGAGTTCGTCCTGGGTGAATGAACGGGTTTTGTTAAATAACAAATAGAAGAATAACTTTTTTGCTTTTGTTGTCTGCCATTTTTCTTCATTAACCAGACTTCCATTGATTTTTAAAGAAGGATTTCCAAAGAATGAGACCTGGATGATATGGAATGGTTTAAATTTTTTTAATATTGAGAATAGATAATTGAGTCGGATGTGATTATTGATAACAAAATTTAACAATTTTTTATCCTGTTTCAATTCTTTTAAAAGGATGAAATCAAAACCATTCTTCTCTGCTTTATCCATCAGTCTAAAGAGCAACTTTTTCAATTCATTAGTTCTGCCTTTATTATTGAGTGCTGTGCATAATTTGAGTTCAGTCAGGAAGAGATCAAATCCAAGTTTATATCTCTGGCTGAGTTCCTTTGCCTTATTAAGGAGTTCAAGTGCCCCATTATATTCATCTTGTGCGATCTTTATCTGCGCCTCAGTAAGGAGGATGGAAATTGAATCTGCATCATCTTTAGTCTTTTTAATTTCATTTATTTTATTAATAATCCTTTCGGCTTCAACAATATTATCATCCATTATTTCTATCCGGCACAATTCATTAAGGGCTGTAATTATAAGCCAGGGAACCCTTAATTGTTCATAGACGCCAAGGGCTTTATTTATATACTCCCTTGCAGTCTTTAAATCATCCACTTCAATAACTAAAAGACCAAAACCACGCCAGAGCCCTGCCATTGACCAGGGGTCATTATACGCCTTACATACCTCCATACCAGTTTTTAGAATCCTATTGGCACTATTTATGTCTCCGAGCAATAAAGAAATCCTTGCACCATTATAAAAACAAGCACCACATCCTAAAGAGAAGTGTTCCCTTAATAATTCAATTGCAGGAAGAATCTTTGAATATGCACCTTTGAGATTTCCCATCTTGAATTCATTCATTGCCCAGTTGTTAAGGATACTGGTCTTTAGTTCATCCAACCTATGTCTTTCTGCTATCCTGAATGCCTGACGGAAAAGTCTTCGTGCCTCAATAAGTCTTTTACCACCAAGGGAATTATCTATTGCACCCAGTGAATTCATTGCTGAAGCCTTTAAAAGATATAACCTATACGGCCAGATTCTCAATAGGCGCTTGAGTAATTTGATTGCCTCTTTTAAATTCCCCTGATTGATAAGGACACCACTAAGGGCATACATTATCTCAGTTTTCAATTTTTTATTTTTCCTCACCTGTCTCAATGCCATCATTAAGACATCCTTTGCCTTTGCAAGGTCACCAAGATAACCCAGTGCCTCACCATAGTATTTTAAAATTTCTAAATTTTTATAAAATATTTTTTCTGGTAATTTTTCTATCGCAGAAATAATGCTCTTATACCTTCCCTGTTCCAGCATCCTCTGGCCGATTAATTCAATCATCTGGACCACACGCACATAATCTTCAGCAAGGATATAATATTTTAAGGCCTCTTCCTGGTTTACATTAGTATAATAATCAGCCAGTCGATTATATATCTCCTTTTTTCTATCCCCATTTTGGAGTTTACTCTTTAAAAAATCCTGGAACAGAGAATGGAGCCGATAATTACCATCAGGCAGGGCAAAGATAAAGGCATTGCGTCTAAAGATTTCTTTTATAATCTGTTGGCAGTTATCTATTCCGGTCACTGCCTTACAGATATCCGGATTCAAATAATCAAGCAATGAGCAATCAATGAGGAATTTCTGATATTCAGGGGGTTCATTTTTAAAAACCTCCTGGGCAAAATAGTCAAAGATGTTTTCTGCAAATTTTTTATATTCACTTTGCATCTTTTTAAAAAAAACATTTTCCCTATCCTGTTTAGTTCCGTAGGTTTGTAAGATCAAACTTAAATAAGTAGGCCAGCCCTCAGAATTTTTAAATAACCAGTCTATCTCATCTTCGGAAAGTTTTAAATTATATATTGTAGTAAATAAAACACAAATCTCATCCCTCGTAAAACAAAGGTCATTTGCTGTGATCTGACATATTTCATCATTTGCCTTCAGCTTTGCCAGCGGAACAGAAAGTTCTGAGCGGGAACAGATTATAAGATGGAGTTTTTTAGGCATATTTCCAAGGAGGTAAGAGATTATACCGTCTATTGTAGTGGATTCCTCAAGGTTATGATAATCGTCAAGGATTAAATAGGTATCATTATTAAAAGAACTTATCATCTCATTTACCAGCGTTCCCAAAACAATCCCAGACATTCCTGGTGGAAGATTGAAATATTGACTCAGTTTATAAATATTTTTACCAAATTCAGGATAAATGTTTTTGATTCCGGTAATCAGATGTGATAAAAAGACCGAAGGGTCGCTATCTTCCTTTCTCAACTGATAATAGACATATGGAATTTCTGCTTCGCTGACAAACTGGGTTAAGAGTGTGGTCTTTCCATAACCAGCACCCGCACACACAAAGATAAATTTTTTATGCATATTTTGATAGAGCAGTTTGACAAGTCTGTCCCGATAAAGGGTTTTTGGATTTATCTCAGGAAGTTGTAATTTACTCAGAAGCACAAATCCCTCTTCATTCATATTACAATTATACTTAATCAAAAAAAAGTGTCAAGTGATTTAAAATGTATATGTTGACATTTATGATTATAAGGGTATAATACACTATGAAGCGTAGAATTGGTGTGCTTACAAGCGGTGGTGATGCACCGGGGATGAATGCAGCGATAAGGGCAATCGTCCGCACCGCCCTTTATAAAAACTATGAAATCTTTGGGATCAAACATGGTTACAGGGGATTGTTAAACGATGATATGATACAACTGGACCATTATTCAGTGGCAAATATCATCCAGCGTGGTGGCACGATCATTGGAACTGCGCGGTGTGATGAGTTTGAGACAGATAAGGGAATGAGAAAGGCAAAGAGGATTATGGAAAAGAATAGAATTGATAGTATTATTGTTATCGGTGGTGATGGAACGATGCGTGGGGCAAAGGAATTTTCTGAAAGATTTGAAGCGAAAATTGTTGGACTACCAGGGACGATCGACAATGACCTTTATGGAACAGACTTTACCATTGGTTTTGATACTGCTGTGAATAGTGCACTTGAAGCGGTTGACCGCATAAGGGATACAGCGTCTTCCCTGGAAAGGGTATTCTTCATCGAGGTAATGGGAAGATATGCAGGTTTTATCAGCCTTGCAGTCGGGCTTGCAGGCGGGGCTGAAGATGTTATCATTCCTGAAACACCAACGGATATTAAGGAGATTGCCCGAACTATAAAAGATAATATTAAAAAGGGGAAAAGGTCAAATATAATCATTGTGGCTGAAGGTGATGAGGCTGGAAATGCATTGACTGTAGCCCGCAAGGTCAAAAGATTGACCGGAGAAGATTTTCGGGTCGCGGTCCTTGGCTATATCCAGCGGGGTGGAACCCCAAGTGCAAATGACCGAATCCTTGCCTCAAGATTGGGTTATGCAGCGGTTGAGGCGATTGAAGGTGAAAGATACGGGGTTATGGTTGGTGAAATAAATCACGAGATTGTATATACACCATTTGAACAGACCTATACAATTAAAAAGCCAATTGAAGATTATCTCTATAAAATGATAAAAATCCTGTCCGGATAAAAATAAATCAGATAACTACAGATTTTCTTTTATTTTTTTAATAAAATGCTGGGGGTCGAGTCCGTATTCTCTGTATAATGCATCAGGTTCATCAGAGCCACCATATTGTTCTATACCAACCTTTATAAATCTTGTATTAATATTTCCCTCAGCAATCATCTGGGCAATTATGCTGCCAATGCCTGTGTGTGCGATATGGTCTTCATAGGTGATTATCAAACCTGTCTTTGCTGATTCTTTTATAATCCCGGGGTCAATCGCAAACGGTGAAGAAAGATTATATATTTTTATCTTAATCCCCTGATTACTCAATTCATTATACGCCTCTATCGCCTTTGATAACATTGCACCTAAAGTAAATACTACACAGGCATCACCATCCCTTATCAAATCCATCTTTCCATATTCAAATTTATAATCCTCATCAAAAAATATTTTACCCGAATCGTCTTTAATTATCGGAAGTTTTGTCCTTCCCACACCGATGACCCAGTTCCCGGGCTGATTCAATACATAACGGACAATGTGGTCGGTCTGATTCGGATCCCCGGGAATAACAACCTTAAATCCAAACAGATTCCTTAATACCCCGAGATAATCGATGCAATGGTGGGTCTTGCCATCAGGTCCAACATTATAACCAAGATGTGTTGCAAAGATCTTTAGATTTGTATTATTGATATCATTCAATCTCAATTGATTAAAAACCTCATCAATTGCGAATACACCGAAATCCGCCCATACGGTGATTATTCCATTTATTGATAAGGCACCTGAAATCGTTGCGGTCGTATGTTCACTCACACCGGCTTCAAAGAAATTTTGAGGCAGGATTTTGGCAAATTTATTTGTCTTCACTGAATCCATAAGGTCACAGTCAAAAACTGCAATCGTGTTGGGTGGATTCAACTTTGCAATGTCTTCAAGGACATCACCGAATACTACCCTCGGATCGGTTGTTTCTTTATATAACCTGAACTTGCCTGTTTTAATCTTTGGCTGTGGAATTTCCAATTTATTATAATATTTTATCTTTCTGTCCTTGTTTTTAATAAAAAAATCTAAATCATCTTCAATCCCTAATTCCTTCAGGGCATTTTTACATTCTTCCCTGGTCAGTGACTGTCCATGATATCGGGCATTGTTTTCCATAAATGAGACACCCTTGCCGATCGTTGTCTCACAGATTACAACATAAGGGCTTGTTTTATCAGAGATTGCCTTTTTCACTGCCTCATATATCGCTTTATGATTATGCCCGGAAACCTCAATCACCTTCCAGCCATCCGCAATATAATTTTCCTTTATATTTACCGGCATTATATCTTCTACCCTACCTGAAATCTGAAAATGATTGTAATCAATTAAAACCGTGATATCATTCAAATTAAATTTTTTTGCAAACCGCCTCGCCTCACCAACCTGCCCTTTTGCCTGTTCTGCATCACTCATCAACACGAATGTATGATAATTTAAATTTTTTAATTTTGCTGCGAGGGCAAAACCACAACCCGCAGAAAGTCCCTGGCCTAAATTGCCTGTGGTCCATTCAACACCCGGGATATGCCTTTCAATATGCCCTTCAAATGGGCTATAGAGCCTTCTGAAACTTACTAACAGGTCTTCACGGTCAACGAACCCAAGCCTTGCCAGCACTGAATATATGCCCGGTGATGTGTGGCCATGGCTCACAACGATTCTATCCCTTTCAGGTGCATTGTAATTTTCCGGTGTGATATTTGCAAAATAGAATATTGTTAGGTATATATCAATGGAAGACATAGAACCGCCCGGATGACCAGAACCCGCTATCGTCGTCATCTTGATAATATCACCCCTGCAAACCTTGGAAAGTTCTTCCAGTTCTTTCCAGACCGGTTCATTTATTGTGCTGAAAAAATTCATTTTTTTCATACTACCGACACCTTAAAATCATCTTCAGCAATTGTATAATCTGGTTTTATTTTTAAAATGAGATTGCAGTCTTTAGAAAATTTTGCCAGGATATCGGAGCCGCGCGTGGTGAGAAAATCTGCAATACGCGGTGAGACCTGTAATTCTACAATCTTATTTTTTATAGACCGTGCATTATTAAAGAACCAGCGCTCAATATCACTGATCACACTCATCTTTGAGATTATCCTGCCCCTGCCCTTGCACATCGGACAGACTTCGCTCAATGAGTAAGTAAGACTCGTGCGCGACCGTTCCCTTGTAAACTGGAATAGACCGAATTCGCTCACCTCACCAATCCGATAACGGGCACGGTCATTGCGAATCAATGATTTGAATTCACGCACGACCTTATCTACACTCTCTCTTTTTTCCATATCGATCAGATCAACAATGACAAGTCCGCCAATATCACGAAGGCGGAGCTGGCGTGCGATCTCTTTTATTGCCTCAAGGTTTGTTGATAACGCAAGTTTCTCTGCCTGCTTCTCCCTTGAGGATTTACCTGTATTTACATCAATTGCCAAAAATGCCTCAGTATGGTCAAGGACAATATATCCACCACTCGGCAACCACACCTTTCTTTCAAAAATCGTCTTCAATTGTTCTTCAATCCCGAATTTAAAAAATAATGGCTCTGGCTCTCTGTATAACTTTACCCTTGAACGCATTCTTGGTGATACATTGCTTAAATACTGGATTATCTCACGATATTTTGTTTCATTGTCAACATATAGATTTCTCACTTCCTGGTTAAACAGGTCGCGGACTATTTTTATCAATGTGCTTGGCTCTGCGTAAATTAAACAGGGTGCTGGTTCTTCTGATTTCTTTATACTTTTTTCCCAGAGGGATTTTAAATAATGCACTTCCTGCTGGATCTCTTCAGGACGGGCGGTTGCCGCTGCAGTTCTGATGATCAATCCCATTCCCTGTGGTTTAATTTCTTTGGCAAGGCGCGCGAGTTGTTCCCTTTCATGACGATGATGGATCTTCCTTGATACACCAATATTTTTGGCATTTAAAAGTAGCACCACATATCTGCCGGGAATAGAAATATAAGAGGTTACGCGCGGTCCCTTTACTCCATATGAATCCTTTGTAATTTGAACGATTATCTCCTGATTTTCTTTTAATTTTGCACCTTCAACCCTGGCTTCTTCTTCGATCTCAATATCTTCACTTTCAAAGAGTTCAGAGAATTCTTTGAATGGAATTTCATCAAGGGGCAGAAAACCATTTTTTTCCATACCGATATTAACAAATGCTGCCTTCAATCCGGTCATAAGATTCAGAACCTTTGCTTTATATATGTTTCCAACAAGACTGATCTGGTCAGGACGGTCTACATGGAATTCAATCAAAACATCATTTTCCAGTACCGCAATCCTCGTTTCAGTGGTGGCAACACTTACAAATATATCTTTTCTTATCATTTTACCTCCATCGGCGAATACAGAAGTCCATCTCTCTTTATAAACATCAATGTCCTCGTGACTTTATATTTCTTTACCTCTTCTATCGGCATCTCAGTAAGGTATGAAAGAAATTCATAAATATTAACATATTTTTCACCATAATACAATCCACAATTCAAGATATTATTATTATAAGACATTGATTCTAATGATTCCGATATATTCTTGACCCTTGACTTAGAATTAATATATACCGGCTGATCTTTAAAAATTTCAAGTGGTTTATGGATTTCAACCTGCGGGATGGAGACTTCATAGTATATTAAATTTATTGAATTTGATAAAGATGGTGTATTCGGAGCGATCCCACGGACATCGAGTATCCTTATCCCGGGTGGGAATCGTGTATTCAATTCACGGGAAATATTGCCAAAATATTCGGCTTCAAGGTAGAAATCAAAATAGTCTGATTTGGAAATCTGTCCGACATTTTTAGGTGGACCGAATGAGACCTTTGGGATGGGTGAAAATCCTGAGGTGAAATTCAATGGTAAATCTGTTCTTCTGAGTGCACGATAAATAGTCCTTGTTATATCAAGATGAGATGCATAACGAAAATCTTCGCCGATTGAATATTTTACACGATAGACAGAAGGTTGTGACACCCTCTTCGGATATCTTCCATAACCAAGATACTTTTCTTCACTCCTGGTAAATTTTGTAATATTGCCATCACAGGCACCACAATTACTACAATCTGTATAATAGCAATTTTGAGTTATCTCTCCCTTTTTTGCCCGTTCATATTCAGAATGCAGGAATTCCTTTTTTACGCCAATATCAATGAAATCCCATATATGATTGTCCGCACCATTCAAATAATCATCCGGATTGACTCCCGTCTTCTCAAATGCATTTTTCCATCTATTAAAATCAAAAAATTCACGCCATTCTTCAAATCTGGCACCATTATTATAAACCTCTTCAATGACTGGAAATACCTTTTCATCAGCCCTTGATAATAATGCCTCAATGAATGATACTTCTGGTGCCTGATAGTTCAGATCAACCCGACTTTTTTTCAATCCCTTGACTATTCCAATCCGTTCATTCAATTCATCGAGAGAGAGAAAAGGCACAGATTCAAACGGGGTATGGGGCTTTGGCACAAATGGTGATAAAGAAATCTTTATCCCACCTTTTGGGCATACCTTGAGGATTTCATTGACCAGCCTCTTTATCTCGTTGACATCCCCTTCTTTCTCAAATGGCAGTCCGACCATAAAATATAATTTTACCTGGCGCCAGCCCTGCTCATAGGCGATCCTGACCGCATCCATCAAATTTTTTTCCGAAAATGGTTTATTAATTTTTCTTCTTAATTCCTCAGAACCTGCTTCAGGTGCAAATGTCAAACCGGTCTTTTTTACCTCTTTTAGTAAATAAGCCATTTCTTCATTAAATAATTCACCACGCATTGCCGGTAAGGATACACTAATATTCTTTTTTTTCAACAGTTCATTCAGTTTTCTGATAAGATTGGGCAGATTGGGATAATCAAGGATTGAAAATGACAAAAGGGAAACCTCTTCCCATCCTGTCTCCCTTAAACCTTTATCAACCGCCTTCAATATTGACGATTCTGACCTTATCCTCAAAGGACGATTTGTGTATCCTGCCTGACAGAATCTACAACCATAAGTGCAGCCCCTCATCACCTCTATTGCCAGACGGTCATGGGTAACATCACATATTGGAAGGATTGCCGGAGATGGAATCGTATCTTCAGAAAGTTCGTTTACAACCATTTTTTTTATGGTCTTCTCTTTTCTGTGAATTTGAGGCACCCATATCCCTGCAATATCTGCCAGTGCCTTTATTCTCTGTTCCTTCTTTTCTTTTGGGATATTGATAAGAATCGTGCTAATCTCTTTTACTACATTCTCACCATCGCCAATCACAAATGCATCAAATATCGGACTCATCGGTACAGGATTTAAAGTGCAGGGCCCACCAGCGATCAATATAGGATGTCTATCATCGCGGTCTGTGGACTTATAAGGAATTCGGGCAATATCCAAAACATAGAGCACATTTGTATAATTCAATTCGCTCTGGAGCGAAAATCCTAAAAGGTCAAATTCCTTTATTGGTTTTTTTGTTTCAAGGCTATACAATGGAATAGCGCGGTCTTTTAAATGGTCACCGAAATCAGGCCAGGGAGCAAAGATTCTTTCACACTGGATTAGAGGATGCTGATTGAACAAATGATAGATGATCTTTATTCCGAGATTTGACATTCCAATCTCATAGACCTCCGGGAATACTATGCCTACATAGATACTGGGGTTTGTTTTAATGGTGATATTCAGTTCGCCACCCGTATATCTGATAGGTCTCTTTACAAGAGGTAATATCTCATCTAACATAATTCAAAAATTTCAGATCGTTGCTTTTTTAATTTTTCAGAAAAGCCTCGGCAAAAAATTCTCTACAGTAATGCGTAGCCCCTTTCAAGTGCACGGTCATTTACTGCAAGTTGTTCTTCACTCGCCCGGCCAAATCTCTTGCGCTGTGCCTTTTTTACTGAATCAAGTTTCAATATGCCCGTCTTCTTTATCGTTGCCCCGAGCATCACCATATTGGCGATTCTGCCCTGTCCCAGTTCTTCAGCAATCTTGTTTGCCTCAACCGGGATCACTTCAATATCATTTCTTTTCGGACGTGATTTGATAAGGGTCTGATTGAAGAATAAAATCCCACCGGGTTTAACAAGCGGCTCAAATTTTAAAAGTGATGGTTCATTCATTATTATGACAATATCTGGATTTACCACAACCGGTGAAGCAATCTTTTCATCAGATACTACAACTGAACAATTCGCAGTGCCACCACGCATTTCAGCACCATAGGAAGGAAAGAATGTAACATTTAAATTCTCTAATAACCCGGCATAGGCAAGGATTATGCCTGACGATACAACACCCTGCCCACCAAATCCAGCGATGATGAATTCCTTTGTCACTTTGCCTCCTTTGCCCGATTGCGAAATTCGCCCATTGGATAATATTTTGCCATCACCTCAGCAACCCACTTCTTTGCCTGGACCGGTGTAACACCCCAGCCCGTGGGACACATTGAAAGGACTTCAATCAGAGAGAATCCTTTGTTATCAATTTGATACTGGAATGCAGTCTTAATTGCCTTTTTTGTCTTGATGATATTCTTTGGTGTATCAACAGCAACCCGTTCAAGATAGAAAGGACCATCAAGTCCATTGAGAAGTTCACACACCTTTATTGGATAACCCTGTTTAACCACATCCCTTCCTTTTACCGAAGTCGTTGACCTCATTCCAGGCAGGGTCGTTGGTGCAAGCTGTCCACCGGTCATACCATAGATCGCATTATTTATAAAGATTATTGTAATATTCTCGTTCCTTGCTGCTGCATGGATTGTCTCTGCGGTACCGATTGCAGCAAGGTCACCATCACCCTGGTATGAGAAAACAAAACATTCAGGTCTTGCCCTTTTTATGCCGGTTGCGACTGCGGGTGCCCTACCATGTGGGACCTGGATCATATCACAATTAAAGTATTCATCTGCAAAGACTGAACAACCTACAGGTGCTATCCCTATTGCCTTTTCCCGAATGTTCATCTCAACAAGGAGTTCGCCAATGATGCGATGGACAATCCCATGGCCACAGCCCGGGCAATACCTTTGTTTTATCTCAGTCAATCCTGCAGGTCTGCCAAATAGAAGTTTCATTTCTTACCCCTTATTTCAAGAATCTTATTATAGACCTCCTGGGCATTTGGCAATCCACCACCAGGATGGCCTATGAAATAAACCTTTGAACGTCCTTCAATTGCAAGTTTTACATCCTCAATCATCTGACCAAGACTCATCTCAACAACAAGGAAATTCTCAATCTTTTTTGAAAGTTCACCAATTATGTCTGCAGGAAAGGGCCAGAGTGTGATCGGTCTCAATAAACCAACTTTTATGCCATTCTCCCTTGCAATCCTTAATCCTGCCTCAGCAACACGGGCAGAAGTTCCATAGGCAACGATTATTATCTCAGCATCATCTATCTTTATGCCTTCATATCTCTGCTCATTCTTTATAATCTTTTGATATTTCTCCCATCTCTGCCAGTTCCATTCCTCAAGTTTACCGGGTCTCAAATCATAAGAACGGATAACCCTTCTCTCCCTGCCCTTACATCCGGTGAGCCACCAGTCCTTCTCTGGCAATGATTTTGGATCAACAGGTTCTCCTTTTATCTCCACAGGTTCCATCATCTGACCGAGCAATCCATCAGCAAGGATCAATGCTGGATTTCTATACTTTTCAGCGAGTTCAAACCCGAGTTTCGGAAATTCAAATAATTCCTGGGCAGAATTCGGGGCAAGAACTATTGTATGATAATCACCATGGCCACCACTCTTGACGGACTGAAAATAATCAGATTGGGCAGGTGCTATATTTCCTAATCCAGGGCCACCGCGCACGACATTTGCAACAAGGACAGGCACATCAGCACCAGCAATATACGAAAGCCCTTCCTGCATAAGACTTATCCCTGGTGAACTTGACGATGTCATTGCCCTTGCACCAGCAGATGCGGCGCCAAAAAGCATATTAATTGCTGCAAGTTCACTCTCGGTCTGGAGGAATACACCACCCACCTCATTCATTCTAATTGACATATACTCCGGAACTTCATTTTGTGGGGTTATTGGGTAGCCAGCAAAAAATCTGCAACCTGCATATATAACACCTTCAACCAGGGCATGATTTCCATACATCAATGTTTTTTCAGCCATATTATCTCCTTATTTATAGACTTCAATCGCTGGTTCTGGACAGGTCATATAGCAGTATCCACAGCCAATGCATTTAGACATATCGGTTACTTCTGCAGGATGATAACCACTTGAATTGATGCGGTCTGGAGAGAGCCTTAAAATCTTGACTGGACAGATGTCATCACAGCACAGGCCGCATCCCTTACAAACTTCTTCTAAAATCTTCACCTCAGGCATCAAACCTCCTTAATTTTGTTTTTTGTTAACATCTCAAAAGGAGATGTCTTTGCAGACCAATAGATTTGAGAGAATAAATAAAAAAACTCTCCTGTCTCATTTTTTGGCTTAAACCTTATTGTTTCAAATCTTATCAAGATTATTGCTGCCTTTCTATTTATAGGGTTATTATATGGAAAAAAATAACAAAGTCAAGGACTTAAACTTCATCATTTCAATAATCTTCTGGATGGTTTATCTAACCTCAATTTATCGGCACTGGAAGTGCTTCCTACAAGCAAGGGTTATAATGGGTTATCAGGGGTGATAAGGGGTAATCAGGGTTTCCTTACCTTTGCATTCACGGTTCACGGTAAACATTCCACGAATCCCCCTTTTTGTCGGCCTTTAGCCTTTTAGCCCTTTTTAGCCCTTTTCTTTATTTCTCCAATTGCCCCCAATTGCCTTTCTTTCTATTCTCTACTCGCTACTTTCGTAGTATCTTTTTTTATTATGGATTGGTGTGAATTTTGCGCCTTAACATTTGTATGAAATAGTTGACAATCTCAAAAAATTGATTATCATATATTAGGTAAACGGGCATCTATGCCCAATAACTTATAACGATTCTTTAGCCGGGGTGGTGGAATTGGCAGACACATACGTTTGAGGGGCGTAGGCCTTCGGGCATGGGGGTTCAAATCCCCCCTCCGGCACCAGCGGAGGTATTATGACTATATTTATCATTTGTATTTTATTAAACTCACCAATTGAAACAATCACACCCGATGTTGATGCCAGGACATATACAATGAGAGAATCTGCTCCAGATTGGATTCAGACATTCACTCCACCCCAGCAGATGCCGAACTGGCCCAAGACGATCGGAGTGAGCCCTTACTATGCACCGAGCGGAGTGAGCCTTGCTGATATAAATAATGATGGTGACCTTGAGATTATTGTTGGTTCAACGAATAATCAGGTCTATATCTGGGATTATCAAGGGAATTTAATGCCGGGCTGGCCCGTGACGGTTGGCGGAGCGGTTCAGGCAAAGGTCGCAGTTGGTGATATTGATAATAATGGTGATATGGAGATTGTCATCGCTGCACGGAATGGTTATGTATATGTGTTCAACCACGATGGAACGAGTTTTCCAAACTGGCCCCAGAATGCAAATGGCGTTCTCGGGTTTATCGCACCAGTTTTGTTTGACCTTGACCGCGATGGTGATTTAGAAATAATTATGGCGCAGATGCAATCCGGACAGCCAGGCCATGTCTATGTCTGGCATCACAATGGCACGGTCTATCAGGGCTGGCCACAGAATACTGATTATCTTGCAGTTGCCTCGGTTTCGGTTGCAGATATAGATAATGACAGTCTCTTTGAAATCGTCTGTCTATCTTATCGTTCTGTCTATGTCTGGGACCAGAATGGGAACACTGAACCGGGCTGGCCCAAATTGAATGTTGCTGGTGGAATGAGTTATGCACAACCAGTTCTCGCTGACCTTGATGATGATGGAGATTTGGAAATACTACATTCCTATTATACAAATAATATTAATTATATCAATATTTATCACCACAATGGCACGAATTTTGCAAACTGGCCACAGACATATCCGGGTCCCCAGACCTATACAATGCCGGTTGTTGGTGATATCGATGGAGATGGTGATTTAGAGATATTCGGTGGTGGCCATATCATTGGTGGACCAAATTTACTTGCAAGACATCACAATGGAACCCAGGTGAGTGGTTGGCCTGTGAATTGCGATATGATGGAATGCTCACCGATTGTGTTTGATGTTGACAATGACAAATTCCGTGAGGTCCTCATTGCGGATAATTCAAATCCTGGAAATTTCTATGCATATGAAGGTAATGGTTCTTATGTTACTGACTGGCCTATCTCTATTCCTTCTGCTGCAGTTGTGAATAGCCCTTCAGTTGGAGATGTTGACCTTGATGGCGATATTGAAATCGGCTTGCTTGTGAGCAATGGCACAGTCAATCTATGGACTCTACAGGATGTTCCATATTGTGGTTATTATACAGATTGGGGGACATTCTATCATGACCAGTGGAATACAGGCTGGTTTCACCCAGAACCACCCCAGAATCTCAGTGCAACACCGGTTGTAGACCATATCAAACTTACCTGGCAGAAGAACACCGAACCAGATATCGCAGGTCATAATATCTACCGCAGTGAGACATCAGGCGGACCATATACAAAGATTAATACTTCATTGATAACGGATACGACATATGATGATTATCAGGTTTCTCCAGGAATAACCTATTATTACTGTATCACTGCACAGATAAAGGCATTTGCGGAATCAAGATTGAGCAATGAATCTCAGGCGCAGATGGGAATAAAAGAAATTGGTTCAAGCAGAATCTCTACACTTGAGATAAGACCGAATCCATTCAAGGATATGGTGAAGATAAGCGGGAATAATATAAATGAAATAAAAATCTATGATGCTAAAGGAAGATTGATTGAGTCATTGAAAACGAATGAGATAATCTGGAGGCCGAAAAATAAATTAAGACCAGGGGTATATTTTGTTGAAATCAGGAATGGAGCTGAAAAGATCATCCAGAAAATAGTGAATATCAATTAGAGGACATTACAAAAATTTTATTAAAATTAAGCAAAATCAGTGTTATCATACGATATAATGGTCTTAAGAAGATAACGAGGGAGTATTCGAAATTCTAAGATAAGGATGTTTATAGACATTTATTCAATATAATTCCAAACTGGTGCATAAGACATTTAAGGTCAACTGACTATTGACATTTCCCCTGAATCGTATATAATGACTGACTGGTCAGTCAGAATAAACCTTTTTTAAAATAAAGGAGTCTAAAATGGTTATGAAGAAAGACATAAAAGAACGGATTTTAACGACGGCAATGAGGCTTTTTGCGAGAAAGGGG
>Ga0207433_10009391_pt1 | contig 15576 bp, 33 predicted proteins | sample YelNatPaOPGAMG01_FD_187559 | JGI IMG/M metagenome (GOLD analysis project Ga0207433, IMG submission 187559) | Hot spring thermophilic microbial communities from Obsidian Pool, Yellowstone National Park, USA - OP-RAMG-01 (SPAdes) (version 3) | ecosystem: Environmental > Aquatic > Thermal springs... | reverse complement strand
ATAGTGGATTTGACAGATATGTTGTTACAATAGGTAGCACATCAATAGCTAGTTCATATCTTAAAACTAAAGTTTCAACAAGTAACGATACTAACGCATCAAATGTAGTAGGATACTTATTCCAAGTAAACTCAAGTACAGAAATTGTAATATTACATGGAGGTTCACATGCAGCAGTACCAGCAACTGGAACATTATTTATTAATCCAGGAACAAGTGCAATAAGTGTTACAGTTAGTGCTGCAACAAGTACTGGTAAAGTTACTTATGGACCAGCAGATATAGTGTTGGTTAGTCCAGATCTATACTGGGAACTACTTAACATCATACAATTAACTAACGTGTTGTATGAGGGAAGTACAGACCCAGTTAGACAAGGAGTTATACGATTAGCATTAGGAACAACTATTATAAAGCATAGTTTACTTCCATCAAGAACAATGGTAGCATTAAATAGTGACAAGTGTATAGGAATGGTACTACGTAGAGCATTAAAGATAGAACCAGTGTTGTTCCCTGTGTGGAACGAATATGGATTCATAGGTACAGTACGATACGGAGCAAGTATATTGTTTGAAGGAGCTATGCAGTGGGCAGGAAACTAAACAACTAATTAGCTTCTATAATACACCCCTTATTTTTTATGTATTAAATTTTTATGTAGGTAATTTTTATGTATGTAATACCAGAAAATAAAACAGTATATTTACGTGTAAGTGGACTAGCAACTTATTTATTCTGTCCTAAAAGAAGTAAAATCCAGTTGTTTAATAATCCAGTAATACACAGTAAAGAAAAAGGAGCAGTAGTTAAAGGAATAAAGTTACATCAACAGTATGAATATATGATGTATAATGTAGGATTTGATAGGACATTAGTAAAGTATAAGTTAGGATGGACACCATTAAAAGTATTTGAGAAACAAGTGCCAAACACTAACATAATAATTAGAGGTAAACCAGATGATTTAAGAACAATAATAAATAAAAAAGATGGAAAGAAATATACTGTGTTGTTAGAGTTGAAAACTACTGGTCGTAAAATGATTAGGAGAGAAATATATTGTGCTATGAAACAGTTACAATTATACATGTGGTTACTTAAAGAAAAACTGGAAGAAATAGGTTTTCCATTATGGAAGTATGGTATAGTGGAAATATACAGTCAAAGAACAGGTGAATTGTTAAAAAGGTATAGTGTAGAATATGATGATAATATTGAAGAATGGATAAAGCATGTAGTGAAAACTTTTACTGGAGAAGAACCTTTAAATATTCCAGAAGACACTAAATACTGTAAAAAGTGTCCACAAGCAATAAAAAATGTTTGCTCATGGTATGAGATGATGAAGAATGGATGAGGTAGTGTTTGTATGTAAATATAGTTCAGTATGTAATTGGAAATGTGAGAAATGTCCATACTTACTTAGGGAATTAAAAATAGTGGAATTTCATAAGGTTGAAGAACTATGTAAGAATTTCAAAAATATGAATATAACGTGTGATTGTGGATGAGTGAAATACCTAAACTAGACATAATTACGTTTTTTGAATATACAACTGGATTAAAACCTACGGAAGACCAAAAACAATTATTATTAAGTTTAACAGATATGAATGTGAAAAAAATAATAGTTACAAGTGGAAGACAGTCGGGGAAAAGTATTACTTGTGCAGTAGCAATATTATGGTTAAGTTTTATTTATGGACAGGAACATCCAATAAAAATATTACTAGTTAGTGCTCAAGAAAACATATTATATTTCCACATTAGAGAAATTTTAAAGAGATGTCCAGAATTTGAGGAAGAAATAGTTGCTCATGGAGTATACAGTTTAGTTCCATTAAGAGGATATGAATTAAAAAATGGTAGTATTGTTTATGTTAGAGGAGCTACAGATAAACAGATTAGAGGTTTACCAGCTGATGTAGTGTTTATAGATGAAGCGTGTGAATGTAAAGATGATGTAATATTAACAGCATTAGGTAATTTGAGTGGTCCAATAAGTAAGTTTATACTGTTAAGTACACCACATAAAGACAATTTGTTTACTAGATGGGCTACAGATGAAAATAGTGGATTTAAAGTACACATGTGGAGTGCTGAAAATTTACCTTGGCATGATAAGACTATATTGGAAACTAAAAAGAAAGAAATGAGTAGTGAAAAGTATGCTGTAGAAGTTTTAGGTAGACCTCCAACTATACAGGAAAGAGGATTCTTTAGTAGAACACATATTAATAAGTGTATAAGTGATAGTCCAATAGTTAGAGAAGGAGGAACAATAGAGATAGGTATAGATTTTGGAGAAATAGAAAGTAGTACAATATTAACTGTTATAGAACGTGTAGGGAGAATAAAAAGTAAAATATTAAATATTAAAAAGTGGAAGTTACCTCCAGAATTAGTTAGTGATGAAATCTTAGTAGAAATACGCAAGTGGAATCCAACAATAGTTAAAGCAGACAATAAACCTCCAGAATACATGAATATATTAAAGACTAAAACTAGAAAAATAGTGTTTATAGATTGTACATTTCATAAAGAGTTAATGTTGGGACAATTACAGAAACTAATAAGGGAACATAATATATTGATACCTCAACATGAAGTAGAATTAATTAAACAGTTAACAACTTATAAAAGAGGAATGAAGGTTGGAGATGATTATGTGGATAGTTTAGCACTAGCAGTATATGATTATGGATTTAAACCTAGTTATGGTAAAGTGTTTATTGGGAAAAAATAAAGTTTAAATAGTGGTTTAACCATTTAGTAAGCAAACAAAAAGAGGTGAATAAAAAACAATGTTTGAATTCGTTAAAGATGTGTTGGTGGGTGTAGGGACAGGTGTTGTTTCAGCAGGTATAGGTTATTTTAGAAAGACACCAGTGCCAGAGTTTAATGGACCGAAATTCATTAAAACATTGATTATTGGAGGACTAGTTGGAGGAGCATATAGTTATAGTCCAATATACACTGAAGATGTAGTGGTGTCGTTTATACAAGAACTAGGATATGTTACTTTGATTGACCGTTTAGCTGATTTAGTGTGGAATAGAATAAAAGCAATAACATCACATAAATAAGAATAAGAATATATAAATAAGAATACTTAAAAATTCTATATTTTTTATTTTGAAGGGATTATGTATGGAATGTTTAGCTAAAAATTGTATGAGTAGACAAACAGGATGCAGTAAAGTGTGTCAATGGTGGACTTATGAATTAATGGTTATGAAAGCTAAAGGAATAGTGAAAGAGAAATGACTACAGAACAAATGTTAATACTAGTCTTAATATTGTTATTTATATTAGGTTATGTTATAATGCTCTATTATAATGAAGTGAATAAGAAATGAAAGAATTATTGTATTGTGTATCATGTGGTAAACCAATATGGAGACATAAACTAAAGAAAGGTGAAGTGGATATTTTAGGTAGAAATTTATGTCAAGTATGTAAGAATAAAGCTAGAATGGAGTTACAGAGGAACAGAAATAAAATTTATAAAGTAGATGAAAGTGTATTTCAAGTAAACTTAAAGAAAGAATTAGATAGGTTAGGTAAAAAACAAAAACTTAAAGAGGAAAAGAAAAAATTGGTGAAGTAAAAATGCGTTTATTTAATAAGATAATGAGCATAGCATGTTTTTTTGCTAGTGGTTTCAATTGTGCCATGTTAATAAATGCTTTAAAGAATAATGATGCTTTAATGACTTTTATATTTACATGTAGTATATTCTATTATTTATTTATAGGAAAATTCTGGTTAGAGGAGAAAGATAGTGAATATCGATTTGAATATTGATTTAAACATTAAATATGTTGAACCTAAAATTAAAATAGTTAAAGGTAAAGGTAGACCTGTATGGTGTAGAATATGTTACAGAATGTTATTACCACAAGAACAATACGTGTTTTTTAGAACTAGAAATAGGGAACTGTTAGACATGTTACATGTTCCATATAAAAGACCACACGTGACAATTTGTATAGAATGTTGGAATACTTATAAATGTAAGATAGAAGAATTGTTAGGTACTGGTTATGAGGAGTTAAATATAAAATGAGGTTAGAAAATAAAGTTTATATAATGGATTGTGATTATGAAGAACGAAAAAATATTGGAGTGGAGTGGAGCGGATAGGAAAAGAATGGAGTGGAGCGGAGGTGAAATAGTTGAATAAAGATTATAAGAAGTGGACTGTTACGATTAGAGGAACTAAACCGTTAATAATGAATAATCCAAAAAGTATGGATGCTCCTAAAATAGGTAAAGAAACACCAGTAGAAACTATGTTGTACTTAAACAATAAAAACCAATTGGTACAACCAGCGATACATATTTTACAAATGCTTGTTAGTAGTGCATATAAAATATATGGAAGGAAAAAGGCTTTATTGTTTAGAGTTTATTTAGATGTAGAACCAATAGAAATAGTGCATAAAATCCAAAATTGGGAAGTGTTTGAAAGTCAAGTAGTTATAGATAAAAGTAGAATTACGAAGAAAAGACCTATGTTGAGAGAATGGGAACTAACTTTTACTGTGATATCGCTAAATCCCAAAGAATTAACTGGTGATATGATACGTGGAGCATTAGATTATGGTGGAACGTTTAACGGTTTAGGAGATTGGACTCCACGTAAAAAAGGAAGGTATGGTATGTTTGAGGTTGTACAGTTTGAAGAACAATAAAATTCCATTTTTCTATTATATATTGAAAGCGGAACGGATAGGAGAGGAGTGGAGTGGAGAGGAATGGAGTGGATAGGTTTTATTTAGGTGATTAAATGAAGTGGACTAAACAAGAAGATGATGTTATTCGTAAGTTGTATCCTATTATGGGAACAAAAGTAAAGTTACATCTAGAGAATAGAACTATAGATAGTATTGAACATAGAGCAAGACGTTTACAAGTTAAGTTTATTCCAACTGGAGAAGGACCAGCAGGATTTTTAGATATTGAAAGTAGCGGGTTACAAGGAGATTTTAATTACATGTATAGTTGGGCTATAAAAACAGCTAATAAAAATGAGATGTATTATTCTATAATTAGTAGTGATGAAATGAGGAATGGAGTGTTAGATAAAAGAGTAGTGCAAGAGTTAGTTAATGCGTTACAGAATTATAAAAGAATATACACTTATTATGGAACAAGATTTGATATACCTTTTGCTAGAGCAAGGGCATTATATCATAAAATAGAATTTATACCTTACGGAGTTATTGAACATAGAGATTTATATTATTTAGCTAGGAGAGTATTAAGGATACATAGAAACAGATTAGAAAGTGTGGCTGATTTGTTAGGTATTAAAGGAAAGACACATCTTAATCCTAGAATTTGGGTAATGGCTAATTGTGGAAATGAACAAGCATTACAATATATATTAAAACATAATATTAAGGATGTTGAAGTGCTTGAACAAGTGTATAAAAAGTTACAACCTTACGAAGCAAAAACAAGACGTTACATTTAATGGAGCGGAAAGGAGTGAATTGGAGAGGATTGGAAAGGAAAGGAATGGAATGGTAAATAATAAAGAGAAACCTAAAAAGATACGTGTAGAAGGATGGGTAGAAGATAATGAACCAATATCTAATATTCCTACAATATGTCCCAAATGTGGAAGTAAACTTAAAATGGTTAACGCTTTACAGACTAATGCAAAAATAATCTTTATATACTGCCCTAACAGTAGATGTAGATATGTAGAAGAATTTGAGGAATAACTATGAGTAGTTTGAAAGAAAAATCAAAAACTTTGAATGAATTACTTTGGGAAAACAGGTTAGAATGGGATAAATGGTTACGCATGGGAGTGACAGAACAGAAGCAAATTGAGTTAGCGCCAAAATATCAGGAGAAATGGGTTAGACTTGAGGATGCACAAAAAGAAATAAGCAGGGTAAGAAAAGAACGGGATGAGATGGAAGAACTTGCTAACGATGTTGCAAATCAATACTCCAAAAAATATGAGGAGTTGAAACAGAAACTTCAACAATTGTTGAATAAATTTCCTAAGAAACGTTGGAATGAAGCTTTTGAATGGAAAGATTATGCCACTAACGAAATTGACGTGTGGAAACAGAAGTTTGAGGAGTTGTTGAAAGGTGGAAATGAGTGAAACTGAACCGCCATGCGTAGAAAGATTTCATTTAAGTTGTTGGGAAGAATTTACTAAAGAGTATTCGCCTATTGGGATATGCTTAGAATGTATGGAACATACTGCACGAAAACAGCATGAATGCGATTGGTGTTCAAAACCAATAAGGAAAGGTCAAAAATATGTTAGACTTGTGAGGGTTCTTTAAACAGGAAGCGAAAGGAAGCGAGAAAATGAAAGTCGGTGACATCATATTTAGAAAAGACATGCCTCATTTCAGGTTTCGAATCGTTGCAGAAAGTAAAAAGTTTCCAGATTATTGGATTATTGAACCTGTTGAAAAATATAGGGGCTTTGGACGTTGGAAAGAAAGAAGGATAGTGGCAAAAAACGATGAAAGATGGGAGGTAGAAAAAGAAACGTGAAAGGTGTTAGATGTCCCAACTGTGGAGCGATGCGATTTAAGCCAGATGGGATGTGTTGTAATTCAGGCTGTAACGGTGGATACCAATATTACTGTAAAAAGTGTGGTGTTTGGTTTGTAAAAACTTTTGATGGAAGAATACTTGTAGACGCTCTTTTAACTGCTGTTTATCAGAAGGTGACTTCTAATGAGTGACTGTGAATGTTTTCTGCGAGGTTTCTGGCTACGTTATCCAGAATGTAAGCAATTATGCAAAAAACTTGGGGAACGGACAAAAGAGGTGGATAGTAATGGAACGTAAAGATTTTAAGAAGTGGGTTACAGACATTGTTTATGAAAGACAGAATGGTTTATGTAGTAAATGTGGTAGAAGTTTAGAACTTGGTTTTCATAAGCATCATAAGGATGGTGATGCTAGTAATAATAGTGTGGAAAACTTAGAGTTGTTATGTCCTGAATGTCATGGTGGAGAACAGTATAAAACTTTACAGCAACAACGTGTTAAACACTTGCAGCAAATAGAAGATATTATTGGTTTAGCTAGTAGTGGAGAGGTTAGTGGCGCTGTAGTTGAAAAGATTACTGAACTTATTAAGTTGGGACTTAGTTTAGAGAATAAAGTGTATAATGATGTAGAGTTACCTCCAGTTAATATAAGATTACAAACTAATATTGCTATACAACAAATGTTACTTAAAGAATATCAGAGAGGATTTGAAGATGGACTTAAAACAGCATACAATATATTGATTACAAGTATGGTTAGTAACGTTAAAGGGTTAGAGGACCAGTTTAAAAATGATGACATGTTAAAGTTGGCTAAGTTATTGAAAGATTATAAAGAAGGAGGAATTAATAAATGAAAGTTAAAATAAGAATAGAAGAAGTGCATGATAGTATAGATTTAGAAAACTTAATTAGGTATATACGTAAACTACGTGAACAATTTTATAGTGAAACTACATTAGATTTTGAATTAGAAGTTAATGTGAAAGGTGTACAAGTATGAGTGAACCTAAACAAATTAAGTTAGATAAAGAAATGTTAAAGAAAGAAAAACATATAGATAGTAAAACTCCTGAAGAAATGAATAGTGAAGTTACTAATGAACAAGAGTATGATATTACACAATTAGCTGGAGTTGGCGAAAAAACAGCACAAAGACTTAAAGAGAAAGGTTATTTAACTCTTATTGATATTGCTACTACTAGAGCAGATGAACTTAGTGCTGTAATGGGTATAGGTTATGCACAGGCTAAAGTGTGGATTGATGATGCTTTAGATAAAGTTAGTGCTAAAATGAAGTTACAGAATGCTACAGATTACACTAAAGAAAAGAATAATAAAACTATAATATTTACTAGTGGAAGTGAAAACTTAAACAAGTTACTTGATGGAGGATTTAAAACTGGAACAATATATGGTACTGTAGGTAGATTTGCTACTGGTAAAACACAGATAGGTTTTGAATTAGTTGTTGACTGTTTAAGTAAAGGTTATAGTAGTGTGTTTATAGAGACTGAACCAGACACGTTTCATTTAGAAAGACTACAGGAAATAGCTAATGGTAAAGGAATAAAGAATATTGATTGGAGTAAACTTTACGTGTGTCCAGCAGACCAAATCCCTACAGCAAAAGCACAATATTTACAGTATAAAATTATACAGAAAGCATTAGAGAGAGGAGAAAACATTAAACTTGTAGTAGTGGACAGTTTTAACGCTAAGTTTCGTGCTGGATGGAGTAGGACAGAGATGCTTCCTCTTAGAACACGTGAATTTGGAGAGCATTTCACTTTAATAGAATATTTAACAGCAAAGTATAATTTATGTTGGTATCTTACATGTCAAGCTATGTTACCTCCTAGACCAGAACAAGGATTACAAGCTAAAATGAAGTTTGGACAGGAATTTTATGTTGTAGGTGGAGAATATTTGTTACATAGTGTTAATATATGGTTAGCTTTAGACCAAATAAAAACTGAGTTATGGCAAGCAACATTATTTGACAGTAGTTATATTGATAGAGGAACAGTTCATTTTGTGTTGTGTAAAAGAGGATTAATGGATGAGGTTAAATGACAATATATTGCGATGTATTCGAATCAAAAGAAATTGTTGATGAGTTAAAGCGTAAACAGTTAAGTGTAGAGGTTAGGCATTTAGAGAGTGGTGATTACGTGTTTAATGATGTTGCTATTGAAAGGAAAACTTTACAAGATTTAATTAACAGTACTTATAATAGAAGATTATGGACGCAACTAATAAACTTATGTAACACGTATAAACATCCAATGTTGCTTGTAGAAGGATGGAGTGGATACAGCAATTTAGATGTTGTAACTAAAGGAGTGATAACTACTGTGCTTACACGTTTTAAAATGCCTATACTGTTTAGTTATAATTATTTAGAAACTGTAGAATGGATTAAATCATTATATATAAAGACTGGTACTAACAAGGTTACATATTTACCTGCTCCAGTTAAGAAACAAAAAACTATAGAGGATATTAAGTTGGAAATGTTACAGGTTATTCCTACAATTGGACCCAAAACAGCTAAAACAATATTAACTAAATGTCCAGACATATTTAGTAAACCTATAAATGGTAAGGAACTGCAAAATATTAAAAATTTGCATAAACAAGGTAAGGAACTATTAATCGAGGTTTTAGGTGATAATGTTATATAAATATAGAAATAAATATAGATATATATGTATGTGTGTGGTGATGAATGGTGTGGTTTGTTGGTAGTCCTGTTAAGAGTATGAGGAAAAGGATGATGGAGTTAGCTGGAATGTTGAAAGAAGTTAAAAAGGGCAATAGAGAAAGTCTAGAGGAGTTAGTGGCTAAGTTTTGTATTAAAGTTGGCGTTAGAGAAGAAGTAGCTAATCATTATATAGATTTATTTACAAAAAGTAAACTGTTAATGTTTCAACATGGACAGGAGACGTGGGAATATAATGAACAAGTTGAAGTGGAAATATTTGGAACAAAATTGTAAGAAATAAAGTTTAAATAGTTGATGTTGAATAGTTGAAAAGGAGGAAAACTATATGAAAAAGATAATATGTGATATATGTGGAAAAGAAGTCTATGCATGGCAAGGATATGCATCAACTGCTGAATTAGTTGTTAGTGAAATAAAAATAGTAAAAGATGCACAAAATGGTACGATATTAATACTTGATGTTTGTGAGGACTGTACGGAAAAGTTAATAAATAAGAATAAGGAGGGATGTAATGGTAAATAAAAAGAAAATAGAAGAACCAGTAGAAGTGTATGATGCACGATTGATGAAACTAGCTGAAAGAAACAATGTGCCTTTAGAAACAATAATGAAAGAATATGAAGAATTAAGAAAACAATTTAATAACCAAAGATTAGCTGTTAATGCTTTAATGAATAAGTATAGGAAACAAGTACAATTCCAGAAAGTGATGAGCACTAAACAGAAAGCAGAGCAGATAGTGGGTTTCTTAATTGGTGATATGGGGTTAATAGATAAAGCAGAACAGATTAGACAGAAAGCTAAAAGGTATATTGAACAGAATGGTGTAGAGGCAGCTATAGAAGAACAGTTAGTTAACCAAGCAGGACAAATATTGGATACTAGAGAACAAGTGTATGGTAGACCTAACCCTAAATATTTAGAACCTTTAGACCCTAACTTACATATACGAAGTAGAACTTTACTAGGTTTCTTTAAGAAGGCAAATAGCGAAGGACCATTTAAGTTTACGACTATACACACGGAAGATAATATACTAGCGAAAGCATGGAGCAACGTTAAATTTTATATACCATGCACTACCTATGGAATAATAAAGGAAGATAATGAGTATGAAATGAAAGTGAACAGTAGTACAGCGGAAAACACTAAGACGGTGTTTAGACCAGTAAAAGAGGATGTAGATGTAGATAAAATAGTGATGGATTATGCAGAGAAGCATTTAACTAAAATGTTTGAAATAGAACAGTATCATGAACAAGTGAAACAAGCATGGGATAGGCGCGTAGTGATACGTGGTATAGTTAGTTGGATTAACGTTGATAAACCAACAAGTTATGGAAGTATATGGATGGGACTAATGGATTCAGAAGATGAAACGGTAAGTGTTAGATGTTTAATACCTGACCATTTAACTATTGACTTTGCAGAAAGCAGTGAAATATTAGTGTTTGGGAGGACTAGACGTTACAAGACTAGGGATGAAGAAGGAGAATTAGTTGATGCTGACGTGATAGTTGACGTGTATGCGATATACCCTTTAGTAGGATTAACGATACCTAGAGAAACAACAAATAAACAACAAGAGGAAGAAGTAGAAATAAGTGGATGGGTAGAATAAAACATCCATATTTTTATTTTTTATTAATGAAAAGAGGTTAATTATAATGGGATTTTTAGTAACAATTGACAAACAATTAATAAAGGATAAATACCATGATACACAATTTGAATATGTTTATGTTTTAGACTATCGCACTATTGGTGTAGCACCAACATGTATACCTGATTGGGAAAGAGCAGCATTATATAGAGAAACAATAGGTTATTTAGAAACAGAAAATGCATATATTATTGAATTACCAGATTGTATAGTTAATTTTTATAGAATAACTGAAAGAAAATATGAAATAAATGTAATAGATAATTTAGTGTTAATAACAATAACTGATAGGAATAAACAATGATAGATATTAAACAAGTATTAGACACTATAATAGAAGGAAATACTTTTGAAGTGTTAAAAGAGTTTCCTCCTCAAAGTGTAGATTGCATAATGTTTAGTCCTCCATATTGGAGTTTAAGATATTATAAAATAAAAGATGTAGAAATAGATGGATGGAAAGGGCAATTTGGACAAGAGCCACATCCACAACAATACATAGACCATGTGGTCTATTTATGTAAATTGTTAAAACCAATATTAAAGAATGAGGGCAGCATGTGGATTAATATTGGAGATAGTTATATAGGTCATTATGGAGGAGGACCAGATAGTTTTGAAAGAAAAAAACAATCGTATAGCAATAAACATCCTATAGAACCGCATAAGGATTTACAGTTAACTGGTGGATGGTTACAACATAAACAGTTAGCTTGTATACCAGAAAGAATAGTTATTAAATTACAAGAACAAGGATGGATATTAAGAAATAAAGTAATATGGTATAAACCTAATGCTGTACCAGATAGTGTAAAAGACAGGTTAAGAGTAACATGGGAATATTTATATCATTTAGTAAAACAACACAAGTATTATTATGATTTGGATAGTATTAGAGAACCACACGCTACTACTACTTTACAAAGAACTAAATATAAACATCAGGACCCTTACGATTATAGAAAAAGGGAAGATATGATGGTGATGGAAGCTCAACAAAAAGGTTATGGTGAACATAGTGCTAGTAGAACAATAACAGGATTACATGTTAAATATACACAAGAAAAATACCATTCATTAGGAAAGAATCCGGGAGACATGTGGAGTGTACCAACAAGTAGTAGTTTTTATAGGGGAATAAAACACAGTGCTACATATCCTGAACAACTATGTGTAAGACCCATATTAGCTGCATGTCCAGTTAACGGGATAGTGTTAGACCCATTTATTGGTAGTGGAACAACAGGTGTGGTAGCTAAAAGATTAGGTAGACATTTTATAGGTATAGAACTAAATAAGGAGTATATTGAAATAGCTATGAAAAGAATAAATAATGAAAAAAATAGAAGTAAAACAAGAAGGAATTAAAATACCTACGTGTCCTAAATGTGGGGGACCATTAAGATTAATAGGTAAACATTTATATTGTATGAGAGCGTCATGTGATGGTGTACTATGAAGTGGGAAATAACACAGAAAATGAAAGAGGATAAACAGCAAACAACTTTAGATGGAACAAAAAAAGTTAAAGTGGAAAATAAAGTTAGTTTTAACACTAAAGTTTACTGTCCATTCTGTTTATATTATGGTAGGTTAGATACGTTTACTTTGTTGGATAGTAAAGATTACAGATTGAAATGTCCAGAATGTAGAAATGTAGTGTTAATGAAAACGCTTAAAGGAATGGTTAGAATGACTAAAAGTAAAATACAAGCGTATGCTAAATGGTGTTACACTTATGCTTTAAGTGGGTTTTGGGATAAAGTGAATAGACCAGTGTGGAATGAAAGGTTAAAAAAGTATGGGTGGACAGGAATATTTTGGAGTACGTATAGAAAACTTAAGGGGGAAACTAGGAATAAACTTTATAATGAAGAAGATGATTATAGTAGTGTTAGAGAAGAAAGAATAAGACAGAAAATAGAACGTGGTGAATATGGTTAAGTTTTATTTAGCGCATCCAATAATTAAAAGATATGAAGTTAGAGAACAAGAATTACAGTTTGAAAAGAAAACTGGGATACAATTAATTAATCCATTTTATGATAGTTACCAAAGAGAAGATATAATTAAAATAGATAGGGGATTAATGAGCACTATTGATGCACGTTTAGATTATGAAAGAATAGTTGAGAAAGATTTGGAGGCTATTAGACAATGTGATGGTGTAGTAGCTGTAATATATAAAACTTTTAGTATTGGAACGTATATGGAGTTATGGTATACTTTAACGCTTAAAAAACCAGTGTATATAGTTACGAGAAGTTGTTATACGCATCCTTGGTTAAAGTATGTAGCAGAAAAGAGTGGAGGAATAATAGTTAAGAATTTTAAGCAGTTAGAAGGTGTGATAAATGGACAAATTAAAAAAGATAGAGGAAATGAATGAGGATAAGGATTTAGTGAAGTTAATGCAGGAAGCATTAGAAATATTAACTTTAACAAAGTTAGAATTAATGAAACTTTATGAAAAATACGGTTATGATGGAGCATATTTTAACACGATTATTGATTTAAGTTTTAGTGTAGACGAGAAGAAAATACAAGTTAAAGAAAAATGGAAGGCTATACATGAATAAGTATGTAGAAACAGATAAGGGAAGAATAATTAGACAGTTTCTAGGGTTATATAAACAGGGGCATCCAGAATTTTATAGGTTACTAGTTAGAATGGCGGAGTTACATGATAGAAAGAATGCTCAATATGCAACTAGTAAAGACCCATTAAGTAATTTTAGAAGATGTGGGAAACTTTGTGAAAAACTAATTAAAGTAAATAATAAACCGTTAGCTATGGCGTTATTTTATATGAGTAAACAAGTTGATGCTGTGTATGAAATGGTAGGTGAAAATAAAAAGGATACAGTGGAACAGTTAGAGGACAAGTTGTTGGATATTGCTGTGTATAGTTTGTTATGTATTATATTGAATAAAGAGGGAAACATGTGAATAGTAGAAAAAAGAACATTTTAACAATTATGACGACACAAGCATTTCAGAAATATAAAGAGAATTATAGAACTACGCCAAGATGTATATCATGTGGAAAATCTATAGTGGTAGGTGATAAAATGATGAGGTTAGTTGGTAGGCAAACTAAATATGTATGTGAAGAATGTTCTAAAAAAGATGTTATAGTGTATCAGTATCCTAAATCTAGAAGTCCATATAAGAAGTCTTTTAATAAGAATATTTGGGGATGGTTAGATGAATAGACGTAAAATAAGAGAGTTAGTAAAGCAACTACAGAAGCAATTATGTAATTTAATGGAAATTACAAGTGCATGTGACGGTGTATACGAAGAATGTCAAAATTGTAGTGTTCATAAAATAGTTAATGAAATATTACAAGAATTAAATGGAGATTAACTTGAAATTGTTTCCTAAAGTAACTAAAGATTTTAATGAGTATAGAAAACTTAGTGGTTCAAGTTTACAGAAACCGTCTAGTACAGCTAAAGGATACTATTATAATGGAGTAATATGGATTAAAGATTTAGACCCTTTAACGTTAGGACATGAATTTACACATTATATGTTGAACAGCGTAGGAAATACTAGTTTTTTAATTAGAAGATTATTTGATTTAATAGATTTTATACAAGATGGATTTTACCATTATGTAAGATATAAAAATTGTAGGACATTGTCAGTTAAACAAATAGTAAAGAACGGAATGTTGGAAATAATAGAAGATATAAAAATATGGATAACCTGTAAATAACAGAAAATCCTTTATAAATATTTTCTAATAAAAGTACTTAATTTTAGTACTAATGTTTATATATACCAAAAACACATTATATACTATAGAGGTGTAACAATATAATGGGAAATATATTAGACCCAAGATGTGTAGTGTGTGCAGACCCATACATGGTGCATAAACCAAGTGATAATTTAAAAGCTAGTAGTGACAGTGTTCAAAACACAACTAGTGCATCTTATACAAAAATTAAAGAAATAACTGTAGCTGATTATGCTCCTAAAATAAGTGATAAAGACATAGGGAAACTTAGAGTAAAATTTGATTTAGCAACAAATAATACTAGTGTAGCTGCTTATGGTAGAATATATAAGAATGGTGCTGCGTTAGGAACTGAAAGAAGCACCCAATCAACAAGTTACGTTACATTTACTGAAGATTTGCAATTTAAAGCAGGAGACAAAATACAATTGTATGCTCATAGTGATGGAACAAATACAGCAAGTGTTCGAAACTTTAGAGTATATGCTGATGGAATATGTTTAAGTTGTGGGTATAATGATTCTATGAGAACTAAACACGCTTGGTAAAATAGAGAGGTAAAAATAATGAGTAAACTAATAGAATCAAAATATAGTTGGGCACGTATTCCAGATGACATACCACGTAAAAACTTAGCTTTTATTACAGCGAAAACTACAGCAACTACGTCACATGCTGAGGACCCAGTTTACACACATAGACTTTTTGATGAGGAAGAACTTAAAGAAAGTGCTAGAAGTTTAGCACGTAGACAAATAGGAATAAACCATATACCAGAAATGGTGTTACCTAAACCATATCAAGTTATAGATGCACAGTATAATCCAGAAACTAAAAGTGTAGAAGCATTATTGTATTTACCAGATGAATATATACAGAAAATTAAAGAAGGTA
>Ga0207433_10009383_pt1 | contig 15590 bp, 15 predicted proteins | sample YelNatPaOPGAMG01_FD_187559 | JGI IMG/M metagenome (GOLD analysis project Ga0207433, IMG submission 187559) | Hot spring thermophilic microbial communities from Obsidian Pool, Yellowstone National Park, USA - OP-RAMG-01 (SPAdes) (version 3) | ecosystem: Environmental > Aquatic > Thermal springs... | reverse complement strand
TGCGGCTGTGTCGTTCACAAAGCGCAGACTACGGCAAAAACAATGTTGTGTCCAGCACGTTTTGCACGCCCACCCCCTTCTCGCTACGGCATCACCGAATCTTTACCTCTGTCTGATACTTCTTCATGTAACCCCTGAAGTTCTTCCAACTTTTGGGGGTCAGTTCAAACCCGGGGCGATTCAGTCCAGGTCAGGCAGGGCCGCACCGGCGCGGCCCTTGCGGGAGAAAACCTGAGCCACCCGCGCCTCGATCTCCTGCCAGGGCATGCGCGAGGCCAACACGGCCAGCGGACGGCGCAGGTCAATCATGTGATCGATGCGCGAGCGGAAGAAATCGTCGGTGGCGGGGCAGGCAAACATCGCAAAAACTCCCAGAAATCAAACGGTACGGCTTATCAAGCTGGGAGATATTGTGCCCCAGGAAGGCTAAAAATACAATAAAAATCAATAGTTTAGGAATAAATCAAGGACGACGAAGGAGGGATGCGGCGCTTGAGAAATGCTGTGCAAGGCCATGCGCGAGGATTACGATCTCGTGGTGCTGACCAACGACATCTACACCAAGGAGGACCAGCGCCTGCTCACCGTGACCGGCGCGCTGGAGCCCGAGCGCATCATGGGCGTGGAAACCGGGGTCTGCCCGCACACCGCGATCTGCGAGGACGCCTCGATCAACCCGGAAGCGGTGGACCGCATGCTGGACAAGTTCCCGGACGCCGACTTCGTATTCGTCGAATCGGGCGGGGACCACCTCGCCGCCACCTTCAGCCCGGAGCTGTCGGACCTAACCCTCTACGTCATCCACATGGCAGGTGGCGCGAAGATTCCGCGCAAGGGCGGCCCTGGCATCACCAAGAGCGACCTGCTGGTCATCAACAAGACCGACCTCGCCCCGCATGTGGCCGCCGACCTCGACGTGATGCGCGCCGACACCGAGCGCATGCGCACCGGCCCACAGGACCTGCGCCCCTACGCCATGACCAACCTCAAGACCCTGGACGGGCTGGGCACGGTCGTGCGTTTCATTGAGACCAAGCGGCTGCTGCGAACGATATGAGTGAGCCCACGCAGCCCTCCCGCCTCCTCCTGCTGGCCCACGGTTCGCGCCAGCCCGAATGGGCGCAACCGTTCCGGGCCGTGCTGGCCGCGCTGCGCGCCGCTCGGCCCGATCTCGACATCGAACTCGCCTATCTCGAATCCATGCAGCCCTCGCTGCCACAGGCGCTGGACGATGCCGGCGCCTCGGGCTGCGCGTTGGTGCACCTCGTCCCGCTCTTCCTGGGTGCCGGTGGACACCTGCGGCGCGACATTCCGCAGGCGGTGCGCGAGGCGCAGGCCCGCCATCCGCGGCTCGACGTGCGCATCGCCGCCGCCGCCGGCGACAGCCCGGACATCGTCGCCGCGCTCGCCGCCTACGCCCTGCGATGCGCCGGCCACTGAACACGCGGCGCGGGGCACGAAACTTGCAAGCCCGGACGCATGGCCCGACCACGCTCGACCTCGCTGCGCGCCCTCAAGGTTGCCGTCATCTCGCCAGACCCCGCGCTGGCGCAAGGTGAGTACGCGGCCGACCATGCGCGCCAGGCGCAGCGCAGCGCGGCGCTGGTCCACGCCCTGCTCGATGCGGGCTATGAGGTGGTGGCGGTGCTGTCGGCCACGCCGGATCTGGACGACCGTATCGCCCAGGCCCGGCCGGACCTGGTGATCGTGGACGCCGAATCCGGCGTGCGCGACCTGCTGGAACACGTGGTGCTGGCCTCGCGCGACACCCCGCGCCCGATCGTGCTGTTCACCGACGACGACGACACCGAGACCGCCCAGCTGGCCATTTCGGCCGGCGTCACCGCCTACATCGTCGACGGCCTCAAGCCCAGCCGCGTGAAGCCGGTGATCGAGGTGGCGCTGGCGCGCTTCCAGCGCGAGCAGAGCCTGCGCGCCGAGCTGGACAACGCGCGCACCCAGCTGTCCGAGCGCAAGCTGATCGAGCGCGCCAAGGGCATCGTGATGCAGCGCCAGGGCTGCAGCGAGGACGAGGCCTTCGGCCGCATGCGCAAGCTGGCGATGGAAAAAGGGCTCAAGCTCGCCGAGGTGGCGCAGCGCATCCTGGACACGGCAAGCCTCATCTGACCGCGCCCGCCAGCGCCTCGGATACTCCCCAAGGCATGCACCGCAACCGGGCGCTTGCGCGCCCCGTGTGCACAGCCGCAGTGCAGCGCACCATTCAGGACGGTGCGGCTTCGTCGACCCGCAAGCCCATTCCCCTCTGAAAACCAACCGCCCGAAACCTGGCATGGCGATTGCTTGAATCAAGGCGTAAGCCAATGGCGGCTTATGCAAGGACTGCTGGTGCGGGTGTCTCCCCCCACCAGTTTGGCAATGACGCCCTTGAGAGCACCACGTCTGTGGCTGCCCTCAGGGGTTTTTTTTCGACCCTACCTTCACTGGATAGTCATGCGCAGACAGGAACAAGCCACATCGCAGTCGAATGCCCCGGCGCAGCCGGTGCGTCGCGCCATCATCAAGTCCGCCGCCGCGACCGCGGCCGCCAGCCTGCTCCCCGGACTGCAGACCCAGGCCCGCGCGGCCGGCATCGGCAAGCCCGAACTCGCGGAGGTGAAGATCGGCTTCATCCCGCTCACCGACTGCGCCCCCATCGTCATGGCCTCGGTGCTGGGCTTCGACAAGAAATACGGCGTCAAGATCATCCCCAGCAAGCAGGCCTCGTGGGCCGCGGTGCGCGACAACTTGCTCACCGGCGGCATTCACATGTCGCATGTGCTTTACGGCCTGCCCTACGGCGTGCAGCTCGGCGTCGGCGGTCCCAAGCACGACATGGCCATCCTAATGGGCCTGAACCGTAATGGCCAGGCCATCAGCCTGTCGGACGCGCTGGCCAGGCAGGGCGTCACCACCGGCGAAACACTGGCCAAGGCCGTGCTCGCCAAGACTCGCACCTTCACCTTCGCACAGACCTTCCCCACCAGCACTCATGCCATGTGGCTTTACTACTGGCTGGCCACCTATGGCATCAACCCGATGAAGGATGACAAGGTCATCACCGTGCCGCCGCCGCAAATGGTGGCGAACATGCGCGTGGGATCGATGGACGGTTTCTGCGTCGGCGAACCATGGAACGCCGTGGCGATCGCGCAGAAAATCGGCTTCACCGCCGCGACCAGCCAGGACATCTGGGCCGATCATCCCGAGAAGGCGCTGGGCACCACCGCCGAGTTCGTGCAGAAGTACCCCAACACCACCAAGGCGGCGATGGCGGCGGTGCTCGAAGCCTGCCAGTGGATCGACGCCTCGCTGGCCAACAAGACCAAGATGGCCAACGTCATCGCCGAGCCTGGCTATGTCAACACCTCGGTGGAAACCATTCTGCCGCGCATTCTCGGCCGCTACACCAACGGCCTGGGCAAGAGCTGGGACGACAAGCACCCGATGACCTTCTATGAAAACGGGCAGGTCAACTATCCCTGGCTGTCCGACGGCATGTGGTTCCTGACCCAGTTCCGCCGCTGGGGCCTGATCAAGACCGACCCCGATTACCTCGCAGTGGCCAGGGCGGTAAACCGCGTCGACCTCTACACCGAAGTGGCCAAGACCGTCGGCGTGCCGGTGCCCGCCACCACGATGCGCAGCTCCAAGCTGATCGACGGCGTGACCTGGGACGGCAAGGACCCCAAGGCCTACGCCCACGGCTTCAAGATCAACGACATGGCGTCATGACCCGCGCCCGTCCATGCAGGAGAACACCATGAACACCGCAGTCCTACCGACCACCGCGACCTATGACGTCGCCGCACCGACCGACGGTAGCGCAGCTCCCCCAGCTGCGACTGCCGCCCCACAAGCGGCGGCACATCACCCCAAGGTGCGCCCGGCCACGCCGCAGGAGCGCCAGCGCGCACGCAACCGCCGGGTGCTGGTGGCGGGGCTGGCCCCGGTGCTGGGCATCGGTCTGCTGCTGCTGTTGTGGGAAATCGCCGCCGAGCACAGCCAGCAATTTCCCTCGCCCTGGACCACCTGGCTGTCGGCGCAAAAGGTGTTTGCGCATCCCTTCTACGACAATGGTCCGAACGACGTGGGCATCGGCTGGAACCTGCTGGCTTCGCTGCAGCGCGTGGCCTACGGCTTCGGTCTGGCGGCGCTGGTGGGCATTCCGCTGGGCTTCGCCATCGGCCGCATGAAGTTTCTCAATCGCATGTTCGCGCCCATCATCAGTCTGCTGCGGCCAGTCTCTCCCCTGGCCTGGCTGCCCATCGGGCTGTACGTGTTCAGCAACGCCCCGGCGGCGGCCATCTACACCATCTTCATCTGCTCGATCTGGCCGATGATGATCAACACCGCCATCGGCGTGCAACGCACCCCGGCCGACTACCTCAACGTCGCGCGCGTGCTCGATCTTTCCGGCTGGCAGACCTTCCGCAAAATCCTTCTGCCCTCGGTCATGCCTTACATGATGACTGGGGTGCGGCTGTCGGTAGGCACCGCCTGGTTGGTCATCGTCGCGGCGGAAATGCTCACCGGCGGCACCGGCATCGGCTTCTGGCTGTGGAACGAGTGGAACAACCTCAACCTCGCGCACATCCTCATCGCCATCCTGGTCATCGGCGTCACCGGCGTGGCGCTCGAAGGCCTGCTGATGCTGCTGGCGCGCCGCTTCGCCTACGACGAGCGCACCTGAACCATTCCGAGGAGAACGACATGGAACGCTTCATCGCCGTCGAACAGGTCGACATGGTGTTCGACACCGCGCGCGGCACCTTTCACGCCCTCAAGGGCATCGACCTCGCCATCGCCAAGGGCGAGTTCATCAGCCTGATCGGCCATTCCGGCTGTGGCAAGAGCACCCTGCTCAACCTCATCGCCGGGCTCACGCGGCCCAGCGAGGGCGTGCTGCTGTGCGACGGCCGCGAAATCCACGCCCCCGGTCCCGACCGCGCGGTGGTGTTCCAGAACCACTCGCTGCTGCCTTGGATGAGCTGCTTCGACAACATCCACCTCGGCGTGGAACGTGTGTTCGGCAAGACCGAAGGCAAGGCGCAGTTGCAGGCCCGCACCCTTGCCGCGCTGGAACTCGTCGGCCTGCCGCACGCCGCGCACAAGAAACCGGGCGAAATCTCCGGCGGCATGAAGCAGCGCGTGGGCATCGCCCGGGCGTTGGCGATGGAGCCCAAGGTGCTGCTGATGGACGAGCCCTTCGGCGCCCTCGACGCGCTCACCCGCGCCAAGCTGCAGGACGAACTGCAGGGCATCGTCGCCAAGAGCGGCGCCACCGTGGTGATGGTGACCCACGACGTGGACGAGGCGGTGCTGCTGTCGGACCGCATCGTCATGCTGACCAACGGCCCGGCCGCGACCATCGGCGAGATTCTCACCGTGGACCTGCCTCGCCCGCGCGATCGTCTGGCGCTGTCCGAAGACCCGCACTACGCCCACCTGCGCGCCGGCGTGCTGGAGTTTCTTTACAAGCGCCAGGCCCACCCGCAGGCCAAGGCGGCTTAAGGCGCAGATGGCAACTCGGATGGAACCCGTCATGAACAAACCCAAACTGGTCCTCATCGGCAACGGCATGGCCGGGGTGCGTGCGCTCGAAGAGCTGCTCAAGCTCGCCCCCGAGCTGTACGACATCACGGTGTTCGGCGCCGAGCCGTATCCAAACTACAACCGCATCCTGCTCTCGCCGGTGCTGGCCGGCGAGCAGACCGTCGAGCAGATCATCCTCAATCCGCTGTCCTGGTACGCCGACAACGGCATCATCCTGCATACCGGCAAAACGGTGGTGGAGATCGACCGTGTCACACGCATCGTGCGTGCCGAGGACGGCACCGAGGCCCCTTATGACCGTCTGCTCATCGCCACTGGCTCGCTGCCCTTCATCCTGCCGGTGCCTGGCAAGGATCTGGAGGGCGTGATCGCCTATCGTGACATCAAGGACACCGAGGCCATGATCGAGGCCGCCAAGGTGCACAAGCATGCGGTGGTCATCGGCGGCGGGCTGCTCGGGCTGGAGGCCGCCAACGGCTTGACGCTGCGCGGCATGGGCGTGACCGTGGTGCACATCATGCCCTGGCTGATGGAGCGCCAGCTCGACGAGGTGGCGGGCAAGTTGCTGCAGAAGTCGCTGCAGGAACGCGGCATCACCTTCCGCATCGGGGCGCAGACCGCCGCGCTGCTCGGCGGCGAGCAGGGCCGCGTACAAGCCGTGCAGTTCAAGGACGGCACCGAGATTCCAGCCGACCTGGTCGTGATGGCCGCCGGCATCCGCCCGAACACCGCTCTGGCCGCTTCCGCCGGGCTGCATTGTGACCGGGGCATCGTGGTGTCCGACACGCTGCAGACCGTCACCGACCCCCGCATCTACGCTGTGGGCGAATGCGCGGCGCACCGTGGCATCGCCTACGGCTTGGTGGCGCCGCTGTTCGAGCAGGCCAAGGTTGTTGCCAACCATCTGGCGCAGTTCGGTATCGGCCGCTACACCGGCAGCCAGACCAGCACCAAACTCAAGGTCACCGGCATCGACCTGTTCTCCGCGGGCAACTTCATGGGCGGCGAGGGCTGCGAGGACATCGTGCTCTCCGACCCCTCCTCCGGCGTGTACAAGCGCCTGGTGGTGAAGGACAACAAGTTGGTCGGCGCCTGCCTGTACGGCGACACGGTGGACGGCTCGTGGTACTTCAAGCTGCTGCGCGAAGGCCGCAGCGTCGGCGACATCCGCGACAAGCTGATGTTCGGCGAAAGCCACCTCGGCGACACCGGCCACCAGGGCCAGAGCAAGGCCGCGACCATGGCCGACTGCGATGAGGTCTGCGGTTGCAACGGCGTGTGCAAGGGCACCATCGTGAAGGCCATCAAGGACAAGGGCCTGTTCACCTTGGAAGAGGTGCGCAAGCACACCAAGGCCAGTGCGAGCTGCGGCTCCTGCACCGGCCTGGTCGAGCAGATCCTGATGTTCACTGCTGGCGGCGACTACTCGGCCACGCCAAAGAAAAAGGCGATGTGCGGCTGCACCGATGCCAGCCACCAGGAGGTGCGCGATGCCATCCGCGAGCAACATCTTCTGAGCATTCCCGAGGTCTGCGCCAAGCTCGGATGGCGCACCCCCAATGGCTGCTCCTCGTGCCGCCCGGCGGTCAACTATTACCTGATTTCCACCTGGCCACACGAAGCCAAGGATGATCCGCAGAGCCGATTCATCAACGAGCGCAGCCACGCCAACATCCAGAAGAACGGCACCTACTCGGTGATTCCGCGCATGTGGGGCGGCGAGACCTCGGCGGCCGACCTGCGCCGCATCGCCGACGTGGTGGACAGGTACGCCATCCCGACCGTCAAAGTCACCGGCGGCCAGCGCATCGACCTTCTGGGCGTGAAGAAGGAAGACCTCCAAGCCGTCTGGCGCGATCTCGACATGCCCAGCGGTCATGCCTATGCGAAGGCGCTGCGCACCGTGAAGACCTGCGTGGGCAGCGAATGGTGCCGCTTCGGCACCCAGGACAGCACGGCGATGGGCAAGGCGCTGGAGCGCGCCACCTGGCGCATGTACGCGCCGCACAAAGTGAAGTACGCGGTGAGCGGTTGCCCGCGCAACTGCGCCGAGGCCGGAATCAAGGACGTGGGCATCATCGGTGTCGATTCCGGCTGGGAGATGTATGTGGCGGGCAATGGCGGCATCAAGACCGAGGTCGCGCAGTTCTTGGTCAAACTCAAGACCGCCGACGAAGTGCTCGAATACACCGGTGCCTTTTCTCAGCTCTACCGCGAGGAGGGCTGGTATCTGGAGCGCACCGTGCATTATGTGGCGCGTGTCGGCCTCGACTATGTGAAACAGCGCATCGTCGACGATGCCGAGGGCCGCAAGGCGCTGTGGGAGCGGCTGCAGTTCGCCCTGCAGGGCGAGCCCGACCCCTGGTTCGACATCGACAAGGCGCAGGTCGATACCCGGCAGTTCATCCCCATCGTGCCCATCACGGAAGGGGCCCCGGCATGAGCGCGCCCGACTGGATCACCGTCTGCGCCGTGGCCGACATCCCCGCACTGGGTGCGCGCCGGGTGCGCCGCCCGGATGGAGTGGACATCGCGCTGTTCCGTGCCGAGTCAGACCGCATCTACGCCCTGCTCGACCGCTGTCCGCACAAGGGCGGACCGCTGAGCCAGGGCATCGTGTTCGGAGCATCGGTCGCCTGCCCGCTGCACAACTGGACCATTCGCCTCGATGACGGCCACGCTCAGGCGCCCGACGAGGGCTGTACTCCAGTCTTCGCCGTGAAGCTGGAAGACGGCCAGGTGTATCTGCGCCGCGACCAGTTGTTGGCGCCGATTGCTGCGCTGAAGACCGCTAGCTGCGACGCAGCCTGCGCGGACGCCGCGTGATGAACGCCGCCGATCTGCCCGCGGGCTCCATCGCCATCGTGCCCGAGGGCGCGGTGCGCGAGACGCGCTCGACCTGCCCGTACTGCGGTGTGGGCTGCGGCGTGCTCATCCAGAGCGAGGGCAGCCGCATCACCGGCGTGCGCGGCGACCCGCATCACCCGGCCAACTACGGCAAGCTCTGCACCAAGGGCGGATCGCTGCACCTGAGCACCAAGCCGGAACTGCTGCCGCAACTGCGCGCGCTGCGTCCCGAACTGCGTACCCGACGCGAGGCGCAGCGCCAGGCGGTGCGCTGGGATCAAGCGCTGGACCACGCCGCACGGCGCTTCGCCGCGATCATCACCGAACACGGTCCCGACAGCGTGGGCTTCTATATCTCAGGTCAGTTGCTGACCGAGGACTACTACGTCTTCAACAAACTGGCCAAGGGCCTGATCGGCACCAACAACGTCGACACCAATTCTCGCGTCTGCATGAGCAGCGCGGTAGCTGGCTACAAGGGCACGCTTGGCGCCGACGCCCCGCCGTGCTGCTACGACGACATCGACCACGCTGCCAGCCTGTTCCTCGCTGGCAGCAATGCCGCGTGGTCGCACCCCATCACCTTCCGCCGCATCGAAAAGGCCAAGGCACAGCGGCCGGACCTGCGCATCGTCGTCATCGACCCGCGGCGCACCGAAACCGCCGAACTCGCCGACCTGCATCTGCAACTGCTGCCCGGTACCGACGTGGCGCTGTTTCACGCCATGCTGCATGTGATGATCTGGGAAGACCTGATCGACCCGGCCTACATCGCCGCGCACACCAGCGGCTACGCCGCGCTGCGCGACCTGGTGCGCGACATGAGCCCGGCGGTGGCCGCCAACCTCTGCGGCCTCAAAGCGCAGGACATCGTCACCGCCGCGCGCTGGTTCGCACTGGGCGCGCCGGGGGCCACGGTGCAGACGCGTCAACCCACGCTTTCCATGTACTGCCAAGGGCTGAACCAGTCCAGCAGCGGCACGGCGAAGAACGCCGGGCTCATCAACCTGCACCTCGCCTGTGGCCAGATCGGCAAGCCGGGCGCAGGGCCGTTTTCGCTCACCGGCCAGCCCAACGCCATGGGCGGGCGCGAGGTGGGCGGCATGGCCAATTTGCTGTCGGCACATCGTGATTTGGCCAGCCCCGCGCACCGCGCCGAAGTCGCCAAACTTTGGGGTGTTGACGACGTGCCCGCCGCGCGCGGCAAGACCGCCATCGAACTGTTCCAGGCGGCGGCCGACGGCACGGTGAAAGCGCTGTGGATTGCCTGCACCAACCCAGCGCAGTCATTGCCCGACCAGGCGCTGGTGCGGCGTGCGCTGGAGACCGCTGAACTCGTCGTGGTGCAAGAGGCCTACACCACAGCCGCCACCGTGCCCTATGCCGATGTGCTGCTGCCCGCCACCACCTGGGGCGAGAAGGACGGCACGGTGACCAACTCCGAGCGCCGCATCAGCCGTGTGCGCGCCGCTACCAAAGCCCCAGGCGAAGCCCGCGACGACTGGGCCATTGCGGTGGACTTCAGCAGGCGCCTCGAAGCCCTGCTCCCCGAGCGGTTGAATGGCCAGCTCACGCTGTTCCCCTACCCCACGCCCGAGGCCGTGTGGAACGAGCACCGCGAAAGCACCCGCGGCTGCGACCTGGACATTACCGGCCTAAGCTGGGCCATCTTGGAGCGCGACGGCCCGCAGCAATGGCCCTACCCGGAAGGCGCGCAGGGCGGCAAGGCGCGGCTGTACGAAGACGGACACTTCCCCACCGCCGACGGCCGCGCCAAATTCTTCGCCCAACCTTTCAAGCCCGTGGCCGAACCCTGCGACGCGCGTTACCCCATCGCCCTGACCACCGGACGGCTGCGCGACCAATGGCACGGCATGAGCCGCACCGGCTCGGTGCCGCGGCTTTTCAGTCACGCCCCCGAACCCTGCATCGACCTGCACCCCGCCGATCTGGCCCGGCGCGGCTGGAGCGATGGCGAACTGCTGCGCGTGAGCTCGCGCCGCGGCGACCTCGTGCTACCCGCGCGGGCCAGCAACGGCCTACGCAGCGGCCAGGCCTTCATCGCCATGCACTGGGGCGCGGAGTACCTGGCGGGGCGCAGCGCCGAAGGCCAGGCTCGCCTCGGCGTCAATGGGCTGACCCTGCCGGTGTTCGACCTGCAATCCTTCCAGCCCGAACTCAAGCACGCCGCGGTGCGACTGGAAGCCGCCAACCTCCCCTGGCACCTCGCCGCCTTCGGCTGGATGCCTGCTACGCAGGCGCACGCGCTACGACGGCAACTCATGCAGGAACTCGGCGACCTGCCCTTCGTCATGTGCGTGCCTTTCGGGCGCGAGCGCACCGGGCTGCTGCTGCGTGCCGCCGCACGCAGCGCGCCCGACGCTGCCTGGCTGGCCCGTGTCGAGACGCATTTCGGCGTGCGCGGCGACGAAGCCCTGCACTACGCCGACCCCAGCCGCAGCGTGCGCCGCGCGGTGCGGTTGCACGGCGAGCGCCTCGAAGCCGCCATGCTCTGCGGTCCGGCCGACAGCGTCGCCGCCCAGCGCTGGCTGCGCGACCTGCTGGAAAGCGGGGCCAGCGCCAAGCCCTACGGCCAATGGCTGCTGCTGCCCAGCAGCCAGCCGCCGCGGAACATCCCCACGCCGGGCCACCAAGTCTGCAATTGCTTCGACGTCTGGCAGATCAAGATCGAGGCCGAGTTGTCGAAGATCGACGGCGATGCCGACGCACGCCTGGCCGTGCTCCAGAAACGCCTGCGATGCGGCACCAACTGCGGCTCCTGCCTGCCCGAGCTGCGCCGCCTGGTGCGCGAACACGTTGCGCCGCCGACCTGAATGAGCGAGGAAGCCGCCATGACACACCCCACCGTGGCAAGTTCCGCACCCTCAACGGCCCAGCTTACAGCCGGCTCGGCACGGGGCGGCTTCAACCCCGATGTCGTGCCGATGCTGCGCAGCCTCGGCCGCGGAGCCCACGGCAGCCGCGGCCTGAGCGCCGAGCAGGCGCAGACCCTGATGGGCTGGCTGTTGCGGCGCGAAATGTCTGATGCCCAGATCGGCGGCGTGCTGCTGGCGCTGCGCATGAAGGGCGAGAGCGCCGAGGAATTGGAAGGCTTCACCCGTGCGGTGCGCGCCACGTGCCCCGCCATCGCCCCGCGCCGGCCGGTGACGGTCATCCCCAGCGTGAATGGTTCGCGCCGTCTGCCCAACCAGGTGGCGCTGCTGGCGCTGCTGCTGCGCCAGCGCGGCATTCCCGTGCTGGTGCTGGGCGCCGAACAGGACGACGGCCGGCTGCACACCGTGCGCGTCTGGAGCGCGCTGGGCCTGCCCGTCGCAGCCAGCGCGATGCAGGCGCAGAACCTGCTCGCCGACGGCGAGGCGGTCTACCTCGACCTGGTCCACATCGGCCCGCAGCTCGCCGAGTTGCTGGCCTGGCGCCGGGAACTGGGCGTGCGCAACAGCGGGCACGCCGTGGTCAAGCTGCTCGCGCCAATCGCCGGGCCCTGCCTGCTGCTGACCAGCTACACGCATCCCGAATATGCGGTGCTGATGCGTGAAGTGCTGCAGCGCCTGGCCCAGCCCGCGCTGCTGATGCGCGGCTGCGAGGGCGAGGCCGTAGCCCATCCCCACCGCGCCGGCGAACTTCTGCACATCGGCGCCGACGGCGCGGTGCGCGCCGAACCTGCCGCGGCGCAGGGCGAGGCCGAAGTCGCCCTGCCCGCCGACGGCACCCACCTGGCGGCCACCCTGGCCTGGATCGCCGACGTGCGCAACGGCGACAAACCCATCCCCGTTCCCCTGCTGCGGCAGGTCGAGCAGGTCGCCGCGGCCATGGCCTGCCTCGACGCGGCCGGTAATGCCGTCGAGACCGTCGCCGGAATTTCCCGACACGCCTGATCCCCCCTGGAGCCCCGCCATGAAACCTGCCGACGCGATGGATTGCGCACCGACCACCGTCCACCTGGTCGGCGCCGGTCCCGGCGATCCCGAACTGCTCACCCTCAAGGCAGTGCGCGTGCTGCAACAAGCCACTGTGGCCCTGGTCGACGATCTCGTCAACCCGGCCTGCTTGGCTCACCTGCCCCCCGCCTGCCGCATGGTTGCCGTGGGCAAGCGCGGTGGCTGCGCCAGCACGCCGCAGGCCTTCATCGAGCGGCTGATGGTGGCCGAGGCGCAGCGTGGCGAGCGCGTGGTGCGCCTCAAGGGCGGCGACCCCCTCGTGTTCGGCCGCGCCGGCGAGGAAATCGCCGCGCTGCGCGCCGCCGGCCTGCACGTCGAGGTGGTGCCCGGCATCACCGCCGGCATCGCCGCGGCCGCCGCGGCCTGCACCTCGCTGACCCATCGCCACCACACCCCCGGCGTGATCCTCGTCACCGGCCACCGCCAGCCCGGCGGCGCCTCCCCGCGCTGGGATTCGCTGGCCCAGACCGGGCTCACCCTGGTCGTGTACATGGGCCTGGCCGAGGCCGGCAACATCCAGGCCGGCCTGCTCGCCGGCGGCCTGCCGGCCGACACGCCGGTGCTGCTGGTACAGGCCGCCAGCACCGCGCGCGAGCGCCGCGTCGGCACGAGACTGGCCGGCTTGCAGGCCGCCATCGCAACCGAGCAATTGGGTTCGCCCTGCGTGATGATCATCGGCAACGCAATGGCCGAGGCGCTCCAGACCGTGGCCCAGGACAACTTGTTTCGAGAGCATCCGCGGGGCGTCCGTACGGCTTGATGCAGCCAGCGGGGTGCGCCCGATCAGCGTGCGAGCTGGTCTTGGTTGCAGCCCATGGGAACCTGCAATGCCTCGCAGCGGCTACAGTTCAAGACGTCGCGTGGTGCGAGGCTTGCTCATCCACGCACGGCCCGATCTCTCACATTCTCTCCAGGAGCTGACATGACCCGCAACGACGTGACCGAAGCCATCATCGCCGCTAAAATCAGAAAAGCCTTGAGCTGGGCCGAGATTGCCGAGACGGTGGGCCAGAGCAAGGAATGGGTGACGGCAGGCTGTCTTGGCCAGATGACTTTCACCGCCGCGCAGGCGGCCACGCTGGGCAAGCTTTTCGACCTGCCCGATGAGGCCGTAAAACTGCTGCAGGTCGTGCCCTACAAGGGCTCACTATCCACGACCGTACCCACCGACCCGCTGATCTACCGTTTCTACGAACTAATCAACGTCTACGGCACTACGTTCAAGGAACTCATCCACGAGGAGTTCGGCGACGGCATCATGAGCGCCATCGACTTCAAGATGGAGCTCAGCCGCGAACCCGACCCCAAGGGCGACCGCGTCAACATCACGATGAGCGGCAAATTCCTGTCCTACAAGATGTATTGAGAGCGCAGGATGAGTAGCAGAAGGGTCGCTGCGACAGGCGGCCGGCGACGCATGTTGTTCGCCTGTCGCAAAATACCCGGGATAACCCGAGATATGAGTTAGGGCTGTATGTATGCACGTAGTCGCCCCTTCAAAACCCCTGCACAAAATGACCTTCGGCCAAATTCGAGGATGCTTTGCTGGGTAACAGCTCAGAGTAACCCCATAGGTAGCTAAACTGCGATCAATGCGCGCACGCCATCTGCGTCCATGTCGGTGCCGCGTCCGGTCTTGACCACTTCCCCCCGCGACATCACGCAGTAGGTGTCGGCCAGGGATTTGGCGAAGTCGTAAAATTGCTCTACGAGCAGGATGGCCATGTCGCCGCGGGCGGAAAGCATGCGAATGACGCGCTCGATGTCCTTGATGATCGAAGGCTGGATGCCTTCGGTGGGCTCGTCGAGGATGAGCAGCTTGGGGCCTGCGGCCAGCGCGCGAGCGATGGCAAGCTGTTGTTGTTGGCCGCCGGAGAGATCGCCGCCGCGGCGGCGCAACATCTGTTTAAGCACAGGGAACAGTTCGAACAACTCGGCGGGCACGGTGGCCGAGCCGGGGCGGTAGGCCAGGCCCATGCGCAGGTTTTCCTCCACGGTGAGGCGGGGGAAGATCTCGCGACCCTGAGGCACGTAGCCGATGCCCAGACGCGCCCGCGCGTCGGGCCGCAGCGGGTCGATACGGGTGCCGTCGAGCGAGATGCTGCCGCTCTTGATGCCCACCAGCCCCATGATGGACTTGAGCAGGGTGGTCTTGCCCACGCCGTTGCGCCCGAGCAGGGTGAGCACCTTGCCTTGTTCGAGGCTGAGGCTGACGTTGCGCAGGATGTGGCTGCCGCCGTAGTACTGGTTGACTGCGTCGATGGAAAGCATGTGTTTAGCGCCCCAGATAGACCTCGACCACGCGCTCGTCGGCCTGCACCTGCTCCACGCTGCCTTCGGCAAGCACGCTGCCTTCGTGCAGCACGGTGACCTTGTCGGCGATCTTGCGCACGAATTCCATGTCGTGCTCCACCACCATCAGGGTGTGCTTGCCGGCCAGCGAGACAAAGAGTTCGGCGGTGCGGTCGGTCTCGAAGTCGGTCATGCCGGCCACGGGTTCGTCGAGCAGCAGGAGCTGAGGTTCGAGCATCAACAGCATGCCGATCTCCAGCCATTGCTTTTGGCCGTGCGACAGGTCGCCGGCGCGGCGCCCGACCTGGTCGTGCAGGCGGATTTGTTCGAGCACTTCCTCCACCCGCTGGCGCTGCGCGGCGCCGAGTCGAAAGAACAGGGTGGCGCGCGCGCGTTTGTCCGACTTGAGCGCCAGTTCCAGGTTGTCCTGCACGCTCAAGTCCTCGAACACCGTGGGCTTCTGGAACTTGCGTCCCACACCGGCGGCCACCACCTCGGCCTCGCGCAGCTTGAGCAGATCGATGGTCTGGCCGAAAAAAGCGGTGCCGGCGTCGGGTCGGGTCTTGCCGGTGATCACGTCCATCATCGTGGTCTTGCCCGCACCGTTGGGGCCGATGATGCAGCGCAGCTCGCCCACATCGAGCGAGAGGCTGAGTTTGTTCAGCGCCCGAAAGCCGTCGAAGCTCACGCTGATGTCGTCGAGGTAGAGGGCCACGCCGTGGCTGAGGTCCACGCCGGGCTGCAGCACATGGCCGTAGCCCGCCGACGCATCGCCACCGAGTTCGGGCTGGGGCTGCTGGTACACGATGTCCCGCCAGTCGAGATCAGCCACTGCGCTGCCTCCATTGCTTGACCAGGCCGACGATGCCATACGGCGCGTACAGCGTGACCACGATGAACAGCCCGCCCAGCACATACAGCCAGACCTGCGGCATGGAG
>Ga0207433_10009381_pt1 | contig 15591 bp, 17 predicted proteins | sample YelNatPaOPGAMG01_FD_187559 | JGI IMG/M metagenome (GOLD analysis project Ga0207433, IMG submission 187559) | Hot spring thermophilic microbial communities from Obsidian Pool, Yellowstone National Park, USA - OP-RAMG-01 (SPAdes) (version 3) | ecosystem: Environmental > Aquatic > Thermal springs... | reverse complement strand
TATAAGTCTATATAGCGTTACTAAATGTATACCTAAATATTTTGCAGCTTCTTTTGTTGTCATAATCTGTCTTTTAGAATTTTTTTTATCTTCTTTTTCCATAAATATCTATTTAAAATATATCATAATTTTTATAAAAAATCAATAAAATATATAAATTGTTATTTATTGCTATAAATTTTTATAAATTTTTTCTTTCCTATCTTAAGGATTAATCCAGAAGGTGGAATATTTAAGGTTGGCTCTTTTATATCTAAGGTAGAATCTTTATCTATTATAGATATTGCATTTTGATTAAGTAGTCTTCGTGCTTCGTTTTTTGAAGAGACAATTTTAAAATTGGCTAAAAAATCTATTAAATTAACTATATTTGTATCAACTTTATAGCTATCTATTTCTGTTGGTAACTCTTTTTTAGAAAATACCTTTATAAATTCTTCTTTTGCGTTTTTAGCCAAATCATCTGAGTGATAATAAGATACCAAAGTTTCTGCTAATAATAATTTCGCATCTTTCGGATGCATATTCTTTATTATAGATATATCGCAATCTGTAAGTAATCTAAAATATTCAAACATAAGATTATCACTTATACTCATTATCTTACCAAACATACTATGAGGCTCTTCTGTTATCCCTATATAGTTGTTCTTTGATTTAGACATCTTTTCCTTTCCGTCCAATCCAACTAAAAGAGGCATTGTAATTATAACTTGCGGCTCTTGACCAAAAGTCTCTTGGAGATGTCTTCCAACTATTAAATTAAATTTCTGATCAGTGCCTCCAAATTCAATATCTGCCTTTATCTTTACCGAATCATAGCCTTGAATTAAAGGATATATAATCTCTAAAAGAGTAAGTGGCAAATTTTCCTTTAGGCGTTTTGAAAAATCATCCCTCTCTAAAACCCTTGCAACTGTATAATAAGATAAAATTGATAAAAAATCATTCAACTCCATATCCTTATACCAAATACTGTTGTAAATAATTTCGGTTTTAGATTTATCCAAAATTTTAAAAGCTTGATTTGTGTATGTTGATGCGTTATATTTTATTTCTTTGTCTGAAAGTATCTTTCTTGCTGTATTTCTACCGGATGGGTCTCCGATTTTAGCTGTAAAATCTCCAATTATAAAATAAACTATATGTCCTAAATCTTGAAGTTTTCTTAATTTTCTTAATATAACAGTATGTCCCAAATGAATATCTGCTGCTGTAGGATCAAGTCCTATTTTTAATTTAAGCGGGGTTTTAGAAGATATGCTTTTCTCTAATTTTTTTATTAATTCTTCTTCGTTTATTAAATCAACGCAATTGGATTTTATTATTTTAAGTTGTTCCTCTATTGTTCTCTTCATTAATTTTAGCAGATAAACCTATTTTGGCCGTTTTTGGATCTATCTTTAATATTTTTGCTTTAATTTTGTCTTTCGGCTTAAGATTAGAAAGTGTATCTTTATCAATCTCGCTTGAAAAAATTAAACCTTCCAATTCCTCTTCTAATTTCACAAAAACGCCAAAATTTGTTATCTTAATTACCTCAACCTCTACTATAGTTTCTAACTTATATTTTTCTAAAATTTTTGGCCATGGATCTTCCTCCAATTGTTTTAAACCTAAAATTATTTTTCTATTCTGCTTATCTATACCTAATACTTTAAAATCATAAACCTGATCTCTCTTTAAAACTTCCTTCGCTATTGATATTCTCTTTGTCCAAGATATATCTTCATTGTAAATTATACCATCCAAACCATTTTCTAATTTAATATTTACAAAATTCCTCGTATAACTTACAGGTGAACCTTTTACTATAGAATCAACTGAAATTATCTCCTCTATATTCTCCCAAGGATCCTTTTCCAACCGCTTTAAACTCAAAGAGATCTTTCTCTTTTCCGGTTCTATACTTATTACCTTTACTTCAATAGTATCTCCAACAGCAAACATCTCTTCTAAATTTATATTCTTATTTGTCCAAGAAATTTCACTTATATGAATAAGCCCTTCTATGCCTTTTTCTAATTCAACAAACACACCATAGTTTTGAATATTAGTTATCCTTCCTTTTTGTATAGAATTAACCGGGTATTTTTTTTCTATATCTTTCCAAGGATCTGTTGTTATCTGTTTAAGGCCCAAAGAAACTTTATTCTGTTCTCTGTTTAAATTTAAAACAACCAAATCAAGTTCATCTCCAACCGCGACAACCTCTGAAGGATGGCTTATCTTTTTCCAGCTCATATCACCTATATGAAGTAAACCATCTATACCACCTAAATCAACAAAAGCACCAAAATTTGTAATTGCCTTAACTTTTCCCTTTACTATTTTGCCAACTTTTAATTCGTCCCAAATTTTTTTCTTCTGTAATTCTTTTTCTATCCTTATAACATCTCTCCTTGAGAGAATAAAACTCTCTTTTGGTCTTGTCATCTTGATAATCTGAAAATTTAGTTTATTCCCTATTACTTCATCTGTATTCTTAAAAGAAGATAAACTCTGCGGTAAGAACCCTTCTATCCCAAAAACATCAACCATATAGCCGCCTTTTACTTTTTTTGTAACTGTTCCTTCAACAATATCGCCCTCTTTGTATTCTGTCATTAATTTCTTCCAACCTTCTAATTCTCTTGCCTTTTTAAAAGAAAGTACAACCTTTCCTTCTTCGTCTTCAATGTTTTCAACATAAACATCTATTTCCTTTAAATTAGAAATGTCAACCCCGATAAACTCTTCTTTTGGAATTATACCCTCTGCTTTGTAGCCAACATCAACTATTACGCCTGCTTTACTTACTTTTAAAATCTTTCCTTTTACTATATCAGATTCTTTAAGCTCTTTAATTGATTCAAAATAGGCATTTTCCAAATTAAAATCATCCTGCATTGTAAATACCTCCTTAAACAAAATTTTTAAAATTATCTCTTAAAATTATATACTTGTCAATCTTTATCTTAAGCTTTTTATCTTTTCTATTACTTTTAAACTTACAATCTCGTTTGTATCTTTTTCTTCCAAATTAGAAACTAAATCAAAAATTAATCTTATATTAGTTAGTCTTAAAAATTTAGATTTAGGCGGAAGGGCTTTATCTGTCCCATAGATTTTAGCTGCTATAATTGGAACTTTTGTCTTCCTCCATATAAGCCCTATTCCTGATTTAAACTCATCATAGTTTTTACTTCGTCTACCCTGTGGGAATATTACTATAGGTTTATTTTGAAGTATTTTTATAGCCAACCTAATTGTCTTTATATCTTGAGTCTCTCTTCTAATAGGTATTGCTCCCAGTTGTTTTAAAAAACTTGCAAACAATTTATTTTTAAATAATTCTTCTTTAGCAAGATAAACTAATCTAAAAGGACAAGCCGCTCCCAATACTATTGGATCTAAATTACTTAAATGATTTGAGGCTAAAATAAAAGGCTTGTTTTTTGGAAAAACTTCTTTTCCTTTTACTTTAAAATTAAAAAAAATTTTTAAAAGAAAAATAACAATTGGCCTAACGAGATTATAAAGCATAAATAATCTTTTTCCCCACGGACAATAATCTCTCTGCCTCCTCTTCAGATTTAGCCTCTGCATAAACTCTAACTATAGGCTCTGTCCCGGACTTTCTTAGCATAAGCCAATTGTTTTTTGTAATCAACTTTATCCCATCTAATCTGTTAATTCTTTCTATTTTTTTGTTCAATATTGAATTTGGTAATTTTAAATCATCCAAGTTTTTGTTTACATTGTCTACAGATATAGCACACCTTTTATAAAAAAATCTTCCATATTTTTTATATATTTCATCTATTAGTTCATCAAAACTTTTATTTTCTTGCGCCATCATTTCTAAAATTAAAAGTCCAGCACAAGAACCGTCTCTTTCTGGTATATAACCATTAAAGCCGATTCCGCCGGCTTCTTCTCCGCCTATAGAAATTAATTTTTCTTTAAAAAGCGCTGATATATATTTAAAACCAACTGGAGTCTCAAAACAATTAACACCTAAATCCAAAGCAACCTCGTCTATTAAATTACTTCCAACAACTGTTTTGGCTATACCTTTTTTCTCTTTTCTGTTTTTTATCATATGTATTGCTAAAAGCGGAAGTATTACTTGAGCGTTTATATAATTTCCTCTGCTATCAAAAGTTGCTATTCTATCTGCATCTCCATCTAAAACTATACCCAAATCATATTTTTTAGTTCTCATTATAGATGCCATCTCTTTTAAATTATCTTCAATAGGTTCAGGTGAGACGCCGCCAAAAGATGGATTGAATTGATTGTGCAGATAATCTATTTTAATGCCTGAATTAGCCAAAACCTTTTCTATAAAACTATTGCCTGCACCATACATTAAATCTATTAAAATTTTTAATTTCAATTTTTTTATTTTTTCTATATTTATAAAATTTTTTAAATTATTTATATAAAAATTTTCAAAACTCTCTATTTTTAATAATCTTTTCTTGGTTGCCTGCTCTTCTGTTATAATTCTTACTTTATTTTTATATAGCAATTTTTCAATTCTATCTGTTAATTTTTTATCAGCAGCGGCACCGTCTTGGGTTTTAATCTTTAGACCATTAAACTTTGCACTATTATGTGATGCTGTAATCATTATACCTAAATCAAATTTATTTTTAAAAGCATATAGACTAATTACAGGGGTTGGTATTATTGTGCGAGAAAGAACAACATTTATATTATTTGCAGCAAAAACCAAAGCGGTTGTCTTTGCAAATAGATCTGACATAAACCTTGCATCATAACCAATAACTACTTTTGTTTTATTCTCTTTGTTTAAATAATCTGCTATTGCCTGAGATACAATTTTTAAATTATCAAAAGTAAAATCTTCAGCTATAACAGCGCGCCAACCATCTGTACCAAATTTAATCATAAACCTCCTTTACTTATATAAATTGTGTTTTTCTATATAATCTATAACAGGATCCGGCACTAAAAATTTTATTGAAAAACCTTTTTTTATTAAATTTCTTATATATGACGATGAAACATCTATTTGAGTAACTTTTAATATAATAAAATTATCTTTATTTTTTAAAGGAAAGGATTTTCTTTTTGCAACAACAATCTTTACAAGCTTTCTTAACTTATCAAAATATTTCCAACTTTCAAAATCATTGGCTAAATCAGAACCAACAATTAAAAAAAACTCTTCGTATTTAAATTTTTCTTTCAGTTCTTTAACAGTATCGATTGTGTAAGAAACACCTCCTCTTTTTATCTCTATATCCAAAGCCTCAAAATGCGGATCTAATTTTGCAATTAATTTTACCATATTCAATCTATCGCGTGCTTTTACATTTTGACTTTCTTTATGCGGTGGAATATTTGTTGGTATAAAAAAAATCTTATCAAGACCTAATTTCTCGTAAGCCTCTTTTGCTAAAACTAAATGTCCTATATGCGGTGGATTAAATGTCCCGCCAAGTATCCCAATTTTTTTATTCCCTGATCTGTCCATCTCCCTTTACGATCCATTTATATGTTGTAAGTTCTTCCAAAGCCATAGGACCTCTTGCGTGTAATTTATCAGTTGATATACCTATTTCAGCTCCCAATCCAAATTGATAACCATCGCTAAATCTTGTAGATATATTTGCAAAACAACAAGCAGAATCAACCTCTTGCATAAATTTTTCTATATTATTTTTTTTCTTTGTGATAATACTATCGGTATGATGTGAACCATAAAAATTTATATGCCTAATTGCCTGATCTATATTTTTTACAACCTTAATAGTTATGATTAAATCTAAATACTCCTCAAACCAATCTTTTTCTTTGGCTTTCTTTATGCCTTTTAAAATTTTACAAGTCTCTTTATCACCTCTTATCTGAACATTATATTTATCAAACTCTTTTTTTAAAAGTGGCAAAAAACTTCTTGCTATGTTTTGGTGGACTAAAATCTTTTCAACAGCATTACAAACAGATGGTCTCTGGACTTTAGCATTTACACATACTTTTATTGCTTTCTCTAAATCTATATCCTCATCAACAAAAATATGGCATACACCTTTATAATGTTTTATAACAGGTATTTTTGATTTTTTTACAACCTTTCTTATCAAAGCTTCTCCACCCCTTGGTATTACCAAATCTATATAATTATCTTTTTTTAAAATTATATCAACTATCCTATGATCTGTATTTTCTATAACAAAAAATGGCTTAAAGTCTAAACCAGAATCAAAACTTGCCTTTTCTAATACATTCTTAATAGCCATATTTGAATAAAAAGCATCAGAGCCACCCCTTAAAATACCAATATTTGAAGATTTAAACAAAAGCCCAATACAATCGCTTGTTACATTTGGTCTTGCTTCATATATTATTAAAACTACTCCTATTGGAAATCTAACTTTTTTAATTAAAAGACCGTTTCTTTCTTTAAAATATATCTCTTTATATATTGGATCATCTAATTTGGCAACCTCTCTTAAAGATGTGCTCATTTCATTTAATCTTTTTTCGTTTAATAGAAGTCTGTCTATTGTGCTTTTTGGAAGTTTATTTTTAATGGCATTCTCTATATCTTTTTTATTTTCTTTTAAAATATAATCTTTTTCTTTAATTAAATAATCTGCCATTTTAAGTAAAATTTTATTTTTTAAATTTGTATCTAATTTAATTATCTTATAAGTATTTTCTTTTGCCTCTTTTAATAATTTTTCTATATATTCCTTCATTGCTTTAATACAACAAAATTATCTCTATTTATTAATTCTTTCTCAAATTTTTTGGTCTTAAATTCTTTAAGCTCTACAGAGGAATAATTAACCAATCCACAACCCAATATATTTCCTTCTTTATCTAAAACACAAACCGAATCTTCCTTTTGAAATTCTCCTTCTATTTTAATTATACCTGCACACAATAGACTTTTATTTTTATTTATAATTGCATCCTTTGCGCCTTCATCTATATAAATCTTCCCCTTTGCTCTTTTGCTAAAAGCTATCCAACGTTTTTTCGCTTTATCTATATTTTTTTGAGCAAGAAATTTTGTCCCGATATTTTCATTGTTTAATATTCTTAAAATTACATTCTCTATATAGCCGGAAGCCAAAACGGTTCTTATCCCACTATTAGTTGCAATTTTTGCAGCCTCTAACTTTGTTTTCATCCCTCCACTTGTTAAACTTGATTTTTTTTCTCTTACTAAACTTAATATCTTTGAATCTATAGATGAAACAATATTTATTAATCTATTTTCTTTATCCATAAGACCTTCTACATCTGAAAGTATAATTAAAATATCTGCAGATATACTATTTGCAACTAAAGAAGATAATCTATCATTGTCTCCAAATCTTATTTCATCAAAACTAATCGCATCATTCTCATTAATAATTGGTATTATTCCAAAATTAAGAAGTTTTTCTATTGTAGATTTTAAATTTAAAAAACGCTTTCTATTATCAAAATCTTCCCAAGTAAGCAGTATCTGAGCGCACAATTTATTATATTTATTAAATTCCTCTATATAAGAATCCATAAGTAAAATCTGCCCAATTGAGGATATTGACATAAGTGTGTATTTATCCTGAGGTTTATCTTTATAACCTAATCTATTCAACCCAAAAGCTATTGCTCCGGAACTAACTAATACTGTTTTATAACCTAATTTTTCTACTTCTGATATCTCTTTTACAATTTTTGAGATAAAATTTTTATCTATATTACCAAAAGGTGCAATTAAACTGCCTCCTATCTTTATAACAACTTTTTTTAAGCCGGATTTTTCATCAGGTTGTTTAAAACTCATAAATTCTTTCCTTTTCCCACCCGTCGGGTGGGAAAATGCTTATTTTAATTGAACTTTCCCATCCCACCCGTCGGGTGGGATGGGGTTTAACATGCAAAATACCTAAATTTTAATATATCCAATGGTTGAACTAAAACATTTGCTTAAAGATATTTTACTTACACAACGCTAAATTCATCTTGATAAAAATTTAAATACCTTTTCTTTAAGGTAATCTATGCCTTTATTGTCTTCTACTGAAACTAAAATTATATTTTTATCCTCTATTTTAGATATTTTATCAGCTTTAGTTAATAAGTAAAAAACTTTTTTATTTTTTAAAAGCTCTGGATCAAATTTTAAAATCTCTTTTTTTATAGCCAAGAAATCGTTTTTATAGTTTAGATGTTCAGAGCTTAAAAAAAGTATTATTTTTGAACGCAAAAGATGTTTTAAGAATTTATTTTCTGAATTTAATTTAATGGGTGGAGTATCCAAAATAACAAAATCATAAAAATCTATTCTCATATTTGCCCAGACACAAAACTTTGTAGTAAAAGGATAATCTGCAACCTTATAAGATTTATTTGTTAATTTATTAAAAAGACTAGTCTTCCCAACATTTGGCAAACCCACTATAGACAAATCGTTTGGTATACGATAGTCTAAAATAATCTTTTTTTCTTCTCCATCTTGAGGCTCTATTGTATATGTTTTTTTAAAATTCCCAATGCCACCGCTTCCCCCTTTTGCAGCTATAAATTCTTGATTGTCTTCTTTTAAATCAAAAATAAAATTGCCCTCTATATCTCTTATTATTGTTCCTATTGGTACATTTAATATTAAATCTTCTGCATTTTTTCCTTTTTTATTATTTGAACCACCGGGTTTTCCATCTTGAGCCTTAAAATTTTTATTTATTAAAAATTTATTCAAATCGTATAAATGTCTTGATGCTTTCAATATAATATCTCCGCCTTTTCCACCATCTCCGCCGCCACCTATAATCCTTCTGCTTGATAACCTTAGAGAAGAATTAGATGGTTCTCCACCTCTTCCGGCTTTTAAATAGATAACCACCTCATCAACTATCATATAAAATAAAGAATTAAAATTATGAATGGGTAATCTTAGAAATTAAAAGGCTGGTATAAATTTGTCTATGACCTTTTTTTAAACGCGATTTCTTCCTTCTTCTGTATTTATAAATTATTATCTTTTCTCCTTTTTTCTCCCCTTTTATCTGCGCCTCTACTTTTACATTATCTAAATAAGGCTTACCTATATAAACTTTATCATCAAGAGAAAAGAGTAAAACCTTATTTAAAATAATATTTCCTTCTTTTTCCTCAAGCCTTTCTACCTCTAAGGAATCTCCCTCTTTTACCAAATATTGTTTATCTTTTATCTCTACAATTGCAAACATAGGTTCAAATATAACATATAAATATTATTTCGTCAAGTTAAAATATTATTTGATTTTAAAAATATATAAAATTATTCTTCTTTAAGGGGTCTTGACATTAAATCTTTAAGTGCAAGTTTTGGGTTTTTATCCTTGTATAAAATAGCATATACTTGGCTTGTTATTGGCATATCTATTTTATATTTTTTTGCTATTTTATATACTGCTTTTGTTGTAGGAACACCCTCTGCAACCATCTTCATATCTTTTAAGATATCTTTTAATTTTTTCCCCTTTCCAACCATCTCTCCAACATATCTATTCCTTGAAAACTGCGAAAAACATGTAGTGCATAAATCTCCTATCCCACTTATTCCAAAAAATACCTTTTCTTTTATCTTAAAAAAGTTGGCAAATCTTAAAATTTCTTTAAGACCCCTGCATATTAAAGCTGACTTTGCATTTGTTCCAAAACCTAAACCATCTGATATCCCGGAAGCAATTGCAATTATATTTTTAAGTGCTCCTGCTATCTCTATTCCTCTTATATCTCTATTGGTATAAATCCTTAAGTTTGTATTATAAAAAAGTTTTTGTAGTCTTAAAGCATTAGGATAAAAACTTGAAGCAATATTTGCAACAGCAGGCATACCTAATGCAATTTCTCTTGCAATAGTAGGACCAGATAATACTGCTATTTGTTTTTTAGATATATTTAACTCCTCTGTAATTATTTGACTTGCTGTCTTTAAACTCTTTATCTCTATACCTTTTATTACACTTAGAAAAACCTTATTTTTTAAAGATATATTTATTTTTCTTATTTTTTTTAAAATATTTCGCAGATACTCCATTGGTATTGCTATTATAATAATATCTCTGTTTAAGGCTAAATTTAAGTTAGAAGATATATTTATATTTTCCGGTATTTTTATAGATGGAAGGAATATTTTATTTTCCCTATTTTTTATAATCTCTTCGACATCTTCTTTAAAAGGAGACCATAATAAAACATCTGAATTTTTTGAAAGTAAAATCGCCAAAGTCGTTCCCCAACTTCCTGCACCCAATATTGAAATCTTTTCCTTTATATTAAAAACCATACAGTTTAATATAATACTATCTAATAGATAATTATCAAGAAAAATTAAAAGGCTTATTTATTTTTCATTCTTATTTTTTCGTAGGCACAAAAGAAAGTTGCTAATAATGTTGGAAGAGGCAGGATAAGTGCTAAATCAAACTCATTTTTAATCTTAAATATATAAATACTTATAAAAATAAATACAAAAGACCAGATAAGTTTTCTTAAAATATGTAATTTAAAACCATCGCAAAAACAGAATCCAACAAATAAAGTATATAGGCTTAAAGAAAAAAGTTGTATTAATAATTTAGTCATTTATTTTTTATATTTTTGGCTTTCAATTTATATCTATAAATATTTTTTCTTTCCCTTAATAACCTTGATATATCTTTTTGTCTTTTTGTAATTTTTTCTTTTGACATCTTTTAACTCTTTATTTTTTATTTACTATACTAACCCTGTTGCTTCTTTTAATCTTTCTAATAAATCCTTAATTGCCTTTGTGCGATCTAAAATCTTTTTTATATCCTCAATAGGAATGGGTTTAAAGAAATCTTTACCCGTATAAAAACTTGAAATTATCATTATAGCATTTGTATCGTTATTGATATGGTGGCTTACAATCTCAATTATTATTGGATGCAATTTAATATCCTCCCTTAATTCCGGAAATAAAGAAACTTTTCTTTTAGTAGTAAATATACCATGTATAACTTTTTTTATAACATTAGCATGTTTTAATATCTTTCTTGCCTTCTTTGGAGGAAGTGGCTCGTTTATAGTTAAATAATAACTACACAATAAATTTATAGCACTTATAGCATCACCAACTCTGTTATAGAGAATATCCCAAATTTTTCTATCAATTGTTATTTTTTCTTCTCTTATTTTTCTAAATAGTTCTTCTTCGTTATTTAATGGATTAGCCATATTATTTTACAAATTCATAGATTATTCTGTCTAAATCCTCTATATCAACTGGTTTTAAAAGATAACCATCTGCACCAAGTTTTTTTGATTCTTCTATCTTTTGTTTTTCTGTAACCCTACTAAACATAATACATATCGCATTTCTATCTATCTCTTTTATTCTTCTTAAAACCTCTATACCATCTATTGGAGAAAATGGCATATGAATATCAATCAATGTAATATCAGGCTTTTCTCTTTTAAATATCTCAACAGCAGTCAAACCATTATCTGCACCAAATGTTAAAAAGCCTTTTTTCTCATAAATTTTTCTTGCATAAAATACTATATCAAATTCATCATCAATAATTAAAAGTTTCTTTGGATTATCTATCATAAATCCTCCTCCTAGTTAAAATATTCTTTTTGTATCAATTCTCTTTTTAAAATCGTCTTCTGTAAGATCCTTTGCAATTGGAAGTTCTATATAAAATGTTGCGCCTTTATCTTTTCCTTCTGACTCAGCCCAGATTTTTCCTTTATGTTTTTCAATTATCCTTTTTACAATGTATAAACCCATACCTTTACCTTCTGTAGATGCTTTTGTTGTAACAAATGGCGTAAAAATTAAATGGAGTCTATCTTTAGATATCCCGTAACCATTATCTGAAAAAGATATCTTTATAAAATCCTTGTCTTGAACTTCAACTTTTAAATTTATCTTTTTTTCTTTTTTATCTAAAAGAGCATGTATTGAATTATTCGATAGATTTACAAATACCTGCATAAGTTCTTGTTTTATGCCTCTTATATAAAGTATGTCTTTTGGTAATTCTTTATTAAAAACTATACCATTATTTTTAAAAATTGGAAGATATAAAGCTAAATAACTATTTATTACCTCTTCTAATTTTAATGGTAATAATTCCTTTGGGGCAGGTTTTCCAAACTCTTCAATTGCTTTTACCATGCCTGATACTCTCTCTTGAGATGTAAGTATAGAATTTGCAAGTTGCTCTAACTCTTCTTTTTGAGATTTATCTAAATTAAGTTCTTTTAAAAGATTGTCTTTTAAATATTCTGCAGCTAATTTTATTGCTGTCATCGGGTTATCTATCTCATGTGCAATTGAATATGAAAATATATCCATCTCCTGTATCCGTGCCTTTCTTTGTTGTTCTTCTAATTTTTTAAAAAATAAAGAATTCTCAATGGCTAATGAGATATAATATGAGAGGGTTTCAAAGATGATTAGGTCATTGTTAGTATAGATTTGTTTATTAGATTTTGGGCCTAAAACTATGAAACTTAATAAATTATCCTCTATAAAACATGGGATAAATAAACCTGTATCTATTTTAATTTTATCCTTTATATTTATTTCATCGCTTAATATGGGTATTTTTTTATTATATAAAGTTTCTATTAATGGGTCATCTAATGGGAGAGTTTGTGAAAATCGAAAAGTTTCCTTTTCCGGAAAACAATATTTTAGTTTATAAAATTTATATTCATCATCCTTTAAATATATAGCACCAAATTTAACTCTTACCTCTTCTACTATCTTTGAAACAATTATCTGAAAAAGTTTATCTAATTCATGGATATATGTTAAATTCTTAGAAAATTCCCTTAAGGTTTTTTGATATCTATGTTGTTCTTTTAAAATTATATTTTCAACCTGACGTTTAAGATAAAGATAGATAAATGGACCTGTTGAAGCTAAAAATACTGTAAGGTAAGTTGCTAATTTCCATTGAGAATATCTATATCCTAAAATAAATGGTATGCCTAAAACAAATAAATATACAAAAATAAATATACCTGCACGGGTAAGAGCGATTTTTATATCCATTAGATGATATTTAATAATAGCATGCGTAGAAATAATAACAAATACAGTTATAAATAAAAACCCAAAGGGAAATATCTCTATATTATAATTTGGGATAAAATCTACCACTACGAGGTTACCAACTAATGTGGCTATTAATAAATATTTAATTCTCATCTTCTGTAAAGGTGAAATTATTACTTTATCATTTATTACATGGTAAAATAAAATATAAATGTACCTAAATGAAATAATTAAAACAAATAATAGATATAAAGGGTGTATTTTCCCAATCCGTGGATAATAACCCCAAAAATATTTATATAGTCCGTCCATAAAAAGATTAGTATTATTTAAAATATATGCAAAAACTCCCCCTGTAATATAAGAAAGAAAAATCCATTTTCTTTCTCTTTTCAAATTTAAAAATGAGGAAATAAAATGATACCATGTAATTGGAATAAATATTACAGCGGTGTAGCCAATTTTAAATAAAGTATAGATAATATTTTTATTATAAAAATTATATGCAATTGAATATGTAATGAGCCAAACACTTATGCTTAAAGAAAATAAACCAAATGTATTATGAATTAATGACTTTCTATTCTTTAAATAGACAAATAGACCTAACAGAAGTATTAAAAAACCAGCAGTAAATGGGAAAATAGAATAAAAGTTCATCTTATATTTTTTCTTTTAAAATAATCTGCGCCGTATCTTTACCTATACACGCAACTGTAGAAACTCCACTTTGGCCAGCGCCACGCGTGCACCAATGACTAGCCAAAAAAAGCCCCTCTATTTCTGTTTTTTGTGGAAATAATGTTTTATCTATTTGAGATGGAATAGCAGCCCAACCATAAGCTGCTCCTTTATAATTTAAAGTATATTTATATAATGTTAAAGGGGTGGCTACATCTTTAAACTGTATATATTTAGATAAATCTTCAATAATCTCTTCTGCTCTTTTTAGAATAGAATTTGATAATATTATTTTTTTATTTTCCCAATATTTTTTATTTTTAAAAGAAGAATTAAAAATTAAGGTTAAAGATTGTTTATTTTCAGGTGCAAGATTGGAATCATGAAATGAAGGAGAAGTTATAAGAATACAAGTAGAAGAACTATCTATGCCTCCTTGCAATATATTATTATAAACATTTTCAACTTTATAACTTGATGCATACCATATATTACCTTTTTCTTTAAATATTTTATTTAAATTTTTATTAACCCCTATATAAACCAAAAAAGCTGATACAGATGGGGTCATCCTATTTAAAAGCTTTAAATATTTATATGGAACATTATCTCTACCTATTAAATTTAAAAAGGTTTGTCTGATATCACAATTAGAGACGATATATTTAGAACTAAATATATTTTCATCTTCACTAATCACTCCAAGAACTTTTTTGTTTTTTAATAAAATTTTTTTAATTTTAGTAGAACAAATTAGTTTACCTCCATGCTCTTTAAAGACTTCAGTAATACCATCAGAAAATCTCTGCATCCCACCTAAAGGATAATACCCACCATCGAATATAAATTCACGATAAAGAATTGCCGAAACTAATGCAGAGGCTGCTTTAGAAGGTAAACCTATATTGCCCAATGGTATAGTTAAAATAGCTTTAACTTTTTCTTCAAAAATATATTCATCTAACAATTCTTTAAATGTTTTATTTTTTAATTTAATATACAAAGTTAAAAAATCAGTTTTTGTTATAAAATTAAAAAAATTTTTTATATTTTCTATCTCTTTTGGAAAATTAATATGGAATTCATTTATAGTATCTTTAAGTGAACTCATTATCCTTATAGTATGTCCAGGAACTATTATTGTATCAAAGGGATTTAATCTAATAATTTTTATTTTCTTATCAAGTTCTAAATCAAAAAAAATTTTTCTTAACGCACCGTTTTCTCTTAAACTTCCCAAACTATGCACACAACTATCAAATCTAAACCCATCTTTTTCAAATGATGTACAATATCCACCGGGTTTTGAATTTTTTTCTACAATTAATACTTTTAAACCTGCACGCGCTAAATAACAACCACATACTAAACCTCCAATACCAGCACCTATTATGATTACATCGTATTGGTCTTTTTTTAGTCCTTTGGGGTTTATTTTTTTGTTTATGTATATGGTTTTGTTGTTGTGGTTCATTTTGTTATTTTTTGGATTTCTTCTATTATTATTTTGTATTTCTTTTTTATGGTGGTGGTTTTTGGTAGGTTTGTGATTTGGTTTTTGATTGTATTAAGATTATCTTCCATTTTATTTAATTATATAGTAGATTTATTTGGTATGCAAGATTTTTTATCCATATCTTTTGGTTGTATCTTTTGTGCAATTGAATATGAGAATATATCCATCTCCTGTATCCGTGCCTTTCTTTGTTGTTCTTCTAATTTTTTAAAAAATAAAGAATTCTCAATGGCTAAATTATATTTTCAACCTGACGTTTAAGATAAAGATAGATAAATGGACCTGTTGAAGCTAAAAATACTGCAAGGTAAGTTGCTAATTTCCATTGAGAATATCTATATCCTAAAATAAATGGTATGCC
>Ga0207433_10009380_pt1 | contig 15591 bp, 19 predicted proteins | sample YelNatPaOPGAMG01_FD_187559 | JGI IMG/M metagenome (GOLD analysis project Ga0207433, IMG submission 187559) | Hot spring thermophilic microbial communities from Obsidian Pool, Yellowstone National Park, USA - OP-RAMG-01 (SPAdes) (version 3) | ecosystem: Environmental > Aquatic > Thermal springs... | reverse complement strand
TACCGGCCAGAACGCAGCACCACGATCACCAACCTGACCACCACCATCAACGACCCAGGACCAAAAGACACAACACGCCAACAGAAATGCTTGACTACCGACCTCGGACCTTAACTTCCCGGCATTGGGACTATGCCGATGTCCCCGGAATTCAGTTGGTCGCGAACAGTGCGGCGTTGAACCTCCCCACGCTGATCTACGACGTGCAGTTCACGAACATAGTGGTGGACGGCCTACCCCAATATCTGGCGCCGTTCGCGTTCACCGCGCCGGCCACGAACACAACGGTGTGCATCACCGACACCGCGACCGCTGTGCTGCCGTATGCGCCGCCGTCAAACACGGACTGGGTGCCGCCGACCACCGGGCAGCCGAAACCGATCGTCGCCGCCCACTGGCGGCAGCGCGCCGCCATGCGCCGAAACGGGTGGACATCATGATGTTGAACTTGGAGGCCGCGCCGTGCCCAACCCACGCGCAGCGGCCTGCAACCGAGCCGAAGGAAAAGGATCCGGCGATCCTGGCCGGACGTCAGAATCGCGTCCGGCCCCTTCGGCTCGGCACCAGGCGGCGGGGGTGCCGGCGAGCCCACACATCCCTCCAAACCCCCGGCCGTCTGCGGCTCAGAGCTTGGCGGTGTCGCGTGAGGGGCGTTCCTTCCTTTCGCCCTCACCCGAACCCGTCAATACCGGGAGGGGGCAGGCCGACGAGGGCGACCTGCCCCCTCCCGGCGTCAATCATGGAGGGCCGCCCAAGGCCCATTAGCAGGGGGGCGGAATGACTTCACCAGAAGCCGGCGGCGCGCACGAATTAGGGGCGGTGTTCGTCAACGTCGTCCCGTCGCTGGCGAATTCCGCGGAGCATATGCGGAAAGGCGGCGGGGACGCGGCGAACGTGTTCGCCGAGGAATTCGCGCGGAACACCCCGTTTTCCCGGTTGTTTGCCGGTCATGATTTCGCGCAACACGGGCGCATAGTGGGCGAACAGTGGTCGAATTCGTTCGGCGGGGCGGTGCGGGATGGTTCGGCGAAGCTGTCACAGCACATGCAAGGGTCCATTCTTGCGGCCGGCGCATTGGGGGGTGCGATCGCCGCTGCGGCAGAGTTGGCGACGAAAGCGTTTGAAGGGGTCGCGGACTCCGCTAAGGAGGTCGTGAAAAGCCTGTTAGAGGTTGGTGATACATGGGAGGACGTGCAACGGACGTTGACGGTCCGCACGACCGCTATGGGCGCCGATTTGGAGGGCTTGGAGGATACGGTCCGGTCGGTGGCGTCGAACACGTCCGCGTCGATCAACGACATTGCCGCCGCCACGGCCACGCTGGCGCAGCGGACAGGGTTGCGCGGGGGCGCATTGGATGAGCTAGTGCGGGATTGGACCGAAGCCGGGAAGCTCCTCGGAACGGCGATAAACCCCCAGCAGTTCACCGCGGCAATGCACGCGATGGGCGTCCCCATGCAGGACGCCGACGCATGGCTGCAGAAGTTGTTTAACATTGCCCGCGAGACGGGGGTTCCGTTCCAAGAGTTGCTGTCGATGTTGTCGCAGAACGGGGCCGCGTTGCATGAATTCGGCTTGGATGCGGAGCCAGTAGCGGCGCTGTTGGCGCAGATGTCAAGCCACGGGATAAACGCGCAAATGGCGTTACGGGGTTTGCAGTCCTCCGCCCGGGAAGCCGCGAAAGAGCACAAAAGCCTGAGCGACTATTTGCAGACCGTGTTAGACGGCATGATTAAAGCCCACGATGCGGGTAACCGGATGTTGGAAACGGAATGGGCGGCTAAGTTGGGCCGCGGTGCTGCGCAGTGGATGAGCGCGGTTGATCAGGGTTTGATTACGAGTGAGAATCTGAGTACGGTGCTGGCGAATCTGCCCACGGATCGGATTGACGAACTGTATCACCGCACGTTGACGCTTGGCGATCAGATGAAAATTTTCGCTAATAACCTGAGTGTTAGTTTAAGTCCGATTGGGGAGGCGTTAACACAGGAATTCGGCGCCGGGCTCAGACAATTGTCGGATTGGGTGAAAGAACACGGCGCCGACATTGTTGGGTGGGCGAAGACTTTAGGTGACGCACTGTTCACCACGGGGGAAGTCCTCGCGGAAGTGGCGGGGTTGTTCGGCGCGAACACCGCAGAGTTGCGGAAACATTTAGGCGAATTGCACCGCGATTTCGACGCGCACGCTGACAGTATCCGCACCACCACCCAGGTCATTGAGGACCTTAACGGCGCTATCGGGAAAACCACAGACAGCAAATTAGAGATTAAAGACAACACCCCGGAAGTCCAAAAACATTTGGACGACCTGAAAAAGTTGGGTATTGAGGTTACTAAAGGCCCCGCCGGGGAGCTGAAATTCACCGCCGACACCCCGGAGAACGCGGAACGTATCGAAAAGTGGATTAAAACCAACACCGGGAAAGACATTAAGGTTGACGTTAGGCCGCAACCGAAAACACCGGACGGCAAGGATTACCACAACGATCCACAACAGTTGTTCCCAGGGTCCGGGTCTGAAATACATGTGAAAATCGTTCCGGAAGTGGATACCTCCCATATTCCGCAATGGTTGAAAGACATTTTCCAAATCCCCGACTGGCTGCACAAAAACGTGTTCCCATCGCCGCCGCCGGGGGACTCCCGCGACCCAGGGCATCTGATCACCCCGAACGCGCCGAACACCAACAACCCACCCCGGTTGTTGCATCAGGAACCCGGCTCCCCGCCAGGGAATGTGCCGTTGCTGCACCCCAACGAACAGCCACCCGCGTCCCCGCCGCATCTGGTCACCCCGCCGGCTAACGGCGAAACACCAACGCAGCGGCTCAAACGGTGGTTTGACAACGCTTTCGGTTGGGATACGGGCGGCCCGGTGTCCGGTATTGGGCACCGACCCGGCCCCACCGACACGCAGTTGTCGTGGTTGGACCCGCGGGAATTCGTGGTTCGGGCCGGTCCCGCGCAACGGTTCGCGGGCCTGTTGGATGCGATCAACCGCGCCCCGGGCTTCGACGTCGGCGGCCCCGCCGGGGGCTGGCCGTTGCCGCCGACTGTTCCCGGGGTGCCCATTCCGCGCAGTCAACGCGACCGCGAACAATACGAAGAACGCCAAGTGGAGGCGCAACGCACGGTTGAACGCGCTCACGACCGCATCGAAGATTTAGAGAACTCTATAGACGACTACAGAGAAACACTGAAGGACTTAGACGACCAGCTGCAGGACGTGACGCTAGACGAGGACACCCGCGCGAAATTAACGAAACAATACAACCGGACCCAGCAGCAGCTAAACAGGGCGATCCGCGACCACACCGAAGCCGAACAGGACTTGACGACGGCGCAGCGAAAACAAGTCGAGGCGACGGAAACCCCGGTAGGCGGTAAAGGCAACACCGGCGGCGGGGCGGAATCGTTGGGCGCCAGCCTGGTACAAGGGATGGCGCAGGAGCTTGGTTTTGGGGATGTATGGAAGAACCTGTCCGGCGGCCCTGCGAAGCCGCCGTGGGAGTTTGGCGCGTGGCGATTTGGCGCCGGCATCCTCGGCGCGATCCTGGGGCCGATCTTTGAGGCGCTGGGTTTGGGCGGTGCGGGAGGCTACGGCGCGCTCGGCCCCGGTGCGCCGTCCGTGTCTATGCCGTCGGTGCCCAGCGGCCCGGGCAGCATCATCAGCTTGGGTGGGGCACCAACGCAGCAGCAACAGTATTGGTGGCAGCCACACTTGAGCGCCGGCAGCAGCGGCGCGACACCCGGACCCGGCAACCGGCCCAGCGCCGCCAGCGGTAAAGCGCAAATCGCGCAATCAATCTACAGCGCCGTCACCGGCGCCGGATACAGCCCCAAAACCGCCCAATACGCTGTAGCGGCGGGACTGTACGAATCCGGGCTCAACCCGAATCAATGGGAGCTAGGCGGCTCCGACCATTACGGCTTGTTCCAAGAATCCGGCGACAAACCGCGATCAGGTGTGGGCCAACAGATTGGATGGTTCCTGTCGGCGCTGGCGGCGGCGGGTGGGCCGTCCGTGGTGGACGCGGACCCGGCGAACGTCATCGCCAACCGCGTTGAGGCCGGCGGCTACTCGGGCAGTGTCTACGATTCAATGCTCGGTCAGGCGCGGGGCCTGCTGAGTAGCGGCGGTGGTTACGGGGTTCCCGCGCCAGTGGCGCCGGTCGGGTTCGCTGGCGGCGGGATCGGAGTCAACCCGGCCACCGCAGCGGGGGCGTTGCGTTTGGGCGCCGGGAACGGCAGTACGACCGGGGCGTTCGATGACGCGGTGAGGCGCGGTGTTGAAACCAACGCGCCCCTGTATGCGCTCGGGCTCAACACTGGGGGGTATGGGCACACCGCCGGGTTGCCGCAGTGGGCTATCGACCTCGGCGCCCAGTACGGGTTGGCCCCATCCACATACCCCGAAGGCGGCACGTTGCATCAGCGCGGCTATGCAATGGATTTCGCGCCGATACCCGGCAACTCCGATCCGGCCGGGTCGATGGATCGTTTCGCGCAAATGATCGCCACCAATTTGGGGCCGCAAACCCTTGAACTGATCCACGAGAACTCGAAAACGGGGCAGCACTGGGGTATTGCGGGTGGTCGTCCTGTCGGTCCCGGTACCGATATGCCGGGCTATTTCAGCAACGATTGGGCCGGCCATGATGATTACGGCCCCGACGCGCATGTCCATTGGGCTACCGACGTGCCGCCGATCCTGTCGGGTATGGCGCCGCCGTCCGGTGGCGCCGCGCCCAGCTACACACCTGCCGGGTTTGGCGGCGCGGGGATAGTCGGCGCGCTCGGCGCCATGCTGCAAAACGCGCCCCGCGCGTTGGCGCAACTGACGCCCGCCGCGATCCCGGCAGCCATGAACGCAGCCACCCCGGTCCACGTGGACGGCCCGGGCAACTCCCGCGGCGTCACACCAGGCCCAACAATCAACATCGACGCGAGCGGACTCATGCACCCGGCCCAAGTCGGCCAAGCTGTTGCCCCGTACGTCACGCCCGGCGCCACCGCACAATCACCAACACCGCCCCCAGCGATGGCCGGCGGTGCGGGTGTTCCGCTGTAAGAAGCCCGTTAGTACTGCGGGCAGTAGGCACCTTCCGCCGCCACCTCGTAATTGACCGTTTGGACGCGCTGCTCCACCGTTCCTGCTAACGCGCCGCCCATCACCTGATCCGTAACCCAAGTGGTGCGCCCCGCAATCGGGGCTTGCGCCAGCAGATCGCAGAGTCGATGCCCGAACGCGATTGCGGCGCCGCGGTCGGTGGGATAAATACGGGCCATGGCGAGGCGTTCGAAATAGTCGTCGTCGGCGGTTTTGATTTTCCGCGTAGTGGTTGGTGTCGCTGCGGCGGCCGTTGTTGTGATGGTCACTGTTATAGGCGGTGCAGTGGTTTCGGGGGGCGCCGCGGTGATGGTTTCTGCGGGTATCGGGGCAGCCACCTGCGGTGCGCTGGCGGTCGTGTTGTTGTTGTCATTGTGCGCGGCCCGCCATCCGGACATCACCGCCACCACGAGCACGACGACCGCCAGCGCGACCGCGGCCCCCGCAACAACCGCGCCCACCGCTACCGGCGCGGCCAACCACCACGAACGATGAGCCCTGTTCTCCGCGCTGGCGTTCGTCGCCAACACCGGGTTGTCCGGTTCGGGCTCCGGTTCATCCGACCACGCCGAGCCGGCCACATACGGCGCCATCCCCGTCGCGGGTAAGTCCGCTTGGGTGTCGTCGTCGTTCACGGTAGCCGCCGTTCATGCGCCGCCGACTGCTCATCAGCCCGCAACGCGAACAGTAAGCGTTCGGTCAGTCGGGCCGCATCGGCAATCATGGCCGCCAGCTCGGATGCTCGCGCCGCCCGGGCATCCGCGAGCGCGCCGGCCGCCGCGCTCGCATCATCATGGGCACCGCGCAGCGCCGCGAACACCGAAGCCAACGCGCAAACCGCGCCGTGTGTCGCTGCCATGAAGCCGCCTCCGATTCGCCTACGCTGGAAAAACCACCCGTCAGGATACGCGCCCAGCGACCGCCAAGCGACATCCAAGCGTCACCCAATTAAGGAGAACCATGGTCGAAGACAAATCCATAGACCAACGTCTCCGCCGCGCCGCCCGCCGCCAAGGCCTCCGCCTCGAAAAATCGAAACTCCGCGACCCACGCGCCCGCGACTACGGCACCTATCAACTCGTCAACTCGAAAACCGGCAAGCTCGCCCACGGCAACCGCAAAGGTGGCTACGGGCTCTCGCTCGCGGCAGTCGCCGAAATACTCGGCGTCCCACCCGAGTGAATGAATAAGATTCCGAGACAGGCGACTGCTGACCAGAAGAAGGAGTGCAAGCACCCCGCTTCGCCAGTGACAGTTGAGCATTCAGATGGGGCGTATCGTTCGCAATCGTCATGCCGGACGAGAGCGGGGGGACCGAAGACATGCCGGACGAGAGCGGGGCGACCGGAGACCACGTGATGGCCGAACCCCACGGGCAACCAGTGCAGCTGATCATGCTTGATATCCGCGACGAGTTGCCCGGCAGCATCGCCGACCTGTACTCGATGCAGGATGACCTCGAATTCGCCCGCGACTGCGCTGTGGTGTACTACCGAAACGCATTCGCCGGCACTGAGTCGCCGAGCGACGAGACACGCACGATCTTGAACCGTGCGCTGTGGTCCGCGGCGCTCATCTCCTACCGGCGGGCGTTCACCACCGGCCGGAGCTTCAATCCGGGAGAGTCCCGTTTCAACCTGGGAGCCATGCGGGAGGAGCTGCTCAGTGCCGCCCAACAGCAAGCCCACGAGGGTTTTCGGAACGTGGCCAACAAGCACATTGCGCACCGTTCGAGCGACCGCGACCAAGTGTTACTCCACGCTGGCTTGACTCCTCCACCGTTGCGGCGTGGTGTGGATGGCGTGGGCGCGATGCTCGCCCGCCACGATGCACCGTCCCGTGCCGAAACCGAGAGCTTCATAGACATCTGCAAAATCTTCATCGCGTACGCGGAGCAGGAGATCCAGTCGTTTCTGGGTGAGAAGAACGACGAACTGAGGACGCGTGACCTGGACCAACTGTATGACCACGCGCAGACGCAGGCACAGGAACAGCAACAGCTTCTGGAGCAAACAGCAGCCCAGTTGCGACAGTTCCCCCCACCGGAATCGTCCATCACCCGGGGCTAGGTGGATGTCAGACGGGCGGGTTATCGTTTATCCCGTATCTGGGGTGGGCCCCGGCCTCTGAGGAGGACAAGTGGTTCAGTACCGAAAAAGCAAGAAGTTCGGTCCCTTCCGCATCACGGCCAGCGGTAGCGGTATCTCCTACAGCGTCGGCTCCGGCCCCATGCGGGTTACGCGACGGGCGGATGGCCGCGTTCAGCGGACGGTGAGCATTCCGGGCACGGGCATTCGTGATACCCGGATCGTCGGCGGCAGTCAGCGCCGGGCACCCGCGGCTTCGGCGCAACCGGACATCGCCGCCCAACTGCTCAAGCTGGCGCTGTTATCGCTGGTGTTGTTCGTGTTTGGGGGTTTCATCCTGTCGGTCGTCACGACCAGCGTTGCCGTTGGCTTCGGCGTCGTCGGTGGGTTATTGCTCGCCGCGTGGGCCGGCCTCGGAGGTTACGTCGTGACGCTCATCGTCCGTCGCCACAAGATGGGGAAGTGATGAATCCGGATCGTCGGGGCGAAGTAGGTATTCAGCAATTCCTTGACATCAAGTTGGAACAGCCACTTTTCCCGGTTACCACCCGCTTGCAGAAGATGTTGCCTGACTTGCTCTCCAGCGGCAGCGCGAACGAGCAGCTCGCCGAGTTACTCGCGACCATGATCTACAACCTCGAAGCCTCCCTGGTGAACACAAAAGAGGTGCTGATGCGAACCCGAGTGGCATGCGGGGAGATGATGACCGAGATCGTCGCGGCTCAATCCAAACTCATCGAGCTGGGATTTACGGATATGGCCGACCGTCAGACGGATTTCTTCGAAAAGATGAAGCAAGAATTGAACGGGCCGCACTGGGACGCAATGTTCCAAACCAGTTCGTAAACGTCAGCTTTCGCTCGGCGCGCCCCTGTGAACTCGGCATGACCCTTTACAACGAGGAAGCTGCACAGCCCGCTCATCGACGTGCCTTTTCGCGCCTCCTGGTGATCTCGCAGTGCACCGGCAAAAAGGCGGTGGACGGGCCAAAATTGACGCGGGATGACTTCGCCGATCCCGACCGCCTCGCGCAAAGAGAGCACGAGCTGGCGTGGGTTCGTCTGCCCGCGATCGATATGTATACCGGCCCGCAACATGTTCACCTGAAGCACGGCGTCGAGACGTTGCGTCGAGAGTTCGGACACGACTTCCTTGATTTGCGGATCGTTTCTGCGGGCTACGGCTTGATCAAAGCAGACCGACCGATCTGTCCGTACGACGTGACATTCAACGACATGGGCAAGGTGAAGGCTCGGGAGTGGGCGCGGCATCTCGGCGTGCCCAGCGATGTCCGAGCAGCTCTCGAAGGCGTCGAGGTGGCGATCTTCCTGCTCGGGTCTTCATACCTCGACGCGATCGACGTGCCGATCGACGCGCGCAAAGGCCAGCGCTTGATTTTCCTCGCGAAGCGGTCCGAGTCGTCGCGACTCGCTGGCGTTGGCGTTGTCACCGTCCCGGCAGGAAAGTCCGAGACGACCAAATACAGGGCCGGCAGTGTCGCGCTGAAGGGAAAGATGTTCGAGCTTTTCGCTGAAGCCCTCGCCTCGCGGCGCGAGCTCTTGGGCGAGGTCAAGGCCGACGATTCGCCGGCGACATTCCAAAGGGCTCTGGGCTTATGAGCCGGAGCGATGACCTGGGACGCTTCTACGAGTTGATCGACCGGTTGCGGAGTACGACGCGAGGTGCCCGCCTTCTGGGCGACTGTTCGAAGGCGATGGGATGGCCCACTCACGGCGTCTATTTCTTCTTCGAGCACGGCGAACAGCGCGACGCGGGTGGGCCCCGGATCGTGCGCGTGGGTACACACGCGGTATCGGTAGGGTCGAAGACCACATTGTGGAACCGCCTATCCGCCCATCGCGGTACCGTCGGTGGCTCGCAGCCCGGAGGTGGCAATCACCGCGGCTCGATCTTCCGCCTGCACGTGGGCAAGGCGTTGTTGGCGCGGGGTGGCTTCGATGAGCAAGCCGCCGCGACATGGGGCGTCGGCGCGTCGGCACCGAAGGCAGTCCGTCAAGCCGAATATCCGATCGAGCTGGCCGTGTCGAGGTACATCAGCGCTATGACGGTCCTGTGGGTCAGTGTCCCAGGCGATGCCGGCACAAAGAGCGATCGAAAGCTCATCGAGGCTAACGCTATCGCTCTGTTGACCAACCGCCGACGTGAACCGATCGATCCGCCGTCACCGGGATGGTTGGGGAGACTCTCGCCACACCCGGCGATACGAGAATCGGGTCTGTGGAACGTGCAGCACGTGGACGAGCGCCACGACCCCGCGTTCTTGAACGTGCTGCAAGGCTACGTGCGCTCGACCGGTCCCTGACAGAGGGGCTCTTGCGCCTCGGCGAAGCGGTCGAGTTCCGCGGCGCTCAGTCCGGCCCGGACGAGTGCTCACGCTGGGCTCACAACGTCGAGAACCAAGTGCAATTGATGGCGCCGAGACTCCGATAGCTCTGGATGTGCTGCGAGAGCGCGAAGCCCGGTTGGGTCGAGTAATTGTCCGGCCAAATCGGCATAATCTTTAACGCCGCCAATTAAACGCTTCAATATGTCAAGCTCGACACGTCCTTGGTAACCGAGCGGTTCGGTTGAGATGCGGCCAACCAGGTCTGCGCATTCAGCGTCGCGACCCTGCGCCCAGAGTAAAATCGCGAGATTGTTTAGGTTGTCATGGCTGGCCAGGTCGTTTAGTAGAGCGGCGACTTCGGAGAGGGATCTACCACGACAGATGCCGAGCATCGCGCGATAACTCGATATCTCCTCGCTATCTTCCCGCCCGACAACCTTCTCTAGCCGAGGCAGCAACGACTCAGCCAAATCCAAATTACCCTCTGCGAGACTCAAGTGCACACTTGTCGATAGAAGCGTCTGATCTTCCGGAAATTCATCAAGCGCATTCAAGACGAGCAGTTTGGCGTCCTCAATATTGCCGTGCAACCACCACATGCACATCGCCTTGAGGCTGATCGCCGTGACGTGACGCGGGGCAGTTAAGAGTATTTCGTCTATTACGGGTTCTATGGTTGCCAGGCTTTCCGGTGGTTCAAAAACTATTACCATGCGAGCCCATGATGCAGCAACGTTGGGAAGTAGTTCGCCATTTAATGCTTCCGCGTAAAGACTGCGGGCCGTTTCGATTTCTCTGTCGCGAAATGCAGCCCAGCCTGCGCGATGCGCAAGGGTTTCCCGACGGTGGGCCAAATCCGGATTTTTAAGAGCGATGTCAAATAATTCAATTGCGCGGGATCGGTCACCGCGCGCCGCCCATATGACGTTTGCGAAGTTGCGCGCCGCGTCATAATTCTCTGGATCGAGTTCTAAAGCTGTTTCAAATGCTGTGATCGCTTGATCAATTCGTCCGTGCTGTTGTTCGTATGCACCAAAATTATTCCAAAGTTCAGGATCATGGGGCCGCAGCTTAAACTGCTCGCGAAACCAGGCCGGAGAGGGGCTATAGACGACGGAGCTTCGAGGAGTCGAGCTGAATTGGCTCTGGGGAGCCGTCTGGTTTTATCTTAGGGATCAACACCACGCCAAATTGCTTGAATAGTTCTTCTTGGTCAGGTGGGTAGAAGTCTCCGATTTGTTCAACCAAGAATGGTCGAGTCTGCCCGTGCCCCGTGGCTAGCTGATTCGCGGCATAACAACCTTTGCTGACGCCAGCGGTGCGCTCTGCAATCTGCTCGTTCAGCTTCGCCATTTCCGTTGCGACACAGTCGATTCTGTCAAGCCACACGATGGCGGACGCCTCAACAGGGCGCTGACCAGCAGATTCAGCCCACCGGGAAACACCCTCCGCCCAATCACCAAACACCACAACACGTTTAGAACAACTCCCGACACCCCCATCCCGCCGGACCCCATCCCACGCCAACCCCATCCCCACAACCCATCCCCGCCCGGTCACCAAACCACAAGGAGCCAACACAATCCAACCCACCTACCCACACAACCCCATCCCAGCAAACCCACACAACAGCCCCACCAGCACCAACAGCGGGGGCAGCTACCGCAAAGAGCATGGGTTTCGGCACCCAACACTGCAGGGCCGGTTCTCCCCGACCTGGGTTATCGGCTTGGCAGTCCCCCGGCGCGTGGGCGTGGCGCACCGAAATCGCTTCTACCTGGGGTTATGCTTGGCGTCGGTGTTTGGCGGGGTGGCACTTTATGGGTTGGCTGACCCATAAAGGCGGATGGTCTGAATGTTGGCTGTTCCCAGCGGGTTCGAGGTCGGGTTGGGTCGGAGGGTTTTGTCGCGAAAGTTGGTGTGTTTCAGTGCATTTGGTGAATGACAGCAGTAATACGGTGCGTCGACGGCGGTCGCGTTCGGAGATGGTGCGGGTTGGCCGGGAGGTGGTGCGTCGGTCGGAGGCCGGGGAGCCGTTGCGGGCCATTGCGCGTTCTCTGTGTTTGTCGCGTACGTCGGTGGCGAAGATCATGGCGGAGCATCGGGCGGCGCAGGGGGTGACGCCGGGCGGGGAGCGGACGAACGCGCTGGGGATCCCGTTGGTTGAGGCGGCGATGATCGACCGGCTGATCAGCTCGGGTTTCCGGTATCGCGCCGGAGAGTGGCACGACCCGCAGGGGCGCCCGTGCGGGACGAACAATTTTCGGGAGTTGCCGGCGCCGGGGTGTTGATTCGAGTCCGGCAGCGGGGGTGTAGTTAGACGCATGTTCATGCATCGTGGCGGTGTCCCGACCAGCCCGTCACCGACGCCGATAGGCCATGGCATCTGCAAAGATCTCGACGGCGGTAGTAGCGCAGGATCGGAACTTTTCCAGTTGTCCAACCTCAATGCCGACGGCACGGATCAGTCTTTTTACACGCTGATCCAGGCCGAGATAATCACGTATTGGGCCGTGACCGATCTGTGCCCGCAATACTCGTCGCAGCTGTCACCGTATTGGCGTGACGGCGGCGCCCCGAACTAGCGAGGGCGACAAATTCCCCTGGTAGTTCGGCCAAGCGATATGGCGTCGGGGTTCTGGGACCAACCCTGAAAGTTGGTCGACCTGGGGCGTTGACCGCTCGCTGTTAGTAAGTTGTCGGCACCTTCGCTTACGATTGGTGTGTTGAGGGCCGGAGTCCTCCGGCTACTCCCTTTCGAAGGGGAAAGGTCGATGACCGGCGACGGCTACTCGGATTACTACGGCACACACGGGCAGGGCGAGACAAGCGGATTACCGATGGATTCGCTTAGCCGTAGAGCGCGCCGGCGAACCGAGTTGGAGCGGATGCGCTCGGCCACGTGCACATGCGGGCATCAGCAGATTCAGCATGATGATGGTCGCGGTCAGTGCATGGACTGGTATCACGTCTCCCGCGATGAACGCCAGCAGTGCTGGTGCGTGGAGTTTGAGGCCCGAGCTGTTCCGGTACGGCGTGAGTGGCGGCAGACCTCCTGACTCGGGTGTCCTCGCCAGGCGGGAAAAGTTGGTTTTCAGTCGTCTTGGTAGTCGACACCGTACAAGGTGTCCATCATCGCCTGAAATCGGGTGAGCGCATAATCGGCGTCGTATTCGGGTAATTCCCGTTTGGGTTCGGGTTCTTCGCCGCGTTGTTGGCGGGGTTTATTGAATTTCACCTTCGTGTCTCCCGTTGGTTTTGGTGGTCCGGGGGCCGGAGGCTATGCGAATTCTTGAGGAAATTGACAGTCCTGCGGTCAGTCCCCGGACCAATTAGTGACATTAGCCTTTTGCGTGGGGCGGTTGGGGGATGTTGACGTGGCGTTTCGTGTGCTAGTAGCCACGGACGAGTGTTTCATCATGATAGGTCGATCGGCGCCCCAATGGGCGGCCGGCGCGTTGCCGCAGTATTTGGCTATCGTATAAAAGGTCGGGGTCGCGACAATACCTCGCTTGTTGTTTCTCGACGAATTCCAGGTCGACGACGATCCCATTGTTTTGTTTGGCGCAGGATTCGGCGTCTTCTCGTCGGTCGAACCATTTCATCGACGCGGGCAGCGCGAGTCCGGTTTCAACCAGCCAGGTCACCACGTAGCGGCGCTCCTGTGTGGGCGGGGGCATCAAGAGGGGTGCGGGTGTTGCGGCGGCGTCGAGGCGGCCACTCCCGCCGAGCATGGTGTCGTTGGAGATCATCGGCGCCGCGGCGTTGCGGAGCACCGCCTGTCGGCGTTGGTGGCGCCGCCGGCGCAGCTTCCGTTTACGGTTGGACATCGCACACCAACTCCGTCTCGTCGTAGGCGGGTGCCAGTTCCCGCGCGGCAGCCGCGGTCGCGCCGGCGTCGATGATGATGTAATCCCCGGCGTCCAGCAGGCCGGACGCCAGGGCGGCTTCGGCTTTGCTCTCATGCCAGGACCATTGGGCGACCAGATCGGGGCGCCACCAGATCAACGCGACGGGCTTGGGTGCGCGCCGCTCGGTGGCGGGCTCATCAGGGCGGAGTTGTTTCCGTAGCCTGTCGGCGGCGTTGTTGGCGTCGAGGAGGCGGTGTCGTTCGAACCGGCCACCGAAGTGGAGCGCGCCTTCGTGCACGAGTTGCACAACCCACACCTGATCGCCGGGTGACCAGTACACGCCGGGCGCGGCGGGTGTGGCGCGTTCGTTGGGGGCCGGGCGAGGCTCGGCGCGTGGGGTGGGTTCTTCGGCTTGGGACTGTGCCAGCAGTTTCGCGCGCAGCGCGATCGCGGCGGCCTCGGCGTCCTCCCGGGTGCCGAACGTTCCGCCGTAGATTTGCCGCCGGTCAAAATTGACTTTGACGTACCAACGCTTGCCGCGGAGGTGGACGCCGGGGACGTGGTGGTCGGTGTCGGTGTTCATGGGCGCCCCCGCCGCACACAAGGCGCCGACCGTGGTTGGTTGTTCACCCAGTGAATGCAGAGCGTGAACACCGGCGCTCCACACGAACAACAACTGTGCCGGATGACGTGCCGGTATGCGTGGGGAAACTGCAACATCGGATCATCCTCGATTGAGAAGAATTCCAGTTGCATACGTCAACTGTATGCCGCGTTGGGGTGTTGGTGTGTTTGGTGTGGTTGCCGTGTCCCCCGCGATGCCAGACCGCTAGGTGCCAGCGGGCTGGCATGTGGGGCAACATATTTCGAATTAAGAGACGGCCCAGTATTTGCATGGCTGCAGGACGACCTGGGCCGTCACGCGAATTTTAATTGATTACGTTTCTGGCGCCTAGCCGAAGCCCTGACCGGCATAAACAACCCCGTTATATGCCAGTCCGGTTGCCCGTCAAGCTATATCGGTTATATCGCAGTGGGATGGCATGTCCTGCAACATGTTTGAACAGACACACCCATCGGCAGTGCTTCCAAATTGGCAGCACTGCGCGTTGAATAACAAGAATGAGATTCAGTAACGCACGGAGCGCCGAGATTTCCCAAGCAAGGGCCGCCATCGGCGGACTCGTCCGACGGCGACCACCAGATCACCCAGAACTCCTCGCTGCACGCGCACGCCTACAAGCAGCCGTAATCGCCGCGGAACTCGCGGGATACGTGGACAGGGTCATTGCGGCGTGGCCGCAACTCCCCGACGATCAGCGCCGTCGTATCGCCGAACTGCTTGCATCGAATAGGTGCGAAATCGCACCACAAGAGGAACTGCCATTTCAACTCACCGGCTGATCGGTAGTAGGTCCGGGCCACCGCCACAGCAGCCCGGCACCCCACCAGCCTTCAGAAACCACAACGAACCAAAGGCCATCCACGAAAGGAACTCCCAACCGAAAGGGCGTCCCGAAGTGCATCCCGAAAGGACAACATGATCATAACCCCTCCGGCCGCCACCGGCACAACCGGCGGAACCGTGTCATCCCCAGGCGGTTTCGCGTGAACATCGACTTCCTCAAAGTGCTTCCGGTCGAGATCGGGAGACACGGCGCCGACGCCGCCTGCGTCCTTGCATTGATCCGTTACATGACCGCGCTCCCGGGTGAACGCAACGGCCGCAGGCTCATTGATGGTCACATCTGGTGGACCGCAACTTACGCCGATATCGGACAGGCGATCGGCCTCGATCGTCAGAAGGTCGGCCGAGCGGTCCGCAAGCTTGAGGACGACCAGGCTTTGCTAGGCAGCTTCACGGACGCCTTCAAAGGCAACCAGACCAAGGCCTACCGCCTACCCGCTGACCAGCAGAATTCAAATCTGAACGAGCCTGACCAGCAGAATTCAAATCTGAACCACGGTCGTTCAAATATGAACCACGGAGAGTTCAAATATGAACCACCGAAGTTCAAATATGAACTCTCTATTCCTTCTATAGAAGAACTGGAAGAAAAAAGAGAAGTAACTGGTCAGGTCGTTTCAGGTAGCCAGGGTCGGCCCTCGGCGAGCATGACGAGGGTGTCGAAGAAGTTGCGGCCGTGTTTGGCCGCGGTGGATAGGTAGCTTCGTATGGCGCAGAACTGTTTTG
>Ga0207433_10009378_pt1 | contig 15592 bp, 15 predicted proteins | sample YelNatPaOPGAMG01_FD_187559 | JGI IMG/M metagenome (GOLD analysis project Ga0207433, IMG submission 187559) | Hot spring thermophilic microbial communities from Obsidian Pool, Yellowstone National Park, USA - OP-RAMG-01 (SPAdes) (version 3) | ecosystem: Environmental > Aquatic > Thermal springs... | reverse complement strand
ATTAAGCAGTATTGAAAATATAAAAAAGGAAATAGACTAAAAAAAAATAAAAAACTCATTAGAATTTCATTATAGTAATGTTATAAAAAAGAAGACTAAAGGATTATTATCTATTAATTTTACAAAAGAAGTTCATCCTTTAGTTTTGATACAATCCTCAATTTTTCTTATATAGATTTTAATTAATTCATACTCTCCCTTTGGAAGTTCTAATGATTAGTTAATTCACATAATTCTCTTAATCTATTTTGAGCATTACTTATTTTCTTCTTGATGTTCATCAACTTCTCCCAATTTTTTAATTTTAAATAATATAAAAATTGTAAGATGTTTCATGAACATTTTCTAAATAAAAACTTTTATATATCTTTGAGCTATAATTAAACATGTAGTAATCTTAAGATTTTTATATTACTTTTAAATTCATTAAAATGATTAAATATGAATAGATTTATTATTGGAGTGCAAATTTCTTTTCCTTTAGAGTTAATTGATGAGGGCATAGAAAATTCTTTAAATGAAATGAAGAAAAGGGGTATTAACACTATTTTCATATTAACAAATATAGATTATCAGGATAGTAGCTACTGGGGGGAACTTACTCATAATCCAAAAAGGAAGAAAATTGTATCGAGTGGTTTCTTCTATGAACCACGATCTGAATACTATAAAAATACAAAAATTAAACCAATTAAGACTAATGATCCAATATTGAAAAATATAGATATTTTAAATGAAGTGATAAAGCTTGCACATGGAGAAGATATAAAATGCTATGCTTTTATATTGAATAGGATCCCTTTCTCTGAAAAATATTGGAATTGTTTCATTAGAGATGTATTAAATCGCCCGATACCCAACGTTTTTTGTTTTAATAATCCAGATGTTAGAAATCTTTATTATGGTATGATCGCTGATCTAATCGAAAACTATGATTTGGATGGAATTTTTTTAGACCTACTTGATCATTCTGTTCAATATGGTTTTAAAAAACTTCCAGATGAACTTGTTGAAATAGTAGGTTCCATTGAGATAGAAAAAGCAGAGATGGGTTTAACATGTTTTTGTGAGCATTGTAAGAAGATAGCAAAAGAAAGAAATATAGACCTTTACAAAATTAAAAAAGGTTTGATTCAAGGAGTTAAACTGGGCTTGATACCTGAAAAAGTTCAAAAGCTTTCTACAGTTGATGAAGTTATGGATCTTCTAATAGAAGTACCAGAATATTTTGAATGGCTCCGCTTTAAAGCTGAATGTTTATCGGAATTCCATGCCGAATTATATGGTTTAGCAAAGTCATTAAATCGTAAAGTTGAAGTTGCATTAGATATTTATGGCCCCTCAGAATCATGGAAGTATGCTTCAGATTTTCATTCTTTAAGTAAGCATTGTGATTGGATAAAACCTATGTTTTATTCAGGCACTTATCCTGCTTTACCATTAACTCCTGAAAAAATTTATTCAGAAGTAAAAAAAGCTATAGAAAAGGTTAACGGGAGAGTAGACATAGTTGCGGGAATAAATGCTATTGGAGTATCTCCTAAATATGTAAAAGAATCTGTTGTACAGTCACTTAAGGCTGGGTCTAAAGGAGTAATAATATCATGGGATTATGGTTTAATACCATTTGAAAACATGGATGCTGCAAAAGAAGGCATTTTAGAAGTAAAAGAAAAAATAAAAGATTTTTAAATAAAATATTTTTATAAGAAGCTAACTAGCTTTTTTATCCCTTAATTGCCCAGCCTGCCATACCTCTAATAAAGTATTTTTGAAAAAGAACATAAATTATGAGGGGAATACTCATTAATAGTACCGATGCAGCACTTAAAAGATCCCACGGCGTATGATATAATCCCTTTAACAATGGTAGACATTGTGTTGCTAAATATTTCTCAGGGCTTAAAATATAGAGAAGAGCAAAAAAGAAATCACTCCATACCCATGTAAATTGTATTACTGAAAAGGAAGCCATAGCAGGTAATGATAGTGGAAGCGCAATTTTATAGAATATTTTAAAATCAGACGCTCCATCTAATTTAGCTGCCTCTTCGAATTGAATCGGAATCGTCAAAAAGAAATTTCTCATAAATAAAGTAGCAAAAGGAATTCCCCATGAAGAATGAACTAGTATTAGACCAATATATGTATCTAATAGTTTGCTTGTCTGTAAAATTCTAAAGACAGGTATAGCTATTGATTGAAAAGGAACTGCAAAAAATAGAACTATAAATAAGAAAAAATAATCACGTAAGGGGAATTTAAATCTTGCAAAACCATATCCTGTAAGCGAACCTATAATTAAGGGTAAGATAGTAGATGGAATCGCAACTATAAATGAGTTAATGAATCCAATTCTTATAGGAAAAGATTCATGATTCCATGCTTTAAAGAAATTTTCCAATGTAAAATGAAAGTTTTCAAAATGCCACCATCCATCTATGATTTCCTCATAAGGTCTTATAGAAGCAAATAAAATACCCATTAGAGGTAATATCCATAATAAACCAATAAGCCATGCTATTGAATTTATTGTAACATTTTTTAAAATTTTTAGAATCTTCATATATTTACTCACTATTATGTTTTAATATATTGCCTTATCATTAAAAAGGCTGGAATTAAAGTAAGTAAGGTAAGAAATACTGCTACTGTTGCTGCACTATTATAATCAAGCCCTCGGAAAGCATAAAAGTACATTAATAAAGCCAATGTCATTGAAGCATCTCCAGGCCCTCCTCTAGTAGATATATAAACTATATCAAAAGTTTTAAGTTCAAATATGAATGTAGCCATTGTTGTAGTAAGAGTGACAGGTTTAAGCAAAGGAAGTATGATATAAAAAAATCTTTGAATCGGATTGGCACCATCAACCATAGAAGCCTCCTCTATTTCCTTTGGTATACCTACTAGTGCAGCAGAATAAATTACTAAATTAAACCCAGTCCATAACCAAACAGAACCTAAAATTAAAGCAAATAAAGCCGTGTCAGGATATGCTATCCAATTTTTACTTAATGATTTGATTCCCAATATTTGAAAAAATGCAGGTACTATTCCCGGACCACTTTCAAATGAAAATCTTATTAATAATCCACCAACTATTAGTGGTATAACCATACCTGTGAAAATTATTGACTTTATTATCGTACCTCCTTTCACATTTCGTAGTAAGACAGCAAATATTAAGCCTAGGAATATAGAAAGTGGAAGATGAATACATGTCCATAATAAGTTATGAATTAAAGCACCTAAGGGAGGTATAGGAAAATTTTCTAAATTTAATACTTCTTTTCTACTTAATATATTAATGTAATTATTAATTCCAATAAATTGGCCATTAGGTGACGTGAAACTTAGATAAATGGTTTGAAATAATGGATAAATTAAAAAAATAGAGAGGAGGATTACTGCTGGCAGGAAGAAAAACACTTTAGTAATTCCCATTCTATTTCTTCAGCTCTTCTTCTGCAGCCTTTTGTAAATCTTCAAGTACAGAATCTAACTTAGTAGGATTAGACCATAATAATATGTGGTTACTAAATAATTTCTCAGTAAAGATACCCCCAATCGAACCCTCTATCGGTGATACTGCAACTTTTAAATTCTTTACCATTTCCCATATTTCTCTATCAACAGGAGGAAGAACATCTACAGGAATATCTGTTCGAGCGGGTAAGAAACCACCTTGCTTTACTTGAAGTGCCCCACCTTCCTTACTTAAAAAGTATTTAAGAAGCGCTTTAGCTTCATTTGGGTAAGATGTATACTTTGGTGCAAACCAGCAATCATATGTGTATGCTATAGATTTCTGTTCTGGTAATAATAGAAGCCCTACATCTGATGGGTCTTTAACCATCGCGGTTATCCACGAACCATTTGGATATATCGCATAATCTCCTCGCCACCATAATTCTATAGCAGAAACCCATTCAGTAGGTTCACTAAAGTATTTAAGTAGAGGAATATAATGCTCCGACAGTACCTTTTTTACTTGCTCATCAGTCCACTTTACTTTGCCTCTTGCTAATCCCTCATGTAATTCGTACCCTCCATATGTTAAAAGTATAACATCTAGAGTATTATTTAGACTTATAGGCCATGAACCATTTCCATTTACTATAGGTGCTTTAATACCGCTTATCTCAGAGATTTCTTTTAAAAGCGATATAAAATCGTCCCATGATTTAGGCAAAGTTAAACCATGTTCTTTAAAGAAAGATTTTCTATACCATAGACATGATCGAACCTTTTGACCAGCATGAGGGACTGCATATGCCTTACCATCCTCAACATATCTTTCATACATGCCTGGTAAGAGATAGGGTTTTTCCCCTTCAAATAAATCAGAAACATCTATTAGATGCCCTCCTTTAGCCTGGTTGGTATATAACCATTTCCACCATGTAAAAATTACATCACCGGGAGTTGTTCCTACAGGAAACATCGAAGATATTATAGGCACAAGATCAGGAGTTCTAATACAAATAGGTTTTATATCTATATTAAGTTTCTTTTTAGAATCTTCTACGAGAGGTTCAAATAATGGCCATTCCTCACCAGGCCATGCATGAATAACGGTTAAAGTCACTTTAGCAGGAGTTACTGGTATTGTAGGGGTAGTAACTTCTTTAACAGTTGTTGTAACCGTACTTACTTCTCTAATAACTTCTGGCTTCCTTAAATAGTAACCAGCCACTCCACCAACAACCAATCCACCAACAGTTCCTCCAACAATTTTAAGCCAAGTTCTTCTATCAATCTTTTTTTCTTCTGACATTTTTCGTCATCCCTTTAATGGGTATGGGAATATATAAGCTTTTTTAAAAAAGCTTATAGAAAAAATTTATAGCAAAATTTTTAGATTTTTTATAATTTTTTTAAAATATTTACTACCATTATTTAAATATTTTCTAATTATTTTTAATATCTCTTTTCCTGAATGAGTTGATATTATTTTTCCTTACTATATATTTAATTAATCCTAATTCTTTTAATCCATTCTCTTCTTCTTTGAAATATTTTTAATATTTCTTAATGTTTTTAAATCTTCAATTTTTTATTTTGTTTTTTATTAATTTTTAACATCGATAAACTCGCACATATCCATAAAACTAAGTAATCCAAACCAAAATAATACATAAATAATAATATATATTTCAGGTAATGAAAGCAGAAGGTGATCATTAATAAAGTCTGGTACCGAAATTGCAAGAAATAGAATACCGGCATATGTCCAAAGAACTTTATCTAACCTTTTTAGAATAAAGTACATAGGGACAATTATAATAACAGTTATTAAGCTTTGATAAAAAATCATATGTAAGAAATCCCCCTTAATTAAGTCAAAAATTAAACGTCTAAACAGATTCGATTCTACATGACTACCAAATAGTAACACTATATAAGAAGTGATTAGTATATTACAAATATTTAAAATAAACATGATCTGATATATATTTGTTACTATTTTTTCAGAAATTATCAATTTTTTTGTAAAATATAAATTTTTTAATAATTTTTTAAGATAATTAAGGTTAAGGTAAGGATATGCATTAAATGTTAACCCAATAAATAATCCTATAGTAACTATTTGTTGTAATAAACATATATTGGAAAGAGTATATGGAGTAATGTGTAAAAGTGATATTTGTGTAGGGGAGAGGCCGATATAAATACTAATTAAAATAAAAATGGTTATAGTTATCGAGAAAATTGTTGCTATAATATCTGTAATGACAGCACTTTTAGAATATTTATATGAAAATAGACTAGACATAATAAATAGAATGGTACTTATTGTGCATCCTAAAATAAGGCCCTCTGGAATAGCCATATAGAACCTCCCTTTTGGGAGACTCCCTTGTATAATCGTTGATTCTCCCACTATAAATAATAATATTGAAAAGTAAGTTAATAATCTTAAGTTTAAACCATCATTGTTAATATGTAAAATACTTGAAAAACTAAGTACAATGTATATAAGTATAAGGGGAATAAACGTTACATAAGCTATCCATAGCACTCTACGAATTTCGAATAAAATAGAAAATATTGTTTTTCCATCCTTATTTTTCAAATCCTTCATTAAAATTATAGGCTTCTCAAAATAACGGGTAAGAGACCAATCAAGAGAAACATAAGTTTCATTAAAAGTTTCAAACTCTACCGAGTACTCAAGTGTTATATTGAATCTATAACAGTCGAACGGATAAAACTCTGGGATTCCCTTAAAATTATACAAGTTAATGTTATTTGATGTGGTAGTAGTGTTTATTGCAAATGTTGTGAAAGTGTAAGTGCCACCAATATTTTCCAATGGGATTTGATATATATAAACTCCATCAGAGTATATATTCAGAAATACTCTCTTTAAATATCCATATATAGTTGTATTTAAAAAGAGTTCTGTAACTATATTGATTTTTGCAATTCTTTTTTCAAAATCTAAATCTATTAAACGAATTTCTGCAAAACCATGTCCCTTTGATGATTTTATTGTAGTATATTCAGTTAAAATGGAAGCATTAACAAAATAGGGGAAAATCATAAAAATTATTATTAAAAGTGTTAAAAAAGATATGATAAATTTTTTCTTATATTTGTTCCACTTTAATGAAAGAAATTTGCATTTTTTCATTCTAATATTCTTAGTAATAATGATAAAAAATTAAAATTTAAATTTTATTCTTTATAATAAATTTTTTGAAGATTAGAAAAATTGGTTAACTATGTGTAATGGTAATCATAAATTTAAGATTTTTATAACAAATGGATAAGATTAAATTTGAGTTTTAAAAATATTCTAATTCTTTTAATCTATTCCCTTCTTCTTTTGAAATATTCTCAATATTGTTTAATGCTTTCAAATCTTCATTTGCTATTTTAGATAAATCAATTATTGAATTTTGTTTTATTATTCTATTAAAATCTATATTTGTTTTTAAAGAAAATTGCAAAGAATTGCCTAAATTAAAAGATTATTTATACGTTTTTGCTATTTCATGTTTGTTCATGACTATTTTTTGGGTCATTTTTGAAATATATAAATCGATATCTGCTCACTTGCTTTTGCTTGAATGGATAAAAAGCGTGTTATTTATTGTGATATTAATTATTCTAATTGGTTATCGTATTTTAAAGAGAATCATACCTAAAAAAAATGTTAAAGAAGAAAAATTAGAATAAATTAATTAAAAAAAAGAAAAATTAAATGATTCCAATATCAAATTCTTAATTTTCTGAGGGAAAAATGAAAATCCAATAGCCCTTTAAAAAATATCAATGTTATTTCATTTAAACCTTGTATTATAAAATCTCAAGAACAATGTCATTTTAGAACTAATTAAAGTAATATTTAAATATTTGTGGTGCATAATAAGATTTTAGCTAAAGTAGGGAAATGAGGAAAATAAAAACAGTCCAGATAATGAAACTTTTGTTTTGCCATATGATTTAAAGAAAAATCGTTGCCATAACTACACTAAATTATTATTGTGAGTCGGAATTATACCAGCTTTATGGTATCTCATCTTTTATGGTGGAATCTCATACGTCATGTAAATAAAGCTCCGCTATTACGTAGAGAACAGGCCATATGAAAAAAGCTAGAGACCCTCCGAACACAAGAATCATATCCCTTGGCATTAAATTTGACATTCCAGGAAGGATTGCAAAGGGTCCAGTAGCGATGACATTATTCAGTTCATAAAAGTAGGTTAACATATTGGGATGTCGTGTTGCATTCACTAAATAAGATCGTTCGACTACACACATCATCATGTATGTTGTTATTGTTTTAAATATAACAAACGCTGTTGTGAGTACAATAAGCTCACCGATAATTGCTATAACAATACGAATTTTCTGAGGCAGCTTTGCGGTTAAAAGTGCCATTACTGAAAAAATTCCAAACACGCATCCGACCATTCCTTGATACCAGGTTGTGATCTTTGTTAAGAGTGATGTATATAGAAAGTTTAATACTTCAGTCTTGGATTGACTCTGCAAGTCATCCAAAGCAAGAACAGGATATTCCTTAGGGCTGAGCATATATGCTACAAGTAATAAGGGTAAGATGATAAGATATCCCAAGAGAAAGACTCTGTTCATCTTCAAACTCTGCATTCCTATCACCTCCATTATAAATTAATTGTCCAACAATAAAAATTTATCCTAAAAGTCTTCGTCATGCGCTAAGGCGCTAGCAAAGTGAAAATAAAGTTCTGGCTTAATACTTTTTAGGAAGGATCTGAGCAAGTCCCTAAACTACTTTCTTTTGAACCATTCAATTTCTCTTAGCTTAGTTTGTTTATCATTTCATGCTTTATTTTATCAACATTTTTAAGAATCGGGTCCCATGTTACTACTGCTAAATCCTCTTGAGTCTTATTAAAGGCTTGAAGAGCCTCCATTTCCTCTTTATTTAAATCATCAAGACGCCCTATGATTATCATATAATGGATACTCTCTCCCGGTGGAGCTTGTTGGATTAAGATCTTTTTCCATTCTGCGATCTGCTTCAAAGCTTCCTTTAACCTGCTTGAGTATGTTGACCCTTCAAAGGGCTTATAGAAAGGTGGCTCTATTTCTACATAAATATGCTCTTTTTCACCTACTTGAATATAAAAATCAGGTTTTTTTATCACTTTTCCATGCAGTATGGGTTGGCTTACTATTAATACCGCTTCTGGATACAAGAAAAACTTATATCTCTTGAGCAGTTGTTGGAACACCGCCTCATCAGCATGTGTAGTGGCTAATTCTTTTTTAAACTCTTCCTCAATTCTCTCGATTAATTTCATGTAAACCTGAAGAATTTTTAACTTTGTGTTTTCATTCATAGGTTCCTCATAACCTTGTGTAATGATCTCGTAAAGCCTTCCAAACAACGAAGAGTAAAAGTCTGATTCAGAATGAATGAAAGGATCTACTTTATTGAGATAGCTGGAATTACTAAAGAGCCATGCAAAAGGTATATGTTTAACATATGGCTTATTTTCGACCGCCCAATAAATGCTACAATCAATAATTTTCATTTCTCCCTCTTCTATCTCAATAGGTCCTATAATACCTGGTTTCGAAAAAATTAAAGTGGTAGCTCCTTTGGGAATCTTATACCTATATTTCTCAACAAAATCCTTACAAGTTAAAATGAGTTTTCTTAGCTCAGTACCACTTCCGCTAATTCTAAACATGTTATCATTCCCAATGACTCCGAATATTTCTTGCTCAACTCTGTTCTTAGTGTTCTTTGATTTTATTGAAATTCTACTTGCTTTTTCCCTATAAATTCGAAATCCTAGCCTTCCAGATTGATCAATGTAAAAATGGCTTTTAAAACCAGTATATAACATATAAGGTGGTAACAATAAATTTCTGACTTCGAGTGGAATTTGCGTTATTAAGATTGACAGCCGTTCAAAATATTTTCTTATAATATTCTTAAGAACATAATCACTTTGAGCACTCATTTTCACTCTTACTTTTAAGTATCTGTTTCTATTAAATCTTTAAAACTGGAATGACTTAAGCGTTTAGACGTTGCGACTCGCCCTAATCAAAGTTAACTCAAAACTTTGAGATTAGCCTTATCATAAATTTCCTTTAATTTTTCTGGTGAAAAATCTGTGTAATGCTTCGCTAGAATGCTTCTTGGAACCCCTTCTACAGAAGGCATCTAGGTATCCATCTGAAACTTCAATCTTCCTATTTCACATGCAAACCATTCTCTTAAAATTTAAGGAGTAATGTTTATACCTATTTTCTTTCTAGTTCCAAGAAACAGTCTGTGCTTTTTCTCTGCTACTATTGAAAAGAGAACTTCACTTCTCCTTAAACCTGAAGAAGCAATTAGAAGGAAAATGCTTTTTTCCAAATATTTTAAATTAGAAAAAAAGAAAAAAGGGAAATAGGAGGAAGATACGCTTATCTTTGGAGCTTTATTAAGATTTTAGGATTTATTCATATTTGTTTTAAGCTTCCTTTTAGACAATTGGAAGGATTTTAAAAAGCTTTAGAAAAAATTGAGCTAATAGATGTGAGATGCCCTAAGTGCCCGAGCACTTTTGACTATTAGGTTAGAGAACATATGAGATTAGCTTAAAAGAAATACAAAACAGTCTGTCTTATCTTCACCCGAACAGTTTGCGTTTGTTAGAATTAACGTTTAAACTTTCTAAACAATTAGTTTACAACTTAACAAATTCCATGACTCTGATGAGATAAAAATAATATGAAGGCTCACCAACAGGAAAACCTTTCCTACTTCTTTTTGAGGGTTCGAACTCTGATGGAATTAATAAACCTTTTACTGCAATAGGCTCAATAGAATACTTCTGAAGGTCAAATTCGACTTCTTTTTTCTCCTCCACTAAGCTTCTTAAATTTTCATCTCCAATTGAATTAACTATGGTTTTAGGTTCTTTCGAAAAATCGACTTTTATTATATCCTTTCCACTTTCTAAAAGAGGCTTTAAGTATTCTCGTTGAGGAAGATAATACTCTGGTAGTCGATTAAATACTATTAATAGATATTTTCCACCCTCTCTTACATAAAATTTTAACCGTAATAAGGCTTCCAATAGCCTCCCCAAATTTTGTGTTTTTGGCTCTGTAGATGAATTTTCTTTTCTTTCAGCACCACCAAAAAATTTTACTTCAATCCAATTTTCTTCGCATACCCCGCTATTTGCCCATCTATGAAGAATTGCAGGCGGCAATTTAGATTTTGGAATTTTCACAAAAATATCGGCTTTTTTAGAGGCTCTCTCTAGATAAGGTCGATTTACCTGAATATAGGGGAGCAAATAAGCAAACCCTCTAGTTTGTAATTCCTGAAAAATCGCAACCGCAAATATAAAAGAGAGTTGTGATTCATAAAGCTCTCCTGGAGATTCTATTGATTGAAAATAATCTGCTAATTTATAAAAAGCTGCTTCAATTAACATCTTTTTCTATCCTTCTGAATTTAAGCTTCTTCCTCATAAAGTTTTCTGAGATTTGGATTGATAAGAAAATTACTACATTTACTTTAAAATTTTTAGAGCGTTTCTCACTATATCTTCTGCGTTTAAAGTAACACCCTCAAATTCTTCATATTCTTTAAGAGCATCGATAAGTTTTGATGCCTTTTTCGTAATTTCACTCTGATAATCTGAAGTTTCACAAAGATTTTTCATGCACTTATTATAAATTTCCTCAAACACAACTAGAGGGCCAGCAAGCTCCCCGCTACTTGTTTTCCGTATACTTAATCGTACATATTCCGAATCTCGTTCCTGGATATCCCGAATTATTTTTGAAAGAACCATCATATGAAGAAGAATATTTAAATTATTTATCAAAACGTTAGTCTGGTCATAACCTAATACTTTTCTTAAGCGATCTAAATACATTACACAAAATCTTTTCATTGTTCCTTTGCGACCACATATATGCCTGAGTTTGCTAGTTGGAGTTTTTCTGCATAAAACGAACCATATAAGTAACTTGTTGATAAACATAAACAAATTAAAAATCTTCTCAACTTTAGAAGGCAAACCTGGAAGAGGCCCCACATATTCGATTAGTCGGTCGAACTTTCTAAGATGCCTTTGAACAACCCTATTGAAAACATAATCAAAAGTAAGAGTTAATCTATCCAACATGAGTTTCTGATAATCTTCGCTTTCTTCATCTACATGTCTTATAAACATAAGGTTCCCAGTTCGAATAAACCCTGAGCACGCGCTGTAGCTTTATTGTTTGACAACTTTTCTTTTCAAAAAACCTTTTAAAATTCATTTAACCTTATTTCTAGGTGAGTGTGACGAATGGAATTTGAAGAGGATACGTATTCTTATATTTCCTGGCAGTGAAACATCCTGTAAGAAGAAAAATATTAAGCATGCTGAATGAAGCACCGGCCACATACAGCCAGATTCTGAATACGCTGAAGGTTGAAACGGGTTTTCTTAATTATCACCTGGGAAGATTAGATGGATTAGTAGCTAAAAATGAACATGACCAATACATTCTCTCCGACTTTGGAGAGGCTGCCTTAAGCTTAATTAAAAGGGTGGAAGAGCCTGCCGAAAAGAAGCCTGAAAAATCCATAGTTTTTAGATATAGGATTACTACTCTTATATTGCTGGCAATAGTCGTAGTATCAATTGGTTTGAACGCGTACTGGATTTATAGGTCTCAAGAACTGTTAAACGATAAATTGAACGTTTTAGGAGGAATCATCATTCAAACTAAGGGATTTCTGGGAGAATCGATGAGCATCTTGAACACTACTATTAGAAAAAATACTATTGAATTCGAAATTTGGGATATAATGTTGCGAGATTTGATTCAGCTATCTAGGCAATACAGCTTAATCGGCTCTCTAGATAAAGATCATATGCACCAGTGGTCGCAAATAAAAGCAGCAACAGATTCTTTAATAGATTTTACTAATGATATTATACAAACTTATGCGGTAAACTCCACCTGTATGGATATGACAAGCGAGCAATCCGAGTGTCTTAACAATGTCAAAAGTCACCTCTTGAATGTATATGAAAAAGCATTGCCAGATAGTATTATAATTGGTTCAAGCCCCCGAGTTAGCATAATCGACCAAGAAATTACTGATGCAATGCAGTCAGCAATACATTTACAAGCGGATTTAAATTTTGCAAGAAAAGCATTCGCTTTGCCAACTGACTAAGGTTGTTATGCGATTCGTTAATCCTGCCTTCATGCTTATTTGTTTTTCTTTAAGCCATTTTTCAACTCTTGCATGCTTAATTCTTTTCAAGTTTTTCAAACAGCGCGCGTTATCTACATCAATATCCATATCTTTCCTTGAACAGTTCATCACAATCACTTATATTTATTATTTTCCAGTCAAATGATACCAGTTGATAGTTCAACCGTCTTGTTTACTATATTGTTTGCGCAAATTACATGTTTGGTTGTTTTCCCACTTGGACTGCTTATTAAGGCAATCATCTTTGATTCAGTCGATTCTTAAAAAGGACTCGGATGCTTGTTCTAATCTCTAGACAGGTTTTCGACATTTGTTCTAAAGCATAGAAATATAAAAACGTAGCAAGTGAAGATTTCTTATGAATCTGAGAATCCATGTCGTCATTATAACGGCTGTGATTACAGCCATGGTAATCGGCATTAGCACATGGTATCTTTATTCATCTGTTAACCCGCAGATCATAAAGGAGGATTTTGAAAACGGTTTTGGCGAATGGGTTTCTGATGCAGATGTTCCCCTCGACCCGAATAATCCTGGGCATACTGTAGCATGGAACATAACACATTCAACCGACATCAGCAGCTCCGGACAACATTCGCTAAAGTTATTCATTGATGGACAGCAAGACGACGGAACTATCTGGGTGGAAAGAAAAATAGCTGTTCGAAGGAACGTTCGTATAAATGTTAACATCTCATTCGATTTCTACAGTGAGCAGGAAAGCTTCAACACCGTGGCTGCAATATGTGCCTATACTGGCATACGAAACCCGGAGGCTGAGGAAAGCTTCAGCGTGATTGGGCCTGCCAATGAGGTTGCAGGCTGGAAGAGATATAGCTTAACAGCAATCATAGATACTGGTTCCAGTGAAGAAATATGGGTTGCCTTAGGCATCTCGGTGCGCTGGGAAACGTTTATAACCTATTATATAGATAATGTCGAGGTAGAGGTGAAATAATGGTTTGCAAAAGCGTACACTGAGAAAATACCTAATGCTCCTGCTTGCTGCGGCGGTTTTCGCAGTAGTACATGAGAGCATACATATTTTAGTTGCTGTAGCGTTTGGCGAATTTAAGGAGTTCCATTTGAAGCCATACGGATTTGAAGTTGAGTTCAAGACACCAGTTTCTGAAAGAGCTGGCGCCAAATGGGGAATAATCTCAGGGAGCAGCAATTTCATTACAATTGCCATCGGATACGTTATGTTCTTATTAAGGAAAAGAATGAAAAACCTGCAGAATATCAATCTATACATTCTAGGATACTGGCTGACGGTTTGTTTCCTATTGCTCGACCCAGCGAACCTTTCAATCGGCCCGTTCATTTACGGAGGCGACATAAATGGAATCGCTGTCGGCTTCGGCTTAAACCAGTATATAATTCAAGCTGCATTTTTCGGTCTGTTTCTATTTAACAGAGAACTTATAGTCCAGAAGCTTTTTCCACTCTACAACGTAGAGACCAAGCACCCCTTATTCCAGCCACTGTTGAAGCGGAAAGGAAGTTGAATGAGCATGTACAAAAGCGTGCGCTACAAGTTTTACTTTACGAGAGAAACAGCAGCAAATCGCAGATGTAATTACAAGCCTGTGAAAGAAAGCTAAGAAATGACTTGCAATAAAAGGGAGTTGTCGAATATGAGTTGCATGGGTAAATTCTTGGATAGCTTAAAAGCCGTGACACCATTAGCTTTAGGCGGGGCTTTCTCTTTTTAGTTTAACCCTAATGTCTCTTTTGGTGTTTGCTGGTACTGTGCAATTCTTAACGATTTCAATGTTGATTTCCGGAACCCCGTTCATTTTGATTCTTTTTACAACGTTTGTAGTGAATTCCAGATATCTTCTTATGAGCGCACCCGTAGGACCGTACACTCATAAATGAGGGACTAAATGGCAGATTCTTTTATCTTTCTTACTAAGTGATGAGTCATACGCATTAACTATATCTTATTTTATAAAAAAATGGGAGCGGTGGGATTCGAACCCACGACGGCCGGGTATAGCGGCTTTTTTTCGCCAGCTCCAAGAAATCTTCATCCTCTTCGTCAGAAATTTATTTTCTTTTTAATTCCTGGAGCCCGGTGCCTTGCCCTGGCTAGGCTACGCCCCCTGCTTATTTTAAATTAAATAAGTTAAATAAAAATTTTTATATCATTTTTTTAAAAAATATGAGAAATAGAATCATTCTTTCTTAAAAGCAAAAGTAAATATAGCGCATTTTCTTTTTATAAAATTACGCATATAAATGAATTAGAACATGCAACTTTATTTCTGCAAACTTTTACAATTTTAATTACATATACAAATTTATATCCACTGCCCTTATATAATTCTTTTTTTATTTTTAGATTTATGTTAAGTAGTTAGAATTAAGATGTCTTAAATTCTTTCCAACATTCTATTGATAATGTAATTAAAAGTATTTTAAAAAATACCACTCCTGCGATTAATAAAATATCTATTAACTCAAATGGAATAATCGCAGCAAATGGGAACATAACAGCTAGCACTTGTATAATAATTATAGTAGGCAATAATGCTCCAAATATTGCTGCTCCACTTTTTCTTTTTAAAATAAAATACCCAATAATCAAATAAAATAAACTACCTTCTGAAAAAGCTCCTAAAGAAATCATTATAGCAGGAATTTCTCCAAAATATCCACTAGAATATAATGACCCTATATAAAAAATACCCATTACAAATACAATAATTCCTACAATACCATTAATGATAAATAAAGCAGCTGTCAATTTTGGAATATTTATTTTCTTCATAAACTCTTTCTTTATTTAAAAATACTAAGAAGGTAAATAAAAACATTATGATAATCTTTTAAATTATATTTTTTATATTT
>Ga0207433_10009367_pt1 | contig 15603 bp, 15 predicted proteins | sample YelNatPaOPGAMG01_FD_187559 | JGI IMG/M metagenome (GOLD analysis project Ga0207433, IMG submission 187559) | Hot spring thermophilic microbial communities from Obsidian Pool, Yellowstone National Park, USA - OP-RAMG-01 (SPAdes) (version 3) | ecosystem: Environmental > Aquatic > Thermal springs... | reverse complement strand
CGGATGGGCTTATGGTAACATAGACCGAGTCCCTGTGACCGTCCGGCGTCTCGAAGGAGAATGTCAAAAGGAAGAACTCAGATGAGTGGCTCACCATTATCGAATTGCAGTATATGCTCTTCATAATTCACCCCGAAGAAAAAAGTTAGCGGGTTGGGTACAGTAGATCGACAGTGTTTGCTGACATGGGGTTGAAGCTAAGCCTTGGGCGAAATCCATTAAATATTTTACCTTCTCCGGTTTTCTTACAGTCATTTTCTCCATACAGTAAAGATCGAAGGCGAGTTCGTAGGCCTGATCGCCGCGGCGTCACACGAACGCCCTATCCGAGCAGAAACGTCTTCCTATTAAGACCGACTCGATGAGATCTTTAGCTATGTTGAAAGCGTAGTACCCTATTGAGTCATCTACGACCGCCGTAATACTCCAGAAACTGGCTGAAATTCAGGCTAGGAGCAAACTCCAGTGCCCTGAGCAGCGCGTCGAGCTTCGCGTCGGGGTCCAGTCTTTCACCCATCATGTTAACGAGGGAGGGCAAGCTGACTCCGTTCCTTTGGGAGAGCTCCTTGAGCTTCCTGGCGGCCTGTGATTTTATGGTGAAGTTCGCGTAACCCGGGTTCGGCATATATCATCAATCATAATACACTGATTCAATTATTTAATCTGCAGGCAGGAGTTCTGAGGGCCGGATCTGCAGATCGTAGCGCTCCGGAGACCTTGCAGAAAGAATCCATCCAGCGTGTAAAAACACCCCGGCTCATGGAGGTCGGTCTCCGTCAGATCGCCCTCGTCCGCACCCTTTCCACCATCATTTCCCAATCGCATTTCTTTTGGGATGTGAAGATGGGATACACGCATTACTGGTACAGACCGAAGGAGATCCCGGAGGACAAGTTCCATGCAATAGTTGTGGACTTCAAGAAGCTCCTCCCTCTATTCAGGAGGCGGGGCATAAAGCTGGCTGGAGGTCTTGGGACTGGCAGACCAAAGGTAAACGACCCGGAAGTTGTCTTCAACGGCTCCAGATTCTGTGGTCATCCGAAGAATGGGATATCAATACCTTTTTATGTTGCTTTTGATTCACAACACAACGAGCGGGTAAGCTCCTAATCTAGCCTACGACTGAACGCCATCAATTTTTAGCTCATGCGACCCTTGCTTCAGAAAAGTGTATATGTTGTAGTCGCCCTCTTTGTCATCTTTTACTAATTGGAATCCTACACTACAGATTGCTTCAATAGAGGATTTAAGTATACTTAGATCCTCCTCGTGTAGAATGACCGTAAAATACTTGTTAGGCTTTAAAATATGATGGACTTTCTTAGCAGCTTCTTTTAACATTCTCATGTAGATGTTTAAGGTCTTCCCTTGTTTCGCATTAACAATCAATTCATTTTCAAATGGGAGCTTTTGTTTTAGCCAAGAAGTATAAAACACGCTGAGTTCAAGAAACTGTGCTTCGTCTGTGTGAGGTGGATCGATTATCACATAATCTACTGAACTTTCAGGCATATTCAACTTCGTGGAGTCTGTTACTAAGAATGTTACATCTGCATCGCCTTTCACTACGTCCTTTAATCTACCACACTTGAATTTTCTCTTGTTTTTCGTGAAGTTAATCATTTGATTAGCGGCGTTTTCAAATACTATGTACGGATTTTTAACAATAAAGTTTCTTGGTATCCAGTAACTGTTAATTGGCCATGTTCCACCAGATCTTCTGCACATTTTACTACTTCTTGCTAAAGTTGCCATGAAAGTTAATTTTAGACATCTTTTAGTGCTTCTATCAACTTTAAGTGAGCAAATATCATCCCATATTGCAGATAAAATTGCGAGGGATCTATCCAAAAAGAGTTCGTTTACTCTCAAAACATCTCGTTTCTTTAGAAAAGGTTCTCCATTCTCATATTCCAGACTGTCGACTGGGTACCAATAATATGGTTTTATTGGACCATTAATTGCCCATATATTTTCATTTTTAAAGATTATCTCTTTGCGCCCGCACCTACATGGCTCCAATAAGTATGCTGAAATCGGCATTTCTTTCTCGACAATAACACCCTGTCTTACTAATTGTTTTACAATGTTCGATAATGATTGTGTGTGGATATTCTTGTGAGCTGCGCATAAATCCTCATGTGTTATTAGCCCCTTTTTCTGAATTGTTCGCACAACCTCATCTCTTATTCCATTAACTTTAGTAGAACTGGTAGACATGACTTGATAAATTCGTGTAAAAAAAATTGATTTGGCTTCTATACTCCTCTCACATGTACATCTTACATGAAAAAGTTTCCTGGGTTCTAACCTCATCTCTTCGCCTCCGACATTTGCCAGTATACTATCTCTCGCAAGAATCTTTTGAACAGCCTGTTGATATCTCAAAACATCACATCCACCTATTAAAGAGTGGGCGATAAGTTCGGCAAAAGGATTTAAATCAACGTAGATTGCTTTGCGTCCGAGCTCTAAAGCGACATCAACAAAGATACCGCTTCCGCCGAAAGTGTCAGCAACGATTTCTCCTGGCTTTGAATAGAGACCTATATAATGTTGTGCAAGCTCAGAGGGTTTCCTTCCCCAATATCTTATAATTTGTCTTTTCATTCTTCTTCCTCAGCGATTTTTGAGTTAACATTTTCCAACGAGACAGCCATATTCCATAGTTCTTCAAATCTAATTAATGACTCTGTCGCAATATCCGCGTTTGTTAGAACAACATAACTTTCAATGTTTTCATGTAATCCAGACAATGTCAGATTTGCCGATCCTATTATTAACAGGGACTCGTCAATCAGAACCATCTTGGCATGTAACAGTTTGTCTTTTATTACTCTCACTTGAATCTCAGGTACTTTTCTTTTTGCAAAAACCTTTAATGCGTTCTTATGGGTTTCAACATTCATGTCTAGCGAAGTTAATATCTGAAATTTAATTTTCTTTTTCTCGGCTAGATCACATATAGCTCTGGCAACTTGCTCTGATATCCAAGGGGAGGTTAGGCTAACACTTTTTGTTGCATTCGTGATATAGTTGAAAAGGTTTCTTGCTTCTCCGATCTTGATTACAGGCTGTTCCCAAGCTGCAGTTTGGCTTGGCGTGATGGCTCGCTTTGTAAATATTCTTTGCCATTCGTTCAACAAGGCTATTAGCAAAAGCTTGCTAACAAGAAACATCTGCTCATAAGGTGGTTCGTGGCAATCGGTTTCTAGTCTTACACATTGATAACATCCATCCCAGCATAAAGGTAGTGTTGAAAGTATATCATCTAAAAAAGCAGACACATCTTCTTTGTCTATCAAATTAGATGTTGCAGCATCCTCTCTAGCTAAAATATATCTTGCTACTTCAACAGGGACTGAAATTCCAAAACTCGTATTCAAAACACGATTATATGAGTCCAAGCGGTCGAGAATTGTTTTTACATCCTTACTAGCCTCTTCTATGGATACTGATGACACAATTCCCATGTTGCAGCTTCTGGTCCTTTCAATTATTTTATTTATCATGTTCATTATGAATTTTTCTTTGCCACTTTGTATTCGAGATGCGAATGATTCAGTAAGACCTAGGCCCCGCTCTGCATTCTCAAATAGGAAGATTCTAAATTTTCCGTCGGTTTCTGGATTTTGGCTATAGGCATACATAATGTTATCGGGCACTGTTTGAAGCGCTCCAACAATTTCCTCGTGCATAACATGTGATAATGTGTGTAGAAGTATTCTACATGCGAAGTTAACCAAATCTTCAGTCACATTCGGAGATTGAAGACCCTTAATAAATTTGTTGGTCTTTTCATCTTTCTTTGATGTAATCAAATTCCAAAAAAATCCGGAGACTCGCCTAACATCATTTACATCAAAGGTACTCCAAACAAAATGCTTTGTGTAAACCCATGTATAAAGTGCTGAATCTCTAAGTAGCAATGCTTTCACAAAATCCTTAAGCCATAAGGCATTGATCGCAAGTGCAATGGATCTCGTGTTCACACGATATCCAATAGTCTCTCTTAACTTTATCAAAGGGTTTCTGTGCATATAATGTGACATGAAAGTTACAGAGCTTATGTAGATCTTAGCCAATAATTCATCAATTTTCTCAAACTCAAAAATGTTTTCAAACTGTGTTAGCACTTCGGGCTTTTCATAGTTATCTACTCTTACCTCAATATTTGGTGAGACTTTTGCGATGGAGTAAAATGATCGCGGTGTTTTACTCCAGAATCTATTACCATCGCAAGCAGACCACAACCAACACTTGTGACGACTGCAGTTACGAAGTGGAGAGATATACTGCCCCATTCTACAGTAGTATACTCCGTCTCTTATTCTTCGGTCAATTTCAAGTCTAAAGTACTGTTCGCCATTCACATATACTAAATCTCGCATTTCACTAATACGAGTGGGTCGAACTTCATCAGGGGTTATGACCTTCACACCATTTTCATAAAAATAATTTGCTTCATTGCTGAACCACATTCCGACGATCGAATCACCTCTTATTGATGGTAGTAGCAACATCGTGTAATCTTCTCTTCGTGCCCCTCTCAACTTGAATGGGGTGTATGTATACAAAAGATTATCAACAGACTTGGAAATTGGTTGTTCTTCACCTCTAGTTCCAGTGATATCTACGGATGGAAGTGGTTTTTCAAATAAAGTATTCAATGAAAAACCTAAGTAGCTTAAGACGACGAGAAGGTCTATCCATTCTCTACTTCTGAGGGTTTCATCGATTGCAAAAAGAGGAGCAGCCCTTCTTACACGAGCAAATCTAGCAATGTTGTCAAGTTGTAATGATAAATCATCTTTAGAAATTACTTGATGACTAGGTGCAATGACTTCGGTAATGAGTTTGCTATATTCTTTGTGCGACATTTCTTTATTTGCAAAAAGCCCAGCGATCTTTCTGTCAAGATCTTCGAGGCTTTTTGCGGCTTCTTCTTGTGCTACTTTAGATCGTCTGACCTTTGCCTCAAGTCTCTTAATTTGTTCGTCACTCAACTCCATCACCTCATAAGTTTCTCTAGTTCACTCAAAACATCGCGAAGACTTTCTTCAAGTCCAAGCAACTTCTTGCTATGATCTTCCAGTTCTCGGAATTGTAATGTTGGCAAAAATTCTTGTATGTTGTCCTTAATGCTCGATAAAGTTCTTACCGCATACATAATCGATGATTCTGCCATTCGCAGCTTTGCGAGACTTTCGTCTATACTTCTTGCGTCAAGGTCTGAGAGCTGCGCCGCGCTTAATGCGATTTTTTTCTCAATTTTAGCAAGTATGGATTCAACTATCTGTGAGTTAGATATACCCCCAGTTTCTTGAGCGACATAATTTTTAAGTGTATCGATTTCATTTCTTGCTTGAGACAGCAAATCTTTGAGAAAATTTATCACATCTTGTACACTTAACCAATAATCTCTAATTTCAGTTGTATAGTCAAGGTATGTTGAACTCCCCTTGGCCGCCAAAACATCTAATATGGAAAACAAAATATGTTGTCGTTTGATTTCTTCATTTTCCCATGCGATTGGAATTTCGATGTATGGATCTATTTTTTCTGGGTTTATTAACCTTAGATATTCGTTTCCTAACACAAACCTGATTTGGCTCGGAGAGTTCGTCAAAACCAGTATACCAAGTGCAACACGAAGTACTCTGTCGCTTCTTCCAGCTCTTCCTACTCTCTGGACATAACTTTCAGATGTTAGTGGTACTTTGTACTGTATAACTGCGGCAATATCACCAATATCTATTCCTAGCTCTAAAGTTGAAGTCGAGAAAATCAATCCACTTTTCCTTGACTTGAATTGATTTTCGACTCTTGCTCTTTCTTCCGAAGGAAGTTCAGCATTATGAAAATCATAAATACTGGCTAGCTGGCTGCTATCGATATGCGATGCGTTTTGACTTATTGATCTCCAACTGAATGGTCTTGTCACATCTACAACGCTTGGTGTAATAGAAGAGTCAAGATGATCATTATGTGCTTCTCGTTTAAGTATTATGGTTCTGACTACAAAGTCATAGATTCTCTCAACCTCAGAGACATTGTCGACGAAAAAAACAGTTTTTTTCGAGTTTGTGAACCCCCAGACTCCTAGGAGCAACGCAAGTTCTTCTGCAAGCGACTCTGCCGAACGTAAAGGATTTGGTGCAAGTATTACATCTAAAGTGAGTTTACGGAACTTCTGTTTTGCTGACTTCAGAATCTCAGTATAAGGTTCGAAATATATCTCTTCTTTTTTTAGGCCAGTTAGCTTGGATGCAAAAAGAACTGGTTTCGGAATAGTTGCTGATGATATTATAAACCTAATGTCCCCTTTTCTTAGAATATTAAACCTTGCATCGAGCCTTCTTAATAACCAGCGTGCATGCCCACCTAGTTCTTCTCTATATGTATGAGCCTCATCGAGTACAATCCACTTTAATGATGGACCAATTAGGTTCTGAGTGGGCCTCATCATCATTCTCCTATTAAGCGCAGATAGGTTTGAAAAAACGATATCAGGAGAACCTGACCAAATATCATCTTTTGTAGCGAGGATTTCCTCGTAAACTTCTCTACATGCTTGGTTTTCACACACGATTAGAGTTCGTTCTCGTTCTTCCTGATACCTCAGAGATCCCTCACATCCTGGCTTTATGCATTTTATACCACGAAATACATCAGCCCTTCTAACGTCATCCGATCTAGAACTTCTTGGGGTGTCACCATCATCGAGGCCAATTATTATTTTCCTTAATCCTTTTGCTGATAAGTGGGAATTAATTCTACAAAGTACTTTCAAGAATTTGAATAACTGATCGCTTGCCAAAGCTTTTCTTGGGTAAAGGATCATTGCTTTTGTTCCTTTTTCGTTCAACCTTTGCAAAACATCAATGAGAATAGTGAGGTAAAAAATAAGGGATTTTCCACTAGCGGTTGGTGCTACTAACATATAGCATTTATGTTTTTGTGCAAGGAGAATCTTCAAAAAGTAAAATTGATGGAAAGCCAAACCATCATAATTACTTTCCTGGAGTGAAAGTTGCAATATTCCTAGCAGATTGTCGTCAAGCTTAGTGATTTCTCTTAATTTTGATAATTCAACTTCATTATAAGAAGGCAGATTTTCTATTCGGGGTTCAGGTATCTTAAATTCAAGTGGTATTTTGGGACTCCACGACGCCGCTCGTACATTGACAGCTCTAAAAATTAAGTCCATATGCAGAGTTCTGAAAGTTAAATCAGGATATCTAATCAACAAGCCTTGGGAAAGAAGTTCTTTCAGACTCAAACCATAAGTTGAAATAATGCTGTTTACCTCATTGGCATCTAGTCGCGATTCTGGTTTATCCAAAATGAATTTGCAGTTCTCCATTTTCTTGTATTCACATAGAATAAGATCATGATAGCAATCAATAAGATTTTTAGAACTCATAGTTATCATACTTATTATGTTTATATATTTTTTAAAGCTTATTTATTTAAGGGAGGTGCAATGCCTAGTATTTTTGAAGAGAATCGGTTAATCACCCTATTGAGTGAGTTTGATCGTGTGCTCACATTGAGTTATTTGGAAAAACTCAGAAAGTTCAAGGAAGAAGCCGAAAATAAAAATCTCATAAATTATTTAACTCCTATAGTAGAGCCTACAATGGTAAACCCTATCGCATTCAGGATTGAATTCTCTGAGCCTATATATGTGATGCTCTCTCATCCTCTTTGTAGGATGCATACCCAAATTCATTACCCAATCGAATTTGAATGGGAACGATTTTATGTAACACAACTAGGTATGCTTCCAGTTTATCTTGTAGACCTCAACGTAATCACGCTGATCAAGTTTTGGGCTGAAGCGGCAGAACAGGTATCACCTCAGGCTTTAACGAGGGTTTTAACCAATGAGGCAGCATGTATGGAACTTTCTCCAACTGTCAGAAAAATAACTTATTCTACAATGAACTTTATTCTTCCATTTGGCGCTCAGCTCTGGAAAGCCCCTTGTGTTATGGACGAAATCATGAGATCTTATTTTATATATTCTTTTTGGTTAAGTCCAAAAAAAGGATTTTCTTTCTCAACACACTTCTTGCATAGCAAAGCATCAATAAAGTGTTTATTAAAAGTTGCGAAGACTCTTTGTTTGATCGACAAAATTAATGGCCAAACAAAGATTCGTATTTTGGATAGGGTTATTAAAGCTCATAAAGTAAGTATACAGATGCTTACTGAAAGAAATGGTGCCTTTTTCTTCATGAAACGTGTTGCATATGTGCCCGACGACGTATTAAGGGAGTTGCAATCAGCACAAAACCAAAACCAAATTAGTCTTAGCGAATCGTTCCTTAATGCCATAGTTTTAGAAATTAGGCAAAAGGCAAATTCGTTTGAACTTTTAACTGTAGTCTCGGATATCGGAGCCTCGTATTTTGAACTTGCCCAAACATTAATAGCATACGTCTTAATGAAAATTTTCAATTCTAATGATAAAATTGCTTACATATGCAATGTTAACGAGCTTAAGGCTGCTTTTAACAATATGGTGAGTCAAATAAGGAAGAACATTAAACTTCCTTTCACGATCTCAGACGCAATTGTAGGCACTTTTGATTTTGCTTTAGAATCGCACTACCCCATATTTATCAAAGACAAAGACCATATCTATTATTTGCATCCACTGTTATTCAGCTTTTTATATTCCAGATATCTTGATTTATTTATTAAAAGAGAAGGTAGGGAAAATATGATTAGATTCCTTAACTATCTAGAAAAAATGAATGGCGGCGTTTCATATATGGAGCTCTATCTCGATGAAACTTTAGATATGCTTCGTAATTTCTCTCGTTATGAAAGTAAAGAAAAACTCTTATTAACCTTATTTAGACTAATTAAAAGAATCAAGATATCAAAACTTTTACAAAGTTCTTTCTAGTTGTAGTAAGCTGACAGAGACATTTTTACGGTCCTAAGTCCTTGGTGCCCCGTCCTCACCCACAGGCGCCCCCGACCATTCGCGCAGGGGATTTTTTGCCCGAGTTTTGCTCAAATACCCTCCCCCGGCAGCGAAAAGTGGGCAACTTTTTCCCCTGTTTTTCACTCCTGCCCGGGGAAGCAGGAGGGGAGTGGAGTGCAGGAAGAGGGGTGGAGGCGGGAGGATAGAGGGAAAGAGGAAGAGGCGCCCCGTTCTGCCCTTTATAAATTCGCGCAATTGTGGATAGGTGAGGAGAACTTGATGAACGCAGCGACAGGCGCCCCAAGATCTGACCTCGGTGCAGATGCTGCAGTTAGAGCAGGAGCTCAAAGACGCACCAGCGGCGCCAAAGTGCCCCCTCTGCGGCTCTTTCAGCTTTACCACCAGCCCCGAGAGGGGGCGAGGTCGCATGCGCCAGCTGCGGGCTAGTCATCGAGGAGCACCTCATAGATCTGGGGCCCGACCAGCGCGCATATACCCCTGAAGACCGCTACAACAGGAGGACCGGTCCGCCCACCACCTTCACGCTGCACGACAGGGCCCTCACCACCACGATATCCAAGCAAGACAGGGACGCGCACGGCAGGAGCCTCGGCTGCAGGAGGAGGCTCGAGGCGGTGAGGTTGAGGCTCGTGAAGGTCACCGACAGGGGGAGGACATGGACGCCGAGTGACGAGGACACCCTTAGGGGCACTCCACGGTTTTCAGAGGACGGTAAACTTCGCCAAGAAGCTGGGTACGACACCTCATAATACTTAAATAACAGGGCACTCATATTTTTGATAAAACATCAAAATTTCTCACAATCGGGCAGGGAAGACTTTTGGAAGCGAATGATAGTTTTGCGGATCTGATAGAAAGATTAGAGAGAATGGAGCAACTCCAGAAAGTAGACACTTCTGTAGTGGAGATTTTAGACGGACTCATAAGAAAGTGTAAAGAGACGGAGCGCTTCTGGATCGAAAGTGAAAACTTGCCAGTTGATACCTCATTTTTATTGTACCACTCAACAAGAAATTCTCGTCTTGTGCTAGAAAAAATGAAGGATCGCTTCATTATGGCTGCAAAAAAAGGCGAGAATCCCCACGTTATCTCCGACTCTATGGAGGTTATTCCAATACTCAGTGAATTGTACGAAGCTACTTCATTGCTCAGGGAACGACCAATAGCTCCTGAAGTACTGTCTTTTATCTCTAACAGACTGAAAACGCTTAGAAATGTAGCATATAAAGTTTCAATGCTACCATCGCCTGAAGAGGAAATTGCAGAAGTTGACAGAGCAAAATTTAAAAAGCATTTCGGCAGATTTGCCGAAACTCTTCAGGCGATGCTCATTGAAGCATAAGGTTCTGTTTGACACAAGCGTTCTAATTGCCGCATCGACATTCGTGGCCTCAAAAGAGCTTTCTGTCAACATGAAGCACCCTTTCTTTGACCAGTCAATGAGCTTGATCGGATTTATAAAGAAGCATCTCACAAAACGAATTGGAATAGTGACAGCCACGGTGGAGGGGCAGGCATATCATGTGCTTGAGCAGGCCATCAGACAGGAATTACAGAGAAAGACAGCCGAACGAGCTGTAGATTTCGAGATCTTTTCCATGATACTCAACTATTGTGAAAACAGGCTGAGAGAGATACTCTCTTACATGCTGCGTGAACCTGTCGATTCCCTTGAAGTCTCTAAAAATTTTGTAAGAGTGACGAATATGTATGAAAATTTGAAGGATAGGGCGCTTAATCTTCCAAAACCTGCAACTCTGCTAACTGAGGCAGCCCCCAGGCAGCTCAAAAGATTAGCCTTCGACATTTACAAAACGCAGGATGAAATTGTTAACTCGCAGCTCACGAACCTTTTAAGGAAACCAGTAGAGACTACAGATAAAACCATACTGGCTGAGGCGATATATTTATTAAACGTTTACAAGCAGGTGGAAGGGAAAAACGTAGCATTTTACATAACATCAACCGATCATCATTTCTCTCCAGTTAGAAAGAAGGGACTGGAATCGAGAGGGATAACGGATACCATAAAGGAGCTTTTTGGGATAATATGCGACTGGCCTCGACAGATCGAACAGATACTGAAGAATGAAATTGAATAACCTCGAATTTAAAATGAACGCCTCAATCTAAACGAAAAAGTTACAATAAGGCTATTTTCAGCAATATTCCACGACTCTATTCGTTCCAACTTTCTCCAATCTTGAGCTCGTCACATAAATGCTTACGATATCAGGGTATAGATTTTATGGAGGATTCACCGAGGAAGCCCTATCGGTTAAGTGACGAAACGCCATAGTTTATCTTTCCTAGCTCATATTTTTTCGGATTTCTTCTGAGAACGAAAAAGACTCCAAACCAAGATGGTAGAGATTGTTTGGGCGTTGGATAATGGGTCTGCTTAAAGGCATGAATACTGCAGAAGTCATTAAAAGGTGGTAGCTTATAAATACTCTTAGCAGATAGCCCCCGAGTTAAGGGGTGAACGCTGAAACACACATGGTCTGATACTTAACCTATGGCTATGCAGACCATCCGCATCCGTCCTTAAAATTGATTTTTTGTGTGACTTGAACCTGCGCTGGTGGGGAAATCTCCTTGGCACTCAAGGGTGATGTTCGGGACGCTTCGCAGTTTTCAGAGGACGATAATATTCGTTAGGAAAGCTGGGATATGACACTCAGTGGGTGGTGTCTCTGAAGGTGCGCACGGGGTAGGGAAGGAAGATGGTCGACGGGATAAGAAGGGACGCATACGCATTTTGCGTCGGTATGCTGAGGGACTGCGGTTTCAGAGAACGTAAAGATATGCAAGGAGCCCATGGAGATGGCAAAAGAACTTGGGATTGTCCTCGACATGAAAGGCAACTGCACCTGGTGAACGGGCTGGCACAAACATGCAAGAAAAATTTAAATGTGAGATTAGTGGATGCAGAGTCGCCGCAGTTACTCCGGCCTCAGCGTGGCTGATCTTTCGGCTACCGACATCAGTTTGATACCTCTGCCAGCCTGATTTTCGTTTGTTGAACTTTCTCCCATAGGACCCTCTCCAGCTCAGGGTTCGAAAGGCCACATGCTACTGCACCACTAAGAGCTTCAGCATCACGATTGGATCGATGTTTTGTTTCTCCTTAAGCTGTTCTTGGCCAGATTGTTGGAGGATGAGGCTATTATGGGTCTGAACCCCTCCCAGTCTATCAGGATGCTATCTTCGCCAATCTTTTGTTGTCCATAAGGTGCCTATAGCATTACTCCTTAAGGATATAAAACTCGAGGAATGGATGAGGATGACTGTTGTGCCAAAGATCTTTAAGCGTTGCGCTTCTTTTGGGAAAAATCACTGAGGTTTTTTTTTCGAAAATCACAATATTCATTACTATTATAAATTAATGAGCAACAAGAAAGTCCTTGGAAGAACCGTACCCGAAACTTGAAGAAATATTAGTAACAATCCAAGAAACACATGATGGAAAATTAGTGCTACCCGAATTTCAAAGTTTGTCTGGGCAACCCCCGATATTGGAAGTTTACTGGTATCGCTTTTGAATGGTTATTTCATTGGAAGTTTGCTGTATCTCAGGCGAGGAGATGCCTTTGATTTTAAGATTCGCTTTTTCGAGGGATTAAATAAAGTAAATTTGAAATTACCTCAAGAACCAGATGAAAGAAGTGTCGATCGCGTGGTTCTAGGTGGACAGCAAAGACTCGCTGCATTGTTTTATGCACTTTATACGCCACCGGATATCAGACCTAAGGGTGCCTCCTATCCGATTCGTAACTTGTGAAGGTGAATAAAAAGCTAAATGGAGACGATTGGGACGAGTGCGTAGAATCTACATCTGAAAATGACAGAACTAGAAATATCCAAATAGATATTGGAAGCGGAATGAAGAAGCATTCATTAAAGAGCTTTTGGATTAGGCAGGGAATTTTGAGAATCTACTTAATAAAACCCAGTTCAAGAAATAATTGCTATGAAAATGGAGTCAATCCGTTTGCGATTTTAAAAGAAGGATCTACTTTAGATGATTGGTTGGAAGACTATAGATGTTATTTCCTCTCTAATAAGGGCATGCATTATGAAGAAGTAAAGGAAAGAAAGAAAAATATAAAAAAGATTTTTGACCCTTGGTTTAATTTTAAGTTCCTTCATTAACACTTGAAAACAAGCCTCTCAACGAACTCGCTGAGCTGTTTGAGAGAATTAACAGAAGTGGCATTGAGCTATCTGTATTCGCCCTCGCTAACGCTGTATTTTTCGAGAAAGGAGTTAATTTGAGGGATTGGTGGAAAGAGTATTATAACATGGCGAAAAATCCTGTAAGGAACTTTTACGAAGAAGATAATGAAGAATCTCCTAAAATCATACCTCAAATAATGGCACTGCTCCAAGGTAAGGAAGTCAAGAAAAAATATTGGTTGACTCCATGGAGTTGAGGATAGACAAATAAAAATGGGACAAAGCCTGTGGTTTACTCAGCGATGCTTTAAAAAAATTGCAAAATACAACAACAGGGTATGGTGTTATTAGACCAAATTTACTTCCATACAAACCCATCATTGTTACATTGACTGGTCTTTTGAGTCATTGTAAAACTCCAAGCCACTTTAGAAAATTAGATGCATGGTATTGGAGTTCAGTATTTACAGAAAGATATGCAGGTGCAAGCGATACAGCCATAAAACAAGATTTTGATTAAGTCAAGGAGGGGTTTATAGACGACAATAAAAAACCTATCATAATTGTTCAAGCGCAAAATAAAATTAATGAAATAAGTTTGACACAGACAGAGACGCATTATACAAGGCGATACTTAATATTATAGCTTTGAATGGAGCAAAGGGCTTCTACAATCGTCAATCTATTGAGCTTATTAAACTCAACGACCACCACGTATTTCCTAAAAAATCTGGAATCAAGCTTACGAATGAGAATTCCATTCTAAATAGAACTTTGATTCAGGAATCAACGAATAAGGAAATCCTAAAGAAAAAACCTTCTGAAAACATTGAAGAGATGAAAAAGAACCTTAGAACTGAAGATAAAGTTAAAGAAGTTTTAAGGACACGCCTTATTGACGAAAAAAGCTTCGTAGCAATGAAAAACAATGATTATGAAGAATTTCTTAAAACTCGTGGAGAGTTTATAGTTGCTGAGATGTTGAATAGGATTAAAGCATAAAGGACGAGAACAAAAAAGGAACAGGTGCCTTACAAAGTAATTGGAAGGGTAGTGAGAAACATGTACTCATTTCTAATGATTGAGACTAGCTTAGCGAATAGAAGGAAGGTAAAGGTATGATTGCATATTGCCCTAAGTGCGGAGAGTGTGTAACGCTTCTGAATTTGCCAAGTGAGAAATTAAGAAGGGAGAAGTAATGATCTGCGAGGAGTGTGGCACCATAGTATACGTTTTCTAGCGCATATAGCGAATGCTCAGTTTCATTTCTCTCGATTTGGCTGAGACTTCTGAAAGCCCATTTTTCGTAGAATCTTCTACTGCTTTCTACCTCTTTCATAGAGACTTTAAAAAGATATTATATTGTAAAAAATATTCGATTGTAATTAATTATGATCTTAGGTTTATTCTAGAGTTTGAAATATAGGGAGAAACAGTTAAAGAGGCTGAAACTCGCTTCTCTTCTTCTTCCGTTCAAGTGCGCACAGACAGGGAAATATATAAAGGTTTAGAGAGGAAAGTAATTAATGACTTGAAGGTATAAGTGGAAAAAGGAAGTCGATTGCAGATGAAGTGGACAGGGAATATTACAATCAAAGTTGAGGATAAGGAAGCCACATATTCTCCTGACGCGATTGATGTGGAACGGTATTCTGACGTAGGGATATCTCTGAAGTTTAAGACTTTAGAAAAACGAGCAGAAGTAACGGTAAGGTTAAGTCCTAAAGAATGTAAAAGTCTAATAGATCTTCTCAAAGAAGCCAGCAAGTAAATCATTCTTTACGCGCGCACAGCATGTGAGGAATGGCTTTCCCGTAGATCCTGCTGGATAGAATATTTTAGATGTGGTAGCAGAGAGAATGAAGGGCGCTCGCTAAGGCTGAAATAACTGAAATGAACATGCAGATGATAGGCTCAGCCCTAATAACAAAGCTATGATTTTACTGCGCATCAAGGCCAAGAGAGGAAAGAAAACTCGTTTTGCTCGTAATAGATGCGTTTTAAAACTTGGCTTTTCTAGAAACTCTCGAAGTTATGATTGCATAGGTAAGAAAGTTTGGAATAGGCTTGTTCTATTGCACCAACATACAAAACAATTAACCGAAGCTTTGCTTAGAGAGGTTCTTGGAAATACCGCTAAGAAAATAATCTTTAGAGTTTCTGGAGAGGGAAGCCCTGAAGCTGCGCTGCGCCAGCCTTTACTACCACCTCAAGGCATTAACTTCGATAGCGATCTCCCTGCTCCAGCCCTCCGCAGCAGTAGATTTGAGGGTCAAGACCAATGTCAGGGCTCTGGAAAAGAAGAAGGACCAGCTCTAAGGATGGTTCCTGTCTAATTCTAGTCTCGACCTTAATTAGCTAGAGCCTCGACTGGTGACTAGACCTGAAAATTCATTCTCATAATTCCTCCTTTGAAACCAGCACACCGAAGCTCAGCACCTATTCCTGACTAAGGCAATTTT
>Ga0207433_10009350_pt1 | contig 15615 bp, 11 predicted proteins | sample YelNatPaOPGAMG01_FD_187559 | JGI IMG/M metagenome (GOLD analysis project Ga0207433, IMG submission 187559) | Hot spring thermophilic microbial communities from Obsidian Pool, Yellowstone National Park, USA - OP-RAMG-01 (SPAdes) (version 3) | ecosystem: Environmental > Aquatic > Thermal springs... | reverse complement strand
GCTTACGGCACTGAATACCATAAAAGGTTTGTTAAGTATTTGGAGTATTTCCAGAAGAATGATTTGACCGCAGCTGCAGCACAGACTGATGTTAAGGGTGACAGAAGCCTCCGGCCCCACGAGCAGAAGGACCCAGACTTGTATGTGCGAATTGTGGAGAGGCGAAGCGATGGAATCGTCGTTAGAGGCGCCAAAAATCATATTACCATGGCTGCTGTTGCCGACGAGATTATTTGTCTGCCAACGAGGGCTATGACGGAGAAGGATGAGGATTACGCTGTTGCCTTTGCTGTTCCAGCCGACGCTGAAGGAGTTAAGCTAATAACCCATGTGGCTAATCCTAGGCCCCGTAAAGCGTTTAAGGCGCCAGTTGCTGAGTTCGGCTTTGCAGATTCCTTCGTGATTTTTGAGGATCTATTCGTCCCGTGGGAAAGGGTTTTCATGTGTGGCGAATGGCCCTACGCTGTTTTGTTGGCCCACGGCTTTGCGCTTTATCATAGGCACAGTTATACTGGCTGTAAGCCCGCCATGACAGACATTGTAACAGGCGCTTCGGCTTTGGTGGCTGATTATCAGGGCATTGCTGACAAGCCCCATGTAAGGTCTAAGCTGGCCCATTTGGCAAGCGTTGCAGAACTCGTCTACGCAGCCGGCATAGCATCGGCTGTTGAAGGCCAAAAACATGAGTCCGGAAGCTTCATCCCAAACACTGTTTACGCTAATGTTGGAAGAAGACATGCTGGGTTAAACATTTACCATGAATATGAGATTTTAACGGATTTGGCTGGAGGTTTACCGGCTACACTACCCTTTGAAGGAGACTTTGTTAATCCTGAGACCAAGCAACTTCTGGAGAAATATATTATGAGGAAGGCTGACGTCCCGCCTGAAAACATTCACCTATGCTTCCGCTTCCTATCAGACATGCTTTGTTCATCATTAAGCGGAGTTGCGGCTGTTGCAGGGGTTCATGGTGGAGGCTCTCCCATAATGGAGGAGATAGCTATAACCGCAACCTATGATTTTGATGAAAAGAAACGTGTGGCAAAGTATTTAGCTGGAATAGAAGGGTGAATCAATGTTAAAAGTGTAAAAATCTCGAAGTACTAGCATCTGGAACTTGATTTCGTTTTAATGGTTTTCTTCTCTTAATTCTTAACACGTTGAATGCGAGGCATATTGCCAGTGTGATGATTAATATTTCCGTGATCATTGGAATGTATAACTCCAGAAGTTGAACACCGTCATAGAGATTTTTGGCTTCGGTTATTCCCTTAAGTTTATCTTCAGCTGTGGATTTATAGGTTAAATAAACCAGTGGTATGTCAGGTATTCCCCATTCAGATCCGCTAATCGTAAGGGAAAACGTTTCATTCTCTGTGTATGCCAGTACTCCTGAAAGGGGTTCAATTAAAATAGTTTTTGTGGATGTTAAGATGCAATTTCTCTCTCCGATCTTTTCGATCCATAGCCTTTTTGTCAGTGTTTTGTTTACGTAATATTTGTAAAGCTTTATGCCTTCTTCTATAATTTCTTCCTTAAATTCTAATGTAGCATTGACATCTAGCTGGTCAAGCCAGACGTTGAAAATATCTTGACCCGGCTTAAGATGCATTGGATATAAGATGCTGTATCCTGTTCTGTTTTTGTCAGCCTCCGGAGCACCCCAAATGTTTTCTCTTGAAAACTTGTTAATAACATATGTTGAGTTGCTTGAAAAATCGGGCAGCATCTCTCCTGTGTCAATTCTCGTCATATTTATATCCATTCTTAATATGATGTTATCCCCTTTCACTCCAGTAACGTAAACGTGTACCTTGACTTGTATTGGAATTTCACCTGTGCCTAGACCAAGGAGTAGTGATGGACGCAAGATGCCCTCGAGAGTGGATGTTGCATCTATTTTTTCCATTTCACCCGCTATAATGGATGGTGCGAGTGTTAAGTGCCAAGAGGCTGTCAGAATCAGTAGTAAAACTATTCCTATGATTAACGCTAAGTTGGACCTACGTTTTAATATCCACAACTTTATCTCCTTTTATTTTATTTGGCTAACTTTTTATAAAATTTCTGGGATTATTTGAAAGTTAAAGTTGGTTTTGCATGCTTACGTGGATTCGAAAGTTTTTTATAAGCTATTATGATTACACTTTAAGTGGAAGGGGGGAGGAAATTGTATAGGAAAATATTCTGGCTACATGTTGCCGCTTTATCGTTAATTATTGCTATGCTTGTATTGCCATATCAGTGGAAACCGCTTAGGGCTGAGGGGCAATCGCATCGCTATTATGTTCTCGATACTAGTCTAACTGATAGCGCTGGCAGTCTTTTAGAAGTTGTTTGGTTGAAGGGTGATTGGATGTATGGAAGTGGATGCCCATTCGCTACCCGAGCACCATATCTTACTCCCACGGCTATGTGGTTGAATATAACATTTGGTGATCGAGACTTAGTTACGGGCATTGTGAATTTGAAGGTTCCCAGAGACAGCTACAAGGGATTGAATCACGTATTCTTTAGTGCGGATTTCAATTTATATTTCAAAGTGGAAACAGTTTGGACTTCTTCAGACAACGGTGTCGGTTGGCTTTTTACTGGACAAGGTATAAACCCAATTTTGGGCGATGTAGACATCTTTACATTTAGCAACAAAACGGGAACCTATTTCTTGGGACCAGATCGTTTACCCGGAACATCCGACGACGTATTTATATCTAGTGCAACGGTTCCTCCAGATTTAACAGTTTTAACAGGGCATGACGGAATACCGGGCACCGGGGATGACAACTTCGGGGATGGAACCCAAGATTCTGCCGGATCATCAGTCTTGTATCTGCCAGTAACGTTGCGTGTCTCATTTTGGGATGGATCTTCTTGGGTTTTACTTTTTGAGTCTCCTTGGCCTCAAATATTTGTAACGGGTTCGGCTAGAAACTCAGTCGTTGAGCCAAACAGCCTAATAAATGGTACGGCAAATTCGGAGAAAGGAGCACCGTGGGGTTTCGTGAACATTGGCTGGCCTTGGGGTGATCCAAAGAGTAATGCCTTTGTTAGATATGTTTGCGCCTATTCAGTTCTTAACGTTTCAACAGTTATGGGACCATTAGACGTCCACTACATAGTAGATGAATACTTAGTGAAGGAGGATTATGTTCAAAAACTTTTGGCTGACATAGACGGTAACCTAAAAGTTGAAATAAAAGACGTTGCTATCGTTTCAAAAGCCTTTGGAGGCGTCGATGAGGGTTTCGGAAATCCGGTTGCTTCGCCAAACTTCAGCGCTCGTGCAGATGTAAACGCGGACAGCAAAAATGACATAAAGGACGTAGCTAGAGTGTCACGAGACTTTGGCAAGATATTTACACCCGAAGATCCTTAACAGATAATGTACCGTTCAAATCTGTAATAATCCTCTTTTTTGATTTACGATGGAAAACTTATGCGCAGGTCTTGCAGATTACTTACTTTAAGCAAAAAGTATTAAGATGCATCAAAATTATTAAAAGCTAAAATTAAAAAAATGGGGGAATGTATTTTTATGGGTCGTATGCCGTCCAGCCAAAGTTTCTAGAAGTTAAAGCTACGTCCTTTATGTCTATTTTTCCGTCTCCATTTGTATCTAACCATGGATCATATTGTGGTAGTCCTTCGTAGGCTCCAAAAGCTTTTGATATGAGTGCCACGTCTTTTATGTCTACTTTGCCGTCTGAGTTGAAGTCAACAACGTTGCTTGGGTACATGTAATATTTGCCATTCTGTATGTTGACAGGAAGCTCTTCAATTGTTTCGTCTATTAGCAAAACGTCGGCCAGAGTCAAATCACATGTTAATGGTGGTTTTTCGAGGCCTCTTTCCTGCATGATTGCTTTAAAGGTTATTGTTGCCAATACTCCACTTCCCTCCGGGAAGGCTTCCCACTGACCGGTGTCATTTGGATATAGCATTATTCCCACTAGAACATGTGGACCGTATGTTCCGTCTGTTCGGACTTCGCCTACCCAGAAGACGCCGTGGCGGTTCCATCTGGGATCGGTCATGAATGGCCCTATTTTTACGTCGGTCACTTCTAGAAGCGTGCTATTGTAGCATAGTCTAAACTGCATTCCTACAGCTTTCCATCCGATCCAAAGGTTATTGATGGTTATGTTTACGGTGAAGGTTTTGTTGAGCATTTGCATGCTGGTCACTTGCGGCTCTACTTTTATAATGGCGGGATATCCTATCGCAACAGAAACTGATTTTACATTGTCTGTTAGGTTGCATTCGTCTGGAACTGTGCTTGCTTCAGCTCTAACTTCGTATATGGCTTGTGGGGCACCTCTTGTGTCCCATGTGTATGTGAAGGTTACCTCCGCTAAAGGTTGAAGGTCTGTTATGGTCTCTGTTTTTGTTTCTGTTCCGAAAGTGGTTGTTAGTGTGAAGCTTTCATTGTATAGTTCGCCTGTATTCTTTACCGTAACGGTTATTTGAACTGGTGTTCCAGGCGTTAGCCTTTTTGGAATAACTTCAAGTTTTGTTACTGCTACATTGTGGAGGCAGCTATAGAATACTTGCTTTGTCTCGTAGTATGCTGGGTTTTGGATTATGGCGTCGTTGAATAGGCATGGTTTATAGTTGTATGTAAGCCATAGTGGGAATTGGTCGGCGAAGTGGGGGCTTGGCGAATAAACAACGAGGCCGCTTTCGCCCGGTGGGACGACAATGAAGGATGTGTCCCATCCATCTTTGCATTCGTATATTCCTCTATAGGACGCTCCGGCGTCGTTGTAGAGGTATTCTTTTCCCCCTATTACTTTGAGGGTTTGCGATGAGGGGTTGACTGTTGCCTTATCACCGTCGCAGGGCATTGGTGTTGATGGGACGTTGAAGCCTATTGGGTGCTCGAACTGTACAACGTTGATTGCGCCGTAAGCCCATTTCGTCATATCGTCGCCCAGTCTGCTGCGGAGCCAACTTATGGCGTCTTGCAGGCTTTTCTTGATTATATCGTCTCTAGTTTCCCAGATGGTGGGTGTTGTCTTGTCGTCGAATAGAATGGATGCGAAGGGGCTATACGGGTTCTTTGTCATATTCAATAGTGGTATGATGGCATTTGGGAATGGATAGAGCCCATATGGCCCAAATTCGTCGTTGAATGTGTTTCTCTCATAATTTCTGTACCAGATTTCAAATATTGATGCAGCTACGCTGTATCTTGAGGTTCTGTTATCCCATGCTTCTAGGAGTTCTAGGGCTTGTTCTATGTATGGGTCTGGATCAGGCCTTGATGGAAAGGCGTTTAAAATGTATGGCTTGAATGTTCTAGCCGGTATTGAGAGGATGTCTGATTGTATCATTTTCATGTCGTCAACAGTGAGCTTTTCTTTACTTTTTATCAGCTCGGTTATCCTTTCAGCTCTGAAACCTGGATCGAAGTAGTAGGCTGGTGCGATCCATGGGTATGGATAATAGCCTGAGCCGGGGCTGGCTGGCTGGTTATTTGCTGTGACTATGAAGCCTTTCTCGGGGTTGACTAGGTGTGGCATATGATCGTGGGGTACCCATCCTATCCACTCGTTTTGGCCTGCGGATCCGTTGCTCGGAACTGTTCCAAATGTTGGCGGTAAACCTAGTGGACCGCCTGTTGGATCCCTTATTGGGATGGCTCCTGAAGGCCACCATGCGATGTTTCCTTGCTTGTCCGCGTATACATAGTTTTGGATTATCACCGTCATGTGGGTTAGGGCTTGCCTCCACTCGTCAAGGTTTTTGGCTTTCATCATTTCTGTGAAGCCTATGACTTCTCCGTAGCCTTTTTCTCGGCCAACCCATCTGAAGGCGAATGTGCCCACGCCTGGTACTGGTATTAGTGGTCCGTGTCTTGTTTCAACGACTGGTATTATTGTTGGTACTGGTTGCCCGAGAACTTTTATCACTTCCGATCTAACGGTTAATGGTTCCCAGTGGTCGACATACCAGTATTTGGTTGGAAATGTTGGGTTGTCAAATACATAGTAGTATAGGTCGAGAACGTCTGCCATGAGGTTTGTTACTCCGAAAGCGAAGTAGTCATTATGTCCAGTGTATACTACTGGGCCTCCTGGAATCATCACTCCGACAACGTTGAACTCGTTTGTTTTAATGTGGACCTCCCAGTTTATGCCTGGAGTTCTAAGGTCAAGGTGGGGGTCGTTGCATAGTAAAGCATTGCCTGTTGCCGATTTTGATGGGCTTATAACCCAGTTGTTGCTTCCTAGGCTTGAGAATCCTAGGAATTCTTTTAGTGGTTGGGTTATTGATTGTATTAGGGCTGCTTCTCCTATTGGTGGATCTTCATCCATTATTGTTGTGGCGTTTATCCATCCTAGGGGCATTAGGAAGTCTGTGATTCCAGGCATTGATGGTTCTACGTATTTCATGAAGGCTCCTCTTATAAGTTCTTCGCTTGAGGTGTCTGTAAGCATTAAGCCCATCATTCCGGCTATGGCGACGCTGTCAGCAGGGGTCCATGGGTATGGTAGAACCTCGCTTAGGGGAACACCGAATTTTAGGCTTAATAGGCGGTATTCGAGTGGTATACCATCTGGCCATTCTCTGATGTATCTGTTTACTCCCCTTGCAAATTGTTCAAGATTTGCCTTTATGTCCGGAGGGGTGCTTGCGTAGCTGTCTTGGGCTATTTTATATATGCCTAGGGTTCTCATGAGCATGTCTGTTTGAAGCATGCTTGGACCGAAAATTTCCGAAAGCCTTCCTGCTACTGATCTGCGGAAGAGGTCCATTTCAAAAATTCTATCTTGAGCCATGACGTATCCTAAGGCGTAGTATGCGTCGCTTGTTTCTTCAGCGTATATGTGGGGCACTCCGAAGGCGTCTCTGTAAACTGTAACGTTGTGGAAGATTGGTGCTGGAATCGGCGTTAAGGTTATGCCTGTGCCGCTTGCAGCCACATTTATGGATGTGGTGTTTAATAGGACGCTGAGAATCAGCAACAACATTATCGGCATTGACACTATCTTTTTGCTTCTCATTATCCTTCTCCCTTCTCCTCCATTTTAAACTGTGCATTATATTTAATGGTTGAGGTTGCTTAAAAATTTTACATTTCCCTTTCATCTTTGATAGGCGTTAGAGTTTAGGACTAGAAAAATGTTAAATAAAGCTTAAATATTATTTTCAGTCTTGTTATGTTTTGGAGGAAGGATAGAATGAATAAGAAAGTCGTCTTAGTGATGATTATGTTGCTTTTGTCTCCAATGGTGGCTATTGCTTCTACTGTTCGGCCGGCTTCAGCTGTTGAAACTTTAAAGGTTGGAGTTATAGGGCCATATAACCTTCCACAGTGGCATAAAGAGCAGGGCGGAATGGAAGGCGGCGCATTGTTGGCTATGATGGATGGATATGGCAAAATAAACATAGCCGGGACAGAATACCAGGTTCAGCTTGTCTTTGCAGATGAACATGCACTTCCGCTAGACGAAAATGCCGCATATCAGGAAGCTATGAGCCTGTGTGAACAGGGATGCAGGTTCATCATCGGTGGTTTTAGAACGGAGGTTACGTGGAAAATCATCCAGGCCATCAAAGATTGGAACGATGCAAATCCAAGCCAAAAGGTTATTTTCCTCATCAATGGTGCATCCACAGACGAACTCATAAGCCAAACAGTTGGGACAAATTATGCGGCATATAAGTGGCTTTTCAGGATAAACCCGATAAACTCAACAATGCTGGGCAAAACCGTGTTCGGATACTTGGCTGGCTACCTACTGCCAAAGAAGTTAATACCCATGTATGTACCCGCGTATGGAACTGTAAAGGTTGGCTGCCTAACAGAGGACCTGGCATGGACGCAGGGCATATGCTACTTTGTGATGAATGTTTTGCCAACACTATTCCCGTCTGGAGTGGTAACATCTGTATACTGTGGAAGAAGCCCAAGCGGCACAACAAACTTCGTACCATACTTGGATTCCGCTAAAGCCGCCGGTGTAAACGTGCTGGTTATTGCCTACACGTTGCCTGACGCCATATACCTCGTACAACAATGGACGCAAGGACAATACAAATTCCTGCTTGTTGGAATTGACGTTTTCGGACAGAGAGGCGACTACCCAACGCTGACCGGAGGAGCATGCGAATACATGATCCTTGAGGACTTCGCTGGAACAAGAACGCCATTAACATCTCAAGCCGTAGCTTTCTGGGACCACTACGTAGGCAACTTCAGCGCATGGCCCATCTACACAGCATGGGGCGCATACAACGGCTTCATGGTCCTTAAAAAGGCCCTAGAAACAGCGGGAACCCTAGACCCAGACACTGTAATTTCAACTCTCGAGGCACAGGAAACATTAGTCCTAAACGGCAAAGCAAAATTCACATCCACACATGACGTTTTCAGCAACGAATATGGCTCCACATGGACCCAAGGATACACAAGAGCCGTAATGTTCCAATGGATAAACACGGGCAACCCAGCCAACTCCAAACCATACACTCACGGATTCGTAAAGTATGTTGTCAGCCCAGTAGATCAGCCATTCTCGAAGAAGGCAATGTTTCCACCATGGATACATCCATTAGGAACATGGGATATAAACTTCGACGGAAAAATTGACATTAAGGACGTTGCCGCAGTCTCCAAGGCATTCGGCACACTTCCAGGCGACCCCGCTTGGAACATAGAAGCCGAAGTAACATGCGACTTTAAAATTGACATTAAGGACGTTGCCGCAGTCTCCAAGAGGTTCGGCCAATTCGTATCCCCATGGCCAGACCCATAAAATGCGTCTAAAAGATGCCTTAACCCCCTCTTTATTTGTATGTAGGAAAATTTTATTAACTTCCCCAAAATATTTCCTTAAATCTTCAAAAGAAGGAGAAAAGGATGCTAGAAGCTATATTGATCTTTGGCATAATAAACGGACTCATCTACTCCCTTGTAGCATTAGGTTTCACAACTGCTTATGGAATTTCTGGAATTGTAAACCTAGCCCATGGAGCCTTCTTTGTGGTAGGCGCATATCTTTACGGCATCTTCCTACAACCCCTTTCAAACATAATCCCCCAAGAATTTTCGTTTCTGGCCCCTGTAACCGCTGCAATACTCTCAATTATTATAACTGGGGTTATTGGAAGCATTTTTTACAGAATAACACTTCACCAAATATTGGGCGATGAAGTTAGCATACTAATCACGTCGATAATTGGGTGTGTGATATTCCAAAAGTTAATTTACATAACCATGGGATACGCAGCAGCCTTCCAATTTAGGATAGAACCGCTCTTATCTGGGCAGGTTAGAGTTCTAAATACGTATGTGCCATCAGGACACGTGCTTGCAGCCATAATATCCCTTATAGCATTTTCTGTTCTAGCAATCTTCATTTCAAAAACAAAAACCGGGAGAGCTATGAAAGCCCTCTCCCAAGATTTAGAATCAGCCATGCTGATGGGAGTGAGCACAGAAAAAATGTACACATTCACATCGCTGCTTTCAGCAGGATTAGCCAGTCTAGCGGGCATACTATACACATCAGCATTAACTCAGGGAGCTGCTTCACAAATGTGGATGCAGGCGCTTGCAATCTCATTCACCGTTGTCGTCTTAGGCGGACTTGGAAGCATAAAGGGCTCCATATTTGGAGGTCTAATATTTGGCATCGCAGAGTACGCTGCGACAAAGCTACTTCCGGGAGGGGGAGTTTTACAGCAATCAATCCCGTTTATCGTAATAATTATAGCACTCCTTATCAGGCCGAAAGGATTGTTTGGGAAAAAGATTGAAATGGAGTGATGCATTATGCCACTTGACACGATAACCAAATATTTTCGTAAAGCGTACACGGAATGTACAACCCGTATCTACGATATCCCTCCGCGAATGCTAGCATTCCTAATCCTTGTGATGTTCACGATACTCCCCTACCTAATCCCTTATGGCCGTTCATTGCGAGAAATACTTAGCATTCTGATATCTGCAAATTTAATGGCAATCTTAGCCGTAAGTTGGGATTTGCTTGTCGGCAGAACTGGACTAATAAGCCTAGGTCACGCGCTTTTCTACGGGGTTGGAGCCTATGGAACAGCAATATTATACAAATACTTTGGCTGGCCAATTTGGATCACGATACCGCTCGGCATGCTTGCAGGTGTAGGAATAGCATTAATTATTGGATTCCCGTGCCTAAGACTAAAAGGACCATACCTAGCCCTCCTGACTATGGCCCTCCCCTTATCAGTAACAGGCTTTCTTTATTACTTTGGAGATGTCTTCGGAAGAGAGAGAGGTATTGCAGATTTACCACGAGTCTTTCCTGGCCTAAGATTATATGACAGGTATGTTGCAGATTACTACCTTTCTCTAGTCCTATTGACGATCTGCTCAATAATAATCTATAAAGTGGCGACGTCAAAAACAGGAATGGTTTTCGTATCAATTTTAGATGATGAACTTGCAATCAAAGCCTGCGGGATAAACGTCACAAAATATAAGCTTATGTCCTTGGCCATAAGCGGATTATTCGGAAGCTTAGCCGGAGCATTCTACGCCCACATGGTTTCAGGCTCAGCTAATCCCCGCTTCTTCATGGATCCCACAGCTATACTTCCAATGGAAAACTCGCTAGTTCCAATAATAGCCACAATTTTAGGAGGAATTGGAACAATTTACGGACCAATTGTAGGAGTATACTTATACCGGTTATTACAAGATTTTGCATTCCCAAAGATATTTGAATGCTTAAAAGCTGTAGGGATAACGGTTGACGTATATTTTCAACCTCATATAGCATTGGTCGCTTTCATATCAATTATCGTGTTGCTAATCGTTAGATGGCCACGAGGAATTGTAAGGGCCATTGTGGAAAAGCTCGAAGATCTAGAAGAACCCCGAGAAGTAGAAGAGATTCTCAAAGAGAAAGCAGAAAAAGGATAATGGAGGTGACATCATGCACCTATTGGAGGTTAAAAATCTCACCAAACGCTTTGGGGGTCTCGTAGCCGTTAACAATGTGAGTTTTCATGTGGACGAGGGCGAATTATTAGGCATAATAGGGCCTAACGGAGCTGGAAAAACAACTTTATTCAATCTGATTACAGGCTATTTAAAACCGGACTCTGGGAAAATTTTGCTTAAGGGTGAGGACATAACTGGGCTTCCACCTAACAAAATAGCGAACAAAGGACTCGTTAGAACATTCCAAATTGTTAGGCCTTTCAGACATTTGCCAACAATAGCCAACGTTCTCGTTGCCCTGCAGTCTTACCGTGGAAGAAGAAGAATAGAATGGATTAAGACTGCTGAAAGGAAGGCCATGGAAATGCTTGAGGACGTTGGCTTGTCAGACATGGCGCTTGAACCAGCTGAAATCCTATCCCACGGCGACCTAAAACGTTTAGAAATTGCAAGAGCCATGGCTCTAGAGCCAGAAATAGTACTTTTAGACGAGCCCTTCGGCGGTTTGAACCCTGTTGAAACTGAATATATGGTTAAATCGCTTCAAAGAATACACTTAGACGGCCACACGCTTGTAATAGTTGAACACAAGCTCCACGCCCTCATGAAACTTGTAAAAAGGGTCTTAGTCATGCATAATGGAGAAATAATAGCTGAAGGAGCACCGGAAGAAATAGCCCAAAACAAAAAAGTAATAGAAGTCTACCTGGGAAAGGCGATCTAATGTTAGAGGTTAAAAACTTAACAGTCCACTACGACGGTGCAATGGCGCTAAATGATGTGAGCATAAACGTGAAAAAAGGAGAACTCGTATCCGTTGTAGGACCGAATGGAGCGGGAAAAACAACACTTTTAAAGGCAATTTCAGGCACGTTAAAGGAGCTACAAAGAATAAGAAGGGAAAAAGCCCATTTAACGGGCGAAATAATCTTTGAAGGGGAACGCATAGACAAACTAAAGCCATGGAGCATAGTTAAAAAGGGAATAATCCACTGTCCGGAAAGAAGAAGACTGTTCTCAGAAATGACAGTCTATGAAAATCTTATGATGGGAAGCTACCTAAGAAAGGATAAGGATGAAGTTAAAAAGGACTTGGAAAGGGTTTACCAACTATTCCCGGTACTAAAGGAAAGGCGGAACCAGATGGCCCAAACATTAAGCGGAGGGGAAGGACAAATGCTTGCAATAGCAAGGGCCCTCATGGCAAGGCCAAAACTGCTCATGATAGACGAGCCATCCCTCGGCCTTGCACCCATAGCAAAACAAAAAGTTTTCGAAAGCATAAAAGAGATATGGGAATCCGGAGTAACAATACTTCTAGTAGAACAAGACGTAAGCATGGCCCTAAGCCTAACCACAAGAGGATACGTCCTAACCCACGGCAGAATAGCAGCCCATGGAACATCAGAAGAACTCTTAAAAAACGAGGACCTAAGAGAAATGTATATAGGCATATAAAACACATCATAATTAAAATTTCAAGAGGAGAACAAAATGGTAAAGTCCAAATCAGACCAAGCCTTGGAAGAATACCTAAAAAGGCCGTGGACAAAATGGTACCGTCAAGGCACCCCCCTAGACATAAACGTCCCAGAAACAACCGTAATAGAGAAAGTTGAAGAAAGCTACAAAAGATGGGCAGACAAGGTTGCAGTAATCTTTTATGGAAGAAAAATAAAATTTAAGGAGCTGCGTGATAGTTTCTTAAGATTTGCAACAGCCCTACATGATTTGGGAATAAGGAAAGGCGACGTAGTCGCCATCTACCTACCAAATTGCCCACAATTCATCATTTCATATTTTGGCATCCTAAAGATTGGGGGGATAGCCACCACAGTGAGCCCCCTTTATACACCACGCGAAATTGCCTACCAGCTCAGAGACAGCGGAGCAAAAGCAATTGTATGCTTAGACCTCCATTATGAGAAGGTTGAAAAGGCATTAGAAGAAGCTCCTCTAGAACATGTCATAATAACAAGCATATCAGAATATTTGCCCGGCCATGAAAGCTTGGCTGCGAGACTAATGGGAAAACCGCTCACTGAGGAAGTGAAAAAGGGACGCGAACTACTATACTTCCAAGATCTTTTAGAAAAATACCCGCCAAATCCGCCGGAAGTTAAAATTTCACCAGACGATGTAGCTGTCTTGCCCTACACGGGTGGAACAACAGGTGATCCTAAAGGAGCAGTCTTAACCCATAGAAACATAGTTGCATTACAAGAGCAGATGAAGGCCATGTTTCCGGATATAGAAGACGGAAAAGAAAGCGCAATAGCCGCTTTGCCTTTCTATCACATTTACGGTCAGTCAGTTATCATGTTAACAGGCGCCTTCCGCGGCGGCACAGGAATACTATTTGCTAAACCAGAATTAGATGAAATACTTGATGCAATCCAAGACTACAATGTGACACTTTTCTACGGAGTCCCAACCCTTTACAAGTATTTGGTAGATCACCCCAAGACTAAGAGGATAAACTGGAAAAAGATTAAATACCTATTCTGCGGTGCTGACACCCTCCATGAAGCGACAAGAAAATTGTGGATTAAGTTCACAGGACGCTTAATACATGAAGGCTACGGATTAACTGAAACCACTGCGGTTTCTCATACAAACCCACCCGACAGAAATAAGCCAGGATCCTTCGGCATTCCATTACCAGGCACATACGCAGCAGTAGCTGACCCCGAAAAGAACGAGTTCTTACCCCCGGGCGAGGTTGGCGAACTCGTCTTAAGCGGCCCACAAATAATGAGAGAATACTTAAACAAGCCTGAAGAAAATGCCAAGTGCTTCTTTGAAGCAGGAGGCATGAGATGGTTTAGAACAGGCGACATGGTGAAAATGGACGAGGAAGGATACTTCTACTTCGTCGAAAGAAAGAAAGACCTCATAAAGTATAAGGGTCTATCAGTTTACGCGCACGAAGTGGAAGAAGTTCTATACCAGCATCCAAAGATAAAGGAGGCAGCAGTAATAGGAGTGCCGGATCCGGAAGTCGGCCAGAAAATTAAGGCCATCGTTGTTCCGCATCCAGACTACCGCGGAAAACTTACAGAGGAAGAGGTCATTAAATGGTGTGAAGAGAGACTGGCCCACTACAAAGTTCCAAAAATTGTAGAGTTCAGAGGAGAAGTTCCAAAGACAGACGTTGGAAAAGTAGACCATAAAAGGCTCAGAGAAGAAATTTTCAAGCTTACAAAGTAAAAAGGGTTTTATTGCCCCTTCTTTAAGAAAATGGTAAATAAGCGTTTAGGAAAAGTGTTGAAATTTGAATAGAGCCTTTGAAGGTTTAATCACAAAACTTGCAAAGCTCAGGAAAATCAAGAAAATCAGCCTTTCAAGAAGTACTTATTCCAATCTGATTCAAGCCGGGGTTGGCATATCCATACTATTAGGAACAGTTTTCAGCGCCTTAGGCCTATACGGACTTGCAACAGGAAAAGGAATAGTTTTCACTGTTGGAGCTGGAACGATAAGCTTTGACCCATTTTTATCCGCGCTACTTACAACCATAGCTGGGATTATGCTAACATTTGAGGGAACAGCCCTAATGAGAGCTAGCCTTCAAGCTTCTCGGCTGATAATTTCCTCAATAATCCTTGGATACTTCACCATTAACATTCCGGCAATTCTTTTAGGGCTCAATTACGGTTTAGCGGCGGGTGTCTCCGCAATAATTTTTGGCTATCTTTGGTTAATCACGATTCTAGCTTGGCTACAAAGAGGCGAATAGCCAATTCCCTTAAATGGCTAAAATAAATTTAAACTCAAACCCAAAGAGTGTTAAAGTTAAAAGTCTTTTAAAGCTGTTTAATCATTTCGTAAAGATTTCGGTTTTTCTTTAACCTTTTTGCCCTACTACCTATTGGATCGTGAAGAAGTTTAAAGCCAAAACTAGGCTGCATTAAATATAAATAGGAATATTAAAATTCTAGGGAATGCGTATTATCCACTCGCATGAGACGTTCTTTGGGGTTTCGTTGGGTCTAGGATCTGGTGGACAGAAGATGCATTGCACTTTTGCCGATGGGTTTACAGTTTTAACAAATCCTAGGCGGGATTCGTATGGGAAACCTATATTCTTGCATGGGTACTCTATCCCCAACCTTTTCATGACGTAATTTTGTCTGGAGCAGTTAATCGTTCTCATTCTAATAATGTTGTTTGACAACTTTTCTAAAGTTATGTTTTCGAAAAGGGTCCAGTGTGAGAGATTTAACGCTTTAATTATTGAATCAGCGTCTTTCCCAGAAACTATTGAAAGGTCTACAAGTATTTTTGCCTCCCTAGCTCCGAACTCCTTAAAGAGTTCAGCAAACTCAGAGGCTTGGAAACTGTCAATACCAAACTTTTTAATAGCTATCCACTCGCTTTTAAACCAAGCGGAGCTATATACTTGCACCATGTTTTTCAACACTTCGAACAATTCACGCTTTGGAAGTTTCTTAAACGTGTTTTGCTTCTCCATAGTCAACCAACCACTGAGCTATTTTGCGTAAATGTTATTTCGTTTCAACGGCAAAAAGCTTGCCATAGCATATCAAAGTCTGATGAACAAATCTTGTAAAGAAAGAAAGGAGAGACGTTAGCTTTAGACAGTTTTTGCCACTGCAGCACCAATGCGGGAAAATTTCATTGCGTCAGACATGGAGCCCTCAATCGTGTACTGT
>Ga0207433_10009336_pt1 | contig 15625 bp, 11 predicted proteins | sample YelNatPaOPGAMG01_FD_187559 | JGI IMG/M metagenome (GOLD analysis project Ga0207433, IMG submission 187559) | Hot spring thermophilic microbial communities from Obsidian Pool, Yellowstone National Park, USA - OP-RAMG-01 (SPAdes) (version 3) | ecosystem: Environmental > Aquatic > Thermal springs... | reverse complement strand
ACATATTATATATAATATGGGAAATTATTATAAGTTTAATTAGAAAGATAAATAAAATAGCTAGATTGGATTCTAGTTTAAATTATATCTTTTTTTATAAATAAATAAAAGGTAGCTTTGTGGATAATGTAATCTTATGGGGTTTGGGGGTTGGTTTTTATATCTCGGAAGAAACTCGGCTACAAGTAAATTTCCTGACGGAAATTTCTCGCAGCCCGCCCCTCGCGGTGCTCGCCTTTTCCGCTTCGCGGAAAAACTCGCCCATCGCTGCGGGCTTCTCGTCCCAACGAAAGCCAAGAAGTTGGCTTTCTCCCTGTTCCCAAACCCACTTCGTTCGTTTGTGCCCAGGGTGGGACTCGGCTACAAGTAAATTTCCTGACGGAAATTTCTCGCAGCCCGCCCCTCGCGGTGCTCGCCTTTTCCGCTTCGCGGAAAAACTCGCACATCGCTGCGGGCTTCTCGTCCCGACGAAAGCCAAGAAGTTGGCTTTCTCCCTGTTTTCAAACTCACTTCGTTCGTTTGTGCCCAGGGTGGGACTCGAACCCACAAGTCTTTTGAAAGACAAAGGATTTTAAGTCCTTCGCGTATGCCAGTTCCGCCACCTGGGCATTTAGATATTTTAAAATTTAAAAAAGCCAATTCAAGAACTAACTTCTATTTTAATTTCAAAAAATTTCTTGTCAATTGCTTAATTTTTAAAATATTTTTTAAGCAATAATTCAAAATAATGATATTAATCTACCAAGATTTAAGATAATGTCCGGTTTCAGATAGATATGTACACCTATTAAGTTTGTAAAGCGATAACATCTTTTGTTGGAACTAGGATATTTGAGCTTTAAAAAGGTATTCGGACGGCGACCATTATATCTGTCCCTCCTCTTTTTTTAAATGTCCTAAGTAGATAATATCATATGGATCAATACAAATACTTGACGTCATTATTTTAATTTTTATAATTAATTTTAGCCGAATAAAAGGTCGACCTTTGAAAGAAAAACTTGATAATCATGACTAACCAATCAAAAGATCAGGAATTTCTCGAGTATATTGCTAAAGCGATTGTGGATTATCCTGATGATGTTAAAGTAACTCGGACAATTGATGAAATGGGAGTACTTTTAACTTTAAAGGTTAATCCAAAAGATATGGGCCGAATCATCGGTCGTCAAGGATCAACTATTAGAGCCATTCGATCTTTGACTCGTTTAGTTGGCCTCAGAAATAATGCTCGAGTGAACTTGAAGATTGAAGAACCAGAAGGTTCTTCAAGAAAGAGCGATAGTTCTGTTGAAAAAGAAATGGAAAATTTGGGAAATTTTTAATTTAGAAACTTGCTCTTTATAAAATACCGTTATTTTGTTAAATTTCTTTAGCAAAAAGCGGATAAAAATTTAGAAAATGAGCCCCTCACAAGGGGTTCATTTTCTTTAAAAATAAAAGATATGAAGAAAAACAATCCAAAAAATTTTTATATTATCTCTCTTTTTCCAGAAGTTTTTTGTTATTTTAATAGTTCTATTTTAAAGCGCGCGCAAGAGAAAAAATTGATTAAGATAAAAATTGTTAACCCGCGCGATTTTACTAATGATAAGCATAGAATTGTTGATGATAAACCTTATGGTGGTGGTCCAGGAATGGTAATGAAAATTGAACCGATTTATAAAGCATTAAAATGGATTAAAAAACAAATAAAAAATAAAAATGAGAAAACACATGTAATTTTATTTTCTTTGCGCGGAAAAAAATTTGATCAAAAAACAGCTAAAAAATTAACTCAATATGATAATTTAATCTTGATTTGTGGGCACTATGAAGGAGTGGATGAACGAGTCGCTAAATATTTAGTTGATGAGGAAATTTCAATAGGGGATTATATTTTGAGTGGCGGCGAAATTCCGGCAATGGTTGTTGTTGATACAGTTAGCCGTTTAGTTCCAGGGGTTTTAGGCAAATATGAATCACTTGAAGAAATTAAAGGAAGCTATCCTGTTTATACTCGGCCAGAAACAATTATAATTAATGGCAAAAAAAGAAGCGTACCTAAAGTATTGCTTTCTGGTGATCACAAGAAAATAGCCGAATGGAGAAAAAATAAAAAAGCAATTATTTGACGAAAATAATTAAAATTGATATAATTTAATTCTTAATATTAAATTCAACTTAATGAAATAAAGCTATGATTGAAAAAATACCTCAATCTATAAGAACATCTGAACAACAACAAGAAAAAGAGGAAAAAAAGAAAGAATTAAAGAAATTTCTTCCGGTTGATCTCCAATTAAAATTCGTTTTCCAAAAACCAGAAAAAGAAAAATGGCAATTTGAAGGCGAATTGCTTAAAAGAAGACATTCAGAAATAGATGAAGATAAGATATTTTATGAAGCAATAACAGAAATCAATAAAAAAGATATAGAAGAAATAAAAAAACTCCAAGAAAAATCAAAAGAAAAAAGAAAAGAAATCACTGATAATCTGGATGATTATTTATTTTTAAAACAAGCTATGCAAAAATGCTTTGATGAAGAATGGCCAGATTCAGCTGGTAAAATCGCCCTTGCTTTAAATGATTCAAAATCAGCTAAAAAAGCTATGCAAAAATGTTTTGATAGAGGATGGCCAGATTCAGCTGGTAAAATCGCCCTTGCTTTAAATGATTCAAAATCAGCTAAAAAAGCTATGCAAAAATGTTTTAATAAAGAATGGTTAGATTCAGCTGGTGAAATTGCCCTTGCTTTAGTTGATAAAGATCCTGAAACAGCTAAAAAAGCTATGCAAGAATGTTTTGATAAAGAATGGCTAGATCAAGCTGTTAAGATTGCCCTTGCTTTAGTTGATAAAGATCTTAAAACAGCTAAAAAAGCTATGCAAGAATGTTTTGATAAAGAATGGCTAGATCAAGCTGTTAAGATTGCCCTTGCTTTAGTTGATAAAGATCCTGAAACAGCTAAAAAAGCTATGCAAAAATGTTTTGATAAAGGATGGCTAGATAAAGCTGGTGAAATTGCTCTTGCTTTAAATGATCTAGAATCAGCTAAACAAGCTATGCAAAAATGTTTTGATAAAGAATGGCCAGGTGCAGCTGGTGAAATTGCTCTTGCTTTAAATGATTTAGAATCAGCTAAACAAGCTATGCAAAAATGTTTTGATAAAGAATGGCCAGGTGCAGCTGGTGAAATTGCTCTTGCTTTAAATGATTTAGAATCAGCTAAACAAGCTATGCAAAAATGTTTTGATAAAGAATGGCCAGGTGCAGCTGGTGAAATTGCCCTTGCTTTAGTTGATAAAGATCCTGAATCAGCTAAACAAGCTATGCAAAAATGTTTTGATAAAGGATGGCTAAGTTCAGCTATTAAAATTACCCTTGCTTTAGTTGATAAAGATCCTGAAACAGCTAAAAAAGCTATGCAAAAATGTTTTGATAAAAGATGGCCAGATTCAGCTGGTGAAATTGCTCTTGCTTTAAATGATTTAGAATCAGCTAAAAAAGCTATGCAAGAATGTTTTGATAAAGGATGGCCAGGTTCAGCTACTAAAATCGCTGTTGCTTTATCTGATAAAGATCCTGAAACAGCTAAAAAAGCTATGCAAGAATGTTTTGATAAAGAATGGCCAGGTTCAGCTGGTGAAATTGCCCTTGCTTTAGTTGATAAAGATCCTGAAACAGCTAAAAAAGCTATGCAAGAATGTTTTGATAAAGGATGGCCAGTTTCAGCTGCTAAAATTGCTCTTGCTTTAGTTGATAAAGATCCCGAAACAGCTAAAAAAGCTATGCAAAAATGTTTTGATAAAAGATCTTCAGATTCAGCGGCTGAAATCGCTCTTGCTTTAGCTAAAAACTTTAAATTTATTCCTGAAACAGAAAGATTACTTAAAAACATTAATGAATTAAAAGTGGACTTTTATGATGGGGAAAAAATAGTTGATAACTTACTTAAAGAAAACCAAGATTTAGGATTATTTAAAAAGGAATATCTTTCCAAATATCTCTTTATCAAAAAATTCGCCCAAAAAATTAATGATAATATTGAAGAATCTAAAAAATGGCAAAACTCAGAAGAATTCTTTGATAAACACAATCTAGATATTGTTAATCTTCATTCAATAGATCTTAATCTTTCCACCCAGCTTTTAAAAAACCTGTTCTCCCGAGGCCTATCTTTTGCTGATAGTTATCTTAATGTTTTTAAACCAATACTTGATAACCAAAAGGTTATTGAATCAATTAAGGAATACATAAAATCCAATAACAATCTTAATGGTTACAACCTTTCTGATTTATTAGAAATATCCTCATCTTATCATAATATAAATGATGAAAATCTTTTTATTCAAACCATTGAAGCTAATAAAACCAAGGATTTTAAAGAAGTAAAATCAGAATTAAATAGAACTCTTTTAAAGAAAGTTGCTGAAAATTTAGGTATTCAAACCGAAATTTCTGAACAAGAATTATCCAAGTGGAAAATCAAATATTTTGCCAATCTCATTACTAATCAAGAAATGCTTAAAAATAAAGGAGACGAATACAATCTTAAACTTTTCAACCACCTTCTTAAATCAGTTTTTGAAAATAGATTTAATGATTTTATTTCTAATTTAAATCAAGAAGATGAAATTGGCAGAGAAATAGCTAAACATAATCAAAAAGTAGAAAAAGAATTCAAAGAAAAAGGTATTAATTGGGATAATTGGCTTAATTTTCAAGAACAGGTCATTATGACTGTTGATACCCAAAAGAAACAAGATAGAGAAGCTTTATTTAATCAATTTGAATCGCGTTTTAAACAATGGCAAGAACAAATCAATAAATATGAACCTCGTTTAAAATCATCCTTAGAAAAAGACCTAGCTCAATTAAAACAGAAGAAAAAAGAATTTGACCCTTCTAAAATCAATCTTAATAGCCCCAATTGGCTAGAAGAATTATTGCCTAGTTATGCTAAATCTTTAAAATATCTCCAAAGTAGAGACCCCAATTTTAAACTACCCATAGAAGTAGAAGAATCATTTAACCACTTACTTGAAACAATTGAAGTTCTAACTCAAGAACAACAAAAAGAAAAAACTGTTAAAAAAGATTTTATTGTTAAAGCTTGGGATCGAGATCCTAAAAAAGATATGTTTCAAGGAAATGAAACAGCTTGCTGTATTGCTGTTGGCGTTAAGGAATCGCCTCCAGGTGGAGGACTTATTACTCATCATCCAGAAACCATTTTTCAATATCTCATTGATAAAGGTATTAACATTGCAGAAATTATTGATCCTGATACTAATGATGTTATTGCTCAAACCTGGCTATTTGTTACATTAGATCAAAACAACAAACCCGTTCTTGTCGCTGATAATTTCGAAGTTAATAATCGCTATCCAGCTGGTAATAATGTCAATCGTGGTATTCGAGAATCAATGTTTCAATTTCTCACTAGATATGCAAAAGCATGCAATATTGAAAAAGTAGTTTTGGGCAACGTTGGAACAAATGATGTTGAATATGGAGATTTAAAATCTATTAAATTGCCTCCTATTAAAAAACTAGGTGGATATTTTAATGATGATGAATATTATTTAGAAACTTTAAAAAACATTACAGCAAGAGAGTTAAAATAAATTATTTTTGAAAAAAATAATTAATGTAATCATTTAAGAAGCAAAGAAAAAAGATATAAGAAAATAATGATTTTTACACGAGTAAAAAATATTTTATTAATCCTATTTCAAAAAGAGGGAGCTAAAAATTAAGAACCATAGAAAATAAGTATAACCTTAAAAAATCTTTTGATTATTTAGAAATAAAGTTACAAGATAAAAATATCAGGAAGGAAAAATAAAAAAGCAATTATTTGACGAAAATAATTAAAATTGATAAGATATCTTAAAAGATAATAGTCGCCTTATTAATAAATAAAAAATTTATGTCTTTGTTAACAATTATTTTGATTATTCTTATTCTTATTGTTGTTTGGTTTATTGGAATTTACAATTCTTTAATTCGAAAAAGAAATCAAGTTAAAGAAGCAGCTTCAGATATTGATGTTCAATTAAAACGTCGTTATGATTTAATCCCGAATTTAGTAGAAACAGTAAAAGGTTATGCCAGTCATGAAAAGCAAGTCTTTGAAAATGTAACGGCAGCCCGAGCGCAGGCAATGAGCGCCCAAGGTTTTAAAGAAAAAGCCAAAGCAGAGGATTCATTGTCTAATACTTTAAAAACTTTATTTGCCGTAGCGGAAAATTATCCAGAGTTAAAAGCGAATGCTAATTTTTTGGATTTACAAAGAGAATTGGCTGATACCGAAAATAAAATTCAAGCAGCGCGCCGATTTTACAATAGCAATGTTTTAGAATTCAATACCAAGATAGAAACTTTCCCTTCTAATATTGTTGCAAATCTTTTTAAATTTAAGAAGGCTGAATTTTTTGAAGCAGAAAAACCAGAAGAAAAAGAACCAGTAAAAGTACAATTCTAGTTAATTTTAATTATTATGGCAACAGTATATACTTTTAAAAGTAGTAATGTTCGTAAAACTTGGTTATTAATGGGTTTGTTTTTAGTTTTTATTGTGGCTTTAGGTTGGTTTTTAAGTTATTATTTTAATTCGCCAATCATTTTTTATTATGCTTTGGCTTTTAGTTTGGCGATGAATATTATTAGTTACTGGTTTTCTGATAAAATTATTCTGTCAATGACTCATGCAAAAGAGGTTAAATTTGAAGATAATCCTGAGCTTTATCGGATTGTGGAAAACTTGTGTATAACTGCTGGCCTGCCAATGCCTAAAATCTATATTTTGCCAGAAAAAGCGCCGAATGCTTTTGCGACTGGTCGAGATGCCAAACATGCAGTCATTGCTTTAACCGAGGGCCTGCTTCAAAAGCTAGATCGTTCAGAATTAGAGGGTGTTATTGCTCATGAGTTATCGCATGTTGGCAATCGAGATATTCTACTTCAAACAGTTGTGGTGGTATTGGTTGGTTTTGTGAGTATTTTGGCAGATATTTTTTTGCGAGCGAGTTTGTGGGGTGGTGTAAGAAGAAGAGATGATCGAGAAGGTGGTTCTCTTTTGGGTATTTTAACACTTATTGGTTTTATTTTTGCTATTTTGTCGCCCTTGATTGCTCAATTAATTCAATTAGCTATTTCTCGGAAAAGAGAATTTTTAGCTGATACTTCTGCTGCTTTATTAACTCGCTATCCAGAAGGTTTGGCTAAAGCATTGGAAAAAATTGCTTCTGATCCAACACCAATGCGTTATGTTTCCAATGCTACTGCTCATCTTTATATTGATAATCCTTATAAAGGAAAACAAAGAACTTCATGGCTAGTGAAATTATTTATGACGCATCCGCCAATTGAAGAAAGAATTAAAGCTTTAAGAGAAATGGCTCTTTAAAATTTAAAAAAGAAAATTTTAGATGATTTATAAAATTTAATTACTACATTCTGCGGATTCTATTGAAATTATTGATCATGGTTTAATATAAAATTTCGTTAAAGATTGGAGGGGTCGCATAGCGGTCTAGTGCGGTTGCTTGGAGAGCAACTATAGGGGAAACCCTATCGTGGGTTCGAATCCCACCCCCTCCGCCAGTTGAAAAAAGTTGTTGCTGGCTCGCCCTCTGCGAGGGCTCGCCAGCCGATTTTAAGCGCAAAATTGAATTTTTTGTCTTTGTTCCGCGAAGCGGAACACCAGAAGCGGGCTTTTCTTATTTTCAATTTTTGAGAATGTAATTACCAACCAATTTGGTAACGGTTTGGTAGAATAATCAGTAAAAGTCGATCCTTAACGAAAGAAGACACGGCGGGATAAATTACTTGACACCAAATCAGAAATTGTTAAACCCTCACACCAAAATTTGTAAAATTTATGGCATGGGGTAAAATTAAAAATAGAAGATTCTTTAAAAAAGAATTTAAAAGGTCGAGCGCCATCAACTGATTTAGGTCGGTCAGTTGATGGAAAATTAACAATCAATTTTAATTTTTTCGTTACCAAATTGGCTGGATAATACAAATAATAAAAATATGAAAAAGCAACTTATATTTTTAGTAATTGTTATTATTATATTATTTTCTCATTCAGTATCTGCTGATCAATCAATCAAAAAGATTACTTCAGATAATTATGAAATTACTTATGATAGTTCAACTAATTTATTTGTTTATCCTTTAGAGCATTCTATTGACCGCTTAATCAAAATAAAAAATATAGGAAACAGAAACATAAATATCGATTTTCAACCAAAGCTGATTATTGATGGAAAAAATATTGAAATTCGAACCTGGCCACAATGGCTTCCTAAATATATAAAACCCAATGATGAAGTGGATTTTGTAATGAAAGTGGAATGGACCTCAGATCTTACTAATGGATGGCAGGATGGAAAAATTTATGAGTATCCTTTTCAAATAGACATTAATATTGATAATAACCCAGTTAAAATTACATTAAATAATCAAGTTTTGGTTGAAAAGACTCATGAGCATATGAAGGGAATAAAAACGAATTCAAAAATTAGTGGTTATGTAATTGATGCATCAACAAATAAACCAATAGAAAATGCTGATGTTGAAGTCCGGTCTTATCCAGGACTGACATATCAAACCAAAACAGATTCTTCTGGTTTTTATAGCGTTCCTGTTAGAGCTTATCAAAGACAGTTTTTAAAAAATTACATACAATACAACATAAATATTAAAAAAGAAGGCTATGAAAATGTAAATTATGCAGTTTCTCCTAAAGAAAATGAAGAAATTAAAACAAAAAGTAAAATGTTAAAAGAAACGGAACGAGCAGAATATAGGTTGATAAATAAAATTTATACCGGGCTTCCTGCTACAAGAGTTGATTTTTCAAAGGATTACAAATACTTTGCGACAGTCCCGTTTCATAGCAGTGAAAAAATTGATTTTATAAAAGAAAATGCCTATTTACATTTTTTTAGTTCAAATGGAACTTTGCTTTGGAAATATAAATTAGATAACGAAATACCAACAGTAGATGTTTCTGATGATGGTTCATTAATTGTCACAGCTCATCGACCAGCTGTTGAGAGGTGGAATAGTGATAATTATTATATCATTCTTTTTAATAATTCTGGAAATGTCATATGGAATTGTCATATCCCAAATATGAGCACAGAGACGACTGAAGATGGCATAAGTGAAGTTAGAATTTCACATAATAATAAATATCTTGCTGCTGGCACCTGGTTTGGTAAGTTTTATTTAATTGATTTAGATACAAGAAAAATTTTGTGGAACAAAGATTTTAATAATGCACAAGTAAGTTATATTCTATTCAAAGAAGATGACAGTTCGATCTATGTTGGCGCTGACCCTTATTTGTATAATTTTGACACGAAAGGAAATCTAAAATGGAAATCAATTATTGGTTCATGGCCATACGATATGGACTTATCTAAAAATTATATTTTTGTGGGTGGAAAAGCGGGAAGATTTATTAGTTTATTTGATAAAAATACCGGTAATGTTATTTGGAGATATCCTGTGGATGCCCGATCAGACAATTTATTGATTTCTCCAGATGAATCTTATTTTGTTTATCAAAGTAGTAATGGAGATTTGGCAATAAGTAATGCATTCTTTAACGCTTCGGGTAATTTAATGTTTAATCTTAAAGGAGCCAATAGCGGATTTATTACTAGTGATAGTAATTACATGGCTTATTATGATGGGAGCTCTGTTCATTTGGTAAATAGAAATGGCAATGAGTTATGGTCATACACATTGGATCCTATGAAATGGCCTACACCCAGAGGGGCAGTATATATATCTGATGACAAAACAAAAATCATAGTTGCCGATGCCGTTAATGGATATGTATATTTTTTTGAAGGCGGAATTGAAAAAATAAACAATAACAAGACAGAAACAAAACGAATAAAACAAGAAATTAATCAATCAAATCAAGATGTTTTTAATAAAATACAAAGTAAAACTTTATGGCAAAAAATAATAGATTGGTTCACAAATTTATTAAAATCTTTTTATAAAAAAATTAGAAAAGTCGTAAGTATTTTTACAATTTTATGAAAAAGTTTTTAATTTTTATTTTAATTTTGGGTTCTGTTGATTTGATAAGTTTTTTTGCTTTATTCCCATCTTCGGCTTTAGCCAGTAGCCTATCTTTAAACAGGATGAAGATAGGCACGGTTGATAGTAAACTTCCTGAAAAAGAAATTAGAGATTATTACGCCAAAATGGAGCCTATAATGCTTAAATATTTTGGACCTCCATTTTCCAATTTTGCGATAGATATCAAAGCTGATCTTAGTGATGAAAACAAAGACTCGCCGGCCGAAATCAATCCCAAAACCAAATCTTTAATTTTACAAAATCAGACAAGAAGTTATTTGGAAGGGTTAAAAAAGCATTCTAAAGAAGATGCGTTAAAAGTAATTTATGGGACAATGGAACATGAACTTTCACATGCGATGTATATTTACAAAGATTTATCAGTAGATTTTGGCGGTAAATGGGCTTATGAAGGTTGGGCAAGGTTTTTGGGAGATCTTGTTCACTCAGAAATAACCAACATTCCCTTATCTATTTCTCCTTATTTTTTTCTTTATCAAGATAAAGATTTAATTATTGCCTCAGGAGAACACAGTTTTCGTTTACCAGAAAACCAAGCTTTGGCTTATGAAAAAGCAACCGCCGCCCATTTTTTATTAACCGCCGCTGCTTCAACTAACAATCTTGATTTCTATAAAAATTTAAACAGCCAAATATACGATTATCTTGAAACTAAAGATTTTACACCTTTACCTTCAGGAATGAAACAGCCATTAGGTTTTAAAGATAAAGTCGCATTAAGCTTTGAAGAGTATAAAAAGATAATCAAACCCTTACTGATCGGCGTTAAAATTGATGGAGTTGATGCTTATGATTGGTATTTCAATGCCATAGAATTTCTTTCCGACTGTAAAGTGGGAAAATATTTATGGATATATACTAATTATAATTCGGATAATCAACCCGATAAATTATCTGCCTTTGCTTTTAATCGCGTGAAAACCGCTAAGGGTTGCGAGGAGAATATTATTACTAATACTAAGATAAATGTCGCTCTTATCAATTCTTTTGGAAAAGTTATTTTAGATAAAACAATTGATGCTGATTCTTATGGGCAAATAGAAATTAAATTTTCTCCCGAAGAAATTCCAGCCGGCGCTTATTTGGCTTCAGCTTTCTTAAAGGATGATCCAAGTGTTAAAAATAAAATATTTTTAATAAAAAGACCAAACAATATTGAAAATAAGAAAAATTATTTATATGGTGTTTTACTGGATGAAAATAATCAGTTGGTAAATGGAGATTTTGTTTCTCTTGTTAAATCTGATTTTAATTTTGTTTATAAAGATAACGGCTTATTTATCCTTAATGTCCCCGATTCTGTGAATAAAGTTGTTTTAACTTTTCTTGGCGCAAATTATGAAGTAACAAAAGGACCTTTTGCGAGAGTGTATGCTATAAATTTAACTCAACAACAGATTAACGATGCCAATTCAAAAAGCAAGACAGAACTTGAAGCGGGTAAAATTGGGGCGCAAGAATCATTAGAAAAGGAAAATAAAATAAACAAATCAACCGAGCCATTAGTGAAAGAGGGTATATTTTTAAAAATTGTTAGGTGGTTCCAAAATCTATTAGATTTTCTATTTAAAAAGAAATAAAATCGGTTCGGATTTTTTCAAATACACACCGCCAATCAGAAAAAGAGGTTGCTGGCTCGCCCTTGGAGTTTATCCGCCGAATTGGTGGAAGGGCTTGCCAGCCAATGGCAGCTGCAAAATTGCCCCGAAAAATTTACTTTGTAAATTAACAGGGTAAAGATTTTTTCAAATATACACCGCCCAGCAAATTTTGCTGCCGCAAAATTTGCGGTAGTTAGTAATTTGTAGTTTGTAATTTTAGATTGAGGTTGGAAATAAAAATGTTTAAAAAGCCTTGACCAGTTAGAAATTATCAAAATAGAAAACAAAATAAAAAAGCTTATAATAAAGATATAAAGAAGATTATTACAAAAATATTATTTCGCCAATAAAATAACATTTTTTATGAAAAAACCACCAAAAATTATTTTATTTATTGTAGCATTTTTTATTTTATTAATAACGGGTTATTATGTATATCAACTTTTTATTATTCCTAAATTAACCAAACTAAATACGCCCACCTTTCAATATCCGCGTCAGAGCGTTGTCTATAATTTTTTTATCCGAGCTACAACGGGTAGTATGATAGTGACTTTTGGCGATAAAGATATGCCCGCTTCGCAACTAACAACCGAATTAGAAAAGGATTTGCAAAATATTAAATCAGCCGGCTTTGATGGAATAAAATTAAACTATTATTTTGGGACTGATACTGACTTTAGTAATTATTTGGTCAATCGAGTGGCTCTTCACGCGGCCAAACAGGGTTTATATCCGATAGGGGTTTTGTATAGAGGAAAAAGCAAGCCCAAAGATCGGCCATTTACTGCCGAAGAAATGGTCAATTGGCAAAAATTCGTAGCTGAAGAAGTAGAAAACAATAAAAATATTATTTATTTTTGGGAAATATGGAATGAGCCAAGCATTGAATTATTTAAATATGGTTCGCCAGAAGAGTTTGTGGAATTGCTTAAAGCAACTTATCCGGTTATCAAAAAAGCCAATCCCAATGCTAAAGTCATTGTCACTTTAAGCGCTGAAGGAAGAGATAATACTAGCTTTGAGGATAAAGTTTTGGCTTTGGGTGGCGGTGATTATTTTGATATTTTAAGTTTTCATCCCTACGGCGCTAATCCGTATTTGCAAGAAGAATTAATTAAAGAAGCAATTGCTCGCGAAAAATCATTAGTGGCGAAATATAATAATCGTTGGCCATTAGTCATTAGTGAAATCGGCCAGCCAGCTAGTGAGGTTTCAGAAGAAGAGCAAGCAAGATTGGCAAAATTTCTTTATACTGAAGCGGCTAAAAACAATTTACCAGTTACTTGGTATTATTGGAGCGATGAGCGTTTGCCAAAAGATCATGAAGGAATTGGCGGAGGCGCCAATTGGGGCTTAATTCGGTATGATGGAACCCAAAGGCCTGTTTTTAATGTCATTAAAGAGTTTTTACAATAAACTTAGCAATTTTTTAAATATTTTTTGTAAAATAAATTATATTTAAAAGGCTTTAATTTTATAAAATTTTGAAGTAAAATATTAATAATTATAGAAAATAGAGCTTATTTTTAAAAAGATAAAAACAATAAAAAGATATTAATTAAAAGGCAGTTAGAAAATTATTTTTTTACTTTATGATTCTTCATTTTTTAATTATTATTTTTGGTTTGGCTCTTTTTGAGGTAATTAGCAGTATTGATAATGCGGTTATTAATGCTCATGTTTTAAAAACTTTGCCAGAGAAATATCGCAAGATATTTTTATTTTGGGGATTACTTTTTGCTGTTTTTATGGTTCGAGGCCTTTTACCATTTATTATTGTTAAAATCGCTAACCCTTCCTTAACTATTACTCAAACTTTTACTGCGGCTTTTTCCTCTAATCAAGAAATTATTTCTTATGTAGAAAAATCAAAGCCTCTTCTTCTTTTGGCTGGGGGAGTGTATCTTTTTTTGGTTTTTTTAAATTGGCTTTTTCTCGAAGAAAAAAAGTATGCTTTTTTAGTTGAGGGTTTTATTCATCGCCGAGGATTTTGGTTTTATGCTATTTCTTCATTGTTTTTAACCTTTGTAATTTATTTTGCAATTCATCGAAATCCTGTTTTGGCTTTATCCGCTTCTATTGGAGCAACGGCTTTCTTTATTACTGATGGCTTTAAAAAAAATTCCGAAACAAAAGAAAAAGAGCTTCTGAGTCCTCATTTAAGCGCTTGGAGTAAAATTCTTTATTTAGAAATTTTAGATGCTTCTTTTTCATTGGATGGAGTTATTGGTGCTTTTGCTTTCACTATTTCTGTTCCTCTGATTCTTTTAGGTAATGGTTTAGGAGCGTTGGTGGTGAGAGAGTTTACTGTTCGAGGTATTAATTTAATTTCAAAGCTTACATATTTAAAAAATGGGGCAATGTATTCAATTGGTTTTCTTGGGGGATTAATGATTTTAGAAAGTTTTGGTCGCGAATATCCATTTTGGTTGGCTCCTTTAAATACTTTTGTTTTGCTTTTAATTTTTTTGTATCTTTCTTATAGAGAAATAGAGCATTTTAAAATGGGCGAAGTGAAGGACGAGAAAAAAGAATAAAAATTTTTATGAAAAATAAACTGGGAATTTCAAAAAATGTTTTTGTTTTGGGCTTGGTGAGTTTTTTTAATGATGTGGCATCGGAGATGATTTATCCCATTGTGCCAATTTTTTTAACTTCAGTTTTACAAGCGCCGGCATCAATAGTTGGTTTAATTGAGGGTATTGCAGAATCAACCGCTAGTCTTTTAAAATCTTTTTCCGGCTGGTTCTCGGATAAATTCAAAAAACGAAAAATTTTTATTACTGGCGGTTATTCACTTTCCACTATTGCTAAATTAATTATTGGTTTGGCAAAAACTTGGCCCTTTGTTTTAATCGGTCGTTTTATTGATCGTTTTGGCAAAGGTATTAGAACTTCAACGCGAGATGCTCTAATTGCTGAAAGTAGCGATGAAGCAACAAGGGGTAGAGCTTTTGGTTTTCATCGAACATTAGATACTTTGGGAGCAGTGGTTGGTCCTTTAGCCGCTATACTTTTGATTAAAATATTGGGCGATAATTTGCGGCCGATTTTCTTTTTTGCTTTTATTCCCGGCGTAATTGCGATTTTGCTTTTAATAATTTTTGTCAAAGAAAAAAGAGTAGAGACAGCTAAAACGGTTTTACCAAAATTTTCTTTAAAAAATTTAAGCCCATCATTTAAAGTTTTTCTTATTTGCAGTGTTATTTTTGCGATTGGTAATAGTTCAGACACGTTTTTAATTTTAAAGGCAAAAAATCTTGGACTGACAACAACTTTAGCAATTTTGGCTTATGCTCTTTTTAATCTTTTTTATGCTGTTTTTTCTATGCCCGCTGGCATTTTAAGTGATAAAATCGGCCCTCGAAAATTGCTCTTTGTTGGTTTTATTCTTTTTGCGATAATTTATTTTCTTTTTGGTATTAATCAATCTTCTGTTTTTATCTGGCCGCTTTTTATTTTTTATGGATTTTATATGGCTTTAACTGAAGGCGTTGGCAAGGCTTATGTAAGTTTAATCGGCGAAAAAGAAATGATGGCAACTTCACTGGGTGTTTATCAAATGGTTGTTGGTATCTCTACATTTTTTGCTTCTTTAATTGCTGGCCTTCTTTGGACTTATGTTGATTCTCGGATGCCTTTTATTTTCGGAGGTATAATGGCAGCCATTGCCGCTATTTTATTTGTGGTTTTAAGAAAAAAAGTAGCACAGTAAAAATATATTGTATTAATTTAGTTTGAATTATTGTTTATGAATAAGGGCATTTACTTTATTTTTCTTTCTTTTGCTTTTATTGCCGCAATGATGGCTTATCTTATTAGTTACAATGAATGGATTCATCACTATCCAACAAAAAAAGAGCCAAGGAAAATAGCTTTGGAAACAGCAATTTTTACTTT
>Ga0207433_10009335_pt1 | contig 15626 bp, 13 predicted proteins | sample YelNatPaOPGAMG01_FD_187559 | JGI IMG/M metagenome (GOLD analysis project Ga0207433, IMG submission 187559) | Hot spring thermophilic microbial communities from Obsidian Pool, Yellowstone National Park, USA - OP-RAMG-01 (SPAdes) (version 3) | ecosystem: Environmental > Aquatic > Thermal springs... | reverse complement strand
TCGCTACCGTCATTTTTGGCTTTTACCAAGTCTGGGTCAATCATGTCTATTAAGACTGGAAAGTTCTCCAAATCGGCTATTACCTTTGTGTGATCTATGATTATCTGTTTTCTGAAGTTCCAGTTTTTATTCCACCATGGAGGTTCAGACACTGAAGGTTTTATAAGGATCGATAATGGAACAACAATTGCACTGATTATTAAGATAAAAGTGAATGCCACGCCATGAATTTTCCTTCTAGAAGGTCTTGCCTTACCCATTTAACTTCTCTCCTCTCACCATAATTTTACAACATACTTCGATAATAACCTATCTGCTTAGGTATTTTTCGGGTATTATTGTGAACTTTATTTACTAATGTGTGTGTCGGGGTTTCTTTCTCTTTTATGGAATATCAAAAACCATCCAAGGGGCCATGGTAGAAGTTTGAAGATTTTCAAGTCGTGGTATATCTTTCTTCTTTGGTGTTTATGAAACCTGATTTAGCGAACCATGAGACAACGTTTTTTAGGGCCTAGGATCGCTAGACAACTCAATCCCTTTGCCAAAAATTATTTACTATGGGGAATAAAAACGTCTGGAAAACTTCCTCTTTGTTAAAACTGCAATTCATGTTTATTGTAAGCATATGTCAATTTTGAAGAAGTACTGTTCTGAACATATTATCAAACATACTCGCAATGATGCTCCAATCGTATTTTAATGCTACCTTCCTACAAGTTTCCGATAGTCTCCTGAAATCTCCTGCGCTATTCTTCCACAACTGATAATAATAAAGAATCCCGTCTATTATTTCGTCAATGTTAAAAGGATTTGCAACAGTCCCAACGCCATATTTCTTTACGACATCTTTTGGTGCTCCCGAGATATTGTAGCAAACGATGGGCATACCGCTAGACAAAGCTTCTAATACCACTATGCCAAAGGTTTCATATCGGCTTGGAAACAGCAGCAAGTGGGACGAAGAAAATAACTCTCTCAATCTCCTTTGCGGTAAGTATTCATATACTTCAACATTATCCCTAAAGGATTTTTTGAGAAAGTCGAAATATTCGCGTAGAAAACTACCCCTGCCAACTAAAAACAGAAACTTCAAATCAGGAGCTTTTCTTAAAACCTTTGGAACTATTTTAGTGAGCATATCTACCCCTTTTTGATATCTTGGATTCATGAAGATTATCGTAAATCTAGTACTTTTGACACCAGGTTTAAATTGCTTTGTATCTACGCCTAAAGGTGAATAGTAACAGTTAAAACCAAAAAGTTTCAACAATTTATATTCACTAGTATTAAGGACATGCAAAGCGGATACCGGTTTGGCTATTTTCATATATGAAAGTTTAATTAGTGAAATTGCATTGTGCACATAATTATGAAATCTAAACGGGTTAAAGATTATTGCATTAGAATGAAAAGCATAGATTACCGGGCGTTTTAGCTTATTGAATAGGATGTTAACATCGTCCCATTGTGGCGGAGTAAATTTTGCAAAATATATCAAATCAAATTTCTTGAGATCTACTTCAGAAACTAAATGTGTCTTCTCTCTCGTATTTGCCACGACTATTTCATAGCCTTTCTTATTTAGCTCAACTATCAACGACTTTTCGACATAATTGACGAGTAGTAACTTTATATTAACCATGACAACCCATCCATAGAGGATTAAGGATTGTAAAAACAGTAAGACTCGCCATTCGTATAAATTATTGCATATGTTACATTTACGTAAGCTGATGCTTTTCGAACGTAGTTCATTACATTAAGAGAAGTTATGCTCGAGTCTAAATTATATGTTGAAACGAGTACCATCGAAGCTATGGGCCTTCCGTATAGTGAAAGATCTGACTCAATTTCACTTGTCAGTAGGGCTTGAAAAGATTTTGGTGTTAAGCCGTATATTAGCCACCGAATACGGCCTGTTGTGCTCATGGTTGATTGATTGTTGTATTTCGCTATAAAGAAAACAAATGAACGTTGAGAGAAACTCGCGTAATCATGATAGTTTACCACGTACTTTTCGCCATATTCTGTCGAAAGTTTCGGTACAAGAAGTTGAAAACGAAGGACTTGCAATGATGAAGCGCAAATAAGAACGAAAACTACGACTCCCACTATAAATCGTTTAATAGTGAGGAAGCGAGTCTTTCGGTGATGGAATGAATGCCATAATGTTATGCCTGCTAGAAAAGGCGAGAAAAGCAGAAAAATAGCACCAAAACCTATCCTTAATATTAAAACCCCTTGCTGAAAGAACAAACATTGATGCTGGAATAAAAGAGAGAAGTATTAGGACATAGTATAATTTGATGCGCGCGCACAAACAAACTTGAATTTCTTTGCGCTTCCTTCCATTACACCGTACGCAATAACACGATTAGCAGTCATTAATAGTGCAGCTATCTTTGTTAAAAAATATTCGTGTTCAATGTTCCAATACTTATCACTAAATTCGGTCTTGTCATTGCAATATATGGGTAAACAGTTTTATTCACGCATATTACAGGCATATGAAGTATTTTGGATAAATCGCGAGCCACGATTAAAAATGAACCGTAATGTGTAGGTGGAGAAAACTCGCCTTTCGAAACTGTTATTATACCGCGCATTCTGTTAATCACCTATCTAGAAAAACAAAGCGTATAAAATTTATGGATAAATACTATGAACTCAACTCATTTAAAAAGAATGTTGTGTCGTAGGTAAAGATTGTAAATATGCTGTTGTCAAATATTTTGTTTTGTATTGGAATGTTTACGGCTCCTGTTTCAATCTGTTTGCCCATGTTATATTGCAAGGGCAAAAGATAGTAATGTTGAAGGAAACTGCTGGAGGGACTTAATATCCTAATTCGAGACTCGACCGGAATATTAGATATAATGAATTCGTACATACTATTGCCAAGTATGGTATATTCAGAATCGTCTCCTGAAACTCTTAACATATCGTAGCTAGATCTTACTTCCCTTCTTGAGAAAATGAAAGGTGCAAAAATTAAAGCAATAGATAGATAAATAGTAGCCACAACCAACAGCGGTTTTTTAGCCAGAAGATTAAATTTCTTCATGTTTTGGAAGTAGGGTATTATCGCTACGACAGTTAAAGGAAGTAGTGATCTCGCTAAAACCGTAGCTGAACTGAAATCGCGTATTCCAGACCCTGTAACCTTGGTAACGGCGTAAGCGCTTATTACAGTAAATAGCGCTAATAAGTAGGTGATAGAGAGAGCTAATGAAAAGAAATCATGGTCTTTCTTTAAGACGAAACTAGCTGATAAAAACGCCATTAGAATCAAAATACTCAATGCAAAAACGACCGATAGGAAAGCTATGTTTGCATCAAAAGGATTATGTATGCTCTCTAGAGTAGTCAAATGTACCTCTTGAAATCCCCAGCCTCCTTTTAAAATTGCCGCAATAGAGTTGATAAGATTTAGAATTCGATTAACATAGCCTTGAAAATATTCGAGTGAAGCAAAAAGAAATATTCGCGCAAACATTAATGTTAGAAACATAGCATTAGCAATGTTTGATGAAAAAGATTCGGAATGTTTGCCTTTGCTTTTCTTACCTAATGGAATGACGCAAAGTGCAATTAATGACACTAAACCCAATAAGAGAGTCTCCCGAAGAGACGCTAATAGAATTGATATTACTATGAAAAAAGAAACTACTACAAGATTTCGATTGTTCTGCTTTCTTACAGTAATGTAAAAAAGCAGCAGGAGAACCGGAGCAAAACTCACTTCATAGTTGTAACCCTGATTCGCCAACAAAATTGAGCCCGCAAGCAAAAGGACTGATAACCGCCGCTTCGAATCCTTCACTAAAGTGCTTGACCAAACAAAAACAAGAGACCAAACGATTATCATTATTAGTCTAATTATAAAGAAATAGGTAAGGACATAGTTAAGACCCGCAACTTCTGATAAGAAATGGACCAGAACAAATTCCAGAAAGTAATCTGCATGGTAATCCAAAGACACCAAACTACCAGTATCTTTGTAAGCCATAAGATGAGCCGAAGCCCTCATTCTAGGCACTATTCCAACCTTGTAATCAACAACTGCACCGTAGAATCCCGTGGTAAAATCGTCAATCACATAAAGTGTGCTTAAGCAAATAGCAAACGTCAAGAAAAGCAAATTCCTCTTACTTGAGAATTCTGTGCTGTTAATAACTATTAGTAATGGCAAAAATTGGAAAATCATGATTGTTCTTACGATAATAATTGGGTCAACTAAATATTCAAAACTAGTAAGCAGAGCGGAGCTATAGCTGAATGCAATAAACGTTACGTGAAAGAAAACTGTCATCAGCACCAAAGTTGTATATTTCTTCAACTTTTATTCCTCTAACGCACCGAATAAATATTAAATGGTTGACTTATATCAATGATTAGCTATGGCAATCCAAAGCTAGGTTATGAACAACAGATATTAAAGAGGAAAAAACATGAACCCTACTTTGAGACTTTTGCGCTTTATCGGCTCACCTTTTGTAGCAAATACATTAAAGGTAGATGGCGAAAATGTATCCGAATTAGATCAGGTATCGCTTAAAAATAGAATGCGTTTTCTCTTTTTAGAAACCCTAAGAGAAAAAGGAAATTTAGGCCACCTTGAAACCATTTATGCACAGGAAAAAAAACGATGTGCATTAGGTTTTGAGGCCATGTGTAGAGTTTCAAAAATATTGGCCGACTCTGGTATTCAATACGCTTTGTTCAAGACCATAAGACCGTACACCTTTACAACTGTCGACATAGACATCGTGATTTTCGGTGATGGACTCCACTTTTGGAAGGCTGTTGAGTCATTACAAATGGCTGGATATGATCTCGCGGCGCGTGGGCCGAGTTCGTGTACATTACGCGATCCAAAAGCAAATCTAGGAGTGGATTTATACAAAGAAATAGCTGTCAGTTATGTAACATACATGGACAAACGAAAGTTGAACAATTTCGTAACCGTTTTAAAGTTGGGAAACAGTGATTGTGTCAAGACCCTTAAGCCTGAAGCTGATTTGGCTTCCATAATTGCCCACTCCATCATTAAGGAGCAAATGTATACTCTATCAGAATACTACACATTTGTACACTATCTCAAAAAGTTAGATATTCAAAGCTTTTTAGAGATTGTTAAACAAAATAATCTTGTATATGCAACAAGAACACACTCAGCAATAACTGCATTCCTTCATCAAGTTGCACACAAAACTGTTCCTAAGGAACTCCAACAAATCCTTGATATTTTGGCCGAAGAAAACATGGAAAAGTTAAGGTTGATTGCCAATAAATTTGAAACTCCACACAAATATCACTCGATCACTGTAGCGAGATCTTTGTTAGAGATAGCGAAAGGAAAAGAAGTTGTGAAGAGTATTGGGACACAATTAATTCATATGCTTAACCCAATCATTTCAAGAGACTTTCTGATGAAGCTTGCCAATCATATGAGGCGCGGAACTTACTAATGCAACGCAAGGTATGCAGAAATTAAATTAGAAGTCTCACGAATGGAACTGGTAGAAGTATCAATTTCTAAAGAATTAAAATGCCTAGCTAAAGCCTTATATGCGGTTCTTTGAAACTCGATAAAATTTCTAGGCTCCACAACCCCTTTTGGAGCCAAACCATAAACTTTCCCTTGAGCATTAGTGTTTTGGACTTCAAACAAGCCTGCCCGTCTGTGAAAGATAGTTTCGTAATTTGAGTCTAAAAAAATAAAGACTGTGTCTTTTGGAATAAAATAAAATAATAATCTTGCAATTCTACTTTTCAGGAAATTTAAGTCGTTAATAAAGTAAGCAATTGTAGTAACCGTGTCTAAAATATATCTTTCAGCTATTAACTTGTAACCTTTGAGCAGCCAAAAACGAACTCGAATTATTATAGGCAAGACGCTGACAAACTCAAGAAATGCCCAAAATAGCCGAAGCACCTTACTACGATCAACCGCAGGATACTTGAACGAGGCACCCAAGGAATTATAAATAGTACGATAAAACCCAATTTTGACCATTAATCTCCATAATATAAATGCCAGTGTGTGAGGAGAACGAACCCAACACATCTTAACCTTAGCATTTTCTCTCCTAATCTTTTTCAATAAAATGTTTGTCTGCGTAGATTTGCCTGCACCATCTGGGCCAAAAAAATGAATCATCGAAGGTAGCTTCATTTTGATTTCCCATCCAAAACGCTTCAATCAACAACTTTTTCTAACAAGCTGATGAAACTTCTTGCTATTTTCTCGTTATTGAATTTCTTTAATATGAGTTCGCTATTCCGCAGTCCCAATTCAACAGCTTTCTCTTTATTTAAATCTTCAACGTGCAAAATGCTTTCGGCCAACGCATTATAATTTCCTGTTTCAAATAAGAAGACACCCTCACAACCATTAGTTACTTCTGGGATCGCTCCTATGTCTGACGCAATGACCAATCTACCTCTAAGAAGAGCTTCAACAGTCACATAAGAAAAGGTTTCAGGCCATATTGACGGAACAAGTATACATTTAAGTTGTTTATAGGCTTCTTCGAAAAGCTTTCCATTTAGCCGCCCATAAGGTATGAACCCCACACGACGTAATTTATCAAGGAAACGCATAGAAGAATTGGAAAAATTTGTGATATGCACATTTATCTTCTTGCTCTGCCCGCTATTGATGCTTCTCACGGCCTGATACAGTACATGAAAACCCTTTAAGTAGCTAGGTCCACCAAAGTATCCAAAATCGTCGCTTGGAACCTCCAGATTATTCTCCTTTGTTTCTGGTAATGGGTTGTATATAACATGAACTTTGGAAGGCGAAAAGGCACCGTGTCCTAATAAAAGGTTCTTTTGAGCGTTTGACACACAAATTACGACATCGCTCAAAGAGATAATCCTGCCATAGAAACAGCCAAATGTAGAATTAATTAGAGTGGATCCAGCAACCCCAACGCTATGCCTACTATTCATCCTTTCATAAGCATAAATACACTTCTGCGAACACATTAGACCTTTCTTATTACAAGTGGTATCTTCTATAACGTTGAAGAAGTTAGCCAGCGGACATATTGGAATATAATCATGAAGATGTACAACAACAGGCTTTTTACAAGCTTTCGCCAAAAGAACAGCTGAAAACCAAAACCTTGGAACATAAACAACATCAGCCCACGCAACTAACCTCCTAATGAAGCTCGACAATAAAACATCTAATCTACGCAGTATTGAATATTTGACACTTTCACTTCCCCTAAACAACGGTAGCCGATAAATATTCATATTCCCTTTTTTCGTAAAGTTCTGCTCTCCTCGAAATTTATTCGTAACCACAATCACCCTAACCCCTATTTCACTTAAAAGTTTGGCATAAAGATATGTGGCGAGTTCTGCGCCACCACCATGCGGATAAAATAGTTCGCTTAGAAATAAAATATTCACTTAGAATCACCTAATTAGGCATAAATTCTCTCAAACCTATTTGTGGCCTTATTCGAATCTGAAATTTTTGTTTCATTCTATTTTGAATATCTCTCCGATCAACCCATTATTGATAACATAAAAAATCACTCTATTCACATATCCAAGTCTATGGGCGAACTGACAACAAAGCAACCTCACCATTAACTCACCCTTAAGGCAAAATATCTCCTCATCCAAGATGCTCCAAGAGTTAAGCCTTGGTCGGTGCCGACAACCTCTATAATAACATTTTCGGAAGCATAAAATAATCAACCAAAAGTTAGAGATACCGCCTCGTATTTCAACTTGCCATTATGACGTGTCTTGATGGCCTTTTTGTAATATATCCATAGAATCTGCGCATGTCGCTTCTCTCACTTGCTTCTTAAAATACCCTTGGATTTCAGGCTCTACTGATCCAAACCTCATCGTAAAGACCCTAGAACTCTTAGGACCTATGAGAACTCCATAAGGCGTTTTCACGGTAACCCAAGCAGGAGCTGGAATTAGCTTTAAAATAGCGCGTCCAATCAACCACACTAGCTTCGATGTGATGTTTCCTTGTCTATATTTAAAGATCTTTTTAAACATAGCTTATGCCTCATAGTTGACGCATCATATGTACCCATAATCGAAGGTTCGGTCCTTCTCTGGCTCATTAATTTTCGAAAAATGCTTGAAACGCTACCTCGTTTGTAAAAGGAGGGAATTTGCTAGAACATGGGGCAGGTCAAAGTTTCACCTTACTTTGCCTTTTTTCAAAGGCTTTCGCAACTTTGTATCCATGCTGTAAACCCTTAAGTATAGCCTTAAAGTATTGAGGTCTATAAACAGACAATATTAATGCTCCGCAAAAAAGATACCACAATCTTACAAGCAAATTGCTATTCCATTTAACAATATAATACGTGTGATTACGAGATTTCCAGTACATACGAATGCGCATATCGCTGTGGCTTCTGACACCTCCAGTTTCTGGAGCAAGGTGATAGGCAAAGGCTTTTGGATCGGAAATTATTTTAAAACCAAGCTTTAGTATTTGCGTTTGAAAATCTGATTCCTCTCTATACCCTGTTCCCCCATAATTTTCGTCAAACATTATTTTTCCAAGCAAACTTGCTCTCATTAACAAGAATGAGCTAGTGAATCTACTATAAAATAAATTAGACCATTTTCCTCCAAACAAGAACCCGGTAAGTCTCGTTAAGTGCTCAGTTAGCTGTGATGGAACATCAAAACTAAACTCTGGATCAACATAGCGCTTTCTCAGATTTATGACTTTACCACCAACAGCACCGACATTCGGTAAAACCTTCAGATCCTCAACGAGTTTTTGTATAATTATACTATCTGGCACTAAAAAATCATCATCTAAGAGTAATACATATTTGGCATTACCTACGTTTTTTGCTGACATGTCCAATGCCGCGTTACGTGCTTTCGTTGATCCTCTATGACCAAGATTCAAACTGAAGACTACTTTTCCAGGATATTTTGAGAGGACTTTTTCATATAACCTCATCACTTCCATCGAAGAAGCATCTACGGCTACTATTATCTTGTCTATATTCTCAAAATTGACTATTTTATCCAGAACAGTCTTTAAAATTGTAGGTCTATCAAATGTAGGTATTGCGACAATGATCCGGTCCATTTTCATCAACTCGAGTTTCTGAAAGTTTCTACGAGAGAAACGTATGTTCGCCTAAATTGTGCTGTAACCTTGCTCCAACTCCAAATGTCATAAGGCAATTTAAAGTTCAAATGGTTACACAAGGCTTTTGCTATTTTGTTTGCTAAATCTCTTTGATCCAAAGGGCGAGCAAGATATCCATTAATGCCTGGTTTTATTCTATACTTTAAAGCACCGACAGCATATGCAACGACCGGCTTCTTTCTAGCCCAAGCTTCGCTTGAAACAATTGAGTAAGCTTCAACAATATCACTTAAACTAGGAACAACTACTACATCCACCATATCCAACAACGCTATTTTCTCCTCATCAGTAATTCTCCCCAAATAAATGACGTTGTTCTCTAATCCACGATTTCTTACATATTTTTCAATGTCCATTAAAATACTGCTACTAGGGCCAGCAATCACCAGATTTGCGTTTATCGTCTCTCTCAAGATGGACAAAGCTGAAAGAGCGTGAAAAATTCCTTTCCCCTTATGTATCCTCCCCAAAAAAAGGATAATTTTTCCTTTTTCGTACGGCTTTAGCTTCTCAACCATTTTTTTCACCGAGTCGCGGGAGGGTTTCGCTTTCAAAACAAGATCTTCGATCCCTGGAGGAATCATTACAGTTTTCTCCTTGTAAACATGAAGCTTGTCTATATCGTACTGGCTTTCTACATGAACTTTATTTGACAACCAGATAGCTATGGTATGTTGGAAAGTCGTAAAAAAACCAAAGGCGCGCTTAACCCTTTCATGATGCTTGAAATCATCTCCATAGGCAAGAACCGTGATAACCAAGCGCTTACGCAAAAATTTTGTAAACAAGGCTACTATAAAAGAAAAAGGATTATCAGTACAATGAACATGAACCAAATCCGCGTTTCTTAAAGCGTTAACGATTGATGGTAAAAAGGACAGCCGCGGAAGACATAACCTAGCAGAAAGAAAATAAGAAGGAATTTCAAGATGCACCACGCCTTTTACTTCGTTGCTTATAAGCCTCGATTGTCGTGTTGGACACAACAAAATAATTTTAAAGCCAGACTTTGACAACTCCTCGCTCAACCTTCGAACCACATACTCATGTCCCCCTAAGATACCAAGAACCGCACCGCCATACACTTGGACAACTTTCATACTAAGAACCTCAAAAGAAAGTTTCACAAGCATTTACACATTAACAAAGTTCCGATGCTTTTAACATTAGAGTCTGGACAAATTTGCAAAATTTCCGTAAATACAACTTTTATGGGATTGCTAAAATGAGTTGTATTTATGTTCGACATGTTTTCGCAAGGGTTTATTAAATAGTAATACAGAATAAACATTCGAATAGAATATATATCACAACCGATAAAACTCAAAATTCCAAAGGTGAGCCCTTGAAGCCACCGTTCTCACAAAAACAAGTCCAAGTCACTTTCTTACTCGTCATATTAATAATATCAATCATAGCAATAAGCTACGCAATACAATCTTCCACAGTTATTCCTTCAAGCGGTTCCATCTACTATCAACCAGAAGCCCAAGTACTGTTCAACGACGGATTTGAAAGCGGAAACTTCAACGCTTGGAACGGCACACAAACCACAACCGACGACAGCGCAACAGTTATTTCTCTAAACCCCTACGACGGAGCGTATAATGCTCAATACCAAACAAACGCCGTAGCTTCAGGTACAAAATACGCTTACAGCTATGTCAGCTTAGCAACGCCAATAAGTGAAGTGTATGCAAGAGCCTACTTCTATATCGCTGATGGGCTGCCGCTTGATGATAACGACGACAGATTTGGACTAATAGCCTTTGAAGTTGACGGTCAATTGCAGTGCACATTTCGTGTTCATCGTTCTGGCGGAACCGATAAGTTCAACATTATAGGACTCAATAGCACCAGCACCGTGCAGGAAAGCACAGATGCCATATACCCAGCTGAAGGGCAATGGTACTGCCTCGAATTCTACATAAAAGTTCACAGTACACAAGGCGAATACCGTGCATGGATAAACGGCGTTGAACAAATAACAATAACAAACCTCGACACAACATGTTACGGCAAAGGCGTAAACCGCATCCGCATCGGCCTTACATCAACAATCAACGTGCAACACACAGTAATCGTATATTGCGACGCTGTAGCAGTAAGCACCAGACCCATCGGACAATTCTACGCGTTTGCAGTAATAGGATCCATGAGTGAGAACCCAGCGATAGCAAATTTCTACTGGCTATTCGGCAACCAAAGCATACGATATAAGGCGCTTATGCCTTCTGAAGTTAAAAGCTTCGTAGACATAGACTTATTCGACGGTTTAGTCGTCTGGACAAAGCAGGGAGGCTACAATGCTGAAGCAATCAAAAAGTTCGCCCAAACGCGCATAGTCATTTCGCACATGTGGGATTTCTGTAACATACTATACCCAAGCCTCAACAGCAGCACCCAAATCGTAACAACCAACACCGTCACATATGTTAAAGATTGGGGTAACTTCCGCAACAGCGACTTGGTGGAGATGCGCAACGAAACAGGCAACACAAACCAGTTAACAACAGTCCTAGCCTCAGCTTTAGCCAGCTTCAGCAACACATCTACAATAGCACAATACGACTCCAACCGCATAGCATACTTCCACATGAACGGAACAAGAACCAAAAGTGGGTTCTACGTTATGGACTTAGATGCAACCACGCCTGAAACGGAGTGGACTGGAATCTGGCATGTCTTTCCAGCCGTCAAAATGGTCAGAGATTTCCCGACAGGCAGATACGCACGGTGGATGGCAAACGGGCAAAACTGGTGGGACCTCAATTGGGTTTACAACCAAATAGACGCAATAGTAAGTGAGAACCCAGACATTGCTAGTAAAAAAATCATAGGGTACAGCGTTCAAAATCGCCCAATAACCGCCATGTTCATAGGTAACGGAACTAAATATGCCATTATAGACGGCGCAATACATGGAAACGAAAAGACAGGCACATTTGCATGCCTACGCATAGCAGAATTACTCGCAGAATACTACCGCTCTGACCAAGCTTGGACGGCAAAGCTTACAGAGTACACGGTCATAATAATTCCAGTGTTGAACCCCGATGGCTTCGTTAGCAACACACGGGAAAACGCCAACGGAGTGAATTTGAATCGCCAATTCCCTCCAAACGGGACAACCACAGAACCTGAAGCTTGGGCGCTAAGATATTTGATGGGCAATTATACGCCCACAGTTTACGTGAACATGCACGAGGGCTACTACTGGTATCCTCTACACATGATCTATGGAGCCTACGAGCAAGGAACCAACAAGTCAATCACAATAAGCACAATGCAAAAGGCAAATCAAACTTTCGTGAGCCTAAACCATTGGGGATGGTTTACAGAAAAGGATTCGTATGTGTGGATAGGTAAGGTAAAAACCATAGTGGTTGGCGGAGGAGAACCAGGAATGGCGACAGACTATGCAAGTTGGGCATATGGTGCATCATGTATGCTCCTTGAAACTTTCTTATGGAGCCCAACATGGAATGCGAGAAAATGCCTCTGGGGATTAGACTACTATCCAGCTGTAATTCTGGCGTTTATCCAGCAAATACCTAGATAAAATAATTAACCCATAAGCCTTAATCATTTAACCTCAGAGATTACTTTCCTAAGTTTTCCAGACTTATCAAGCGGAATATCTTCGACAAATTCTACTTCAATGTTTACCTCGTCGTGACCAATGCCCAACATGTTCCTCATGTGACTTATAAGCTCACTTCTCATCTTTTCTTCATTGCATTCCTTATTCTTCTTCTTAATCAAAACCTTCAAAGAATCAATTTTGGCTTGAATAATACGGTATTGATAAATGAAGGGGTAAAACTTGTAGTATTCCATTATCCATCCGAACACTAGGGCAGGCACCTTTCGTCCTCCGAGAAGTGTTACAAAGGAATCTTTTCTACCCTCAACCAACTTTATCAACGGAAATTTAGTCTCACAAGGGCAGTTATCCTCTCTGGAGGGTACCCCTATATCATCTAAGGCATACCGCAGAAAGGGCATGGCGTAGTTAAACAAGCTGGTACAGACTATTTCGCCTCTTTCTCCAGGCGCCACTTCACAGCCATCTTCGTCAACGATCTGCATAACAACCGTATCCGCGTCAACATGATAACCGTTCTTTTCGGGGCATTGCCAAGCAATCATCTGGAGTTCTTCAGTTGCGTACTGATCATAATAAGGCGCGTTAAATGTTTCTTCTATAAATTTACGCGAAGGTGGGTCCAACAACTCCGCTCCACCCATCAACAATTTCGGTCTAATCTTGTTGGTTTTTCCTTCTTTTTCAAGCTCCTGCGCCAACAGAAAAAGTGAGCTTGAATATCCGTCAAGGATGTCAGGTTTAAGGTGTGCAATACGGGACAACTGCTCGGAGGCAGCATCAAATATTGAGACAAAGGAAGGTGCATAGAGGCCAAACACTTTCTGCACCCAATTCAATTTCTTACTATGCTGAGGTGGCCCCAACAAGACCCATCTATCCCTAGGCTTTTGTCCACAAATAATATGAGGCCTTAAAAGTTTCGCATGCCTAAACTCTTCCTCTTTTCTAGTCAGATATGTGAATAATGGCTTACCTGTTGATCCGCTTGTTGAAACAGTCTTAAGCTTTTCAATGTTAAACTCTCTTGAAACAAGTTTATCGCCGCTTCTTTGAAGTTCCTCTCTCCTTATTATTGGAAGCTTATTCAAATCCTCAACAGTCTTAAAATCGTCAGGTTTCAATCCAAGTGCAGAAAGTTTCTCATGATAAAAAGGAACATGTTCATAGGCGTACTTAACGATCTCACGCACCTTCCTATTACGATAATCCAACAATTTTTGCCTACTCCAATGTGTGTGACGAAGCAAAGAAGCAACATAATAAGCCACTCTTGGATAATTGTAAACCAACCTCGAATCACCATGAAATTAGGTACAATTAGGCATTTCGGAAACAACTATCCTAAACTTGCCACTCCTATCTAAAGGAATGTCTTCAACAAACTCAACATCAACATCAACTTCATCCACCCTAAGACCGAGCTCTCGTCTAACGTGAGCCTCCAACTCCCGTTTAATCTCTCCCTCATCGAACATCTTCCCCCTCGGTTTAAGTTTGAAAACCAACCTGTTCTTCTCAGTCTGAACAACACGAAACATGTCGATAAGATCATAATGCTTAAATGTCCATACTGCAAGCATTAAAGCGAAAGGCGCTAGAATCTTACCATTTGAGAAACTTAGCAGAGAGGTCTTCCGCCCTTCAACAAGCTTCATTAATGGAAATGTTCTACCACAAGCACATTCGCTTTTCTCTGATGGTATGCCAATGTCGTCTAAAGCATACCTTATAAATGGCATGGCATAATTGAACAGGCTTGTGCAAACAATTTCGCCCCTTTCTCCAGGAGCCACTTCCTCACCATTTTCATCAACAAACTGTACAATGGCCGAGTCTGCATCAATATGGTATTCAGACTTTTCGCGACACTGCCAAGCAATCCTCTCAAATTCAACAGTGGCATACTGATCATATAATGGTGCGTCAAAAACCTTCTCAATGTAGCTGCGCGAAGGCAAGCTTATAAGCTCAGCTCCGCTGACAAGAAACTTTGGTCTAACATCGTCTATGCTCATCTTTTCAATTTCTTTCGCTAAAATAAGCAAAGAATTAGAATAACCGTCTATAACGTCAGGTTTTAACTTTTTAATTTCGGAAACTTGTTTTTTAACGTCATCAAAAACTGATATGGGAATAACTGAGTAAAATTTGAAGATTTTCTGCAACCTTGTTGTCTCAGCAAAATGCAGGGGTGAAGTTATCGTAACCCACCTGTGCCAGGGCTTCTGTCCCAAAACCATCTGGGCCCTCAAATGCTTAGCCTTTCTAAACTCGTTCTCCACCTGAGTCATATAAACATGAAGCGGACGGCCAGTTGAACCGCTTGTCCGCTGAACCTTCAATTTTGCGATGTCATATTTAACTGAAACAACATTACTAAGATTTTTAACAACATCCTCTTTCCTTATAATTGGCAATTTATGCAGATCGCCAACGGTTCTTACGTCTTCAGGCTTAACTCCCGCTTCCCTAAACCTCTCATGATAAAAACGAGAATTATCATATGCGTACTTAACAACTTCACGAAGCCTCTTATCCCTATATCCTTCAAGTTCTTCCTTACTCCAATACATACGCTTCATCATGCAGTACAAGTAATAAGAAGCCCTAAGATAGTTAGTCAAGTGCACTTCACCCTATTTTACTTCACATCAATGAATGGCGCCAAGGCAAAAGCAACAGAATCATTAACGTTCTTTTGAAGGTCTGGAACGCGTTTTCTCAGCAATTTCTGAATTACATCCAGATTTTTCCAAATATACTCAATTTTTGCTAAAAGCTTGTCATAAGAAAAATCTCTAATAGATAAAACGCAGTCGTCGAGCCCTAAGCTTGAAGCAAAACCAG